>Ga0247742_10002086_pt1 | contig 13322 bp, 8 predicted proteins | sample UWRJL208509C2_FD_180944 | JGI IMG/M metagenome (GOLD analysis project Ga0247742, IMG submission 180944) | Plant litter microbial communities from Arlington Agricultural Research Station in Wisconsin, United States - UWRJ-L208-509C-2 | ecosystem: Environmental > Terrestrial > Plant litter >...
GAGCAGATGTGCCAGGGGTAATCCGATCGCGAGCGCACCCACGCTGATCGCGGCGACATCGACGATCAGTGGAAGTCTTGGCTGCCACCCCCTCCCTCCGAAGGCGATCGCAAGGCAGGTTTCCTGCGTGCGCTGCAAGGCGCGTGTCAGCATGAGGTTCGAAAGATTGACGCCGGCCACGACAAGCACCAACAGCGAACAGAAAAAAAAGAGCAACACCACAGGCCTCGCCTTGCTGGTCAGCACGAGGTCCAGCGGCGTCGTCCCGTACACGGGAATGCAATCGCATCCGGGTCGTAACGGCATACCACTGACCCGGAGCTTTTCCCGCATCCATCCCGCCACGGTGTCACCCGACACACCCGGCGCCAACCGCGCGATAGCGACGAGGTTCGCCGCGCTGTCGCCGGAGAGACCCGACGATGCCAGCGGAATCAGGAAGTCGATATCGGTGAACAGCCGGTAGTCCGCCGGCAAGACGCCGCGCACGGTCATTTCCTGGCTATTGACCGCCACGCGACGTCCGACAACCCGGGGATCGCCACCCATCCAGTCGCGCCAGAATGCGTAGGAAAGCATGACGCTGTGATCAAACGAGATCGACGCGTCCTCGGGCAAGACCGACCTCACGCCCAGGGTCGGCAGGAAGCCTTCGTCGACACGCTGCACGCGCGCCAGCACTTCCCTCTCACCAGACCGGATGTTCGCCGACTCGGGTACCTGCGCCGCGCCGCGTGAGATGACGCCCGGCGGCAGGCCGATGGCCTGATAGAAAAGAGGCGACGCCGCGCGACTGGCGGGATCGCGATCTTCCTCGCCGTACACGACGATGCTGGCGTGGTGGGGGACTGGCGGCGAACTCAACAGGGATTGGACCATCGCCAGCGTGCCGGTGAAGGCGGCGAGGCCGATGGCCAGCGTCAACGACGTCAACGGCAGAAAGCCTCGTGACCGCCACAGGCCACGAAAGGCGCGCATCAGCCCGTCGCGTGAGGAACTCACGGAAACGACTCCGTGCTCCGGCGTTCGTCCAGGCCGGCCTCGACCTCGCGCTGCCGCTGATGGAACGTCGTCTCGTCGATGACACAGCCGTCCAGCAGCCGCACCGTGCGGTCGGCGACGCTGCCGAAGCGCTCGTCGTGCGTGACCATGCAGATGGTCCGGCCCGACGCGTGCAGGCGACTGAGGAGCGCCATGACGATCTCGCCATTGCGCAGGTCCAGGTTGCCCGTCGGCTCGTCGGCGAGCAGGATCGACGGCTCGCCCGCCAGGGCGCGGGCGACGGCGACGCGCTGCTGCTGTCCGCCGGACAGCTGATCCGGGTAGTGGCGCATCCGATGCGCCATGCCGACATCGGCCAGCGCGCTGGCCGCACGCTCCATCCGCTCGCGGCGACTCATCCCGTCGCGAAACGACAGGGGGAGCTCGACGTTTTCGGCGACCGTCATGTCGCCGATCAGGTTGAATGCCTGGAAGACGAAACCGATGTGCTGGTTACGCAGGCGGGCTCGCGCCCGGCGACCCAGGCCGGACATCGACTGGCCGAGGAAGCGGAAGCTACCGCTGGTCGGTGCGTCGAGCACCCCCATGAGGGAAAGCAACGTCGTTTTCCCACACCCGGAGGGGCCCGCGATCGAAACGAACTCCCCCCGGCGGACGTCGAGGTGGATGTCGGTGAGGACGTGGACCTCCATGGCCCCGATGTCGAAGACCTTTCCAATACCACGCATCTCGATCAGCGGAGGAGCGAGAGCCGATTGCACTGTCGTCACCTGAGGAGTTGAAGCCCTTCCCGGCGATTGTGGCTCGCGTTCGATACTTCGTGAAACGCGATTTCATCATTTGCCGGAAAGACCTCGTGATTGGCGAACGACGGGCCGCAACGGGGTAAGCAATGCCTCGTCCGCTCCCACACGCCTTTTGTCCCGGCATGCCGGAGCCCGTCGTCCCGCCATCATCACCGCGCGTCTGGGGCCCATGCGCCCCAAGGCTGTAAACGTTTACATGTAACGCCATTTACATGCCCACCTCGGCGTCCGATGCCGGTATCCTTGCCCGCTTACGGCGCCGGAACGCGCGCTGACCGTTTCCAGGGCAAGACCACCATGATTCGTGACCCCCGCATCGAAGACCTGATCGCCCGCATGACCGTCGAGGAAAAGGTCGGCCAGCTGGGCGTCTTTGCCGATGCCGTGCGCCCGTTCGCACCCGATATCAATCCCGAGGCCAATGCCCGTGGCGCCGCCGAGGTGCTCGATCAGGTACGCGCCGGGCGGGTTGGCGCGTTGTTCAACGGCGTCGGCGCCGCGGAGGGGCGCGAGGCCCAGCGCGTCGCGGTGGAAGAAAGCCGGCTGGGTATTCCCCTGCTGCTCGGTGCCGACGTGATCCACGGCATGCGCACCGTTTTTCCGATTCCCCTGGCTGAAGCGTCCACCTTCGAGCCCGATCTTGCCGAGCGCACGGCGCGCGCGACGGCGGTCGAAGCCACCGCCGCAGGCATCCACTGGACGTACGCGCCAGCGGTCGACATCGCACGCGACCAGCGGTGGGGACGCGTGGCCGAGGGCGCGGGCGAAGACGTGGTACTGGGCTCGGCCTTCGCCGCGGCGCGCGTGCGCGGCTTTCAGGGCACCGATCTCACCGCCGACGACTCGCTGCTCGCGACCCCCAAACACTTCGCCGCGTACGGCGCGGTGGCCGGTGGCATGGAATACAACGCGGTGGACATCTCGCCGCAAACGCTGCGCGATGTGCACCTTCCGCCCTTCAGGGCCGCCCTCGATGCGGGCGCCATCACGATCATGAGTGCGTTCAACGATATCAACGGGGTGCCGGCCTCGGCCAACCGTGAACTCATGACCGACATCCTGCGCGGCGAGTGGGGTTTCGAAGGTTTCGTCGTCTCCGACTACACCGCCGACATGGAACTGATCGCCCACGGGTTCGCTGCGGACGAACGCGATGCTTCGCGCCTCGCCTTCCTCGCCGGCGTGGACATGAGTATGCAGAGTGGCTTCTATGCCGCCCACCTGGCCGACCTCGTGGCGACGGGCGATGTCCCCATGGACGTGCTCGACGAAGGCGTGCGTCGCGTCCTCTCGGTAAAACATGCCATCGGCCTGCTCGACAACCCGTACCGCTCGCTCGACCCCGCGGTGGAAGCCGATACATCGAAGAACGCCGAGCACGCCGCCCTGGCGCGTGACGGCTCTCGCCGCTCGATCGTGATGCTGAAGAACGACGGTGTCCTGCCGCTGCGCAAGCAGGGCCAGAAGATCGCGCTCATCGGCCCGTTCGGCGCCGACGTCGAGAACCTCGAAGGCTGCTGGACACTTTTCGGCGACAGCACGCGCCATGTGAATATCGAGACGGGTCTGCGCGATGCACTGGACGATGGCGCGACCCTCGAGGTCGTTGCCGGCTGCGGGATCGAAGATGCCATCGCCGGTGGTATCGAGGCAGCCGTCGCGGCGGCCACGCGCGCCGATGTCGTCTTGCTGGCCATTGGCGAGCCGCAGGTATACTCCGGTGAAGCGCAGTCCCGCACGAACATCATCGTGCCTGCCGCACAGCAAGCCCTCGCCGAAGCGGTGGCAGCCACGGGTACGCCTGTCGTCGTCCTGCTGAAGAACGGTCGCGCGCTCGCCCTGACCGGCGCGGTTCGCCATGCGAACGCCATCCTGGTCACCTGGTTTCTCGGCAGCCAGACCGGGCCCGCCATCGCGGATGTCGTCTTCGGCGACTACAACCCCGCAGGGCGCCTGCCGGTCAGCTTTCCTCAGGACGCCGGACAGCAACCTTATTTCTACAATCATCTGCGCACCGGTCGGCCGGAGCTCGGTGACCAGCCGCCCGCGTTCAAGTCGCGTTATCGCGAGATCACCTTTGAAGCGCTCTATCCGTTCGGGCACGGGCTCAGCTACACGCGCTTTGCCTACACGCCGCCCGAGGTCATGGCGCGAATCGGCTGGGACGACACCATCGTGGTCACCGCCACGGTGACGAACGTCGGCGATGTCGCGGGTGAGGAGGTCGTGCAGCTCTACATCCACGACCGCGTCGCCAGCCGGGTCAGGCCGGTTCGTGAACTGAAGGCCTTCCGGAAGATTCTCCTTGCGCCGGGCCAATCGGAGGACGTGTCGTTCGAGCTGACGCGCATGGACCTCGCTTTCACGCACCGCGACGGCGTCACGTTCGAGGCGGAGCCGGGCGACTTCCAGGTGTGGATCTGCGGATCGTCCACGAGCGGCGAACCGGTGACATTCGCGCTTCTCGCGCGCTGAGAATCCGACGCGGCGGGGCCGCGGCCCACGCGCTGACGCAGCGCACACCGATGCATTCACGACCACCGTCGACCTACCGTGACTCTCCCTTCGCAACGGAGCGTCACGATGAATCTACAACTACCGCTCGCCACCGGGGTGCTTCTCCTGTGGCACAGCGCATGTGCCGCGCAGGACGTGCCCGACTGGCGCCTTCCCGACTTGCGAGCCTCGACGGTCATATGGACCGCATGCCCGTCCGGCCTCGTGCGTGAAAGCGCGATTCGCCGGCTCGGCGACCGGTTGCGTTGCGGAACCATGGGCGTCCCTGTCGACCACCACCATCCCGATGACGGGATCATCGAAGTGGGCCTGGTCCGCGTAACGGCCAGCGATCCAACCCACCGGCAAGGCGCCATCTTCTTCAATCCCGGTGGCCCCGGCGAGACGCCGATGAACATCCTGCCGTCGCTCGCGCAGTACTGGGACAACGCCTACGGCGACCACCCGGTGCACGGGAGCAAGAAACGACTCGCCGAGCAATTCGACCTTGTCGCCGTGGTTCCGCGCGGGCTTCAGGGCGGTACACCCTTCCTGTGTACCTCCGATACCGAAGCCACGGATTTCCACGATATCGTCGCGGATCGATCGCCTGAAAACATTCAGGCCATGGACAACTACATGCGGGCGACCGCGGCCGCCTGCCGCGCGAACCCGCTTTACCGATTCATCAACACCGAGCAAACCGTCTACGACATGGAAGTCGCACGCCGGGCGCTGGGCGAACCGAAACTTCACTATCTCGGCTATTCGTACGGGGCCTGGCTCGGTAGCTGGTATGCGGCGTCCTTTCCCGAGCATGTCGGGCGCATGGTCCTCGACTCCGGCATGGACTGGACGGCCGACTGGGACACCAATATCACGCGAAGCAAGATCGCATCGCAGCACCGGTTCGACCGGCTCGTCGGCCGCCCCGCCGCGAACGACAACACGCGATATGGGTTGGGCACGGACCTGACATCGGTCGTCGCTCGGATCGGTGAGCTGGCCGTTCCTGTCAGGCAGGCCTGGGCCGGATTCTGGAAGACGCCGGAGAACCTGCTAGGCGCGCTCGTTGTGTCGGACTGGATGCGTGCCGATCCCGACATAAGCCTTGAGACCCTGACCGCACGGATGCAGGCACACCGGTTCCATCGCGACGATGCGACCAACATCGCCGTACGAGACGACGCCATCCGTTATGCATGGCGCCTCTTCCCCGTGTCGCACCAGCCCGAGCCTTTCCGCTTCGACGCCATCAGTTCGGTCTTCTCGGCCGTGATGTGCAACGACATGCCTTACGGCGGCGACGCGGCCCATCACCAGGCGCGGATCGCGACGCTTGCCGAGACCCTGCCCGCCACCAACGGGCGCGGGCTGGAGTACCACTGTGTGTTCTGGGGAGGGTCGCACGCCATGCGCCCGCCGCTGAGCAGGGTCGGCGCCGCCGGCGACATCCTCATGGTTCACGCCTCGCTGGACCCCGTGACACCGTTGCAGAACGGAACATCGGTCTTGGCCAACACGTCGCGGACGCGTCTCCTTGTCGCCGAGGGAATCGACGATCACGGTGTGTTCGGTTTCACCGACTCGGCTTGCGTGGAGAACACGGTAGGCCGGTACCTGCTCACAGGCATCCTGCCTGCGGGTCGTGAATATCACTGCGCGGCCACGCCGGCGGTGCACGGCGGTCCCGACAGTGGGTTCTCGCGCCCCGGTGATGTCGCGACGTTGCGTTCGGAGCTTTCCGGGTTGCGATCCCCGTTCGCTCCCCGCACGGGAGATCGTCCATGAAGGCATCTTTTGTGCGCGTAAAAAGACGCGATGCGCTCCTTGGCCTGTTCCTTATTGCCACCGGTACCAGTGCGGCCTCCGACGCGTCCCCAGCGGCCATGCTCACGACGATGTATTGGGGCCCATGTGCGGCCGAGCTGGTCGACCCACGCTGGTCGGCCGTTCTGGGAGAGCGCCTCGAATGCGGCACCATGCCAGCGTGGATCGACGCGGACGCCCCGGAACAGGGCGCGCTCACGGTGGGCCTCGTTCGCTTCAAGGCAGGCGAAGCCGCGCAACGTCAAGGCTCGATCTTCTTCAATTTCGGCGGTCCCGGGGGTAATCCGTTGGATTTCATGCCGAGCATCGGCTACCTGTGGTCGACCCGCTCCGCCAATCACCCCCTGGATGGTGACAAGCGCCGCCTGGCCGACCGTTACGACCTGATCGCGGTCATTCCCAGAGGGCTACGCGGTGGTACACGCTTCACTTGCCGCGTACCGGAATCGGAGGACGGACACGACCCCACTGTCGATCTGGCCGACTGGAACTGGGTGGCACACGTCAAAGAGAGCCGCGCGTACGCCGCCGGCTGCGCCGCCGACCCCCTTCATGCCCATGTCGGCACCCTGCAGCACGTCCGCGACATGGAGCAGGCGCGGGTCGCCCTACACGAACCCGTTCTCCATTTCCTCGGGGTTTCCTATGGGACATGGGTCGGGGCGTTCTATGCCGAAATGTATCCAGCGCACGCAGGGCGCATCGTGCTCGATTCCGCCATGAATCACGCCGGTACATTCGAGGATCAGGTCGCTGACGAGCCTTACGAGCGCCAGGCGTTGTTCTCGCAAACCGCGCTTCGCCCCGCCCTTGCCGCGCCAGCCGTCTACGGCCTCGGCACCGACGCCGGAACGGTCCTCGAACGCCTTCGGACCATGCCTCATCGGGCACAAGAGGCATGGCCTTCGCTTATCGACAGCCCGGAGGATCTCGTCGCGGCGCTGGTCATGGCCGATTGGGTCAAGGAGGATGGCGAAGGCAAGACCGAGCGTCTTATGGCACGAATGAACGGTTATCGTTTCAGCAACGACGACGTCGTCGACGGGAAAATCCACGATGCTGCGAGAGCTTTCGCGCCCCTGATCGAGCGCGGCCGCATGAACGATCCGCAGACGGCTGCCCTGGTCGACAGCTCGGTCTATCACGCCGTCGTTTGCGGAGACACGCCCTGGCTGAAGGACGCCGAGGCCCTGCGTAACATGGCGAACGACATCGGCGCCCGCTATCGGGCCGCGAGTGGCGCGGCGGTTACGCTCGGACTCACTTGCCTGCACTGGCCCTCCCCCTCGCGCTGGCGGCCACCGTTATCCGCACTCGCTGGAGCTCCTCCCATGCTCATGGTCCAGGCGGAATTCGATCCGGCGACACCGGCATCCGGCGCTATTCGTGCCTTTAACGCCTCACCCAATGCCTACATGATCCTCGCGCGGGGCATGACCGGGCACGGCGTGTTCGGCAGCTCGGCCACGCCCTGTATCGAGCGAGGCGTCGGGCGTTTCCTGCTCCGGGGCGAGCTTCCATCGCAGCGCACGTCCGGGTGCGATTTCGTGCCCACGCCGGCCTCGCGATACGTGCGCGACTCGGGGCAACCGATGGATGAACAGGCCGTCCGCGATGAACTGCAACGCCGGCTACGAACGATGTAATGTCTTCCCATCCCACCTGGAATACGATCATGCATAGCCTCAGCGGGAAAGTCGCCCTGGTGACCGGCGCTGCCAGCGGTATAGGGCGAGCCATTGCATCGTCGTATGCCGTGGCGGGAGCGGCCGTCGTCGTCGCAGATATCGACGCCGACAAGGCAACCGAGGTGGCGTCCCGTCTCGGCGGTGGTGCCATCGGCATCGCCATGGACGTCACCGATGAGACCCAGGTGGACGAGGGGTTCTCCCGCACGCGACGGGACCTCGGTCCCGTCGACATCCTGGTCAGCAATGCCGGCGTCCAGATCATTTCTCCGATAGTGGATTTTTCCTTCAGTGACTGGAAACGCATGCTCGCCATCCATATGGATGGCGCCTTCCTGACCTCGCGAGCCGCGATGCGACAGATGATCGCGTCGCAGCGCGGCGGCTCGATCATCCTCATGGGCTCGGCACACTCCCACGTGGCATCGAAGTTCAAGGCACCTTACGTCGCGGCGAAGCACGGCTTGTTGGGCCTCGCGCGCGTCATCGCGAAGGAAGGCGCCAAGGACAACATTCGTTCCAACGTCATCTGCCCGGGATTCGTCAGGACCCCACTGGTTGAAAAGCAGATTCCCGAGCAGGCTCGCGAACTCGGCATTAGCGAAGAAGAGGTCATTCGCAGCGTCATGCTGCGCGATACGGTGGACGGCGAATTCACCACGCTGACCGACATCGCCGACACGGCACTTTTCCTGGCGGGATTCGAATCCAACGCGCTTACCGGTCAGTCGCTGGTCGTTACGCATGGCTGGCACATCCAGTGATCGCCGTGTTGAAGCTTGGATGCAAGAAGAGGCCTACACGCGAGCCGGTGATGCGGGGAGATTCGTCGGGCTGAATACCGATGGGGCCGACGTCCGCCACCGCGTAATTTCGTGGGCTCTTTGTACCGGGACCCACGCATGCACTTCCTATATCGACCGCTCCTTGCCCTGGCGGTGCTCGGCAGCCTGCCAGCACCCAGCGGAGCCACCACCGCCGCCTCAGCGCCGTCTATCGCCTGGGGCGCGTGCACCGACAGCTGGGTAGGCCGTGTGTCACCCGACCTGGGTGATCGCCTGCAATGCGGCAGCATCAGCGTGCCATTCGACCATCTTGCCCCCGATGGTCGGGAGATGAGCGTCGGCGTCATCCTCGTTCGCGCTTCCGAACCGTCGCAGCGCGAAGGTTCGATCTTCTTCAACGTCGGCGGCCCGGGCGAGCATCCAGGAAAGCTGCTCCGATCGATGGGCGAGGTCTGGTCGGGCATGAACACCGGTGATCCGGACGAAGTCGACAAGCGCAGGCTCTCACAACGCTACGACCTCGTTGCCGTCATCCCTCGCGGCTTATCGGGCAGCGGAGAACTGCATTGTGCTCCCGCAGTTCATACGTCCCATCACGCTTTCCTACCGACTCACCTGGACGATCGTAACTGGCAGCTCCTCCTCGATGGCACGCAGGCTGCAGTGGACGCATGCACATCGATACCGGAAGCCCGTTACGTCAACACCGAGCAACATGCGCACGACATGGATACGGTCCGGCAGGTGCTCGGCGACGATAAACTTCATTTCTACGGAATCTCCTACGGCGGCATGGTCGGTGCCTGGTACGCGTCGCTGTATCCGTCGCACACCGGTCGCCTGTTGCTCGATTCGACCATGGACCTCATGCATGGATACCGTTCGGCGGCGTACCTTTCGATGGTTGCACAGCAACGAAGCTTCGACGAGAACGTCGTCGCGCCGTTGTTGCGCCACCCTGCACGTTACGGGCTCGGTAACAGTAGCGATGCCGTCGCCAGCGAGATCGACGATCTTCCACCCCGCGCGCGCGAAGCCTGGACCGGTCGTGTGGATTCACCCGTGAGCCTGGCTGCCGCTCTTCGACTGTCGGAGTGGCTGATCGAGGACAGCCTTCTGGCCAAGGAAGCCATGATGCGGCGCATCGCCAGTACGGTCTTCAGTCATGACGTAGCGCTGGACAGGCGCATACGCCTGAAGGCCAGCCAACTCGCCCCCTTGCTCTACCGTCAGACAGCGACTGAGACGGGGGCGGAGGCGCCGCATGTCACTGAAGGTGAAGGCGACTTCGTTCGCGTCGCCATGGGGTGCAACGACTTTTCCTGGAGCCGGGGCGAGGCCGATATTCGCGAATCGGCCCGACGCTATGCCGCGCGTTACTTCAACTTCAACGGCGACCAGACCCTTGAAGAACTCGCCTGCACACGCTGGGGCGGGCCACGCGCGCGACGTCCCGATCTCTCGCGTCTGGGCCTCGCGGCTCCCTTCCTGCTGATCCAGTCGGAAAAGGATACGTCTACACCGCTGGTGGGCGCTCAACACATTCTCCGCGAGTTCGCCAACGCCCGCATGCTTCTGGTGCGCGGTTCCGATCTGCATGGCGTGTTCAATTTCACGAATTCATCGTGCATCGAGCGGACGGCGGCCCACTACCTTCTCACTGGTGACCTGCCGGCACCGGCATCACGAGCCTTCTCCTGCGACGACATCTTTGATCGTCCCGTCGACGCATTGCCCGGCTCACATTCGTCCAACGCGGAGCCTACGGCGATCGACGAGCCTTCGGATTCGACGGGCCACGGCGAGCTCTGACATGAAACACATCCCGCTCAGAACATGATCTGCGCGCGTACTTCGATGACGTGGGGATCGACGCGAACATCGCGTCGGTCGCTGATCGCGCGGACATAGTTGCCCTGCAGCTTGAGGTACTTGATGAGGTACCAGTTCGCCCCGAGCGTCCAGTCGTGTTCCGTGCCGCCCAGCGTTGGGCCGTCGTCGAGATCCAGCGTGCTGTAACGAATCAGAAACTCGAGGGCGCCCAAGGGACGCTTCGGCAAGACGTCGGACACGTTGCCACCGCTGTAACCACGGGACTCGCCGGTAACGACCCAGCTTCCAAAGGCATACCAGCCGTGGGCCTGGTAGGCCGGCTTGCTCTCGAGTTTCACCTTGGCATCAAGATATTCGCCCTGCACCGACCAGGGGCCGTGAATCCACAAGCCTTCGAGGCCACGGCGGTCCACATGGTCGGTTACGCTAAGCACGCCGGAGTCGATCAGTCGCTGGGTAACCAGTCCCGCCTCCGGCAGCGCGCGCAACCGCGCGTTCGACGGCGTGTAGCGACCGCGCCCGTCGGTCGTGCCATACGGTGTTTCGCGTGACACGGAGCCGCCCAGATGCAGTACGTCGCCCGGATCGTTTAGTGGCGTCCATGCGACACGTCCGGCCACCATGCGGCCGTCGAGATCGCCCTGAAGGTTGCCACCGTGGTAGTAACCCAGCTGCACCAGGTAAGCCCTGCGCGTCAACGCCCAGTCGACACCGATACGCCGGTTCGCGTAAACCGCTTGCATGGGCAGCGACGGCTCGAGGAACGATGTGGAACCGGTGCTGGTATTGCCTTCGAAGCCGACCGGCGTCTTCATGAAACCGACACGCACCGCACCGTAGTCCTCACCGAGAACAGCCTTGCTCTGGAGGCGAAAGAACGTGTCCAGCCAGGTGTGGGTCTGAAAATCGAAGACGGCGGTCGCGTCGTAGACACCCTTCTTGCGAATGAAGAAACCGAATTCCTTGCGCCGGTTCGTCTGTGCGTTCTCGTAAAGGCCGTCATCGTGTGAGAAACGATCGACGTCGTACTGGTACTTCACGGATAGACCAAGGTCCGTACCGTCGGCGAGCACATAGTGGGTCGGCCAGTTGCTGCGCCAGTCGTAACGATTGCCCGGCGCGTCGGTGGCGAACGCGAACACGGGCGCAATCAGCGCCAGGGCGCTGAGGGCGAGCTTCTTCATGAGGTTGCCCCTCCCAGGGCTCAGCCGGCGGCACCAGCCGATACATCGGGAAGGACTATAGCGTGACCTTGCGAATTCGTTAACTCTTGCGGAGCCGGCGCAAAAAAAAGGGGCGCCAAGGCGCCCCTTTCTCCTCACCCCGAGTTGTGAACGCGATCAGATCGCGTAGTACATCTGGAACTCGAGTGGGTGCGTGCTCGCACGGTAGCGGGTCACTTCCTGCATCTTCAGGGCGATGTAGCCGTCGATGAAGTCGTCGGTGAAGACGCCACCCGCCTTGAGGAATTCACGATCCTTGTCGAGGGCGACAAGCGCCTCGTCGAGGCTGGCGCAGACCTGCGGGATGTTCTTCTCTTCTTCCGGCGGCAGATCGTAGAGATCCTTGTCGGCCGGTGCGCCCGGGTCGATCTTGTTCAGGATGCCGTCCAGACCGGCCATCATCAGCACGGTGAAGGTCAGGTAGCCCGACTGCATCGGGTCCGGGAAGCGGATTTCGATGCGACGACCCTTCGGGCTCGACACGTACGGGATACGGCAGGAGGCCGAACGGTTGCGTGCCGAGTAAGCGAGCATCACCGGTGCTTCGAAGCCCGGGACCAGGCGCTTGTAGCTGTTGGTGGTCGAGTTGGCGAAGGCATTGATCGCGCGGGCATGCTTGAAGATGCCGCCGATGTACCAGAGCGCCGTCTGCGACAGGCCACCGTAGAGGTCACCGGCGAAGAGGTTCTCGCCGTTCTTCGACAGCGACTGGTGGACGTGCATGCCCGAACCGTTGTCACCGACGATCGGCTTCGGCATGAAGGTCACGGTCTTGCCAGCCTGGTGGGCGACGTTCTTGATGACGTACTTCATCGTCATCAGTTCATCGGCCTTCTTCACCAGGGTGTTGAAGCGCGTACCGATCTCGCACTGGCCCGCGTTCGCGACTTCGTGGTGGTGCACTTCGACCACCTGGCCGAGCGACTCGAGCACCTTGCACATGTCGGCGCGCAGGTCGCCGAGGCTGTCCACCGGTGCGACCGGGAAGTAACCGCCCTTCACGCCCGGACGATGACCCGTATTGGTGCCGTCGTACTTGTAGCGCGACGACCAGGCCGCTTCTTCGGAACCGATCTCGTAGAACACGCGGCCCATGTCGTTCTGCCAGCGGACCGAATCGAAGATGAAGAACTCGGGCTCCGGACCGAAGAAGGCGGTGTCGGCGATGCCGGTCGACTTCAGGTAGGCCTCGGCGCGCTTGGCGATCGAGCGCGGGTCGCGGCCATACGCCTGCATGGTGCTCGGCTCGAGCACGTCGCAATGCAGGATCAGCTGCTTGTGCGCGCTGAACGGATCGAGGTGGGCGGTTTCCGGATCCGGCATGAGCACCATGTCGGACTCATTGATGCCCTTCCAGCCGGCGATCGACGAACCGTCGAACATCTTGCCGTCTTCAAAGGTGCTCTCGTCGATGGCGTGAGCAGGAAAGGTCGTGTGATGGTGCTTGCCGAGGATGTCGGCGAAGCGGAAATCAACGAACTCGATTTCCTCGTCCTGGATCAGGTTCAGCACTTTCGAAGCGGCGGACATAAAAACCTCGGGTAGGTGGGCGGAGTCCATTTAGCAATCGCCATGCCAGCAGACCCGCCATCGACGGGGCCGCCAGGACCAAGCTTTCGCATCATAGAACGGCTGTGAGGCCGATGTGCAAATGCACCA
>Ga0247742_10002087_pt1 | contig 13322 bp, 8 predicted proteins | sample UWRJL208509C2_FD_180944 | JGI IMG/M metagenome (GOLD analysis project Ga0247742, IMG submission 180944) | Plant litter microbial communities from Arlington Agricultural Research Station in Wisconsin, United States - UWRJ-L208-509C-2 | ecosystem: Environmental > Terrestrial > Plant litter >...
CGCCGCGAGCTGCAGCAGCGCGGTGATCTTCGCGTGCCGGGCGAGCTTGGTGTCGTAGACCTCGTAGCTGCCGTCATCCGATCGCAGGATGAAGTCGGCGTACCCGAGAAAACGTCCATCGAAGAACGCGGCCTGGTAGACGACATCCGCCCCGCTTTCGAAGGCAACGGATGTCTGCGACGCAACCTCCTCGACCTGCGTCGGGTTCTCCGGCCGCGCGATCTCCACCACGTCTCGCGTCGCCTTCAGGTCGGCAAGCACCCGCAGCTCGTGCGCGTCGCCGAGCTTCGCGGTGCGCGCGAGCATGTCGTCATCCTCGACCTTCGGCAGCTCAACTCGCCCGAGCTTGGCGTCGAGCCGATGCATGGTCGCCCACTCGCAGGTGGCCGCCGCGGTGAGGTCGCTGGCGGAATACACAACGGTCGGGCCGAGCAGGAACATGAGACTACTTTCTTCAGGTAGTGCTCACGGTAGTGCGGGCCGTGACACGGCTGCCTGAGGCGATACCCGAACTTGGCGACGATGATAGCCAGTGCGTCTTTCGATGGCTTATCCAAAGGAAGGCGAAACCTCAGCTTTGAATGCAGGATCAGGTCGAGGGGCTGGCCGTCCGGATGCCCGCTCTCTACTCGGCAGTGTTCACGCTCCAATGAGCTGGAGAAGGGAGTCGTAGCTGTCGGCGACGTCGTACATCACGCCGGATCCCTCGGCTTTATCGTTCAGCGATGCGAAGAACTTGCGCGCACACTCGATCTTGGCCTCCTCGACGCCCTTGAGCTGAAGTGTAGACATAGAGCCCTTGGTTTCGGCGATGAAGTAGACGTGCTTGACAGTGCCCTCGCGGAAGGCGATCGCCCAGTCGGGGTTGTAGTCGCCGACCGGCGTCGGGATGAAGAAGGCGCGGGGCAGTTTGGAGTAAACAACGACCTCGTCACTGGTGTCGAGCTCGTTGACGAACGACCTTTCCACGATGGAGTCGGTGACGATAAACTCGTACACACTCTTGGTCAGCTCGTCGCCGGCCTTCGACAGATCTTGCGCTGTTTGGTTTTCGGTGAAGATTGATATGTCGTAACGCTCATCCAGCACATCGTAGGTAAGGTGCTCGATGATAACGGTGGCCTTCTGCTCGTTGATGAGCCGAGCTGCTTCGGTTATAAACTGTTCAGGATTCTGCTTAAACTTCGCGAAGGTCGCGGGGTTGATGCCGGTGAGGATTGCGGCGCATGTGCGCCGCGTGAGTTGAGTCTTCTCTGCGATCTCGCCGAGGAGGTCGTACTTCACTGTCGAGCCCGATGAGAGCGCCGACTCTTCAACTTTGGTCGTCGTGACCTTGAACCCTTCGCCGGCCTCAAGATGCTCGACTTCGAGTGCGGCGAGCTGTACGCCCTTTTGAACGACGTACTGCATCACTCTCACGTTGAGCGCCTTATCGAGCGTCTGGATACAGTTCCTGGCTAATTCGGCCGCGTCGAACTCCACCTTGTACACGGCCTTGTGGTTAATGCGGCTCCAGAGCTCCTGGAACTCGCGCTTGTTGAAATTCGCCTCGTTGAGGGGAATTTTCTTAGGCTTGCGCCCATCAGTCGGCACGGGAATGTCGAGGTGCAGGGAGTCAATCAGTCCATCGATTTGATAGTAGTACTGGTCGAGCCCAGCGGGCATCGGCGGCATTTCAATGTCGGCTCGGCTGATCCACTTGTCGGTGAGGTGCTGTTCGTAGTCGATGAAACCGTTCGTCGTGAGCCAGAACTGCAACTGCTTCGCTTGGTCATCGGTGATCGCGACTTTCTCGCCCGTTACTGGGCTTTCAACGATCTTGCCTGCGAAGAATTGCGGTGTGGCCTTGCGTGGCCTTGCGCTGAGCGACTCGGCGATCTCCTTCTGGAGTGCGGTCACAAACTCGGTATACGACTCGTCGGTCACGACGGTCAGTTCGTTGATGTCATGCACGGTGACCTCGTTGTCCATTCGCTCACCGTGCTGGTCGACTGAGAGCCGAAGACCGCGGCCGATCTCCTGGCGGCGCGTCGTGGTGTTGTCGCTCTTCTTGAGCATGCCCATAACAAAGACGTTCGGGTTGTCCCACCCCTCGCGCAGGGCGGAATGTGACCAGATGAACCGCGTCGGCTCTTCGAATGAGAGCAGCCGCTCCTTGTTCTTGAGGATCAGGTCGAAGGCTGTCACGTCATCGGACTGGCCTGCGGTTTCGCCTGTCCGCTTCACCGACCCGTCGACCTGGCGCCCGGTCTTTTTGTCGATAGAGAAGTAACCCTGGTGGGTTTCGCCGACAGGGATCGATTCCAAGTGCGCGCGGTATCGCTCGCTTGCCTCATCAAGATCGATCTGAGCGAGGACGTCGGCGACACGTCTCTCGTACTCCTCCTCGAAGACTCGCGCGTAGTCGCCGAGGGTGTCGTCGCGCGTGTAGTCGCGGTACTTGGCGACTTCGTCGATGAAGAAAAGCGAGAGCACCTTGATCCCGTGCGCGAACAGTTCTCGCTCCTTGTCGATGTGGGCGCGAATGACTTCGCGGATCTGGATGCGGCGCTTCGCCTCATCAGTAAGATCGTTGGTCACCTGGCCGGCGAAGATGCGCTCACCGTTTGACAACTCGATGAAGTCCTGGTTCGCGTCGACATCGACGACGACGAGATCTTTGTAGGCCTCGATGCCATTCGAGATATCGTGGAGGCGAGAACCTTTCGACAGGCGAACGGACTTCGGCTTGGGGCTCGCGCTTCCCGCGGGCTGCACGTATAGTTCAGCGCGTGCCCTCGGAAAGTCCGCCCCCTTGCCGACCTCGAGTCCGTCCACATAGAGGTATGCGGTGCTGCCGGGCAAGCCCTTCACCGTAATGCCTCGCACGGCGATCTTCTTCACGAGCTTTTTGTTGTAGGCATCCAATGCGTCGAGGCGGTGAACCTTCGTGCGTTCGATCTTGTGTGTTGCCGAGTATCGCAACGCAAAAAGCGCATTGAACAACCCTAGCGCGGTCAATGACTTCGAAGCTTTGTTCCCCTCACCCTCGATTTTCTGGGGCTCGTCGATGATTAGGATCGGCCGATTTGCGGCGATCACGTCGATAGGCTTGCGTGACTGAAAATCGTCGAGCATCTCATAGATGCGCCGTGCGTCTTTGCCGGTCGCATTGAACGCCTGGGTATTGATGATCATCACCTGCACGCCCGCGTCCGACGAGAAGCGCTCGAGTTCGTGCAGCCGTGAGGAACTGTAGACGAACGTGCGGGCCTTCGTGCCGTAGAGCTGCTGAAAATGCTCCGCCGTGATGTCGAATGACTTCTTCGCACCTTCGCGAATCGCGATGCTCGGGACGACCACGATGTACTTCGACCACCCGTAGCGCTTGTATAGCTCCATGATCGTCTTGATGTAGACGTAGGTCTTACCGGTGCCAGTCTCCATCTCGATATCTAGATTGATCGGCGCCGCGGGCGACGTCACAAGATTCTTCGACAGTGGCAGTCCCCTTGGCTTCTGGACGGCGTGGACGTTCTCAAGGAGCCGCTGCATGGGCAGGGCAATTGCAGAGTTCCGCAAGCCCGCGTCTTCGAGAAGGGTCGGGGCGACGTCCTTTCCGGGGTCGATGCGATAGGTCACGCCATCTGCGTACGGCTGCCCCGCGAACACATCGACTACGGCGTCGACGGCCTCGGTTTGATACGGCTGGACCTTGAACTGGAGCTTCATCGAGTCGCCTGTCTCAGATTGTCTTGGTTAGTTCTGGGCACTGCGGGCGCAGCGAAACCCAACCGGGATGGTGTGCCAACCGCGTGAAATTATGCAAGCCCGCCCTTCGCGACGTGCCTAGTCTGGCGGCCTTCATGCACTCGCGGAGGTAGAGATTGCTCGTCAAACTCGAGCTACGGCTTCACGCGTATCCCCAACGCTTTGCTGAACTGGGGGCGGTTACCAGGATTGAGGCGACCGCGGAGGCTGCTGCAAAGCTCGGATCGCCCACGGCGTGCACCCTCGTGCGGTACGAACCGGCGCCAGTGTTCTCGATCTCCAGGATCGAGCCCGCGGCAATACCACCGCGGTACACCTGCTCGGCGCAGAAGCGAAACTCATCGCGCCCGCCGAAGTAATAAATCCGCATTGCACTCGGAACCCCCAGATCATCGAGCGAGATGCTGAGCTCAGGGCCGCTACCGCCTGCCCCGTACGCCCCGGGCCAACCCCAGAACGCCGGGTTAGCATCTCTCGCGGCAACCGGAACTAGCTGATACGCCTCTTGGCGTTCGCCGCTCACATCATTGTGCGCAAGGGTCATGTAAAAACTTGTCATCGGACCTCCTAGATAGTGAACAACTGGATGCTTTTCGACCGGCCGAGTAGCTGGTCGGCGTTGATGCGATCGGCGGCGTTTGCGAATCCTCCGTCGCGTACGACGACACGCAGCGGCGAACGCACTCGCATCGCGTCGAACAACGATATTGGCAGGTTGTGCTCGAAACATGCCAGAAGTGCGCCGCCAGCTACGTCGAACACTGTGCACCCTTCCAACTCGAGTACCTCGATCGGCGAAGCGGGGTCGAGCCCCCACCGCAGCATGACCTCGAAAAGTACATTCTCGACGTCATCATCGAGCGAGAGTGAGTCGACGAAACCCGCGAGTTCATCCTGCCGGAGCTCGTCCGCGTCGCGTGCAACGTCTTCGAAACTTGACTGCGCAATACGCAAACTCCGGTAGCCGATGTCGCCGCTGGCGCCGCCGAGGGTCTGCCCCCCACGGACGGCTTCGGAAGCGAGTTGCAGCCGCTCGCGCGTGAGCTCCGGGATCCGCGCGTAGCCGCGAGCTCCAGCCTCGGTCGATGATGGAATCGGCTCGTCGACCTGCACGAGGATGAAACGGCGTGAGCCACCATCCGCTGCATTCGCTTCGAGAACTGCTTGCCCGGTAGTACCCGAGCCAGCAAAGAAGTCGAGGATGAGATCACCTGACCCGGGTTCGGTGGCCCACGCGATAAGGGTGCGCAGAAGGGCGACGGGCTTTGTGTAGTCGAACGCTGCGTACCCAAACAGCGAGCGCACACCTTTCGAGGCCATGTCGTTCGAGTAGCGGTTGTCGGTGAGGTCCAAGGAAGTAATCGCGCGGGTGCGGGCCACGAGTTTCACCTCGTAGCCGGTCGCATTCTTTACGATCGTGGCGTTCTCGTAAGTCTTCGTGTAGATGCGCGTGCCGTCGCGGCCGTCCTTGACGACAACGAATCCGTTTCGCAGCCCGAAGTCGTAGAGGTCGCGGGACCAGCGCCAGCACCATCCCGTACTGGGATTGCGCCCTTGGCGAGCCTCCATCTCCTCCGCGCTGACTCCACCTGGGCGAACAATGTGCCCCGCCTCCAGCTCTATCTCGTAGTCGAGCGAGCGCGAGTATTGGATAGACCCGTAGTCAAGGGTCTGGTTTAGTTTGTAGCGCCCGCGTTCGTCGACGAATTGATCAGAGTGCTTAAATCCTGAGTCACTATGCAACTCACGGTGCAAAGAGGACGCATCGGTGCGTCCCCAGACAACAAGGTAGTCATGGTTCGACGAGATGCGATCGCTGCTCTTACCTGCCCGCTTTGTGACGCGAGGCAGTACGCCGATTAGATTCTGGCGACCAAACAACTCGTTCATCACCTTCAGCAGGTTCGCGAGTTCATTGTCATCAATCGAGATGCAAATGACGCCATCTTCTCGGAGTAGATTTCGGGCCAACTTTAGCCGTGGGTAGATCATCGACAACCATGTTGAGTCGAACCGGCCACCTGACTCGGGGTTGGCAACGAGGCGCGAACCCCCGTCATCGGTCTGGCCTGAGCTTCGCAGGTAATCTGCGGCCCGCTCGACGAAGTCATCATGATAGATCAGGTCGCCGCCGGTGTTGTAAGGGGGGTCGATGTAGATGAGCTTGACGGCAGCTAGGTAAGGCTCCTGGAGAAGTTTGAGAGCTTCCAGGTTGTCGCCCTCGATGAACAGGTTGCGCGTCGTGTCGAAGTCCGCAGACTGCTGGCGCAGCGGATGGAGGGTCTGTCGAGCGGGATCGTTGGCGACGGACGCTGCCGCGCGCTTGCCCGGCCAGTCGAGTCGATATCGCTCCTGCGAACCCTCCACGACGTCGCCCGAAAGCTCGAGGCGAAGGGCATCGAAGTCGACCGCGAGCGTCGATTCTCCTTCGCTGTCGAATGATTCGGTGACCACCTGAGGGAAAAGTTCAGAGATTAGCTGGATATTGCGCGCGCGAGCGCCGCTCACCAACGGCACAGCGTGCCCGCCGGCCGCGTTTGTCTCAGTCAAGTCAAGTCACTTCCTGGTTAGTTGATTGCTCACATGTTTAGTGAACTCTGTCCCGCGTTGAAATCGCCTCAATCCATTGAGTGGTCGACGCGGGTACTCCACGTCAACCTTCAGTTTTCGGGCGGACGCTTGTGAGTTCGTCAAGTTCAGCGCTGCGTTCCAAAAGCTGATGCCTTAGTTGGACTTTGCGGTTGAACTGAGGCTCATTGCGGAGCCGCCGCTCAAGACGGGCAATCTCGCGCTCCACGGTGTGAGCTCTATCCATTCTGCCCGTCGCCGCAGACACCGATTCACCTCGCCGAAGTGCGAATGGGAGGAGCGTCGTAACCAAGCTTTCGTACAGTGTGGGCAGGTCTATCGCAGTGGGCAATGTCACGCGAGAAGCGTCCGCGTGAAGCCACGCGGTTGTGAAGTAGGCGCCCACTTTCGGACCCGTGCCGTCCAGCGCCTTGTGTGCGGCAACCATTCGCACTTCGTCCCCCCTCGAAACTTCGAAAATAATCGGGAAGTGGACGGAGTTGTCGATCGCGGCAAGCAAGTCGTCTCCGACATCCCCGCCCTTTGTCTCGACTGTGAAGACCTGAATCTCCGGCACCGCATCGGTGCCCTTCAGCCGAGTCGTCGACTCGGCGAGCTTGTACGCCCAGGTTATTCGCCGGATGTCGTCGACGAACTTCTCGCGTATCGCGGCGCGAACGTTGCCGTGCTCGTAGAACTTCGTCTTCGGCACCACGCGACCGAACCGTGCAGCTGCGGGCCAGCGGTAGAGGGCTGTCGTCTTGATCTCTTCAGTCATCGTTAGGCTGCTCGAGGATCGCTAGAAACGCAATTAGCTCGAAGTCCTCGAGCCCTGCGATCCGCTGAGTGAGGGCAGTAGTGTGTCCACCGCTGAACAGACTGTCGATGTCGCGTTCTTCCGTGGCATCGATCATCGAACGGATCGCATCCGTCAGGAGAGCCGAATACTTGCTCATATCGGAACCCTCGCGTGTGGCTTCGTTGAAGATGCGCGCGACGTCGGCTACCGGTTCGTCATGCGATCGCGAGCCAGCACGGACGAGGTCAAGCAGCCGCTTCGCCTCGGTGTGGTCGGCGATCACCTTGCCGTCGTCATCAACATAGACGAGGTAGTGCGGGTGGAGGCGGTTTCCCCGGTTCACCGCGGGATCGGCGTTGACGTTCTTGAGAGCAAAGATCACGCCGGGGAGAAGTCCCGTTACAGGATCTGCGGGAATGACGGCGTGTAAACCCCGTGGGGCCGTGGTGATGTCGCCGTACTCATTCATGTAGGTGAGCAGATCCATCCGGAAGTCGTTGAGACCGAGATCTGTGATCGACACACCCGCGCGAACATCCTCGAGCTCGATGTTCTCGTTCTGGAGCTTACGCAGCTGTTCCTTGCGGAACGCGGCATCCGAGTGCTCAGGGTTGAGCACGTTGTCGTCGGCCGAACCGGCAAGGTCGGCGATGACCATCCGATTCTCGACGCGCTCCTTGAGGTTGATGTACTCGTCGAGCGAGATGTCGGGCCAGAAGTTGACGAGTTGGATGACCTCGTTGATCGACCCGATGCGGTCAATACGACCGAACCGCTGGATAATCCGCACCGGATTCCAGTGGATGTCGTAGTTGATGAGGTAGTCGCAGTCCTGCAGGTTCTGGCCCTCGCTGATGACGTCGGTGCCGATCAGCACATCGATGTCTCGGGTCTCTGTGGGCATCGTGAGGTGACGTTGCTTCGACCGCGGCGAAAACATCGACATGATCTGCTGGAAGTCGAAACCCGTGCCGAGCGTCGATTTCGCGCCGTGGGTGCCCCCGGTGATCACGGCCGTTTGCAATCCAGCCTGCTGAAGTGCCGGTGCGAGCTCGCGGTAGAGGTAGTTCGCGGTGTCGGCGAAGGCGGAGAAGATCAGCACCTTGCGATTCTCGGGATTGAGGGGGTGCTCCGCCTTCTGCTGGACCAACTGCCGCAGCTTGCACAGCTTGAGGTCGTGCTGCGGGGTCACCTTCCGTATCTCGTCGAGTAGTTCTCGAAGTGTCTCGCGGTCGTTCCAGAGGTCTCGCTGCCACGACGCAACGTCGATGTCGTCAATGTCGATACGGATCTTCTCGCCGAACGACAGTGCCTCGACGTTGGCATCGTCCTCATCGTCGAGATCGAAGTCAAGATCGTCCATATCGCGGATCTCAGGGAGAGATCCCGCGTGGTTGCTGAGTCGGGTGAAAGTGCTGTCCACGGCGGACTCGATCTTCGACAACGTGAGGCGGAACGCCTCGACCGAGCTCTCGAGACGCTTGAGCAGGTTCACCGTCATGAGCTTCTTCAGGCCCTCTTCACGGCCCTTCTGGCCGAGGTTCGAGCGGGCGCTGGCAGTCGTAACGTTGTAGAGATCTTCGTACTTGCTGATGCGGCTCGGGAAGACGTATCGAAGCGGCGTGTAGACCGCCAGCTCGAGGGCTTGAAGCTGCTCGAAGATGTCATTGAACGAGGGAACGTCGACGAGGTCTGCGAGCGGTTCGCGGATGGACGCCGGCGGCAGGCGCCGCGGAAACGCGCCGATCTCGCTCGTGTCGTAGAACGCCTGAATGTGCTTGCGTGATCGTGCGATGGTGACGGCGTCTAGCAGCTCGAAGAAGTCGAAGTCGAGCATCTGCAGAATCCGGTCTGCGGTGCGCTCCTCGGTGGGGAACTTCGACCACTCGTTGAACACCGTCTGAGCGTCGCGGAACACCCGCTCCACCGACGTCGAGAGCGTGAGCTTGGCCGCGAGGATGTCGCTCTCGCCCTCGTACGCCAGCTGCAGCTGATTCTTGAGGTCGTTGAATCGATTGTTCACCGGTGTGGCCGACAGCATAAGCACTTTGGTCTTCACGCCTTCTCGGATGACCTTTCGCATGAGTCGCTGGTAGCGCGATTCCTTCTCTTCGGCATAGTCGGCGTTGCGGAAATTGTGCGACTCGTCGATGACAACGAGGTCATAATTGCCCCAGTTGATGCGATCCAACCGGAGGCCGAGAGACTCGCCTCGCGTACGCGATAGGTCGGTGTGCGCGAGGACGTCGTAGTTGAACCGGTCGCTCGCGAAGATGTTCGTCGTGAGGTTCGCGTTGTAGTTCGTCCAGTTCTCGGCGAGCTTCTTCGGCGCAAGGACAAGGACGGACTTGTTGCGCAACTCGTAGTACTTGATGACAGCCAGCGCGGTGAATGTCTTCCCGAGACCGACGCTGTCGGCGAGGATGCATCCGTTGTAGGTCTCAAGCTTGTTGATGATGCCGGTAGCAGCATCGCGCTGGAAGTTGTACAGACTCTGCCAGACCTTAGTCTCCTGATAACCGGTGCGGTCGTTCGGGAGCACGTCCTCACCGATGTCGTCGAGGAACTCAGCGAAGAGGTTGTAGAGGATGAGGAAGTAGATGCGTGCCGGAGAGTTCTCGGCGTACACGCTCGCAATGTGGTCGTACACCGCTTGCGTGACATCGTTCAGCTGGCCGGGGCTTGCCCAGATTTGGTCGAACAGATTGAGAAAGCTGCTCGCCTCGGGGGCGCCCTCGAATTTCGTGACCATGTTGGACACGGCGTTGCCGCGCTCGTATCCGAGGTCGGAAGTGGTGAACCCTTGCAGCGGCATGTACGCGGCGCTGTCGTCAACGACGGCGAACTGCTGCATCTGGTGGCCGCTGGCATTCGATCTGAACGTGACCTTCTCACGCACCCAGGCTGCGCACTCGCGGGCGATCGCGCGCTGCGTCAGCTTGTTGCGGAGTCGGATCTCGAACTCCGACCCGTAGAGCGACGACTCAGCGTGCGGGATGAAGAACTCGCGACGGTCCTTATGCAGTTTGTCCGTGGCGTGCCCGTTGCTGAACGATGGCGAAGTGAAGATGAACTCGAGCTCCTCGACGTGTTCGAGTTCCTCGCGCAGTGCTTCGAACGCGAAGATCGAGAACGTCGAAGCGGCGATGCGAACCTTCGAACCGTGACCAAGTTCTCGCTTCAGGTCCTCCCCGAGCAGGTCGGAGACGTTGTCGATGATCCGCACGCTACCAACCCCTCACGCTGACGCCGCTGCCTGCGGAATATTGTCGACTGCCCGCGACGATGAAGCGCGACACTGACATCGTCCCCTCCATCTGCGGATCGATCCGTGAACGACCCGCAATGCTCACGACTAGTTGCGTTCTCGTGCAAGCCTCGCGCCGTCAGCCTATGCGCTGATTCGCCTGTTTTGGACCACTTCGAACACCCCGAGTGGCCCCAAATTTAGGGTACCTTCAGCTTGGTGCACCGCGAGTCGTACAGGTTGTCAACGATGACCCGACTCAGCACAACCGTGCCCCTGGAGGGACTCGAACCCCCAACCGTTTCCTTAGGACGGAACTGCTCTTCCATTGAGCTACAGAGGCTGGCGTGTTGAGTTTAGCGGGCTACGCGCTGGTGGTTTCGATACGCGGGCTCCTTCGTCGCGCGCTACTCAACCGACGATGGTCGTGGTCACGTCAACGATCTGCGGGCGAGACGGAGCGCTCGAGAAACCGAAGCCTACCGGAGGCCAGAGGGGAGCCAGGGATCCCAGGTCGCGGTCTTGCCAGGTTGCCGCGGCATCCGTGATCGTGCGGGCTCGGGTCACGCCGTAGAACTCGCGGCGGCCGGCGTTGGCGGAGCCTGCGGTGCGGACGCCGGGGACCAAGATGCGGGCTACTGGGTCGATGGCGCGGAGCCAGGTGGTGTTGGTGGCGAAGGCTGGCGGGACTATGCGGAGCAGGCGGCCCAGCGGGGAGATGCTGCCCACGCCGATGGCGAGGGAGAGGCGCGGGGCCGCGAGGGTGACGCCGGTGGTGGTTCGGCGGAAGGCCACTGGCGCGACTCGCACCTCGTCGAAGGTGTAGGTCGTGGCGATGAAGTCCGCGATCTCGTCGGTTGGAGCGAGGAGGATTCGGTGACCGCCCGGCTCCTCGAGCATGACGTCGGCGAACGGGCCGAACGGGGTTGTTACCCACATTCCTATTACTAAGCGCACCCCTGACGTCGTGCCCAGTCCGGCTATGCGGCCAGTGAAGACGTGACGATGGGGCATGCGAAGGACGATACTCGCGCCCACCGGTATACCGGCGACCCCTGCTTTGGGGTGGCCGGCGGATGCTGAAATGTCGTCAGTTACCACCAGACTGCAAACATGACAATTCCCGAAATGCCGGGGAGCGGTTTGCCCGAATCCTCCTCCGCAACACCACAGCAACCAACGACTCCTCCGCCTTACGGGGCTACCACGATGGCACCGCCTCCGCTCCCGCCCACTGCGAGCAAGGGGCCAATCGGACTCGCGCTCGCTGCGCTGATCGTCGGCATCGGGGCGTTCCTCTTCGGCCTCATCCCCGTGTTCGGCGCCCTGGTCGGCGCCGCAGCAATCGTGCTCGGGGTGCTCGCGCTGCGGAAGAAGCAGCCGAAGGTTCTCGCCATCATCGGCATCGCCCTCGGCGCCATTGCTGCGATCTCCTCAATCACGACCGCTGCCGGGCTCGGTGCCGCAGTCAACCACGCGTCATCCGACAAGCCCGCTGCGGTCGCTGCCGCACCGGATGACGCGACTGAGCCGGACGCGTCCGCCGCCGCACCGGAGCCCACGCAGGAGCCCGCAGCCCCGGCTGCTCCTGCTGTGCCTGCCGAATACAAGTCCGCCGTTACTTCCGCGGACAGCTACTCGAAGATCATGCACATGAGCAAAGCGAAAATCTACGACCAGCTCACTTCTGAGTACGGCGAGAAGTTCACACCGGAAGCTGGTCAGTATGCGATCGACAACATGGTCGCCGACTGGAACGCGAACGCCCTCGCGTCCGCAAAGTCATATCAGCAGACGATGTCTATGTCTCCCGCAGCGATCCACGATCAGCTGACCAGTGAGTACGGCGAGAAGTTCACGCCCGCCGAGGCTGACTTCGCGATCGCGCACCTGAACGACTAGTCAGAGTTGAACGGTGAGAGCCCTGCATGCGTGCGGGGCTCTCTTCGTTTAGGAGAAGCTGCGGGGCAGGTCTCGATACGCGTGCTCCTTCGTCGCGCGCTACTCGACCAACGGGTGGCCGCTAGCCTGGGCGGATGGAGAGCACCGAGCTCGTCACCCTCGTAGTCGTCGCCGTGGTGCTGGTCATCGGGGTGGTGTCGTTTTTCGCGGGGCGCATCGGCGTCGCCGCTCCCCTAGCCCTCACCGTCGTCGGCGTCGTCGTGGGCGCCGTCCCAACGATCCCGCACTTCGAGGTCGAACCCTCGATCGTGCTGACGGTCGTGCTGCCGCCGCTGCTCTATGCCGCCGCGCGCAAGGTGCCGTTCGTCGACTTCCGCCGCAATCTGCGGGTGATCGGATTCCTCGCCATCGTGCTCGTCGTCGTCTCGGCCGTGCTGGTGGGCGTGCTCGTGCACCTGCTCTGGCTGACGGTGCCGATCGCCCTCGCCATCGCGCTCGGTGCCGTCGTCGCACCACCCGACGCCGTCGCCGCGACCAGCCTCGGCAAGCGACTCGGCCTGCCGCCGCGGATCGTCACCATCCTCGAGGGCGAAGGCCTGGTTAACGACGCCACCGCCCTCGTGCTGCTGTCGACGATGCTGGCGATCGTCACGACATCCGTTCAGTCCCCCAGCGGCTGGATGATCGCCCTCACCTTCCTCTGGGCGGTCGTCGGCGCCGTGATCATCGGCGGCATCCTCGGGGTCGTCGCCGTCACCCTCCGCGCACGCGTCACCGACCCGGTGCTGGATGCCGCCATCTCCCTCGTCATCCCCTTCGTCGCCTACCTCGCCGGCGAGTTCGCCCACTCGTCGGGGGTGGTGGCCGTGGTCGTCGCCGGAATCCTCGTCGGCAACCAGGGTGCGTACCGCATCCGTGCGTCCTTCCGACTCGCCGAATCGGGCACCTGGCGCATCGTCACCCTGCTGATCGAGAACGCGGTCTTCCTCTTCATGGGCTTTCAGCTGTGGCCGATCGTCGCCGAAGTGGCGGAGGGGGATGAACTCCTCAGCACCC
>Ga0247742_10002088_pt1 | contig 13321 bp, 10 predicted proteins | sample UWRJL208509C2_FD_180944 | JGI IMG/M metagenome (GOLD analysis project Ga0247742, IMG submission 180944) | Plant litter microbial communities from Arlington Agricultural Research Station in Wisconsin, United States - UWRJ-L208-509C-2 | ecosystem: Environmental > Terrestrial > Plant litter >...
ATAGCCGCAAGTCGAGCGTTGTGATGTTGGGAAACCACGTCGATAGCAGTGGGAGTAATATGTGTCTTAGCTCATCCGACTCGACCATAACACTAGTATCAGGTAAGAAACACAAGCTCACTCCGTATGTCGGAGTGGCTTTGACATCCAGCGTCTGCACGGCGTCTAGCTTTTCCTGGGACAGAGGCGCTTCTTCAGTCGACCCAAGGGTGGTAATGATGGTAGTCGTTAAAGGAATGTCGAGGTGGTCAGTGAAAGTAAGATGGTGGATGTAGCGGGTTTCTAGGTGCCTCAGAACTGGCAGGCAAACAGTTGGAGCGTAGGAAAAATCATGGGTGACATTGCTATAATGTACTTCTAGAATAAGCACCTCTAGAAACGAGGAATTGGTGAACCCGGATAGAATGGGGAAAATCCCTTCCGCTTTGATATTTTGGAGGAAGAGATGGGTAAGCTTGATGAGACTGGGTATTTGTTCAAGTTCTTGCCGAGGTAAGTGATTACAGTCGAGTCTTAACCTCTTGAGATTACGATATTGTTTGATTCTGAGCCAGGGATGCGGCCGATCTTGACGATTATAAATCATTAAGCCCACAATGGAGAGACTCTCGAGAAGCGGCGCAGGTCTCGTCATCTCAAGCAACTCGCCAGGCGTGCGAATACGTTGCTTGTTGGTGATGTGAAGAGAAACGAGACGATCCCAATGAGCGTCCCACCCCACACTCCCAGTCTGGAAGATGGTATGAAGATGAAGAGGAGTAGGAGGCGGACAGCGATCCATGGTCAAGGGCAGACAGAATGTGCGGGAGTAGATATCGGACCACAGCGACGGCATCGATAGGGCGACGTTGTACCAGTGGCGACAAACCAAATGAAATCTGAATGGGTCATTGTTTGTCCAGAACCTAATCGCGTCTCCAGTTCGTGGTGGAAATAGCATCGGGTTAATGTTGTCCTTGTGGAAGTCGAATATAACACCAAGGATCTCCAGCGGGATGCAATTTATCGGCACGGTGAGGTTATGTGTTTGACCCAGACGCCTGACGATCTTATCGGCTAGAGCAATGGCGTGCTGGATCTAAATATATTCAACTATAAATCAATGAGACTCATCGAATCTTGGAAAATCCTGTTACCGCTGCTCGTTCTTCTGCTCGACTTTGATCGAGTCGTTGCTGGTCAGCCATAGGATAATGCGATTATGTGCGGAGCTATTGCACCTTATTTGTGAAGCCAGAGTAGTGCTACTGTGTCCACTGTCCTGTATTCCATTCTCTAGCTTGCGTTTTGCAATGGCCAACAACTCTGAGACTGACAGCATTAGTGTGGAAGTGCAGGCGAAGTAAGAAATACCCACGGCCACGGCCATCCACACGTCTTCTGTCGTCCATCTTCTTCAAGCAACTTTCCATCACGATCTACAAAAAAAATCAGCGATGCATGGCCTCTCCTCCATACCAACCGTACTCCTCTGTCCAAGACCTTCGCGTTGGATATAATCAGTCATGCCGTGTTCCGCATTCCTTGTCCATACACCCTCCCCCAGTTCCTATCACCCCTCTTCCACCTTCGTCAGCCACCTTCTCAGCGCCGTTGTTGTCATTATCGCACCGAAAGGCCTGAAACTCGATGCAACACGACACACCATGTCACGACATGGATTCTCGCGTCCTCTTCTTTGCACATCCCACGTCCTGTGGATCTGATGAGGTCTACAGCTAGTCAACCGACCGACGACTCCAATGTTACACCTTCGACAGCCCTCGACTCATGGGCTGTCGACCTATGGACCGACCAGCAACTGCACAGAGATTAGTGCACCCTCTTGGAAACTTCGATGGCTCTGAGGATATTGAGGTCCGTCTTCGTTCCTTCGTCGTCGTGAAACCCAATCTAACACTCTCTATTTTTTTTCAGATATACATGCCCCAACCCGTATTCCACCAGTATCAACATCCGCTGGACCATCGACTCCAACAAACATTTTTATTTACTGCCTATTACAACCCATTACCAGACGCCGACATAGCACCATTAGCTAAAAGTTCCGACTTCCAAGCGCTGGGGGGTTGCAATGTGGATTAGGAACGGAGGTAGAGGAATTGGAAGGAGGACACTGGGCACAAGCAGGGCCGAAGGTTGCATGAAGGTCGCTCATCCTGAGATCGAAGCCATCATCTTGGCACCAGCGTAAATCGCAATCGGCGTGTTGTTTGAGAGCAACGCGGAGGGGTCAACGAAAAAGTCAACAATCACTAGCCCCAGCCTCTGCCCACCTAGATCGCAGCATTCAAGCGCGGTAGACAGGTGCTTAGGGAGAGGCCGGGACCGATTTGTCTCCTAGGGGTTAGGACATTGCTTGGAACCCCACTATCAAGCCTTGAGAGCCGGTTAGCATCCTGCCTCCTCTGTACTCAAACTTCAACTGACGGGCGTCGCCTTTCAGTACAGATGCCTCTTCCCAAGACTCCGATTGCAGGGCATAACAAACTACCATTCTTGCCAGGCTCCGAACACCCGAATGGCCAGCCTGAGGTTCCAGAAAAAAGAGAACTGGGTTCGCGTTTTTGTCCAGAGTTGTTACCGATCGTTCGTCTTTCAGCGTTTTCTAACTCGCTGAATTCGCCGTATCGGTCAGCTTTCATGCCGTACGGCGTGATTGATGATCCATTGCATCGACTACCTTCTTCAGTCAAATATCAGCTCCACCTCTTCTCACTTCTCTTCTCATATGAAGCTCCCGCCATAGGTCCCAGGCCACGCATCTGTACTTGCAACTACGACACTTCACAAACCACGAAGACGCCTCGACAAACCTTACAGTGATGCCCCTGACCCGCCTCTGGTGAAGCCTTGGAAAACAGTGGATGGCTCTAACCAAGCCTTACCACTGCCTTACCAAACGACGACTCGACTCGTGATGCACGGCCACCACTCTTTAGCATCCATTATCTGTAGAACGTTCGTCACGGCATCTATCAGAGGACGATGGCTCCGACTCTTAGGAAGATGTTGTTCACACCTCAAAGGTCTCGTTATGAGAAGTTGGAAGGGTGATTTTTGTCACACTGGTTCGTTCGTGGCCTTCCCTTGCTGTAGCCTTTGCGCCTGGCCCAGCGTAGTCCCTCCACTTCGCATCCGCATCCAGCCCCGACTTCTCGTCCGCGCCTACACGACTATATACTTACCTTTGTCGAATTCTCGTCGCTGCCGATGAGTGGTGCCTTAGGCCCAGGCTTATCCCGCCTTGAGACGGCCGATGTTATGAACATCGAGAAGAAACTCGTACCCTAACGTCTTTCCAAACGAGCTCGACTACTCACTCGTACCAAACTCTTGCTACACCCAATTCCCTAGGGTACAGATGGATGAATGGAGCTTGAGAGGATGAATGATCGGGCTTTGAATGAAGGAACCAAAACCTACTAAACGACAATGATGCAGGTGAGGTCCTTCAAGATATTGGATCGAACTTCAAATGACGCATTATGAAGAAGTGGAAGGGAGATGGTTTGGGTGTGGCGCAGGAGGTTGGTGGTTGGAAGCTAGAAAACGCTGGAGGTTATGGCGAAATTTTTTGACTCGGAAATTTATTCCGCGTCAGGGGGATCTTACGGAGATCTTTAAATACGTCAAAGTACTTACATGATCATAGATTCATAGCCTCCAAATCTTAGACCGTGGGTATTTCTCTCTTCGTTCACCACTATCACAGCCAATGTCGTCAGTCTCTGAGCTGTTGGCCATTGCCAAACGCAAGCTAGAGAATGGAATACAGGACATTGGACAGATTGGCACTACTCTAGCTTCACAAACAAGGTACTGTAACCACACACATAATCACATCGCCCCAAAGTCTGACCCGCAAGGATCAAAGGCGAGCAGAAGAACGAGCAATGGTAATAGTATTTCTATAATTCAATGGGTCTCATTGATTTATGGCCGCATGCACCTAGATCCAGCGCGACATTGCTCTAGCTGATAAGATCGTCAGAGGTCTGGGTCAGACACACAACCTCACCGTGCCTATCAATCGCATCCCATTGGAAATCCTTGGTGTTATATTCGACTTCCACATGGACAACATTAGTCCGATGCGATTTCCTCCACGAACCGAAGACGCGATCAAGCTCTGGACGACCAAGGACCCATTCAGATTTCATTTGGTTTGCCGCCACTGGTACAACGTCGCCCTATCGATGCCGTCGCTGTGGTCACATATATACTCCCGCACATTCCGTCCACCCTTGACCATGGATCGTTGTCCGTTTCCTGCTCCTCTTCATCTCAATACTGTTTTTTGTCCCGGCAGTGTAGGGTGGAGTGCTCATTGGGATCGTCTCATTTCTCTTCACATAATCCTCAAGCAACGTATTCATACGCTTGGCGAGTTGCTGGAGATTATGAGACCTGCGCCGCTTCTCGAAAGTCTCTCCATCGAGAAGTTAGCGATACACAATTATCATAAATGGTCGCATCTCTGGTTCGGACTCAAACAATATCCTAATCTCAAGAGGTTGAGACTCGACTGTAGTCACCTACCTCGGCAAAAACTTGAACAGACACCTAGCCTCATCAACCTTACCCACCTCTTCCTCCAAAAAATCAAAGCAGAGGAAATTTTCTCCATTCTATTAGGGCTCGCCGGTTCCTCGTTCCTAGAGGTACTTATTCTAGAAGTACGTCGTGGGGGAGCTGTCCATGACTTCTCCTGCGCTCCAGTTGTTTGCCTCCCAGTCTTGAGGCACCTAGAGACCCGCTACATCCGCCATCTTACCTTCATTGACCACCTCAATATCCCTTCAACGACCACCATCATTACCACCCTTCTGTCTACTAAAGAAGCGCCTCTGTCTCGACCAAGGCTGAACACCGTGCGGACATTGGATGTCAGATTCACCATGAAAACTCGGATGAGCTTGTGTTTCCTATCCGATACTAGTGTCATGGTCGAGTCGGATAAACGAAGAGATGTATTACTCCCGCTGCTATCCAAATGGTTTCCCAACATCACAACACTCGACTTACGGCTATTCCACAATTCTGCCAATGGTGACTCGGAGGGTAGGCTGATGTGCGGAATCATTGGGTGGACCGGGCTCAGAAGAATTATATTCAACAAATTCGTAGACTACTTTCGTCTGATCAGCATTCTCAACATATCTGGTACCCCATCCTCAGACCTGGACCTGGGCAATCATGGCGAGGATAAGCTTGCGAAAGCCCTGAATGACAAGGCACCTATATGTCCACTATTACAAGAAGTTGTTGTTTGGGAGGTTCCTTCAGACTTTGACTCGGAGTACGAAGGGGTTAATGGAAGATGGAAGTATCGTGAACCAGGACGGTATGAGATAGTGCGCCCACAACCAGCATTAACGTATACCCTTGATGTCCGTGCCCAGAGACATCATAGTGGAGTTCCTCGTCGGCCATCGTTTAGATGGATAGAAACAAATAGATATTAGGTTGTCATCGTATTATATGATGGCCCTCTTTCTTTTTCTGATCATTGTTAGCAGTCCCACTGAACCTGTAGGGAACTTGTGAATGTAAATGTATCGAATCTGAAGCACGAACTCTCACTTACCGCTCCGAATCTCATAGGGGTTTTCCTTGCGTGGGGCCACGAGGGTCTTTTCAGAGGGTTTATCCACTGTCCTAACCCATTCCGTTGAATCCGCTTTCAAAATTTAACTTTAACACCTCCGGATAAGAAAACTCATATGAGCATTTGTATCTCCCAATCATAGAATACAGACCCTCATCATTTGTTGTTGCCGTGGCCAACGCCGAAGGGTTAGAAACCTGAGATGATATGCTATGGAGTGAATTCTCCTCATCCTCTTCCTAACATCTGAGTAGTAAGTATCGTATGAAGTCTATCGATATACATTGGGTCAAGGTTGGTGTATCGATAAACGGACTAGTATGTGCGAATTATGCGGAGGGGTGTGCAAAGATTCTACAATTGCAAGATCTAGTCATCAGTTTGAGGAACTTGTGCTTGTGGAGTAGAAGAGGCCTGTTGAAGATTGTCAGATCGAATACAGAAAAGAGCAAGGGGGCACGAAACGTACTTGTTCCTCCGTTAAAGGGCAGATGGGGCTTGTCAATAGACGGCCATGCGAGTTCTCATCAGCCATACGAATCAGCTGGGACGTCAAGCTTCAAACTTTGAACTTGGGGCTTCGATCGGATCTTGTAGGTAGGGATGACCGATAGTGAGTAGACTAGAATGTACCAGACTTGAGAGGAAGTAGTGGTGTTGCAACTGCTCAGCTCGCATCCCTTCCAAATCTTCCTGACATACCCACCTCGAACAGGGCAAATTTTCGTCACGTTCAACCGCAGCGCCAGGCTGATTGCGTGCACGAGGCAGGACTTGGTTCTAGAGAATAAAAGGCGTCGCAGAGGACAAACGTCACGACAGGCACAAACGTCCTTGAGGGCGGTCTGGGTTTGTGAGGCGTAGGTCAGGACGGTTGGACTCCGGGACAACGTCAAGGCGGGGACATTGCCAAAACAAGATAAGATACGACTCCTGGAATTTAAGGTTTGGGACGTTGAGGGAATGAAAATCGAGAACCCAGGGCTCAGATGATAGTTGGTAGTGAGAGTTTGAACAGAGCGATATGACTGATGTGAAGAAGAGAGGACAAGTCACAAGTTGGAGGACGTTAGCACGCGAAAGGCCAGGCAGCATGGCAGGGCCAATCCCAAGTTCTAACCTCCCACACCTCCCTCCTTCCAAACCGCAACCACTTCTTCATCAACACCCTATTCTGGCAGGTGGTTGTGGTGGACGTTGGGCTACCATTCGTTCGAATCCAACTGCTTATTGAAACGGTGGTGCAAGTAGTGCGGCGTGCGCCATCCAACACGAGTCGAGCCGTCGTTTCGCGAGGCTTGGGTAGGAGCTTGAATGGGGTCATAACTGTCGAGCCGTCGTTTCGCGTCTGGTGAGAATCCTTGCCGTAGGTCCAAGTCGATGGGTTGAGAGGCATATAGTTGGAGCCCGAGATGATAACGTAGGCCAGTGGCAAGAAAGGACGCGAGAGGACAAACGAGAGGATGCGACTGATGAGGAGGAGACATACGCGGATCCTGCGTGCCGTTTACGGTATAGAGTGTTTAAGGATAGATCGCGAGTTCAAGTTGGCGATGGACCACGGTAGAGGGGACTCTGTGTATGTTTGAAAGGAGCGAAACGTGTTCCCTGTTCAGAGTTTTCTGAAACCGGAGATTTGAGGTCCGAGCATTCGTAAGACAAAATTGACGAGAACAGCGGGTCGTGTGGGCTGGAAGAGGTCGCTTTCCTGACATGCCTCGTTGTCACTTTACTTCCAAAAAAACCCCATCGTCCTTCCTTCTACTTCTAAACCGAGACTTTGCGGGTCAACAGCGTCTTTCGGGTCGTCGTCTATGAGGTGGTTTTGGCAGGTGCCAGAGGGGCAGAGGGGCAGACGTGCACTCGGCGCTCGATGTCAGATGCTGGTGAGATCGTGGTCGTGGTTGAGGTCATTGTGGTCGTCTCGAGTGCCTGAGCTGCCATTTCGTCGGGCATGGGAGAACAGAACCTGGACGGAGAGCAGCGTGAATGAAGGATGGCCTTGATCCGTCATAGAGTGCGCATACATTGAAGTTGGTATCGACACCAGAAGTGGTGTGGACGGGTTTCCGTACGCGTGAACGTTGAATTTGTGACTGAGTTAGAGTTGTGCAGGTTCGAGAATACCAGGGCATAGCAGGAGAGGCTAAGTACACCGTACATCATGTGGGCAATGTCTGTGTACTGTGCTGGTAGCTGTCGAATTGGGGTTGTTGAAGTTGGACTTGGGGTTGGGCTTGTGAAGAATAGGATAGGACGGTCGGACCTGAGGGCAGCGTCGAAGCGGGGCCATGGCCATTGGGTACGCCTCCTGGAGTTTGGGGAGTGCAGATTGAGGCATAAGGCCCTGTGGCTCCCGATTCGGCAGTTGATGGGTGAGAGTGAGAGGGTGAAGAAGAGAAGCGGCATAGGTGGTGTGGAGAAGAGAGGAGAGGAGGTCGGAAAGTGAAACGCTGGTAGGAGAGGTCAGGCGTGCTATACTCTGTGACCGGGGTAATGGAGCAGAGGTGAGTTTCCTCTCGATATTCATAAGATTGTCTGTCTCGGGAGGGAGGGTGGACGCAAGGCCAAGGGAGGACGGAGATGATGGGACAAGAGCTCAAGTGCTCAAGGAGTAGAGTTGTTGCGAAAAAGCTATGTATGTAAATTCGGGTTATCTCGTTGGAGAGCTGGTCGGCTACCGTCAATGGGAGCAGAGCACGAGCTTGACCCACGCCGCTATGGGCCTTGAAGAAATTGGCGAAGGCTTCCAATCCTAGCGGATCCTTGACACCACAGGTAGTTGTGGGCTGGTACAATCATTGTCGATGCTAGCGCTGACGCGCTGAAGAGTTATAAGGTTGCAAGGCTGTCCTTCGAGTGAAACGGATCGAGTTCCCAGTGCTCTGCTTCCGAGGACGGGACGCAGTTTGCCTCTCGATTAGTCTTGACACTGGCTGCAGGGGAGCTCGCATCGTGGACTAGAAGAGGCCTAGGTGAGTACTGTTAGATTGGTGTAGAAAAGAGGAAGATGAGATGAGACGAACTTGTTCCTCCGTCAAAAGGGTAGCGAGTCGAGTTGTTTCCATGTTGAATGACGGTGACAATCGCGAGGTGGGAGTAATCATATCACCAGCCAAATGGAACTTGTCAATGGACCAGTAGTAGCGCGACTATTGTGGATGTGCTTTGAATTTGAGCGCTTGGTGGTACTGGTGAACAAAGTTGAAAGAACGATTCAACGAAAAGACGTGCAATAGATCACATGACCTTTTTGATCGATCGAAAGAACGATTTGGGAATCAGCTTTCTCTCAAGGGAAAACCTACGAAATACACAGTCCAAGATTCGAAGCGGTAAATATGAGTTCATGCATCATGCCTTGTATTCAAAATCTACCGCTCCGGATCCAGCGGGATGTTGCAAACCTCTACCCATGACCAGAAGAAAAAAGAGGGCTATCATATGTAGTACAACGCCGATAACTTGAATAACCTAATACCTATCTGTTTCTGTCCATCTAAACGATGGTCGACAAGGAATCTCACTATCATATCTCTGAGCACGGACATCAAGGGTATACGTTAACGCTGGCTGTGGCCGTACTATCTCGTACCTTCCTGGTTCACGATACTTCCATCTTCCCTTGACTCCTTCGTACTCCGATTCGAAGTCTGGAGGAACTTCCCAAACAACAACTTCTTGTAATACAGGACATATAGGTGCCTTGTCGTTCAAGGTTTTCGCAAGCTTATCCTCGCCGTAATTGTCCAAATCTAGGTCTGAGGACCAGGTCCCAGATATGTTAAGAATGCCGATCAAGCGGAAGTAGTCCACGATTTCATTAAAAATAAGTCTTCTGAGTCCAACCCACCCGATGATTCCGCACATAAGTCTGCCCTCTGAGTCACCAGTGACAGATTTGTGTAACAGCCGCAAATCGAGCGTTGTGACGTTGGGAAACCATGTCGATAGAAGTGGGAATAATAGGTTTCTTCGCTGCCTTGACTCGACCATGACACTAGTATCGGATAAGAAACACAAGTACATCTGGTTTTCCGGATTGAATTCGACATCCAGCGTCTGCACAGTATCCAGTCTTGCCTGAGGCAGAGGCGCTTCTTCAAGCAACCGAGGGGTAGTAATGATGGTAGTCGTTGAAGGAATGTCGAGGTGGCCAATGAAGGTGGGATTGCAGATGTAGCAGGTCTCTAGGTGCCTCAGGACTGGGAGGCAAACGATTGGAGCGTAGGAGAAATCATGGTCGGATTCGCTGTAATTTGCTTCTAGAATAAGCACCTCCAGGAATGAGGAATTGTTGAAACCGGCTAGAATAGGAAAAATTTCTTCCGTTTCGATATTTTGGAGGAAGAGATGGGTAAGATTGGTGAGGCTGGGTATCTCTTCAAGTTCTCGTGGAGGTAGGTGACTGCAGTCGAGTGTTAATCTCTTGAGATTGCGATATCGTTTGAGTCTGAGCCAGGGATGAGGCCAGTCCTCATGATTCAGGATCACCAAGTTCTGGATGGAGAGACTTTCGAGAAGCGGCGCGGGTCCGAGTCTCATCACCTCAAACAAATGGCCACGTATATAGATATGTTGCCTAAGGACCATGTGGACAGAAACGAAACGGTCCCAATGAGCATCCAACCCCTCACTTGCGGTCTGGGAAATGACGGTATTGAGATGAAGAGGAACAGGAGGCGGGCAACGATCCATGGTCAAGGGTGGGCAGAGGTCGCGAGTGTATATATGAGACCACAGCGATGGGATTGAGAGGGCGATGTTGTACCAATGGCGACAAACCAAATGAAACCTCAAGGGACAATCGGTCATCCAGAGCACAACCGCGTCTGCGGTTCGCGGCGGAAATAGCATCGGACTAATGTTGTCCATGTGGAAGTCGAATATAACACCAAGGATCTCCAACGGGATGCGGTTGATAGGCACGCTGAGGTTATGTGTCTGAGCCAGATGCCTAACGATCTTGTCAGCTAGAGCAATGTCGCGCTGGATCTAGGTGTATTCGGCTACAAATCAATGCGATTCGTTGAATCTTAGAGAATACTATTACCACTGCTCGTTTTTCTGCTCGACTTTGACCATTGTGGGTCAGGCTTTGAGGCGATGTGATTATGTGTGGGTTTACTGTACCTTGGTTGTGAAACCAGATTAGGGCTACTGTGTTTGATGTCCTGTATTCCATTCTCCAGCTTGCGTTTGGCAATAGCCAACAGCTCAGAGACTGACGACATTGGTTGCGATATGGAAGTGCGGACAAAGTGAGAAACACCCACGGTCTAAGATTCCTTATGCTGCGCTTGACCTCAAAGTGAACACCTCCGAAAATACCGTCATTTGTACCGCTTCTCCGCACTTAGACAATATTGGATGTTTCATCTCCTTCCTTTTGTACTTTCATGAGCATTCTTCTTTGACGAACTTCGGATACATCTACGGTTTCACCTTTCTTTATCAAAGAATGACTCGCGCAGGTGCAACTCGGTTGCAACTGACTCCAAACCTGCCGGATCGTGTACATGCACCGCTCATGTTGAAACTACCTAAGTCAGACCTTGCACATTAGAACTCAAAGGCTTACACTGTGGAGAAAGTAGGTCGCCGAAGCTGAGGCGAGCGACTTATGTATTATAACTTGGCAGTGACGAGAGTGCGAGGAATGCATTATTGCGAAGGAAAGCCATAGAGCATGAATTGTGAATTTTGGATTATGGGTCGCATTGGTGTGTGGAGAAAAGACTCTCTCTCAAACTGTCTCCACGGTCTTTCTCACGCCATTTTGGCGTTTTGGACGAGCACCTTGAGGCCTCAATATTTAATTTGACCGGCAAGCCTTGAGATTTTCTGTGCCCCCCACCATTTTTGACTAGCTAATACCTTCAGACTCCTTCAATTATCCATTCCATCCTCTGCACATCTTTTGGATCATAAGTGCCCTTTTCCTCAACTGCTACACCATGATGATCATTCTCCGACCATTTATCCCCGACATGCTCTGTCCATCGAAAGGCGCATGTCGTACTTAGAGCCCATCTCGATACACTTTCGAACCCAAGAACAGAGACAGCCGCTTTCGGAGGCGAGACAACGATGAACTCCTTGTCACTCCATTCACTCTCGGGTCGTGGCCAGAAAACGCTCGCAGACGGATCGCAGTAAAATTTAACTGCTATCGTCTGCGTCTCACGGCAGTAAGTGAAGTCTGGCAGGTCGTGAGACCAAGGATTTGGCCACGGTTGTGTGGGTGGGCGATGATGAGCGAGGATCAATGCATTTTCTGTGGAACAATATCTCAGAAAATTCGGGGTACGTCAGCATGGGAGACAAACCCAAGACATCTATGGTGACGCCTCCGTCCTTACAGCACAGGTGACCCTGATGATCTATGAAAAATACTGTACCATTTCATTCAATTCGGCAGGCATCGTGACCCGTGACGGACCTACCGAAATTTTGGTTTCGGCAGACGCCAAAAGTGGCCGTGACATGGCGAAAATTTTCGGCAGTCTACCGCCGGAGGCCGCGAAAATTTACGCGTATAGGTTTGTCACGGAAAATAATTTCGGCAGGTCCCCTTAGGCGCCGTGACGACCGTGACATTTCGGTATTTGGAAGGCGCCCGTGACGCGTGACTGCCGAATTGAATGAAATGGTACAGTAATGCCAGACGTAAACTATATAACAATGTTATGGCCCTCGCTGCCATGTTATCATTGTGTAGGAGGGATAATGTAATAATGATGGTGTAATAGTAGACATTGACGCAGACTGAAAATCCGCACTCTCTGAAAGAGCCAAAAGTCGCCATAAAAGCCGAAACGAGAGCTTTCAGCGCCTCCAAAAGCTCACCCCGGAAGAAGTGCAAGCTCTGGTTGACTGGTGTAAACAGAAAGCCTCAGAGGCCACGCCATGGAGCCCCCAGGAGCTCCGTGCACACGCCGAATTGATTTCTGGCAAACTGTTGGGAAGAAATCGCACCAGAAATTCGAGTCTCGCCATCCAGAACTCCGAGTCGCACATCCCACCAAACTCAGTCCAAAGCGGTCCAAGAACTTCAACAAAGCAAATGTAATTTCTTCGACAAGTACGAAGACCTACAAGGTAAGAAATGGGAGAATGTACAGGCTTGCAACTCGCTCCCGCAGCCTGCCGCAGACTCTCCTGAAGCAACCGAACAAAGCGCTCCCTTGAGTGCGACCCTCGTAGCTGGGGTATGTGCACGCCTCTCCCCTTGCGTATGTGGATGTCTTTCGACGGGCATTAGGCAACGGCCTTGGTGAACGCGACGTGACGACGCGACACCTGGATGATTTATGTTTAAAGTCCGACGCGGCACTCATCGGCGAGCGTGACAACAAGCTGAAACTTGGCTTTCCTAGAACCACATTTTACAGCGAAAAAAACACCTGTAGTTTGTGTAGAATGTATAGTAGAACATATTGGCAAATTTTGATACGATTTGAGTGAAAACTGGTAGAGATATTCGCTGTGTACGACATGGGGGTCCGGCCGAACTACAGGGCAATGATAGTATCTAAGGCCATGAAGTACTCGCAGTGGTCTTGTTTGGCAACCATCATGGCTGTCGGCTATGTATCCGTTTATCAGTCTGATCTACGCTCAAGTTTCGCCTCGATGTATGTCATCCAGTTTATAGGCTACCGATAATTAAATTGGATTAATCATTGCCTGAATTTATATCGTCGTTCA
>Ga0247742_10002089_pt1 | contig 13317 bp, 18 predicted proteins | sample UWRJL208509C2_FD_180944 | JGI IMG/M metagenome (GOLD analysis project Ga0247742, IMG submission 180944) | Plant litter microbial communities from Arlington Agricultural Research Station in Wisconsin, United States - UWRJ-L208-509C-2 | ecosystem: Environmental > Terrestrial > Plant litter >...
TTGAATTCCTTATAGGGCAAGGTCAAATTTTGGATCAAAAGAAATAAATTTAAGTAAGCTCTAAAAGCTCTGCTACTATTTGCCCTCTTTTTGATATAAACCCTTTATCAGTTTGAACTCCACCCTTAAAGAATGGACATCTGACACCTAAAGAGTAATCAACTTTAAAAGGAAATTGATCAGCAGTGTAATCAATTATTTTATCATCAGGTGTTCTAAGGAACCAATGGGTTGTTCCGTTAGGGAAACTCATCACATAAGGAGTTAACTTTTCTTCTAACCCCGAATAATGATAAAAAGCTTCAGACACAACATAACAGTACCCTAGAGAGGGATTATCCTCAGTCCATTGGTTTTTATAGGGTGCTTTTAGTAAGGAGTTACCTAAAATTCTGAGCTTTTCATGAACAAAAGTTTTCTCAGGTAACTCATTAAACATTTTGTATGTTAAACGCTTCTTTAAAACTTTCAAGGATAGAGGCTTGTCAGAGAAAGTATTTTCATTAGCTTCTCTCGATTTTAAGAACGCTTCAATAGTTGTTGGATTTTCCATTGTTAAAGCATTCTTTGAACAATTTTTTGTCCAACAGTTTGAACCATCCGCATGACGGTAAGGAGCGGTTCTCGTAGAGGTAGACATGGATTATATCTAACGAAAAGCTAAAAAGCCCATGAACGAAAAAACTAATCAGCAAAAAATAGTTACATGATAGAATATATTAGTAACATTTTTTAGGTTACCAAAAAATAAGAGATAACATCAGAAAAGGATAAATATAAATGAGTAATAAATTTCAAGTTAAAGGTCTACTAGGTGGAGATCCAGAGTTACGTTACAGTAACGAAGGACTCGCTATTGCAAGCTTCAACGTAGCTGACACCCCTAGCAAGTTCAACAAAGAAACCAAACAGTGGGAAAACACAGGCGAAACCGCATGGTTCCGTGTATCCGTTTTCGGTGCTTTAGGTGAATCTGTTGCTGCTGAGCTAAAAAAGGGTGAGCAAGTTTATGTTGAAGGAACCCTTACTTTCCGTGCTTGGGAAACCAAAGATGGTGAAAAACGTGAGAGCAAAGAGATCAACGCTAATGACGTTTACAAGCCACTTAAGCGTGGACGCGCTTCTGGAGGTTCAACAGGTGGCGCAGCCGCTTCAACTCCAGCAGTAGCCGCTGACGATTCAGAATCCCCATTCTGATCCAAATCGTAAGCGAAAACAATTAAATAATAATTTAAAATAATAGTTGAGGAGGAGCGCATGATTGTGTTCCTCCTCAACTATTTACCGATAGAAACACAATATACCAAGAAAATTGTGTAAACTACTATGAATCAAATAATCCAAATTGGTGCTCCCATCGCGCTTATTGTCCTATACATAGGAATAGCTTGGCTATGGAACACAAAATACCGCCCACGTCAACAAGCTAAAGGTGTAGCTGTTGACAAATTCTCTGGTGCCTTCAAACGGTTATTCAGATTCATTTTCTGGGAAGATGTTTCCCCTTTGCTGCCCAAAAGTAAAAACCCTAAACTTAAAAAGTTTTTAACTTTCAATACTCTTTATATAGCTTTACTTATAGCCACAGTAATTACTCTTATTGTAGCTCCTACCTACTCATGGATACCTTTCCTATTATTTGTTTCAATAATAGGAACTCGTGCTCCTAAAACTTTACGTGAACGTCAGAAAACTTTATTAAGGATGCTTACCGTCGCAAACTCTATCTTCCGTTACGGGCGCGGTGCCGAACTTAATCCTTGGGGTTATGTGAATGTTAAAAAATGGATAGGGTTTACAGTTCCCGGACAAACAGTTGTCAATTTTCCAGCTTCTTGGATTTCCTCTCCTCCATCAAGAGATGCTTTTGAAGATCATTTCAACCAGACTGTTACCGCTGAAAATACTTGGGTTTATGAGTGGAATACTGCTGAAGGTTTTGTAGTTTGTGCCCCTGTTAACCATATCCCAACTAAAGCTGATTATCCCGGATCTGCGGATCGTCCTTGGAATGAGATTCCTTTAGGTATTGGTGCTTATGGTGAAATTGTTTGGGATGTAACAAAAGAACCACATGCTCTTATTGCTGGTAAAACTGGTGGTGGTAAGTCTGTAGCTCAACGAAATATTGTTTTCCACACTATCCAACATAATGATAAATGGTGCTTCCTTGGTGTTGACCCTAAGCGTGTAGAGCTTAAGCCTTATAAAAAATATACAAATACTGTTCTTGGTATAGCGACAACTTTAGAAGATGAAGTTGAGGTTATACGTTATGCTAAAGAAGAGATGATGCGTCGTTATGAGTCTATGGAAGAGATTGGTGTTAACCATTTCCAAGATTTACCTTCCCCTCCCCGAGCTATCATGGTCATGGTCGATGAGGCATACCAGTTGATGGCACCTGAAGGTGTAAAAACGGATGAAGGTAAAGAGAATGATAACCTTCACGGTGAGGCTTCTATTCTTATTGGTGAAATTGCCCGTCTAGGTCGTGCTGCTGGTGTCCATTTGGCTTTAGCTATGCAGCGACCTGACGCTATCGTTCTTAAAGGTGAACTTAAGAACAACTTAGATGTTCGTGTTGCCGCTGGTCGTCTTGATTCTACTCCTTCTTCAATGGTTTTGGATTCAGGTGCTGCTACTCGTGTCCCCGGAGATATTAAAGGTCGTGGTGTTGTTCGTATCGGTGGAAACAATCAACAATATCAAGGATACTTCGCTACTCAAGGCTGGATTGATGAATGGTTGATGAAACCAGAGAATCAACATAAAGAACCCGAAGTTGTTGAAGCCATTAAAGCTCAACAAAGCGAAACACCACAGAATGCTGATTTTGGTAATTTGGAAGATTTCAGTGAATTAGATAATGATTTTGTTGATCCTGAGGAAACACCCTTAGATGAAACACGTATGGATGATTCATCGGATTTCCTTCCCGAACCTCCAGCAGAACCTACGAAAGCTCCAGAGAAACAAGAAGTAGCCTCTACTCCTGCTCCAGCTAAAAAAGTAGAAGTTCCAGCTTCTACTCCTGAACCCCCTGTAGTAGAAGCGCAGAAAGCCCCTCAGCAGCCGCCAGCGACTCCTGAACCTGCTTTTGAGGCTCCTTCATACGCGGAGAAGAAGGATGAAATACCTTCCTTAGATAGCCTCCTAGGGGCTATGAAGCCTAAAGTAGCGGAACCAGTAAATTCCGCTCCGGTTGAAGAAAAGCCAACTTTGCCTGTTAAACCAGTTACTTTGCCTGTTAATCCTAACCCACCAACTTTAGCAGCGTTACCTCCTCGTGGTGCGGGATTGCCTTCAAGACCTGTTATCCCTACGCCTAACGCGTCACCCGCAGCTAATCCTTTAGAGAATAGGCCAACAACTTTACCGAAAAAACCTCCAGTATTCGGTAATAATGATTCTTTTAGCCTATAAATTAGGTAAGTAATTGATAGTTATAAATTAAGTTAAACTTTTAAGGAAAAAATGGCAACCGGTTCCCGCAGTAGAAAAGCTCCTCGTCGTTCAGGTGGAGGAAAATTTGGTGGTTTCGTTTTTGCGTTACTTCTTATTGGAGCTATCTTTGCGTTCTATCAAATTCCTGTTAAGCCCACTATTACCGGTTTTATTGAAACCTTACAAGCACGTTCTGAAACTGTTGGCCAATGGGCGCGAGATTGGGCAGACGGACTTCTCAATTGGAACCCATCTCCTACCCCTCCTACTATTCCTGACGCTCCAGAACCGGGCGGGGATGGTAATACTGGTTCAGCTTCTGAGACAATTACCAAACTAGATGCTCTTACAGTTGCCCCCGCTTCTAACGCTTCATATAATAGAGATGAATGGAAGCATTGGGATGATCTTACGTCTTGTTGGAATGTCCGTGAACAAACCCTTGTTGATGAAGCCGTTCAAGATGGCACTCTAGTTATGCTAGATAAAAAGAAAAACCCTACAACAGATATTAGTAAAGCATGTTATGTTACGGCAGGAACATGGATTGACCCTTACACAGGAGCAACCTTTACCGATCCTAAAGAGCTTGATATCGATCATATGATTCCTTTAAACTATGTTGCTCAACATGGAGGACAAGCGTGGAATGCGGATAAGAAAGAAGACTATGCTAATAACCGTGATTACCCTAATCATTTAATTGCTGTTTCAGCTTCTGCTAACCGTTCAAAATCTGATAAAGGCCCATCAGAGTGGAAACCTGAAAATCAAGCGTACTGGTGTCAGTATGCGACCGATTGGGTTAACATTTCAACCACATGGAAGCTTACTGTAGCCCAAGCAGATAAAGACACATTACGTGAAATGCTCAATACTTGCCCTGCCTAATATAACAAAACGATAACGCTGTTACTGTTTTTTACCGATAATGTTAATTGGTAGTTTGTGAACAGAAAGTAGCTATTGTTCTCGTTAGATGTCAAAGAAGCATATGTTCCACCTAAAAATGTTAAAAGGTGGCAAAGCAGGCTAGGACTTGCTTTATCTGCTTCACAATATAAAGAAATTTGTGAAAATAGAACTACACGTTTAACTTTCATTGCTTTACTTGTTACGGATGCTCTTATGCTATCCATAGTGTTTGTTCTATTACATTTGACTTTAGTTTCTATCATAATTTTATTTACTGTTTTAGCGGGTTCCGCATGGGTTAATTACCAGCTTCTAATATATGTTAGAGGTGTCCCACTTAAACAAGCAGCAGAGGGATCGTTGGTATTTGAAGATGGCTGGTATCAAGATCCTTGGAGTTTTGGAATACCGAATCGTGAACGCCTATATATAGAAGGTAAATGGTCTGAAGAAGTTCGTTAACAAAATATGAGGTAACACTATATTCTGTTATAAATTCTTACTCTCACCGTTAGATATACTTTGTAAGATTCACTAAAGGATAAGAATGATTAAGAACGCGTTATTTTTTGTTATTATAGCCGCTGTAGGCTTAGCCATTTGGCGTATCTGGGGTTCCGGTGGGAACATTGGTGAATTCTTTAACATGATTTGGGGATTCATCTACGCAGTCATTGACGGAGTAGCTCAAGCACTTGAAACCGCATGGAAAACCATTTTCGGTGGCGCTCAATAACGTTTTACCCATTACCTTTAGATTTTTATTGCCGATAAATTCTAAACAATAACTTCTGTTTGGGACAAACAATGACATCTCTTTTACCTTTTATAAAATGGCCGGGTGGTAAAAGAAAAGTCCTACCAGAAATCTCAAAATATGTTCCTGAAAAATATGGAACATATTTTGAACCTTTCCTAGGGGGAGGAGCAGTTTTATTTGGTTTAACTCCAGATAGAGTGAACGTTTCAGATATTAACCCTGAATTAATCAATACGTATTTAGTTGTAAAAAATAATCCTAAAGAATTAATTAAAATTCTTGAAAAACATAACACTTTAAATACCCAAGAATATTATTATCAAATTCGTGAGTTAGATAGAATCGAAAATTTTAATTCAGTTTACTCCCCAGAGGAAAGAGCGGCTCGTTTTATCTATTTGAATAAAACATGTTTTAACGGGTTATACCGTCAAAACCAAAGTGGTTTCTTTAACTCTCCTTGGGGTTACTATGACTCTCCTAAAATTCTTGATGCTGTTACGTTAAAGAATGTTTCTCAGTATCTTAATAAGGCACAAGCGGTTATAACTAATGAAGGCTATGTTGAAAGTTTAATTAATGTAGGGGTTAATGATTTTGTTTATTTAGATCCACCTTATGTCCCATTAACAGATACCTCCAATTTTGTTCAATATTCCAAAACAGGTTTTCCTTTAGCTGAACATAAAAACCTTGCTAAAGTAGCGAAAGAACTGGATGATAGAAAAGCTTTGGTTTTAATTTCAAACTCGGATACTCCTTTGGTTAGAGAGCTTTATAAAGATTTCGTTATTAAACCTATACAGGTTACACGAAGCATTAGTGCTAGCTCTTTGAGTCGTAAAAAAGTAGGAGAAGTTCTTATCCTTGGCAAAACTTTAGCGAGTAATTTAAATATAGAAGAATCATAATACTGTAGAGATAGTTATATGGTATGATTAATGTAGTCTTATGAGGAGTAACAATATATTATGATGGGTCGTAGTCACGCTTTAAGCGGTGCGGGAATTTGGTTAGTAGGGTCAGCAGTGTATTCTGCGACAGTTACTCATGAACCTAATAATATTCCTACTCTTATTTTAGGAACAATTGTTTTTACCGGAGCAGCATTAGCTCCAGATATTGATTCTTACTCCGCAACAGTAACAAAATCTTTTGGTATATTCGGAAGAGTATTATATTTCTTAGCTAACGTAGTTAGCCTATTCTTCTATAATATAACTCGGTCTAGATATGATGAACCTAAAACTAATGGCCATCGAACGTTTTTTCATACTACAATCGCAGCGATTGTTATGGGTGGTTTAGTCGCTTTAGCTACCTTATCCACAGGTGAGGTTACAATTTGGGATAAAGTCTATTCGTGGGGTCAAGTATTCGCCTTGCTTATAATGGCCTTTTGCCTACATTTAGCGCTTGCGGGTGTTTTCTCAAAACAGTTAAAGAATTCCAAAAAAGGTTTTGGCCCTTATATCCTTATGGCTGCGTCCATTGGAATAATGCTTATTATCTCGCGTGTTCTTCCAGCACCTGAGGGAACTTACGCATGGTTAGGGTTGGCATTCGGACTTGGTTGGTACACTCATCTTCTAGGTGACTTTATCACTAAGATGGGCGTACCACTATTATGGCCAATCCCTATTAGTGGTCATCGCTGGTGGGATGTGTCATTACCTACCTTTATGCGTATTGAAGCTGGTGGAACAGTGGAGAATGTTTTCCTTGTTCCTTTGTTCTTACTTATGATAGCTGGTGGGGCTGTGTGGAACGTTTTGATTATTATGGGAGTGACTTCTTAATATGCCAGATCCACAAACCGCTAAAGTAACTGTTGATGGGAAGAAAGTTGAACTTTCTGATCTTCCTCCATATACAGAGTTTAAGAAAAAAGAAATAAACGAGCAAGAGAAAGATCAGGAAGAATGGTTATACTCTAGTGAAAATATAACTGACTTCGCTTCTCTAAATGCTGTTAATACAGCTATTAATGCTGTGAAGATGAAAAAGTCTGTTGTTAACCGTAAATTGAAAATTGCTAGAAAGAATGCTGCATCCGCTAAGTATTTTTATGAAAGAGCTAAGCGCCGTCAAATTGTTACAGTCTCAGGTTCATCTGATAGAGTGAGAACTGCTTTAGCAGAGATTTATACTGAAGAGCTAGAGACTCAAGCTATTGTTACTGCCGTAGAGGAAGAAGAACTTAAAAGTTTACTACGTAGCCTTGTAAAAGAAGGTGAAGACCTTAGGGAACTTTCCTATAATATTCGTAAGGAAATGGATATTATGTAATCTGTTTAATTGAAAAAGCTCCTAACCGGAAATATTGGTTAGGAGCTTTTTCAATTAAACTTTAAACATTCGGCTTTAGCAGAACATCCAGACCGCCGACTTCGTAAAGAGCGGCTACTACAGCGGCAGCGTCAAAATTACCACCCCAGTATGAGGCTGTTCCACCCTCAGCGGTTGGGCCAACATCTTCAACTAGAACGTTGATACTTCCGTTTCGGTTTTTGGTGAACGTTAGTTCACGCCCACCGTCCTCGCTAGTAATTGTCTTAGTTGTTTCATCGGTCTTAGCCATTCGTGAACTCTCCCGTTCATTTGAATAAATAATATATTTTTATACTACTAGAATAATAGTAACCCTGTCAAGTGTATAAAAGAAATGTTAGATATCATGTATGGTCACAACAAAAACAAAAGCTCCTTACCGTCATTCTGATGGAACCGATTGTTATACCAAAAATTGTTCACGAGAGCATGCTAATAATTTAGTTAATGCCCACCAATCTTTAAATCAAGCAACAAATATGGAAGAATTTTTCGCAGCTAAAGAGAAAGTTAAAATAGCGGAGAAGAATCTAACTGTTGAACAATTCAGACATAAAATTATGGAAGAAAATCCCGGTGTTAAAATTTGGCTAGCAGAGCGCGAGAACAACATAGTATTAGATGTGATTCAAATTTCTAAAGAGTTACGTAATACTGGCATAGGAACTAAAGTTATGAGGGAATTAACTGAATATGCGGATAAAAACCAAAAAACTATTTCGTTGACACCATCTACTGATTTTGGTTCATCAAGAGCTAGGTTAGAAGTTTTCTACCGCAGACATGGGTTCACCACAAACTTAGGTCGTAAACGTAACTTTGAAATCTCCGAATCAATGATCCGATTCCCTGCTTAAAAATCTAAAGAATCTTTAAACCTTAACTTATTCTCCACTTCATCCCAAGACATATCTGGGTGTCGTGAAATCATATGTGTAGCTATAGAAATCTTTCGAGCCATAACCATATTTGTTAATAGTTTAAAATTAACAGGACTTAATTTATTAAATTCTTCCACAATATAATAAGCATAAGGAGAATTTACTGCTTTTAAATCGCTAAACAAACACGCTATATCCCATTCTTTAGGTATTATTTTAACTTGTTCATAGTCAATCCAAACTGCTTTGCCCTCAACATTAACAAGATTACCTAGATGAGCATCACCATGAGATAAAACAAATTTGGGTTCATCATCATAAATGTTTGTAACATGCTTTTCGATTAACTGTTCTATGTTACTAATTACAGCCAATTCTGGTAGTTTATTTATTCTTCTTTGAAGTATTTTCTCTAGGACGCGTCCAGATTGGTATTCAAACATCGGAGCAGTGATATGTATATTAAATAAGCCTTCAACTGCTTCATTTAAAAATTCTTTAGTTAATTCAGGTTTTTTACATTCAATGTAATCCCACACTGTAACATAATGGCTATTTGGCAAGGATTTAAATTCAGGAATTAAAGGTTGAATATATTCATTATCAATATTTGTTGCCGCTCGTAAGGCAGTTAATGGAGCAACATAATTTCTGTTAACTTTTATAAATACATTTTCGTTATCAGTTAAACAAACGTTACTGCTTTTACGCGAGTTGGGAACTAAAACACCATGTCTTACATTCTTTGATAGAAGAAAATCTTCTATTTGCTGTTGTAATTCTAAAGTAACCATTTATATGGTATCGGTTTCAATTTTATTGATACTATAGAGTTATAACTAATAAAGGGATAAAGAACATGGCACAAACGGAGAAGGAAAACGTATCATCAGTAATTGATTTATATACTGATGATATGACAGAGAAGTTTAATCAAGCTCCAGTTTTCGCTAAATCTGCGATAGTTAAAGTAGTCATTGCTGATGAAGAAACAACTGTTGTCACAACTGTTGGTAATGGTTTTACTGAAACAACTAATGTCGCTCAAGCTGGGGATTACATTGTGGAGAATCCTTCGGGCGAAAAGTATGTTCTGAAAAAAGATAATTTTTCTAGTAGATATGATCCAACTGAAATCTCCGGTGTTTATAAAGCTAAGGGAACAATTCAAGCTATAAAAAATCCTTATGGGAAATCTATAACTATTAAAGCTCCGTGGGGTGAAGATCAATTTGGTGATGAAGAATGTTATTTAGCTTCATCACCAAATGGGGATCGTTACATTATCGAAAAAGAAGCTTTCTTAAGCACTTACGCTTTAGTTTAACGGACTGGTTTAATCGAACCGAAGAAAGATGTTTGAAGAGCTAACACTGGTTTAAGGAGAACGTCAGGTACATCCTTAATTGTGATTTGGTCGGTTCCGTTTGAGCGCACAAAATAGAACTCTTGGATGCCTTGACGTGAAAGCATAAAATCACCAATGCTTGTAACATAGATTGGATGGTCAGGGAAATGGTTAGAGTAAAGAATACCTTCTTTAATGAACAATGTTGAAGCTTCAACTGAAGTAACCTTAGGGAAGTCTTTCGCTGAGATTTCAAGTGTTGCTTTAATCTTTTCAAGATCGGCAAGATTTTCAATATGATGGCTAATAATAGCCGGGAACTGTAGATCATATTTTAACGTGGTCATTTTTCTCCTTAAACCTAAATCAGTTTAACATTGATTAACCTCAAAAACAAGTTTACATATAACAAATGGTAAGGTATGATAATTAATATGGAAAAGTTACTCAGCCGTGATGACTTCCGTATGCAAACACTTTTGCGTAACGGATCAATTTGTTGTGTAACAAATTGCGAGAAACAAGCTGTTGACGCTCATCATATTCTTAATCGAAATTTATTTACTGAATCAAACGAATTCGGTGGCTACTTTTTAAGTAATGGTGCTCAGCTTTGTAACGATCATCATTATCAGGCTGAACTGACACTCATAAGTGTAGAAGAGTTAAGACATTACTGTGGTATTATAAACCCGGTTATACCTGAAAATTTAGCTGATGACCAAATATATGACTGTTGGGGTAATCTAGTCTTAGACACAGGTTTCCGCATAGCAGGAAAACTCTTTCTTGATGAAGGATGCCAGAAAGCTTTAAAAACTGCTGGTGTTCTTTGGAAATTTAATACTTACTAAAAATCTCCCTGCTTGATAATTTGCTACTATCAAGCTATAATCGTAAAGCAACTTATTTTAAAGGCAAAACTTATGACTACTCTATCCGATATCGCACCTGTTTCAGATTTTCAAGAAGCAGTGGACGCGAACTATGTGCGTACCCAAACACATCCAACTTTACCATTAACTATTTACAATTATACCGAACAGGCAACATTCTCACGAGTTTGGAACCCCGTAACACTAGCTGCTCGCGGGTTAATTGTTAACTCTGAAACACTTGAAATTATCGCCCGTCCGTTAGGTAAGTTCTTCAATTATTCTGAAAATGATGTTCCTCTAGAGGCAATGTCTGGCGCTATCTCTGTTTCTGATAAACTTGACGGTTCTTTAGGTATCTCTTACCCAACCCCTAATGGTTTAGCTATCGCAACGCGTGGTTCTTTTATGTCAGATCAAGCTATTCATGCTACCGAAGTTTATAATGAACGTTATAACGGTAAGTGGGAGCCTAAGGCTGATACAACTTATGTGTTTGAAATCATCTACCCATCTAATCGTATCGTTGTTGATTATGCTGGTATGGATGATATTATTCTTCTTGCGTCTGTGAATAATGCTACCGGCGTTTCTACCCCGGCTGCGCAAGTCCCTGAATGGTTATGGAATAAGGTTTCTTATTTTGAATTTTCTTCATTGGAAGAGGTTATTAATGCGCCTCAAACCAAAAATTCTGAAGGGTTCGTTGTCCATTTCTTAGATACGGATGCGCGAGTTAAATTCAAATTTGATGAGTATATTGTTCTTCATAGGATTCTTACTGGGGTGACTCCTTTACGTGTTTGGGAAATCGTTTCTAGCGGTATCCATGCTCGTACTTGGTTGCGTAATGAAGCAATCCCAGAGGAGTTTATTGTTGGAGTTGAAACATATGAAGCTAAATTACGTGATAGTTTTATTGATGTTAATATCCGTATGGTAGATGATTATGCTCGTGTCCTTCGTGATTTACCTGAAGGATTTACACAGAAAGACTTTGCTTTAGAAGTTCAAAAACTTGCTAAAGCAAATGTTCTTTCTGTTCCTCCGGGATTAATGTTCAGTTTCCATCAGGCAGGTAATTTAACCCCAAAAATGTCTCAAACTATTTGGGCTTTATTACGACCTGAAGGAACAGAAGTTTTTGAATAAAATTGTGGGTAACTTGTTTAAGTTACCCACAATTTTATTTTAAGCAATTTTTCTTTAACATTTCTTGTTGTATAGGTCATGGCTATAGATAACAAAACTTATGATGAAATGACTGAGCAGTTACATAATGTAATTGATCCTGAATTAGGGGTTTCTGTTGTTGATTTAGGTCTTATTTATAATTTAGATATGAATGATGATGAGATTCTTATTGATATGACGCTCACATATCCCGGTTGCCCGTTAACAGAAATTATTGAATCGGACATAAATGATGCTTTATATGGTTTCAATAAACCTATTAAAATAACATGGGTTTGGGAGCCGTTATGGAACACTAGCATGGTTAGTGAAGAAGGCAAAGAGATGTTGACTGCCTTAGGTTTATACATATGAATACGCCGATATTTATATGACTTATACCATAGACAAGGATTTAAAATGGCAAGCATGGACAGCATTAATAATGGCGATATTGTTAACTTAAAAGCTATCAAAAAGAAACTTAAGCTCTCAATGGGTGATGTTCTTAAGGCGCAAAGACTTGCTAAAGATCCTAACGTTAGCCCCGAAGATGCTGCACGTAAGTTACTTAAAGTTCCGGAGAGTATTTCTTTGAATGATTACCTTGCAGAAAAGCTTAACGACCGCGAAATTGAGACTATCAAAAAACTTATGAGCTAAACTGGTTAGAAAACCGTTACTTAAGTTTTAATTTTAAAGAACTTCTACCCGTTTAACTAGCTTTTATATGATAATATAAAATTTATACGTCTTATTTAACAGTTAGAAGTCATGAAAAAATCAAGTAATTATAGAGTTGTCTATGTGAAACCAAACTCCTTCGGGCGGGCTTTAGCAAGTCTTTTTGGGTTCTTAGTAGTTAGTGTAGTAGCGGGCGCTTTAGTAGCGTCAACAACACTACCTGCCATTTGGTTGATGAATAAAACTTCTGATGAGGTAACATCTGTTCTCGATGGTTTCCCTGATGAGCTTGAAATTAATGATCTCATGGAGAAAAGTAATATTTATGCTATGGACTCTGCTGGTAAACCTGTCTTACTGGCTTCGTTCTTTGAGCAAGACCGTGAAAAGGTAGCTTCTGATGCGGTATCTCAATACATTAAAGATGCGACAGTAGCAGCAGAAGACCCTCGCTTCTATGAGCATGGAGGGATTGATATCCGTGGAGTTTTCCGTGCTTTTGTATCTAATAGCGTAGGTAATGATGTTCAAGGTGGTTCTTCTATAACACAGCAATTTGTTAAGAACACGTTAGTTCAGGAAGCTGAAGCCTTAACTGATTCTGAGGCTCGTGACGATGCTTACGATGAAGCAACCGAAACAACTTTGAATCGTAAAATAAGAGAAATGAAACTAGCTATTGAGTTAGAGAAGAAATATACAAAAGATGAAATTCTTATGGGATATTTAAATATTGTAGGTTTTGGTGATCGTATTTATGGTATCGAAGCAGCCTCTAACTATTATTATGGAGTTTCAGCTAAAGATGTTACATTAAGCCAAGCAGCAACCCTTATGGCTATTGTTAACAGGCCAAATGCTTTCCGTATTGATCAACCTGATAACGTGGATAACGGTGCCGCT
>Ga0247742_10002090_pt1 | contig 13316 bp, 10 predicted proteins | sample UWRJL208509C2_FD_180944 | JGI IMG/M metagenome (GOLD analysis project Ga0247742, IMG submission 180944) | Plant litter microbial communities from Arlington Agricultural Research Station in Wisconsin, United States - UWRJ-L208-509C-2 | ecosystem: Environmental > Terrestrial > Plant litter >...
TCATGACCCTGGCTTTCCTCGCACTGGCGCTGATGTCCAGCCCGGACGTATTCGGGATTCTCAAGGGCACCATCGGTTTCAGCATCCCGCCCGATGAAGGCGTACATGGCGCGGTACTGGTTGCGGTATCGGTGATCGGCGCCGTGGCAGGCTCTATCGCCAACTTTGTCCACCCCTACGTGATGCGCGAAAAAGGCTGGACCGGCCCGCAACACAAGCGCATGCAGCGCAATGACCTGCTGTTCGCCGTGATGGTAGGCATCATCATCAACCTGGCGATCTGGGTGGTGGGCGCCGAAATCCTTCGTCCCAATGGGGTTGAGGTCAAGACCCTGAGCGATCTGGGCAAGGCGATGGAAATGTTCTTCGGGCCTCTGGGCTGGTTCGTGTTCTTCATCGGCGTGTTCGCCACCCTGTTTGCCAGCATCGCCGGCAAAACCACGGCCTTCCCGATGCTGATCACCGATGCCTTCCAGCACATCCGCCCCAAGCGCCGCGAGCGTTTTGGCAAGGAGTTCCACAAGGACCCGCTGCACAAGTGGTTCATGCTGTTCATTCTGGTGACGCCGCTGGTGTGGTCGCTGCCAGGCATGCCGGACTTCGTCACGCTGACCATTGGCGTCAACGCGCTGAACATCGTGGGTCTGCCGGTGATCTCTCTGGGCCTGCTGATCATGTCCAACCAGAAGTCTCTGCTGGGCAAGGAGTACCGCAATAACTGGTTCGAAAATATCGCGCTGGCCTTCGCCACAGGCCTGGCGCTGTGGGTCGCCTTCCAGTTGGGTGTTGAAATGCTGGCGTAAGCCAGAGGCTTTCAAAGCGTACGCCGCGATACAAAAAACGGGTGTGGACCGATCAGGTCCTCACCCGTTTTCGTTGATGGGTCGGCAAGCCCGGCGAGCCTGGGATCACTCCTGGCTCAGAATCTCGAATGAATAGCGGTTGCGCCCCGCGCTCTTGGCTTTGTACATCGCGTTATCGGCGTGTTGTATCAACGCCTCAATGTCATTGCCGTCCCGGGGGAACAGGCTCACGCCCATGCTGGCGTGGATCTGCACTTTGCGACCGTCGATGAACAGCGGCAGCTGGAAACTCTGGTGCAGCTTTTCCAGCAGGCTGACGATTTTCCGGGGGTCGGTGACGTCATTGAAGAAAATCACGAACTCATCCCCGCCCAGTCGCGACACACAATCGGCGCCGTCGCTGGAGCACGTCAGCAACTTGGCCACCGCTTGGAGCACCCGATCGCCAAAGCGATGGCCGTACTGATCGTTCATCTCCTTGAAATGATCCAGATCGACAAACAGCAACGCCATTTGCTGGCCGTGTTCCCGGGCGATACCCAGCGCGTGATCCAGGCGTTCAAAACACATGCGCCGGTTCGGCAATTCAGTCAGCGGGTCGTGGCGAGCCAGATGCTCGAACGCCGCGCGGCTGCTGGTGAGGTCGTCGAGCTGTCCGAGGATTTCCTGTTTCATGGCCTGAAAACGGCGCGCCAGCACGCCCAGTTCATCGTCTCTGGGGGTCAGTTCAGTGATTTTGCGCTCCCGGGAAAACAGCTCGACAGCATCGGTCATGCTGCGCAGCGGACGAATGAGCGCGCGCGAGGCAAAGACCGCCGCCAGCAACGCCAATACGCTGAACAACAGCGCAATCTGAATGATGTTGGTCCCGGCGCGCGAAGCCTGGGCCAACACATGACTTTGCGGTTGCCCAAGACCCAGCACCACAAAGGGCTCGGCCGCGCCGCCATGGGACAGCCGCACGAACGCTGCAACCAGCCGCTCTTGCTGGCTTTGCTCCACGCTGCGGCTGATGACGTTGCCGGGGCCTGCATCTGCCAGCATGCGCCCGACTTCGGGGAACTCATCCTGCAAAAACAGTCGCCGCCCCTGATCAAAACCGAAGGTGCGACGATGATCCGGGTGCACCAGCAGATCACCCCATCGATTGCTCAGGTAAACCTGATACTCCTTGGGCAAATCGCTCTGCAGCTGACTGAACAACTGATCCAGATCGACGTTGATCACCAGCAGCGCAAAGACTTTGCCGCCAGCATCCGCAACGGGGGTCGAGACGTGCAGCGTCGGCTTGCCCAACCCCGAATGCGCGCCCTGTTCGTGGTTGATCACAATGGGTGAGATGCGCACGTCACCGGGCGCCAGAGTGAGCGTCTCGAACACGTAGGCGTAATGGGCCTTTTCCTGAAGATCCGCGCCCTGGACTCGCACGATGTCGAGGCCGTCGCGATCCTCACGCACCAGTTCCAGACCGTGTTCGCTGGCGCTGATCAGACGGATCTGCATGTAATCGGGATGTGCCAGCAACATGGCGCGAAAGGACTCGGCCAGATTGCTCTGCACCTCGTCGCGCTTGTTCTGATCGCTGATACTGGACAGCTCACGGACCTGCGGGCCGTTGGTGAGCACCGCCGCGTCCAGGGAGATATTGCGCAGGCTGCCGTGCAGGTTTCGCCCCAGCACTTGCACCGATGTGAGTAAATCGCGCTCGGCTGCCTGCAACAGCATTTCGCGGCTGCTGCTGTAGATGTAATACCCCGCCAGACCGGTGGGCAATATGCCAAACAAGGCCATCAGACAGCCGAGCTTGAAGGAGATACCAAATCTCATGGCAGCTCCGTCAGCGGCGGACGCTCACCGGACACGATGCGCTGCCATAACGCCGAGCGGCGCTGATCGTCTTCCACCGGACGCAGCCAGATCAATCGAGTCGAAGGGCTGGCGTCTTCGGGCTCCTGCACGGTGTTGGACAGGTTCTGGCGTTCGCTCAGGGCGCGGCTGACCTGCGGCTCCAGCATGTAGTTGATCCACTGGGTCGCCAGCGCCGCATCACGGGCCCCACGGCTGATCGCCCAGCAGTCGAGCCAAGCCAGCGCACCCTCGCGTGGCACTACATAGCCCACATCCACCCCGGCGTCGCGCAGCTGCTTGAGTTGCTGGCGGCCATAGTTGGCGTAGATCAACGCCACCGAATGAGTGCGAAACAGCTCGGCGGCTTCCTCTGGTAACGAATAGAACGTCAGCACATTGCGACGCAACGCGATCAACTTATCGGTCACCCGGGGGAAGTCCGCAGCGTTGATCCGAAACGGATCGCCGCCCAGTGCAAGGCTGGCCAGGGAAAAGTTGTGGTTGCTGGTATTGAACGCCAGCACCCGACCCTGAAACTTCGGGTCCCACATGCTCGTGATTGAATCGGGGGGAAGACTGAATTGCTTGCGATCGTAGATCAGGCCCATGTCGGACCAGGCGTACGGAATGGCGTAGAGGTGATCCTGGACCACGATGTCAGGAATCCTGGCGTAATCGCGAAAACGCGGAAGCTGACGGGCCGTATTGGCAATACGCTCGGCGCGCACCGGCTGCAGCAAGCCCTGACCGACGTAATTATGAATTTCTGCGGTATTGGCTGCGATCACATCGAAATCGCCGCCCCGATTGGCCGTGAGTTTAGAGCGCAGCACTTCATCACTGCCAACCAGAGTGATTTCCACTTTGACTTTAAAACGCTTCTCGAAGTCTGCCACCAAGTCGCTGTCGGCATAGCCGGGCCAGGTCAATACTCGCAAAACCCGCTCGTCTGCGTTCACGTGCATGCAGACAAAAAGCGAACAGAGAACCCACCACAGGGGGCACAGGAATTTCATGGAAATGGCCAGGAAGTGCGATGTTGCCACTATACAGATGGCCTTATGCCTTCGCTTGGTTACCTGAAGTGGCGCCCATTCCTTCGGTCGGAAACGGCAGGTGCTCAAAGGCCCGGAATTTCGGCGTTATCTGCCCGTAGCCGCAGACTTTGATTCACATAAAAAGAGTTCTGCCAAACATGAATATGTCTGGCGGAATAATAGAAACATTGTTCGTTCGCAAGTTTAAAATTGTAAGAAGTTCGCTTGAATATTATTAGTTTATTAACTTTGACGAGACAGCGACTTGCAGAGATGACTGACGGCGTCTCTATCCTCTTGCGACATTTTTCGGAGTGCAGCAAGTATTTCGTGCTCTTCCCGGGACATCTCACCAAACGCCTCAGAGGTGCGCAAACCGGTAATTAAATACGTAATATCAATAACGCCTGCCGTCGCCAGCAGGTAATCCACACGAGGCATGCGCTGCCCGCTCTCGTAGTGCCCCTGGGCGTTAGGCTGCACTCCGCCTAGCTCGGCGAGTGCCGTTTGAGTCAGCTTGTTGCGGATACGCTCTTCTCTCAACCGACTGCCGAACGTGTCCATACTTGCCGTTGCCTATCAGATTAAAAATATCAATTAGCAAGCTTAGGCAGTTGGGTTTTTTCAGACAAGCTTCGAGCAGATGGATTTGTCGGCGCAGCCATCCGTTTGGATTATTGCCGCTAATTAGCCTCGCTCTCGGTCAAGAATCTCGTGCAGCGTTGCCCACGGGTAGGTGTCAACTTTTCCAACCGCCGTGCAAGCAAGTGCATGTATAAAAGGCTCGTCAGCCAGGGTCAAAGGCTGACGGCGTTTGCACAAGAGACAAACAATGAATCCGTCAACCAACGCCCAGGCTGAACACCAAGCAATCATTCGTTGATCGCTACTCATAGCGTTACCCTCCAAGGGCTTCACCTCTGTCAAAATACGCCGGTTGTTTAAATATTAAACGTGCAATCAGACAGGCGTGCGAGGGTCCCTAGAGCGTGTAGGGCGAGTCCACAACGGGTGATGGTCGCCGGATGCTCAAGGATGCGTTTTGACGGTGTTCTGCGATTCGCTAGATTCCTCCCCAGGGCTGGAACACTCCCGCATATCCAGGCGGATTCCTGCCGTTGGGCACTGATGCGCTGAATTTTTTCCAGAGCGCGCAATCTGTTCTTTCAAGACATGACTTGATTGGGAGACAGGATGATGGCCGGACACAAACATTTCAGAATCGACTATCTGCTGCACGGCAGCTACAAGACGTTCTATATCAGCGCCGCCGAGATGGACAATTCCGAAGCCTGGCACTGGGCATCGGTGGACGCAGGCTTCAGCCAGATTCCCAAGTTTCGCTCTGACAAGATCCCCAAACTCAGCAAACCGAAGGCTCAAGACCTGGGCTTGTCCAACGTCGAATGGAGCGCTGCCTGATCAGCCCGTTGCCGGCGAAGGCTGCCTTCAGCGGGCCAGCTGTGCGCTGATCGCGGCCTTGTCGATGACAGACCAGACCGTGCTGACCCTGCCGTCTTTAAATTCGTAAAACACATTTTCGCTGAAAGCCACGCGCTGCCCGTTCACTGGCAATCCAAACAGCTCGCCTGTCGGCGTGCAGTCGAACAACAGGCGCGCGGCAATCTGCGGCGGATCGGCAATCAACAACTCAATGACGAAACGCAGATCCGGGATCGCCCGGAAATCGCCTTCAAGCATCTTTCGATAACCGCCCAGCCCGACCCGTTGGCCGTTGTAGTGCACGTCCTGATCGACGAACTCGCCCAGCGCCGCCCAGTCCTGCCTATTCAGGCAATCGATGTAGCCCCGATAACGCTCGCACAATGCTTGCTTGTTCATAGACGTCGCCCCGTATCGGCAAGCGGCCACCGCGTTGGCGGCTGGCCGCTGTTGAAAGTCTGGCTATCAGGCCTTGGCTGCCATCGCTGTCACTTCTACGCGCATGCCTTTCACCGCCAATGCAGCCACTCCCACCGCCGCGCGCACCGGCCAGGGTTTGGCGAAGAAGCGCTTGTAGACTTCGTTGAAGGCCGCGCGATCGGCCATATCGGTGAGATAGATCGTCAAGTGCAGTACCCGGTCCAGCGAACTGCCAGCTTTTTCCAGCGCCAGCTTGAGCGCCTGCAACGTGCATTCGCTCTGCAGTGAGATGTCGCCCAGCTCCAGACTGCCGTCGGCATGGGTTGGCACCTGAGTGGAGACCAGCAGCCCGCCGAAACCGGCAACGTCCGAGGAGATGGAGTCCGGATCAGGATCAGGGGTGAACGTGATGTCGTGGTTAGCCATGGGGCTCCCTGGGTAGCAGTGAATAATGGCATGAGCGAACATCGCTCGCCGCGCCGGCAATTATCCGGCTCAATCGCATTCGTGCAACGTGGGTTTCAGTCCAGGTCCGCCGCCTCATGGCGCTCAGGCACCCGAGTTGCTTCATCGCCCCAGGTACGATTGACCCGCGCTCCGCGAATCACCGCAGGACGCCTGGCGATCTCTTCTGCCCAGCGCTGCACATGGGTGTATTCGTCCACCGCCAGAAACTCGGCCGCCGAGTACAGATTGCCGCGCACCAGCTGCCCATACCAAGGCCAGACCGCGATATCGGCGATGGTGTATTCGTCGCCCGCCAGATAAGCACTTTCGCTCAGTCGGCGGTCCAGAACGTCCAGCTGACGCTTGGCTTCCATGGTGAATCGGTTGATCGGGTACTCAAGCTTTTCCGGTGCGTAAGCAAAGAAATGTCCGAAGCCACCGCCCAGATAAGGCGCCGCCCCCATTTGCCAGAATAGCCAGTTGAGGGTCTCGGTCCGACCCGCAGGATCAGCGGGAAGGAAGCCGCCGAACTTCTCGGCCAGATAAAGCAAGATCGAGCCTGACTCAAATACGCGAATCCCAGGCTGCGTACTTTGGTCCAGCAGCGCCGGAATCTTGGAGTTGGGATTGATGTCGACAAAACCGCTGGAGAACTGATCACCCTCGTTGATGCGGATCAGCCACGCATCGTATTCGGCGCCGGTGTGACCTAGTGCCAGCAGTTCTTCCAGCAGGATGGTGACTTTCACGCCATTGGGCGTGGCCAGCGAATAAAGCTGCAACGGCTGCTGGCCCACCGGCAAAGCCTTGTCGTGGGTCGGCCCGGCCGTTGGCCGATTGATGCTGGCGAACTGGCCGCCAGACGGCGCTTCGTGAGTCCAGACCTTGGGTGGAACATACGGTGCTTCGCTCATGGGACAAACCTCGTATTGGGTCGATGCGGCCCACAGGACCGCTCAAAAGACAACGCCTGAGACTGGATGGGACCGACCAGCATAGGGTCGGTTCAGCTGGCGCTCAAGGTAACACCGTCGGCATCGACTGGATTGCCTGGCGGGAAGATGGCGAGGGCGAACGGAGACGTTCAAGCAGTCACAAGCAAACCTGCCGACATTGCGTCGGCAGGCTCAGAGCGGATTTGACCGTGGGAGACTGACTACGGCTTAGAAATCGATAGTGCCGGAGAACTTCACCAGACGTGGGTCGCCTTGGCTTAGGTAACCTTGGCTGGCGGAGGCCCAGTAGTTCTTGTCCGTGATATTTTCGACGTTAACCCGAAGCGTCAGGTCCTTCTCTTGGATTTTTAACTTGTAGCGTGCGCCGGCGTCAAAACGATTCCAAGTTGGGAGGCTGAGGGTGTTAGCCTGATCAGCAAACTGACCTCCAGTACGCAACATCCTCGCATTCAGCGCTGCCCCCTCTACGCCGGGGATGTCCCAGTCAACACTAGCGTTGAGCTGAAAAGTAGGTACGCCAATGGCGTGATTGCCGTCGTCTGTTCCATTGGCAGTGTTCTTGAGCTCTGAAGCCAGACGCATCCCACCGGCCATCAATCGAAGGCCCTCAATGGGCTCGCCGAAGATGCTGAGTTCGACACCTTTGTTAACTTGCTCGCCATCACGTACAAAAAGATTCCCTAAGTTTAGAGAACCGTCCGTAGGTTTTTCGATTCGGAACACGGCAAGGGAAGCCCCGAAGGTTTTCATATCCAGCTTTACACCGGCTTCAATTTGCTTAGTCCGGCCGGGCGGAAAACTCTCCCCGCGATTGATCGCGGTGGCTGGTGCGTTCTCTCCTTGAGCAAGTCCCTCTATTCGGTTTGCATAAAGCGAAATCATGTCGGTCGGTTTATAGACAATACCGTACACAGGCGTCGTGATGGATTCATCGTAAAGTGCGCTACGACTGCCATCGTTCGCAGGATTTGCCAAACCATTAAAAGTGCTGCCGTCGTACAGATAGTTTTCCACGCGCAGTTGCTGGCGACGCACACCATAAGTGAGCAGAAGACTGTCATCGAAAAGGCCAAGCGTGTCCGAAATTGCCAAACTCCGATTTCGTGTTTTTCCAGTAACACCTGGATCGCCCATATCGCCACCAGTAAAGGAAACAGCGGTAGGTTTAACTAATTGATTGCTGTTGTAGATATTGGTATTGCCTTCTGAGGCACTGTAAAAAGTGTACGCGTTCTCCTGCTGAGTCCAGATTGTGGACGCTCCGATGGCTATTTGATGACTGATCGAACCCGTTTGGAAGCGTCCGTTTACGCCCGCGGTAAAAGTGGTGTTGTCCTCGTTATGCGGGATTTCAGAACCGGTGATGGTTGAAGCTCCGCTATCGCCAACGAGCCTAGGTGTGCCGTAAACGCCAGTTTCACGTGTGTGCTTGACGCCACCAGCTAGGTAGGCAGTCCAGCTGTCATTCAGGTCGTAGTCACCACGCATCATGCCGAAGGTGTCTTCAGTTTCGCTGTAAGTCCAGTCCTGGCCGTAATTATGGTCAGCATCAGGGGCTGTAGGGATGCTAGTTGCGGAACCCAACTGCACGGAATTACGCAGGTGGTTTATACGATGTTTCTGATAGCCAAAGTCAGTGGACACGCGAAAATCGTCGCCGCGGTAATCCAAGCCAGCAACGAACAGTTTCGAACGGTGATCCTGGTCATTGATGGCCGTCTCACCTTCGCGCTGGCTAAGGTTTAAACGCGCACCGAAGCGGTTGCCTTCGCCGAAACGTTGGCCCAAATCCAGATGCTCGCCGATGCGGCCGTCAGAACTAATGTCTTGGGTGTAACGACGAGTCGGAATGTCTTCAGCTCGTTTCGGTTGCAGGTTGACGCTACCACCCAAACCGGTCCCTGTGGGACTCACGCCATTAATGAAAGCGTTGGGCCCCTTGAAAAGTTCTACGCGCTCAATCGCGTCAGTAGAAAGGATCTGACGCGGCACTACTCCATACAAACCATTGTAAGAAATGTCATCACTGTTGAGTTCCAACCCACGAATCACGAATGATTCAGCTTGGTTACCAAAACCAAACGACTGTCGTACCGACGGATCGTTAGCGAGCACATCGCCCACAGTTTCCGCCTGCTGATCTTCAATCAGTTTGGAGGTGTAACTGGTCATCACGAACGGCACGTTCATGCTGTCCTGATTCCCCAGCACGCCCATTTGGCCGCCCCGCGCGACCTGACCGCCTGCGAAGGCTTCCGGCAAGGTATTGGAATTGGTTCTGACAGCGTCGGCGTTGACATCGGTAGCACCGAGTTCAAGCACCGAATCGGCGGCCTGGGCCATGAAGCTGACGGAGCAGCACAGTGCGAGCAATGTGGGGCGAGACGGAAATGGGAAGACCATGGGGCGGATTACCTAAGCGGGCATCATAGGGATAATGAAATGCCTCCCTGGCAATACGACTCATTCATAGACAGGAAATACTAGCAGTCGTGATTGCAAATTGTTATCAGCAGATAACAAAATTTTCACATTCATTTTTGGGATCAAACGACATTCCGCAAAACTACAAACCCCCGATAGGAGCCGACGAGCCTGTGCAAGGCCGCGATGCGGTGCGTCAGGCAAATGGCACCGCAGCCTCGCGCTGCTCGTCAGCTTGTCCAGGCGATGCGTCAGCCCCGGGAAACGGTAGCGGCTCACGTCCAATGTGTGGGGGACCTGTGCGCGAAGGCGATCTATCGGCGCCAGATATTGATGGGACACACCGCCCGCTTCGCAGGCGCGGCTCTTCTCGACAGGTACGAACGTCGCGAATGCAGTCGGCTATTTACGCGCTTCCAGGATCAGATTGAACGGCGTCTCGGTGGCGCGTCGGAAATGCTTGAACCCGGCCTGCCTGAATACCTCCCGCAATCGCCCTTCTCCCGCCTGCGCACCGAGCCCCAACCCCACTTCCTGGGACAGGGAGTTAGGCGTGCAGATCAGCGTCGATGCTGCGTAGAACAGCCGTCCCACCGGGGTGATATTTTCATCCAGCGTGTCGTTGGCGAATGGCTCGACCAGCAACACCGTGCCGTCCGGTTTGAGCGTTTGATAGGCATGTCGCGCAGCGCCCACCGGATCGCCCATGTCGTGCAGGCAATCGAAGAAGCAGATCAGGTCATAGTCGTGGCCTGGGTAGTCCTTCGCCGAGCCTTCGGCAAAGCTGACGCGATCAGCGACGCCGCCTTCTTTGGCCCGCTGATTGGCCGTGTCGATCGACGGTGCATGGCAGTCGAAGCCCACGAAACGCGACGCCGCAAACGCCTGCGCCATCACCACCGTCGAAGCACCATGCCCGCAGCCTATATCGGCTACCCAAGCGCCACGGGCAAGCTTTTCCACCACCCCGTCCAGCGCTGGCAACCACTGGGCCACGAGATAGTTTTTATAGCCGGGGCGGAAAAACCGTTCGGTCCCGCTGAACATGCACGGATGGTGATCGCCCCAGGCCAGGCCGCCGTTGCCGCGCAGAGCGGCCACCAGCTTGTCCTTGTCGTGAAACAGCGACGCCACCAGGCCGGCGCCGCCCGCCACGTACACGGGGGAATCTTCTACTGCCAGCGCCAGCGCATGCTCCTGGGGCAGTCTGAATTGCCCATCCTGATGTTCGACATAACCGGATGCGGCATTGGCGCTCAACCACTCACGCACCAACCGCGCATTGCAGCCGGTCTTTTCGGCGAGCGCTTGTGGGGTAAGGGGTTGGCCATCGGCCATGGCGCGGTAGAGACCGGTTTCGTCGCCGATGATGATGTTGGCAAGCATCGCGGCGGCGCCGACGTCGGAAATCAGCTTGCCCACGAATTGATTGAGTCTGGCCTCGTCCATTACGTGTCCTCCTTTGAGAAGGCCACCGTCCGCAAGGGCATCTGGAACCCACTACCTGTAGGCGGTGGTCAGATCGATCATTGAAAGCTCCCCACGCAGGGGAACCGTAAAAGTCTAGTACCGCACCAGAGAAAATGTACGCCCGGCGTCGGTGTTCAGCTCGCGACCCGCGCCGGGATGGCCACCGCGCTGTAGTGAGTGAGGTGGGGCAGCGCTGCGCCGTGCTCATCGAACAAGTGACACCGCGCGCCAGAGACGCCGACGGCCAGCGTCTGCCCGGCCTTCACTTGCGAATGCCCTTCGCCCTTGACCATCAGGTTATGCCCTTCAGCGGTCTGGGCGTGGGTGAAGGTTTCGCCGCCCAAGTGCTCGACCACCAGCGCTTGGGCGGGGATACGCGCCTCGCCGTGCCCCAGCTCCGACAGATGCTCGGGACGCAGCCCCAGGGTCAGCGGCGTGCCAACCGTGATGCCGTCGGATTTGACCGGGACCCACAGCAGCTCACCGCCCGGCAGACTGACTTGCACCCCGTCCGCCCCCACCGCGCTGGTCTGAACCGGTAAGAATCCCATCTGCGGCGAGCCGATAAACCCCGCCACAAAACGGTTCTGCGGGTGGTGATACAGCTCCAGCGGCGAGCCCACTTGTTCGATCCGGCCTTTGTTGAGCACCACGATTTTGTCGGCCAGGGTCATGGCTTCAACCTGATCGTGGGTGACGTAAATCATCGTCGCTTGCAGGTCGGCGTGGAGCTTGGCGATCTCGATGCGCATCTGCACCCGCAGCGAGGCGTCGAGGTTGGACAGCGGTTCGTCGAACAAAAAAACTTCCGGCTCATGAACGATCGCCCGACCAATCGCCACTCGCTGACGCTGGCCGCCCGACAAGGCTTTGGGCTTGCGGTCGAGCAACGGCTCAAGCTGCAGAATACGTGCGGCGTTGCGCACCTTGGCCTCGATCTCGGCCTTGGGCAGTTTTTGCATCTTCAGGCCGAAGGCGATGTTGTCGTAGACCGACATGTGCGGGTACAGCGCGTAGGACTGAAACACCATGGCCACGCCGCGGTCGGCCGGTTCCAGATAAGTCACGTCCCGCGAGCCGATGCGGATGTGCCCCTGGGTGATGCTTTCCAGTCCGGCGATGGAGCGCAGCAGCGTCGACTTGCCACAGCCCGAGGGTCCGACGAACACCACGAACTCGCGGCTCTGGATTTCCAGCTGGATGTCGTGCAGGACTTTGATGTCGCCGTACGCCTTTTCGACGCCGGTCAATCTGAGCTCAGTCAAAATCGTTTCCCCTTGATTATTGTTGTGTATTCCGAAGCCACGGTGGTGTTCCGGATGTGGGTGACGAGTACAAATACAGTAGGACATGTCGCGCTTGACAGTCAGCGTTTTCGCTCTACGATCATTTGTAATTCAAGAATTACAAATGTCAAGGCGCACGCCTGACGTGCCGAAATGACGTACTCCTCGCCAACAACAATAAATGAGGTCACGTAATGAAGAAGAAGCTGGTATGGAACGCGCTTGCCCTGTCGATCGCCCTCGGCTCCGCAGCGGCGTTCACCTCAGGGGCTGCCCAGGCGTGGACCCTTGAAGAAGCCGCAGCGCCTTACAAAGGCACCACCATCAAGGCGATTTTCCTTGATCGGCCGGGTTACGCCGCCGCCATCAAAATGCTCCCGGACTTCGAAAAACGCACCGGGATCAAAGTCAGTTACGAAACCATCCCCTATGAAAACAGCCGCGAGCGCCAGGTGTTGACGTTCACCTCTGGCGAAGAGCAGGACGTGGTGCTGACCGACGTGGTGTGGGTGGGCGAGTTCGCCGGCAATGGCTGGCTGGAGCCGATCAAGACCTTCACCGACGACAAGAAGCTGGCCGATCCGGACCTCAAGCTGGACGGTTTCTTCCCGATCCTGCTGGAGTCGTTCGGCACGTGGGACAAGCAGGTTTACGGGCTGCCGTTCGATAACTACTCCGGGCTGCTGTTCTACAACAAGTGCATGCTCAAAGACGCTGGCTTCGACAAGCCGCCGGCCACATGGGATGAGCTGCTCAACGTCTACGCGCCAAAACTCACCGATGCGGCCAAAGGTAAATACGCCTACGCCCTGCAATCACGACGCGGCGAAACCCAGTCGGCAGACAGCTTCATGCGTTTCCTCTGGCCGTTCGGCGGCTCTTTGCTGGACGCCAAGTTCAAGTCCAACCTCAATTCCAAGGAATCCCAGGCGGGCCTGAAATTCCGTCAGGACCTGATGAAATTCATGCCACCCGGCATCGTCGATTACGACCACAACGAAGCGGTCAATGCGCTGGCCCAGGGCAACGTGGCGATGATCACCGAGTGGTCGGCGTTCTACAGCACCCTGGCCGATCCGAAGAAATCGAAAATCACCGACTGCCTGGCCGTCGCCACCGAGCCCAAAGGGCCTGCCGGGTTGAAGCCGGCGCTGGGCGGGTTCTCGCTGGGCGTAAACGCCA
>Ga0247742_10002091_pt1 | contig 13312 bp, 20 predicted proteins | sample UWRJL208509C2_FD_180944 | JGI IMG/M metagenome (GOLD analysis project Ga0247742, IMG submission 180944) | Plant litter microbial communities from Arlington Agricultural Research Station in Wisconsin, United States - UWRJ-L208-509C-2 | ecosystem: Environmental > Terrestrial > Plant litter >...
CTTCCTCTATCGCGAGCCGAGCACCGTCTCTCCCGTCTTGTTAGGGTCCAGCCCTACTCCAGGCTCCGAGTCTCCCTCCTCGTGGTACTCATCTGCAGCAGCTTGGCAACTTTGGTATTTCGCAAGCCGGGATGCGGATATCGCGCGAACGCTGCATCGAGCGTTCTTCTGGGCTGAGGGTGGCATCTGGAGGGAAGATATGGCGGTTTTCATGAGAGGAAGCTCGCAGGAGACGGCACCAGGTTCGGCTACGACAAAAGGCAGAAACATCGCTGTCGTCTTAGGCGGGCTGGATCAGATTGTTCCTGCCGAAGCTGTGAGGCGGTACCTCACGCATGAAGAGAAGTGGGAAGCGAGATGGGTGGGGAAAGTTCCCGTCGATGAGCATGACAGGAATCATGGAGTGACTCCTACAGCCGAGCCGGGCGGGGGTGGCAACTTGGAGGTACTTTTCAACCCGAAACTGGACCATGCCGTGATCTTCGACGCGGAGAGCTTCACGGAGCCGCTCGTTGACCTTGTCAGGCGTTATGTTCGTGATGAGTAAGTGGATTGCTTCTACTGTACCATAGTGACTTGGGCCTGCTGCTCCTTGGATTATATTTTATGCCTGCTTCATACCGGATTACACTACAGGGGACTCATTCCTCAGCATCGTACCTTTATTACTTCGTGCAATACATACTTTCTTGTATATTCATAGCTCTATCATGATGTTTAATCGACATCTATTACAATTCTTCAAATTTACATGTGTGACTATTGGACGAAGCGTAATTAGTAGCTATTTGATGCTAGATATATCATTCACTTTCGTCTTCATCTTCATCCTCATCCTCCTCATCCTCATCCTCATCGTCCTCTTCTTCGCTTGAGCTTTCCTCGCCCTCTTCCTCCAATCCGAAGATCTGCCAAAGCAAATGTACCTGGCCAAAGGGCCGTTCACTACCAAGCAGCGTGGATGCAGCCTCGTAACGATTCTCAGGTTTCCTAACTTCGTCGCAAATCAACCGATAAGATTTGGCCAGGCTTGCAAGAGCATCTTGGTGAATTTTATTGTGTAGCTTTTGAACGGTAAGCTGCGCCAGACGAGGCGAATGGACAACTTCCAGGCCAGACAACCATATTGAGAACTGACGCAGTGCTCGTTGTAGTTCGAGCGGCTGAGTCGAGGGTATGCGACTGAGAGGCTCCTGAAGAAACGAACGGGTTTTAGAGAGATCAAAGTAATGCATAGGAATCACTTACGCCAGTTTTATGATTTCTGCAGGTTTCAACGACTTGTGTCAAACCAGTGTCCTTCAAGATATTCGTGCTCTGAAAGGAGGTATTAATTCCGAGGGCTGCACTGACTGGTACGAAAGGTTCAGACGTACATGTTCGTTTGTTAGAATGGTTACACGATCTTCAATGGTCTTTTGAATATCGGACTGCTTCTTAATCGTAAAGTCGAAGGTTGAAAGGACACTCTGCGATACCGTGAGTATTAATAACGAATAGTAAACCTGTTTACCTACCTGCAGATAACACAAGCAGTTGAGCACAAAGACTGAACCATCCCATCGAGGCCGGGCCTTCTGTTTATGTTCGCTATTCGCGATGCACATCAATACAGCAGGATCAACCATGATGTCGAGGACTTGATTGAACCCGGCGTTGATCTCATCTTTGTCCTCACCCCCTAGTAGAGAGGATTGATAAACGGACATGACTTCTCGTAGGATTTGGGCGTGATCGAGAATGGCGAGCGGAGGTGTGAGGGAAGGATCATCTTGGTCCTATTTAGAATGAGGTAAGTGACTTGTATGTACAGTGAAGGAAAAACCTTACAAGCTTTATGCGTGCAAGCGATTGGCTTTGCGTTTCTATAGAGTCGTAAAAGACCTTATAGGCAATGTCGGTGATCCTGAAGACGTTAGCTTCAGTGGTGAGAAAAAATAGATGCTGAGAGCTCACTCCTTAAGAGTAAATGAAAGTAACGCTTGTTCGCCGATCGTTCGGCGCATAGTCATTAAGTAGAATTGTAGTAGATTTGCGATCTTGTAGGATACAATGCTGCTTTCCTGAGAGCGGATAGTTTGCTGAACGCGCAGCTACCAAAGAATATATGAATCAGGAAGCACAACACCGACCAGAAGGTATACCTTTAATGGCACACAAAGCTTGCCGACAGAAAGATCCATGAGCTCTCGTATCCATTCTTCCTCCTCCCCTTTCGCGTCAAACTTCCTGACGCTGCCTACCATCCTCATATCGCTCTTTAGACCAAAGAGACTTTCCAAGAATTCACGTTCTGCAGCAATGGCTTGATGGACCCAGGCTAGCATGTCGCCCACATAGCGCAAAGGATCGTGAGCGTGCAGTTCAATAGGGCGAGGAAAGCCTGATGGTCCTCCACGTGTAAGAGCAGTGAGGAAAGCGGAAAGAAGGGTAGCTTGGCGTGTTTCAGACAATGAAGTGAGAGCTTCGCTGAGTTAGGGTCAGTAGACGAGAAAATGAACAGTTATGAGGGCACCAACATACTTCAGCAGCTCAGATCGTTTCCTCAGTCTGTGGACGGATTCTCGCATCCCTTGTGTGACTTCCAGCTGTGAATCGCGTCCAACCTGTCGGAATTCGTGAGAGCAGTATCGCAGAACCTTCTCGTAGCCTTGTTCTAGATTTGACGACGTGGACGCCATGATCTCGAGTCTGGTTGAATTGGGTTAGAGACGATGCGTAGGGTTACTATGCGGGGCACTCACCCAGCCTTCGTAGATCCATCCTCTCCTGACATTAGAACGCGACAATCCTCGCGTATCCGCTCTGTTTTGTCCATGGCATCGAAGAATCGCCGGCCAATGGGTACTTCCCTCGAGTTGATTGCTTCAACTTCACTGTCGGTGAGCGTGAAGCGGGCCAGGAAGAGGTTGATGATCGATTTTTTGTCTTCCACTTCTTGCCTGAAAATGCTTAGACCTCGGCAGAGAGAATGGAGGTTATGATTGCGAACCTTTCATCGCGGAGATTCCCTGCTCTCTCTAATAGCAGCTTGCTGGACTCGTTGGTCAAAGTCAACTGTGTTTCGGCGTCGTCGCAACTAGTCCGCATAGCGGTTACATGTGCTTGGAGTTCAGATAGTTTCTAGCGAAGTTGAAGCAATCATCAGACACGAGCCATGGATGGCACGAGAGTACTCACTGAGTCAACCTCACCCAATGCCTCCAGAAACTTCCGACTACCCTCGGCTAACTTATTCTCCATGTCCCTCCTCAGCTTCTTTCGAGCCCTTGCGGCAGATTCACCTGGCACACTTTCCATCAACATGGTCGAATTTTGCCCAGAATCGAAGCCAGAAGCTGCAGTGTCTTGCGTAAAATCGTCGTCTGCATCGTCCAATGAGGCAGTGGATGCCTCTTTCCCTTTAGTTGATGGTGTTGCGTAGAGTTCAGATAGTGTACGAAGCGCTTGACGCGTCTCTTCGTCATCGAAATTGGTACTGAGGACCTTGTACAAACGCAGAGATACGGGATTGCGTGCTTGAGGTGTCCATGATGATTTTCGTTCAATAGCGCCTGGGGTAGATGGAACACTCAGCGACGGTGTCAGAGGTGAGCTGGCCATTGAAGCATTCGAATATCTGGCCTCAGGTTTCGCCAAAAGGTCTATTCGTCGAGAGCTGAAAGTTTACAGCAACAGAAGGGCCAAAGCTGTAGCCCAATACAGGAGATGGTTGACAACGGTCGTCGATGTAGAGGTTGAAGTTCGCCATCACGGATCCCATCAGGCACACCGCGTACTGACCATAACCCAACCGTTTCCTCCACTTATGACTTCGTCTGACAGCGATAAAACGTAACATAACATTGAGATAAAGCGTTCAGTCATTAGAATTAAGCAGCTAGTACTAGTAAATCGTGGTCCGTAAAAGTTCGATAGAATGCAAATGGTAATGCCAGTGTCCATGAAGATGCGAGTGTGCGTGGTAGTAATGACAAGAACGAATTCCGAGTTCCGGAAAGTGAGCCATCTAAACGTAGAAAGCGAAGGAATCTAAATCGTTAGAGGTAAGGAGTCATATAGTGTTCATGAAAGTCATTTTGCACGGCCTAAGCTGGTGGAGGTGTGGGCACCGATACAGGACCAGTACAAGGTGCGGTGGGAACAACGGAAAAGACACCAAAGTATTTATCTGGGTAAGGGCATCCAGCAACAGCGGTAATACCACCTTGAGTGTCCTGGTTATTAAACCAACCATCGGCACTCTTCGTCACGGAGGCTGGTGCGGAAGTAAAGACCGCAGGTGGCATTGTGATGAGGGGGGCAGTGTTGGTGTATGTTGGGAGGAGAGAAATGGGTACGTTGGCTGCGTTGATGGTGGTAGGTGGCCAAGGGAATCGGGCTGTGGAAGATGCAGGGATTGAAGACGGTACTCCACCAGTTTGCCATGGCTTAAAGTCGCCATCGAAGGGTTCGGAGGCTGCTTCCAGCGACTCGCACATGCCCCGAGCTGTTCGAGGGTCTTTTGGAATCCATCCATTACGGAGACCGAGTTGGTAAGACCATAATGGGGTTTCGATTTTCCCAGATACTTGCGAAGGCCCAATCTGCGATAAACCGCATCGATTAAGATGTGTTTTCGTCCCACACAAGTCAGCACGTACCTTCCATGTCCAGAAGAACCAGTCACCCAAAGCGTCAAAGCTTGCCGAGACAAAGTTTTTGATACCACCCTTCATGTCGTCGGTGTAGGATTCCCAAGCATTATACTTAGGACATAAGGGGTTGGTAGAGACGTCATTGACACCGCGCAAGAAGAGTCCACAATCATTAGGAGATGCAGCGAATTCTCCGGCAAAGTTGACTCCGAATCTAACTCGACTGTAACGGGCGGGCATAATCAATACCGGACCAAGGACTGAACGGAGACGAGACTTGCCTCTGATTAGTGCGTGGTCCCCAATTGTCGCAGGCAGCACGGGGCCAAGTTCCTCCGAGAACACCTTGTGGACCAACCACGTCGATTGGCGCGAGTTGAGGCCCACCAAACGAGAAATATGGATGTCCATCGAGCGCAATACGATCAGAACCCTCCAAGAAGTGATCCCAAATTGAAGTAGCTTGGAATCCATCGTGAATTGCGATGTACTAGATAAACTTGATGAACATCAAGACGGGTGAAAAAATGCAGCATGCTTACCGGTCCATGGCCTTCACCTTTGCCAGTGATATTTCGAATCATCGTATGCGCCTCGAGATAGAAACTGGTCATAGAATCAATACCGATTAGTCCAACCAGAGCCTCGTTGATGATTCCAAATATCGGCACAAGATCCCGGTATTCGGGTTGTGAAATAAACTCGGTGAGGACCCGGATGTAGTAGAGTGTTCTTTGAGCATTTGCGATACCCATGTTCCCAGACATGAAGTTTACAGGTGACAGACTGAGAAATATTTCAGAAATGGCCGCAAGGACATGATAACAGTACTTACCGGCCCGAATGGTTATAGCCATTTTGCGATCCTGGAACAGCATGGAGGTCGAGACAAACTCTCAATCCGTATTTCCTTGCCCACTCGAGGATACGTAGGAAATACCTAAAAGAGTTGTTTAGTCTAACTTAGATAAACAAAGTATACCATTGCTCACTTCCAAGATGTCTTTGCCAGGAACGGTTCGCCCTCCCAAGTCTCGATGGCCCAGAACGCAATAGGAATTCGGAGAAAGTTCAAGCCCGCCCCTAAACCAGGGCAATTCGTTAGTTGACGTTCACGTAACCCTGTAGAATTAAATGCCGAAGCTTACCCGCGATCTCTGCAATATCTTGTTCCGTCTAAATAAATAAAAGGGATGATCAGCGCTCCGCGCCCGACGCCAAATTTGACAGAATGAAATCAAAAAACTTACGATAAAGGTGTTGTAGTGCTCTTCCAATTGCTTTAGACCCCCGTGTGCGGTATCAGCGGCCATGAGTGTGCTCAGGGTCCATTCGTCGACGGCTCCGGGGTATCGCTGGAACAGTTGTGGAGTGATGAAAGGCTCAAGAACGAATAGTCCACCAAGGTTGACACCGTAGACGCGGTCCTTGCCCCATTTCCAAGTTGTGTTCAGAGGCGGTGTCCATGAATTAGGTCGGGCATTGTTGTTGTACGGATTACCAGGATCTTGAACCCCTGCAGAGCGGTGTTAGGGACACTGGCTATAAATCAGTCGAGAACGTACAGAATCCGCCAAACGAGTTTCGATAGGTAAACTCGGTTCCGTTCGCGAGTTTGACAATCGACCCATCTCCGCCGCTCTATTCAAGGCTCAGCAACTCGTAATACCAAAGATGCAAAGATACTCACTGTCGCTCCCGATGGCGAAGCAGGATTTGGAATCCCACCGCCAGGCCCACCAATAGGTCCTGATCCAGCTGGGGCACCTGATGCGCCTTCGCCTGTGCTGGTTTTCTTGCGTATGACGACGAAGAAGACAGGAAGGAATATAGCCAAGAATATTGCTATAATGGAGACCAGCGCTACCAAGGCAATCAACTTCTTCCGAGCATACCACTTCTTCGTCTTTGGTGGATCATGTGAGATAATGGCCAGTGCCTGTTCATGCTGCGATTCATGGGAGCTGGCCGCTTCTTTACTGGCACCTAGTAGCTGCGAAGAACCTGATGGCGAAGGGGAGGCCATTGATGGCGACCTGCGGAACGAAAGAAGAGTACGCGGAACGGAGAGTGAGGCCGCTGCTCAGACCAGCGAGAAACCGCTGAGAGTGAAGGAAAGACAAGGCTCTGGGTTGTATCGACATTTGTGGCCGTCATATATAGACATGGGATCGACGATGTGGACCCTAGTTGTTGCCGGGCCCGGGTCGGCGGCATAAACATATCTTTGACAAGTGGCTTGTAAGGGCCGACATGCACGCCAGTGCTGTGACGATCTGATCAGAGTTCAGCCGCGTCGACCAACGTATTTTGGTGGTTGCTTGGCAGACAATCACATTTGGGGAAAACATTGGAGTGCGACATATGGACCGAGGCGGCAGAGTTGCCCGTGGCTCTGAAGAGCATCATAGATAACTCAGCTTTGGTGGAGTTGTAGATAGAACTCACTCTGGCGCTTCTTTACTCTTTCGACTGTGAAATCATTAACGCCGCATGTCAGAACGCGATAACGGAGAGACAGGCCGAAAACTCAAGTGAATTCACGGGCTGGCAGCAATGTGAAATCCGTCGTATGAATAGGAAACACTTCACACCGGCTCGACAGTTTCACCAGAGACATATGATCGGGTGTGAGTACTAGTCTGGTCAAAGGAACCAAACGCCCGAGATGAATGTCGTGTAACCCGCCCAACGACTAAGGCTGATGTGCATTGTGCCTTGGGCAGGCTACAGCGCTGGAGGGAGCAGGTTGGTCATGGTAGTGGTGAAGCAAAGTAACTTCTGGATGTTGATAATTTGCTTGCGTCGACGTGCCTGGGCAACGTGTCGAAACATGCAATGACCTCATGTGGATGATCACTTGTTCACTGCCTCTGTCTAACCGGCGCTTGAAGGCCTCTACCGTTCTAGCAAGCGACCAGGATAAACATTGACTACTACGAACCACGGCTAAACAGATGTGATCATATCGATCACGATCGTACACCCATGCACAGAAAGATCGGATATTATGATAAAGATAAGGAAGAAGTTAAGGCCCGGTATAAGTGTTTAAACTATAATTAAAGAGTATAGCGGCAGAATAGACGGTGGAGTTGCTGTACAATAATAACAACCAAGGCTTCAAGCCGAGTCAAAGGTTGCTCTAGGTGCTGAACAAGGCTGAATATCGACCACCGCTGGCTATTAGCGACGCGTGGGTGCCTCGTTCAACAAGCTTCCCGCCATCTATGTGCCTAGGCAGAGCAAAGTTAGTGGTTCGTCGATGAGAGCGTCAACACCAGCGTACAGGATTTGATCTGCATGGGACGCAAGTGTTGTCAAACGATGGGTCACAACAATCAACGTCTGTCCTCGTTCTCGGGCTATTTCCCTGAAGCGAGTGAAGATATCACGCTCTACAATAGCATCCAGCGCGTTGGTAGCCTCGTCGAGGATGACCAGTTTGACGCCCTTGCGATGTTTAGCTCGAATGATCGCCCTCGCTCTACAGCAGACGGCTCAACGTTTGCGAAATAAGTTGCAAATAGGACTTACAGAACAAGCCGCTGCCGTTCCCCACTCGAGAGACCAATCGTACGAAGCGGACTATGACGATTGAGTGCTTCTATCACAGCTTTCCCTGGTGTATGTTGAATACTGAACCCATTAATGCTGCAAGGATTTAGAATCGTCTCCGCTCCGTGTCGGTCGAGAATTGCGGCTGCGCCTGTGAGGTGTGCGGCCTCTTGCATGCGTTTGTCCAACTCATCCAATACCACAGTGTTCGATAGACCCAAACCCATGAGGATGTTCTCGCGGATAGAAACCGGATAGATAATTTCCGACTGACCAATAAATGACGTGGCCTCGCGGATACTTCCAAGAGCGTAGCTATTGAGGTCATGACCGCCAATCACAACTTGGCCTGTCGCGGGTTTCACCATACCGGTTAGGAGCTTCACCAATGTCGTTTTGCCGCTGCCATTGGCACCAGTTATGAGGATAACCTGACCAGGTTCAATCTCAAGGTTGACATGCCGTATGGCGTCAAAGTTGGCCCTATCATCATTGGTATTGCCCGGGTATCGGTATGTCAGGTTCCTGTGTTAACATGAGCAACTCCCAAGTATTGAACCGAGAGACTAACTTTGCAATGATCGCCAATCCCCTCTCATCGAATCCCTCGACAGTTGTGTATCCCAATGATCCTCGAAGATTTTTTATCTTGCCACGCTCTAATGTTTCGTAGAATTTCTGCACCCGAGTCATGATGCGCCAGATAGAGTCTCTTCCCGAGATTGCCAAGTGATGGTCGATGTCAGTGCGTATCGTGACCAACGCAGACTGGAACAGAGCCATAGACTGCACGTTGCGAGGAACCAACATGAGATGGCTGGCCAAGCAGTACACCGCCTACAGAAGATTTGGTGAGCGTCAGATTCAAGACATGATGTCCGTCGCCGTACCATAGGATATCCAGTCATTAATACATGGGCTATCCCCCAATACCAGGCGGGTGGTAGACCGCATCCAAGAATCCAAATATCCGCATTAACGACCCCGAGAGCCTCGGAGACGCGCTGATATTCTGCAGCCAGCGTTAGGTATGTAGCATTATTTACAAGGTCGAAGGAAGAGGCTACTCACCTTGGGATAACGATTCAACCAAGCCTTCTCTGATGAGCGTCGAGCGATACTGAAGGTCAAAAGCCATGTTAAAGAGGGCCAGTAATCTATTGTAATTCTCATTCCTGGTCCAGAATGTGTATCCTGAAGAGGTTCTCTGCGTTAGATAGGGTTTCAAACAGAGGGGTAAAGGGTGACCTTTTGCGTCTAGACCGTAGCCTGAAAACATGAATACGACCGCCAGAAAAACAAGAGCTAAAGTTAAAAGAACGGCTGCGTCGGATATTTCCAGATGAGCGATGAAGAACAGGACTAGCACGTCCAGGACAACAGCTATAAAATGGCGGATGCGGATACTGATATCCTCGAGGTAGCCCCAACCAGGAATGAATTCCGCGTATTCGTGAGGGTAGGGGAAGTGCTTTAGGCTTTCTGTTGTTACTAATCGTCAAAATAGTGCAGTCATCGATTCAGATTGCATACCTTCCAGATCATCCTCGTCCCACTGGAGACTAGCTGTATGGGGCATGAATAACGTGACTGAGTCAACTAAAAAACACATCACCTTTGACCAGCTGCGGTATGAAGTGCGATCTGAGGTGCCCACCAATATCAATCCTCGCTTTAACCCTGCGAGGGCACGTTTTAGCGTCGATTATCGCAAGAGTCTTGACTCACATTGTGCTTTTAACTCGATGCGAAACAAGCCCACAGCAGAGCCATGCAATGGTAGGAATTTCAAATTCCTTATGGTGTCCATGAACTTCAAGGGCACCGGATTCGCTGATCTAGCAGAAGAGTGTTCATTTCTTTATCACAATGCAGGTGGAAGAAATCTTACATGGGAGATTGCCAGGTATGCCAGATAGAGCGACAGGCTAGGCGCGGCGGTTATCCACGCATTGCAAAGAAGATAGAGCGTAGTATTCCATCGATCAAGCCACCAGATGTCCTTGAGGAGTCTGGCAAACCATAGACAGTGCTCGCCCTGAAACTCGAAGAGGCTCAGGTTTGGGAGCTTCCACCGTCGGATGGATGGAGTTTCGTAAGCGACATCGAAGATCCCCCAAGTTTCATAAGAGACGTGTAATGGCTCGACAACCTTTGGAAGCTTCTGGTCGTTGCAATCTTCCATAGAACCGAGCGGAGAGGACGACGAATGTTCAGCAGAAAACATCTCGACACTTCGTAGCAAGCTCGTTGAAGTTGAGCGCGGGGAGCGGTTGAGACTAGCACGTCCTTGTCGTCGAATCGTTACTGCCTTATAAAGAGGGGATACCGTAGTTGACGCCATCCTGTGCCACCACACGGAAAGAGTAATTAGAGCAAAATCGCGGGGTTGATAACTGTAGCGCACGTACGCGACAGCAAAAGGGATGGAGTATCTGTTGTGGATGCTATTCCGGTTCTGGAACAAGAGAGTGCGCCATCCTGGAAAAAGCGAGGCAAATTATACAAAATGTCGGAGATGTGGGCGCCCACAGAGTGTTCACGTTGCCTGGGCTGTCTGATCGAAATCATGAACGTCAGCCGACCTTCTTTAACCTGGGTTGCTTGCTATTGACTTCACTGAGTATATCGTGGTGCATCAATTGCGCTGACTTACCCAGAACACACTGCTAGCATCATTTGTCCGGGATATATTACGAGCTCGCCCCACAGACTACCGCGAGGCGGGAAGGCAGTGTCTGTAGGCCTTGGATGATTAATGTGACCAAAGCTGCACTACAAGGAGGCGATACTCATAAGAAACCACCCGTAGTAAAGGGTTTGAGCAACAGTTGGCCAATGTTCAGAAAACATCTGAGACGATCCGCTAGAGAAACAACATGCATCTGTTGTTTGAACATCTGGCCATCGACGATTGTCGGTCTATAGAAGAACAAGTAAATCTTAACAAGAAATAAAAAATTTCAGCTCGCAGAAAAAGATGAAACATGTAGAGCGAGACCCAGATCGAATTGAGCTATGAGTTTCCCTGACCAAACGTTTTAACATCAATGAAAGATGCTTTGGATAAAAGGAGTGGACCCACCGAAGCCAAGGATCTCCGAACATCCACTTGCGTTCTTCCAGAATTACTTACTGAGAACGTACTCTCCTAACTAACGGGGGATAAAGAAGGGACAAGGGTGCAGTGAAAACCATTATATTTTAAGCCACTTGAGTATTGACACTGGATTCAATTCTGCGGATAAACAGTATCAGAAAAGAACACGGAATACTGAACGAACTTACAATTCGTTCCAAATTCGTATGTCTGCTTCATCTAAGGGCTCCGTAAGGTAGTCAACAGGCCATACCTTACCACCAAACCAACCAATTACCGTTCTAACCATGAATCCATCAACTTCCACATTGTTCTTTGCTCGTGTGTCCATTCATCTCTCTTCTCTGCAACGCACTCTTTGCACAGTCCATGCTCCTCCCAGCGAATATTCTTGATTTTCTCTAGCGTTTCTAGGGGTTTGTATACACCATCATCATCAAGCGCAGGTTGAATAACCAGAGGCATCCACGTGTCAGCAAAGACGTCTGTGCAGGACATGTGTGGTGTCGCCGCGGGGGTGAATAAAATTGGGGTAAAACGTTCGATGAAGTGGGTCATAAGGGCCATGCAAAGCTCAACGTCAGCGGGCGACAACACTCCCGGAGTTACCTGGATGTTTGAACCAGAAGTTGGCGAATGGGAATCCACCGTTGCGCCCACAATGGGAGCGTTTGATTCGGACTTCAGATTCGGAGAAGGGGTAGAAACATCAATTGTAGAAGCGGGCGATAAGCTCTGATGTGGGTCCACGATAGTTGCCGTTGAATCCGAAGCATCAGCATCGAACTCAGTCGTTGTCACTAGACTATATAGGATCGACTTCCGAACCTACACAAAACATGGGGTGAGCATGTGTGAACGGATCAAGGATATGGGATTACTCAAACGGATGTCAAATTAAATTCTTTGGCGATTGCCAACGCTTCATGAAGAGGATGGTTGTGGGCGAAGGGACTGGGGTCATTACGGAACATGTTGTCTAAAATTTCCCGTGTATTTGCATGTAGCTGAGGAAAGTCGAGCTGGTCAGGGCCTGAGACTCGCAGTATTGATGCAAGATGAGTGAATGAGGAGTCCTGTCCGAGTAGCCTTGAAATTTGAAACACGCAATGAGCACATGGAATTCCATTGAATCAAGGCGTCGAATCGTAAACACTGGGTCCGAGATAGATTGAAGCCCCCATGGTCCATGGAGTAGTAATACATGAAGTAGATGCCATTTCACGGGAAGTTCACTTACACGTCGTGGTAGAAGTGCTGGAGAAGCGCTTCTACATCCTCGGGCCTAACTGGTCGGGAATGCCCCAAGACAATACGAGGGACACCATCGAGTAATCCAAGTAGCCCAGATGTTGAACTGGAAGGTATCATCTCAGAGTCCGATAACATGTCGGCAGATCTAGAGAAGAATCCAGAGTGTCGCGCAAGCAGACTGCGATGGATTTTGAATCTTTGCGTGTCAATGTCAAGAATCAGTGAACCATCGTCGAAATAGTAGATTGGGTGGTTGCGAATGACGACAGGGGATCCGTCTGTGGATTTGGTAGTGTGGTCGACAGGCATCGTCGCCGACAACAAGATGATGATCGGAAAGCCTCTTGAACCTGACTCACGCTCGTGAACGTCGGATTTTTCCGCTCCTTGACAAATTGGGAAGGTACAGTTGAACCTGTCACAACCCATACTTCTCGGTGGACAGCCCAGGGTATGGGTTATGAGAGGCTATGGCTTTGGTGAGGTAGGCTAAAAATATATTTAAAAATCGCCAAAATTTTCAGAAATATATGTATGCAAGCAACTGACAGTATTATAGTTTAATCAAACAGTAAATTTGTGCTCTGGAAAAAGTAGGTTGTCACAGTAACTTCAATGCTATTGGTCTCGTCAAGGGCTCGAGAGTTGCCTGTTAAATGACCCCAAAGGCGCTTCTAGGTTGCATGCAGTAGGGTTGTTCCAATCGTCTATTGTCCGATGGTTGAAACTGCCTTGAGAACAGCACGCCGGCTCGGATGAGAAA
>Ga0247742_10002092_pt1 | contig 13312 bp, 20 predicted proteins | sample UWRJL208509C2_FD_180944 | JGI IMG/M metagenome (GOLD analysis project Ga0247742, IMG submission 180944) | Plant litter microbial communities from Arlington Agricultural Research Station in Wisconsin, United States - UWRJ-L208-509C-2 | ecosystem: Environmental > Terrestrial > Plant litter >...
CATCAGATTGGGATCGATATGCCAAGCTGACGGGCGATCCAGGATGGAGTTGGAAAGGCATCCAACCATTTCTCCGCAAGGTGCACCGTACGTTTTTGTCGGTCTAAATTATGCTCACATTCTACAGAACGAGATATGGACTACTCCTGCTGATGGACATAATACATCTGGACAATATAACCCAGCGGTTCACAGCACATCTGGCATCAACTCTGTCAGTCTTAATGGCTACCCATCAGATTTGGATAGTCGTGTTATAAAAACGACCCAAGAAATGGATGAGTTTCCTTACAACCTTGACATGAATTCGGGCGAGCAGCTCGGAATCGGTACGTAGTAGGGTCGATTTTATGTTCGAGAAACGCCCTCATCTTCGTGATTTAGGCTGGACTCAGTCTACAATTAAAAGAGGACAGCGGAGCAGTTCTGCAACTTCGTATCTCGCACCTCAATTCATCTGCAGGGCGAATTTGCACGTCGTTCTAGGAACCCGTGTCACCCGTCTGGTGAAGACGAGTAAACCTTCGAGTGTTGGTCTGCCTGTTTTCCGTACGGTTGAGGTTGCAATCAATGTTACCGGTGCGACCAAATAGAATCAATGTGGTTCTAACATGATATACTGACTACCCGAAGGTCCACGACGGCTATTCACAGCAACTAAGGAAGTGATTCTATCAGCAGGTTCCATTGGCTCACCCCATCTCCTGCTACTCTCCGGAATAGGAGAACGAGACACACTCAGGGCCTTGAATATTACTTCCTTCGTTGACCTTCCGGACGTCGGCAAAAACCTCTCTGACCACCCGACTGTAGGGAACGTCTGGCTCGTGAATTCGACCAACACGTTCGAGACGGCTGCGAGGAGCTCAACCATCGCCCAACAAAACTTTGAGCAGTGGAATCAAACAAAGACTGGACCCCTCACAAAGGCGCCCAGCGATCATATTGGTTGGCTTAGGCTGCCAGGAAACTCATCCATCTTTGATCAGGTGCCTGATCCAGCTGCAGGGAACAATAGCGCGCATTTTGAGCTGATTTTCCTTGTAAGCCCTGCCTAAGTGCTCTCTGTCAGTTCATCTTACTGACCCCGGTTATCAGAATGGTATGATTCAAGCCCCACCGCCCACCGGAAATTTCATGACGATCTCAACGGTAGTCCTGTCACCCACCTCTCGTAAGAACAAGCCTCTGTCCATACCATCCCATAACAAAACCTTTTCAGGTGGATCAGTGATCCTCGCCTCAAGTAATCCATTCGATGCTCCCATCATCAATCCCGATTTTCTTGCGACTGAGTTTGATATCTTCACCATGCGAGCAGCCGTCCGAAGTGCCGGACGGTTCGTCTCGGCTCCTGCATGGAGAGATTATATCTTGGCACCATTTGGAGGACTTGAAAACACCACAACAGATGCTGATTTGGATGAGTATATCCGCTCTCGTGCAGTCAGCATCTCTCATCCTGTGGGGACAGCTGCTATGTCCCCAAAAAGTGCGACGTATGGAGTAGTAGATCCCGATTTGAGAGTAAAGGGTGTCTCTGGGTTGCGCATCGTGGATGCTTCGATTCTCGTAAGTGATCATCAATCCTCATATCTTCTGAAAAATGACGAAAGCCTTGAAGCCCATTGTGCCAGCTGCACATACCCAAGTTGCGGCCTATGTCGTTGGAGAGCGAGCTGCAGACCTGATTCGCTCCTTTTGGAATTTCTGAATTACCTTTGTGCTAGAATGGGCTTCCAATGACACACATGTGGACACAAAAAGACACTGCACACATGTCAATCTTGACATGTATTCGATTAGGAACCTTGGTCATTGTTCAGATATCTGGTGGCCTGTGGCCCTTACAGCGTAGAACACTCTGAGGACCCACAGCAGACCCACAAGTGTTAGAGAATGGGACTCGTTGATTGTGCCACAACGTTTTTCCATTATTCCTCTCGTGGGAAGAGATCTGGATATCAAGCGATCTGTGGTATAAGTACCAGCTAATCATCCGCTTATGCCACAGCCGCGCAATCTGACTTTACGCCCGTCCTTCTTAGACACGCGCACCGTTCACAATCGCGTTCAAAAACCCATTCATACGGTTGAACCCAGGGCACTTTCGACCATATCGACATTCCCCTCAAGATGTCTGGTAAGCATCGTCGCTATCCACCTATGGTCGCAGTTAATGGTCACGACCAGCAGATTCATATATTCTTCGAATTCCCAACGAGATGATCGACAGAATTATTGCTGGTCTTTGGGACGACCGTGACACCCTCAGAGCCTGTACCACCACGTGTCGACTCCTCAGTCCAGCCGCGCAACGACAACTCTTCCACCGCCTCGTGTTGGTTGGCCCCTTCGAGGGAGACCACGTTCGTCTGGCAGATCTCGGCATGAGCCCGGAGCGTCTCCGACTACTTTTGGACCAACACCCGCGCCTTGGCGCTTATTTCGAATGTCTGGAGATCTTCAACACCAAAGTCTGCTGTGAACTGTTGTCCAAGGGTTATCCAAACCGGGATGTCGACAAGGGTGCAAGCAGAGAATGGTTTGCCCTCGATGACGTTCTCGAGACGTGCATCCCCTACCTTACTGGCTTGAAGGCTCTCATTATCCAGAACAGCGTTGAGAATGAATACGACGCCGAACTTCAGCTCGAAAAATACGAGCTGCTCTTGACCACCTTGACAAACTTGGTTTACATCTCGATCGAGGGCCTCCCTCTCGAGATAATCGAGAACGCCTCACCAAATCTTCGTCACCTATCAATCGACGACATCGTGCCACTCAAACGCAATCAGGTGCAGCCTGAAATTGTCGGATCGCGTCCCATATATCTGGAGTCTTTGAGGGTGGGGCTGTCAGTTGACAAGCGATCTCTTGGACGACTGGTATCTGGGGAGCCTAAGACCGCCATCAGGGTGTCCCGCCTTCGCAAACTGGACATTCATTGCTCCGGAACGAATGACCACCAAATTCTTTTTTCTCTTCTTCGTGACTGCTCGAATACTCTGGAAGATCTTGATCTCTCCCCTGGGCCTCACAGTAAGTTGACTTGGTACGCTTTCATTGGAAACTGATTTGATCATGTCATTTTTTTTCTAGCAGTAGGAGAGCCCGACACGAGCAGCAATACCGCGATTATCATCGATCTGAATCAACTCGTTAGATTGCGCAAGCTCAAGATCAGTCTGTCCAAAATGTCTTGGTATCCGGCTGGGCAACCCTGCGACGTGTTTGCTTGGTTTGAAAAGGTCCTCGAATTGTGGTTAGTTGCGGCACATATGGAAGAGATGACTTTGGATGTGCATTACCACTTCGGTCGCGGAGTGCAGGTCGACTTTTCAGGTTGGAAAGCCATTTCCGATGCTCTTCTTAGCGAGCGCTTCCCAGCGCTGCGAAAGTTGAACGTCATGGTATCGTCAATGTTTGAAGAGGAAGTGCCAGCGAGTGAATATGTTGCTCTACTCGAGGTTTCAGAGCACACAGACAAACTCCGGCGAAGCAAGAAGCTGAACTTCAGCCTGCAGCGTGGCAGAGGTTAGTATTTAAACCCTACGTTGTTGAACTCCTCTGACACCTTGATTTGTAGGCTTTCAGTCAGGTCCTGAATTCCTACCTGATTTACGCTGGACGAATACACCTACTCACTACGTTCGAGACTGAAGCATATCGCACTGGGTTTCGATTCAATGATCCGCTTACATCAGCAAGTTCGAGAAAAGGTTTCCGGGTTTCCGCACCTTTCTGGGCTTTTTGAGCTTTCTTACCCAAATCTGGAAAGGTGGAAAGCCGTGATCCGTTCACTCTCTTACAAATTCGGCTTATAATTCGGAGCTCCGGTACCTTTTTAGTTACCGATTTTATAGTGCGTGTGAATATTGTAAAAATTCAGTCCCAACCTTTCCAGAAAAGGGGACCTAACTTTCTCACTTTCGTGCTTTTCGGGGTTTTGGCGACTTTCCGGGGCTTTTTGGGGTTGTGGCAACCCCAGAAAGTAAAACTCCAACTTGCTGATGCACATATCCATTACCTCGTCTCATCACCTTATATTTCATCCCCACCAATAACTTTATTTTAAACGACTGTATATATATTTCCTCACACTGTGACTTAGGCATGTACCCAGGTGTTGACGACCGCTTCACCTGACCACGCTTAGATATGTGATGTACGAACTGGTACGCCAATTACCCTCCTGCAGGGCACGCTGCAAATACACTCCGAATCACAGCTTTCTCCACTTAAAAAATAACGACTTGTACTATTATTTAAGGTCCATAACCTAGTTTCATTTCAAATACACATATATAGGTGATCCTCAGCGCATTATACATAAGGATCGACTAGTCACAACGTTTATTTACTGCGCCAAGTCTCCCAAAAATGTACTTGTCAAATATCTCGATTTCGAGTTGAAGGGATATCCGAACTGCGTGTCATTGACAGGCACTCGTGGATTATGTACCAGTCCTTTACACCTTCGACGCGAAATTTCTGTACAGCCTGTCACTCCAGCGGCGCACGTGCAGACCGCCTCCTATGTCTTCGGAGAACTGTAGCTGGGTGCTAGCATTTCTGAAGTGCTTCTGAAAACTCCGAGTTCTATTGTTATCGAATATCTGTGGCTTGTGCCATACGGGATATGACAAGGTAGTTCCCGTAGCCTCGTGGATCTCGTCGACTCATGCATTGTGACATAGTATCTCAAAATTCCTCCGGCAAGAATCATGCCGATACAAAGCTCGAAATCTAGGAGGAATTGGTTACGAGTCCCTCTATAGGGACTCGTACTTATATCCCGCACTGCCTGCGAAATCGACTGTGTAACGCTTCAGTAGCCGGCGACGGCCGTGATGGTAAGTCACGTGACGCCACCCATTGTTCATCCTTCGCCTGCTTGAATCTCATCTTTCTCTCATTTCTCTCATTCCTCACTAGCAGTTTGCACTTGGGTCTATCGTTTCACACCTCGTCGCCTTCGAGAGTAATGGCAGCACTGCCCCACCTGTTCACGGTTTCTACCACAAGCTACTGTCAGCACGTTGGCGCAACCATGTACAATGCAATCCGAAGTGACACGAAGCAATACTTCAAGTTAAGGCCATCGATATGGGCTCCAAATGCGAATGATTCCAACAATCAATTGAGCGTGGTGGCTGGTTACTGCAAAGCATGAGTCAGTCATCTCCTCTAACCTCGAATCTGACATTAGCTCACAAAATAAAAACACCTTCCTCTCTTCATCGCAGCCCAGTCTCGACCATTTAGTACAACCGTGGAAACCCAGAACCTTGGACCGTCTCACTTCAAACCACGTCGTACCCATTTTTTCTCTGAAGCTTAACAAATTTCTACGACAAATGGAAGGCGTTACTTGCAGGCACAATTGGATGCGCCTGGCGCTAGGCTCTGACCGGATGACTACCACGAGGTTGTCCAACTCCTTTGGTCGTCTGTCATGTTCCATCAGCATAAGACGGGACAAGAGCAACATACCTAACTGAATGCTGCACGTTTCCACGTGAATAGGGCCAGTTGCTAGCGAGTATCTTTTTATTTCCATTCAACATGTGTAGCTGATGTCGGTTTAGTTATTTGGCAACCAATTAACGAGGGTGACACTGAACCCACCCTCAAGCTGCCCACTCAATGGAGGTCGCTCCGAGTTCGGCCTGTTCGAAGGGCCATGGGGGCTACATTAGTGGGTGACAATTAAGTACCCTGACTGGGACTGGTAGAAAGTCAGGACATCTGTGTCGTGAGTAAACCTGAACTCGCATTCCCCACTTTGTAGCCTCATATCACTCGTATTTTGAGGTCGAAACTCAACTGGCAGTCAGCAAGCTTGGAGTGACTCATGCATCATCGAGTAACGATCGATGCAGAGCGTTGGACTTGCGAGTGTCATCTGCGGTCCTTCGTGTCTCGATGAAGACAGCGGCATCGTTAAAGTCGATACACAATCAGCAGAAACTGAAACCAGAACTGGAACTCAAAACGGAGGCGCGGACGACTGCTATTTCTCTTGGTGAGATTCTATCTCTTGAGACCAACTCGTTACACTCAACTCAATATACTATCAGCACGCCATAAGTAGCTGATAGAGAGAAGTGTCGCTACCCCTGCCTGATAGTTATTACAGAGGACTAAAGATAGGGCGGATTATTGAGAAAGTGGTATTTATTTATATACATAGCTCCATAGTTGGTAATTAGTTGGCCATTTTCTGGGACTCGTTTCTGCCACGCGGCAACGCGATGGCCCATCCAACAAGTAGCATGACGCGAGGCCGTTACAGATCTTTGACGCGAGGGGGGTACTTCCTGTTCGGCCTCCATACTTCTAGATCGCTCATCGTGTTTTCAGTTGCAATCTTAAGTCTATGTGGTGTGCTTAATACAACGCCCTATTCTGTGGTCTACCATCCAATGCAATACGGTATAAATACGCCCTAGAGTACTTATCGTCGGCGCGTTACGGTTGATGTCGTGGCGCGACAATCATGTGATCAGAGTCACGATTCCCAAAATGGAAGACATGGAAGCGCTCACCTTGAACTTGCCTCTGAAGAATCAGCTGGGGCGTGACTGGGCCATGCAGAATACCGCGGCCTCCAATTCAACTCTCTTTGTCAACTCTAATGTTATCTGAGTACTGACCGCACCTTATCCAAGAGTTTCCCATGTGGTTGGTAGGAGAACCTCGTTGTTCTCATGTTCTTCTATCGCATGGGCGACATCTTCTTGGCTATTGCGCACGCTCTCCTCTATGGCTGTGGCTTCTACTCTCTTCTATCTCTATGAAATTTTTGGCATGATTAGGTGCGCAGACGTCGCTGGATTATCCGGATCTATGGTCGCAGAACCTATATAACCTAGGTCATTGCGTCGCAGACTAGTTTTGTGTCCGCTCGCCAAAGCAGTCACAACCAGTGCTCAATCTTCACTCCTCTTCACGATACTATCATGAAGTTCACTCGCGTGTTCGGTCTTCTGGCTGCGATTTTGCCCGTGCTAGCTGTTCCAGTGCACGACAACAGCACTCCCTACGTTGATGTAAAGGTCCTGCGTATACCGACTGGCAACACCACAGTACCACTCGATAGCCTGGTTTCTGAATTCGACTTGCGAAGGTGGACCTCCGTTTCCCGCCCCAACTCGCATGTTGATGTCGAAGTCCCGAAGGCGAAATTCGCGGCGTTCACGAGCGCGGCCAAGGCTATTCTTAGCCAGCAAGGAGTCTCCTATCCTATTGAGATGATGCATGAGGATCTTGCGGCAAGCATCCGTAAGGAGACTGAGAGCATGGTTTTCTCCACTGAGAGTGAGAAGGTCGCCGCAGGTAAGCATAAATAAATTACCTGTGTTCCTTATTCCTCCAACCGACCGTTCTACACAATCCAGGTGGACTTGCAACTAATGCCTGGTTTAACGCATATCATCCCTACGCTGACCATCTAACTTTCCTCGACGATTTGGTCGCGTCATTCCCCAGCAACGCTAAGATTGTCAGCTCTGGGACCTCAATTGGCGGCCGCGATATCAAAGGAATCAATATCTTTGGCTCCAGTGGCTCCGGAACAAAACCCGCCGTCATCTGGCACGGAACCGTCCACGCTCGCGAGTGGATTTCCTCGATGGTCAGTGCCCCACTTCTTCCTGAGATGGTATGGTACATCCTGAACGACCTCAATTCAGACCACTGAATACCTTGCGTACAACCTTCTCAACAACTATGCCAACTCCACGGATGTTAAATCATACGTTGATAAATACGACTTCTACATCTTCCCTGTGGTCAACCCAGATGGTCAGTCCATTTAATGAATTCGATAAGAGTAGAAAATAATCAAGTCTGGAAGGGTTTGTTTATACTCAAACTACGGAGCGTCTCTGGAGGAAGAACAGGCAATCGCCTCCATCTGGAAGCACCTGCTACGGAAGGGATATCAACCGGTGAGAATGACTGATATTCTCGTCGAATCATTTCTAAATGAAGGTTTGATCAGTAACTGGAATGTCGCCTGGTCTCAGACCAACGGAGCTTCGACTAGCGCGTGCTCCGAAACTTACAAGGTAAAATCACTAGGATTACAATTTATGAAATATTCTAACAACACAATGCAGGGTCTTTCTCCCGGAGATGCCTCTGAGACTGCAGGCCTCGCCGCCTTCCTTGACGCCAAAGCCAAATCAGCTGCTGGCGCCAAGATGTTCATCGATTGGCACTCTTACAGCCAATTGTTCATGTATCGTGAGTATCTAGTCGTATTTCCTTATCGGCATTCTAATCGACATGAACGCAGCTTACGGATACTCCTGCTCTAAAGTCGCAGTCGACAGCACTGAGCTTGGAAAGCTTGCTTCGGGCTTCAGCAGCACGCTTAAGGCCGTCCACGGAACCTCATTCACTTCAGGACCGATCTGTACCACGATCTACGCTACCACTGGATCCTCCACAGATTATGCATACGATGTCTCGTATGTCCATCCCACGACTTTTCTTCTATGTCTTACTGAGTTTTCTTTACAGGAAAATCAAGTACTCCTTCGCCGCCGAGTTGCGTGATACTGGAAACAATGGCTTCGTCCTTCCTGCCAATCAGATCCGTCCGTCGGGCGAGGAGGTGTGGGCTGGCGTCAAGTATCTGTTGGCGAACATCAAATGATCAGAATAAATTTATATATCTTACGAAAAATGTACGATAAAACAAGATATTCAATAACACAATCTTACTCTGGAGATCCTGACTCCACAATGGTTCCCATTCAAGATATTTTGGAACGTGTCTCATGCCGAGATAATCTTGTTATGTGCCCGAATTCAGTTATTACTCTCTCTTCCAGCATGTGCCGTTGTACATCTCTTCATCAGAGGGATATAACTTGTATTACACATAGTATGCTACTAATCGAGCTCATCGTATTCAAGCATTTCTCTCTGTAGGATATCCTCGACTTCCTCAACCGAACGCTTGAAGTGACCGCTAGGCTCAGGCTTGCCCTGCGATCCGAAATATTTGGTCAGTTCGATTCACCAAGAAGCAACAACACTGCTCACAGGTCTAGCACTGGAACCTCGTGGCCTTCCTCCGCGGGGATAGAGATCATCATATGAGCGTTTGAAGTGACCCTTTTTAATACCGTGGATGGTGCCGCTAGGCTTGCCCTGCGATCCGAATTTTGGTCAGCATGATTCACCAAGAAGCAGCAATACTGCTCACAGGTCTGCCAATGGGGGCTGGTGGTCTGCTCGCTCCACGGGCATCGAGTTCATCAAATGAACGCTTGAAGTGACCCTTTTTAACGCCGTGGATGGTGCCGCTACTGGGCTTGCCCTGCGATCCGAATTTTGGTCAGCACGATTCACGAAGAAGCAGCAATACTGCTCACAGGTCTGCCAATGGGGGCTGGTGGTCTGGCCGCTCCACGGGCATCGAGTTCAAATGAACGTTTGAAGTGCCCTTTTTTGATACCGTGAACGACGCCGCCATGGTTGCCCTGCAATTCGAATTTTGGTCAGCACAATTTGCCCATGGATGGATACTGTAACGCATCTCACAGGCTTGACAATGGCGGCTGGTGGTCTGCCCCCTCGTGCCTCCAGCACGTCACTTTCGGACGCAGCATATGGAGCAGCCAACGCGGGGACAACTGCAGAGATAGCAATAAGGATAGTTAAATAGACCATGGTGGATTGTCTTGATTTTAAAATGTTGAGGATAGGCAGGGTAGATACTTCGCGTGCAACGCAGGAGTTTACTAGTGAGATTGGGATTGAGACCAGCTGAAGATTTGAGGTCATTTCGATGAGGCTTTTATACCTCAGATTCACCGCTTGGATCTTCCATAACGAGCTCGTTTAAAAAGTACGATGTCAAATGTCAGTCGTGTCGGATTTCCAAGACCAATTACCTTGATGCTCTGATTTTTGTGGTCTCAGGTTTGCTGCGCAGCCACTACAATGTTGCTTACTTGTTATGGTAGATTTTGGGAAGATGTACAGGCCATTCGACGATGTTACGTCGAGCGTCTGCAAGCCGAACTAGAACAACCAAGGCCATTGAAACGCCACGATCGTCCTCAAGCCCAATATATATTAGACCGGAAGCCGTACAATCCCTTTAACGAATTATCCAGCACTCTTGGTTTCGAAATTTTTGGTAGAGGCGTCCAGAAATACTGTAGATCCAGATCAACTTCTTGTTCAAACAAGAGCCGTGGCGGCCGCCAAGACTACTCGTTGGTTTTAGGGCTGTTGACTATGAAAGCATATCAACTTCTTCCTGTAAATGTAGCGTTGATGACTTCCAAATAAAATTACTATATTTCTTTATTCGAATTTGAAGCGGAGTGGGAGTAAGTTCGTGAGTTGAAGCATTGGGTGGTTAGGAATCGACTGTCATTAGTTGATCATAAGATATGCAGAAGAGGCTACTTATCGGATGGTCTAGGCAGTGCCAACAACTTTTGCGTCAGAAGAACTACAATTCGTGTGACAGTGATACGAGTGCGGTGAATTTTTCGCACTTAATAATGTTGGCAGAAGACCTTCCAAGCTACCGTACTGAGGTACAGTCTTGATTCAAGACACGGTGTATGGGTTGAGGGAGTTAGAAGTCAACCCATGGACATTTGCATCAAAACATGAGAGACTCCGATCCTGTTGATTCTAGGGTATGCAATGTTTCGCACTCGATAAGTTGACTGGCTCTGCTGACGCCTGACTGCTTTCCATTTATAACCTCTCGTTGTGTGAATGAAAATGCATGAAATTAGAAGATGACTTGGTGTTGTGATGAGGTGCAATAGCCCTCGAATTCTCTTTTCTACTTCCGGTCTCGTCATCGCTCACACGACTCCTCATCTTGTACCTTGACTATATCCGCAGTTCGCTACTACGACCGGCCTTATTTCTACCTCATACGCACAGTACTCCCCAGCCATTACTTCGGGCGTCTGAGGTGAGCTACTGCTACTCTATCACATTCGCACCATATACTCACTCTTCCTATGGATGGACTTATCACTGTTCTCTCTTCACTCCACATTTCCCATTTTGGAAATGTTGTCAACTTAAAATGCATTCCCCCAAGCGGAAAACAGCCAGCCATCTTCTTCACAATGCGAAGCAAAAATTCGCCAACAAATCTGTAGCGCGTTGAAGATCTTTTAATTTGAGGGACGATATCAAACTCACACAGGACTTAACAATTTTAAGATTTTTAATATACCCAATGGTTTGCGTGTTGTAGTAATGCCCAGTATTACATCCAGATCCCTATAAGACAGTGTAGAACAAGTGGTAGAAGACTGTATCCAGCCGAACCGATCAAGGAAGGATATACAGTACAGTTATTATGATATGAACGTAGGTGTTACGAAACCCTGGTCGTTACGTTCATGAATCATAAAAGAAAAATGGAAAGATGCGAGACTAGCTGCGATAGCGCGAGAGACGATCTGGTCGTCGTGGTGCGTAAGGGAAAGCGAAGCAGGATTCCTCTTGGGCCTGGCGCGGAGAGAGAGATATGATACAACAAGAGAAAATGGGACGCTGGAGATGAGCATGATGTACAAGTCGTCGGTAGATATTGTACATGACGTTCAACGTCTCTTGATGTGCGTGCGTGAGGAGGATACCGTTACAATGAGTCTAGGGGGTCGGTGGAGAGGTCGTTATCATCGAGATAGTGAGTGTGAGGGGTTGCCGAGCACTTAATGGCTCTGGGCAAAGGCGGCGCGACGCATAATCCGGCTGACATGACGAGGGCGGTACTCGGCAACTTCTTCAAAGTCAGCAGAGCGGCGCTTCTGGGTGTTCTTCTTCTTGCAAGACTTCCCAGGGGCCTTGGTAGGCGTCGGCGAGGGGGCGGCGGTAGTGGAAGGGGTGCCTGGCGCGGGGACGGGGACGGAGATGGTGGTAGAGGACGAAGGGGCGCCGGGGCCGGGTGCAGGGGCGGGCGCAGGGGCAGGTGCGGGAGCACCACCACCGCTGGCAGCGAGCTTAGCGATAGCGGGTCCGGGCATGGCATAGGGACCGCCATAAGCGTTAACCCCACGGATACCGGCATCGCCATCCTGGTAGCCACCTGGGAACTTGACAGTCTCACCTGCCGATGGCTTGCCAGTCTGGGATCCACCGACGGTGAGCTGAGCGCAACCGGGGTAGAACTCAGCCTTGGGGGCTAGGTGCAGAGCAATGATCTCATGGCGAACAAGGTAGTTTCCGGGAGCGAGGTTGCTGGGAATCCTGACCTTGGCAAGGGCACCAGACACTGGAAGAAGGGAAGATAGAGGGTAAATACGCTGATCCCGTGGAGAGCATGGAGAGGGGAAGACTCACTGAGGGCAGCTTGCTCCCAGCCGTTACCCGTTTGGCCAGCTTCGTCAATCTTGAACCAGTTGGCGCCGGCAGCTTCAAAGTTGGCGCAACCACCAGCGCCGCAGTCAGCCATGTAGGTCAACATTGGTCCAGTGTTGTGGGGCCACTATTAGGAAGCCATCAGGATCGACAACGTCAAAGCAGGAATAAGAAAATATTAAACTCACGAGGCCGTCATTAGCTTCACGCCAGCTGAAAGCAAGCTCATCACCAGGCATGACATTGGCAGAGAGCTTCGCCCTCTGTGCGTTAGGTCCGCAGGTAAGGGCAGGGTTGAAGGCACCATAGTTGGGATCCTGGCTGCTAGCGCGGCGAATGTAGCTGTCACCGTTCCTGACATCGCTGCCCTGGGGTGACTGCCCGTTGATCTGCATTGACACAAGATTACCGTGAGCCCAGGCAGAGGCGGCGGCGAAAAGGGGGAGGAGGATGGAGGAGGTCTTCATTGTAATTGGCAAAGGGGGGGATCAAAATAGTTTGGGCCGTGTAGGTGTGTTGAACGAGAGGAATTGGCTTTAAGAGACGCTCAGCGAAAGCTACAGGTGCAATGAAAGACCGGGATCGTAAAAGAAGGGAAGGGGGAGGAGGACACCAGGCAATGTGGGTTGGGGAAATTTTCGAACCATCTGACTGGGTTTTATACCGAGGAACCTCCACTCATCCAGGGTCTGTGCATAAACCCTGTGCATGTGGCTCCGAACCATCATTGTTACTCCCTTTGTTGATGCATTTCCATACCCCATTTAGTATCTGCTGCCGTCAGTGCGTTCACAATGGGAGAATTTTATGTTTGGCAAACAAAGCTCGCTCCTGACAACGCGCGCAATGCCTGGCCATTGTGCTAGACGATGTCAACGTGGTGAACAAAAGGTCTTCATAGCTCATTATCAAGGTTTTTGTCGTGGTAGACACGCAACGGAGCGACGGC
>Ga0247742_10002093_pt1 | contig 13310 bp, 8 predicted proteins | sample UWRJL208509C2_FD_180944 | JGI IMG/M metagenome (GOLD analysis project Ga0247742, IMG submission 180944) | Plant litter microbial communities from Arlington Agricultural Research Station in Wisconsin, United States - UWRJ-L208-509C-2 | ecosystem: Environmental > Terrestrial > Plant litter >...
TCTTGTGGTTCAGCGCCTCGGGGAACAACTGACGATAGGCCATCTGCTGACCCTTCGTCACTGCAGAAGGAAGTCTTCCTGGCCTCGATACCATGTTCCAGTCTATGCCATCATAAGAACCACGAGTTTTGTAGAGAAAGGAAAGAAACTATGGGCTGTCGTTGTGAACAAGGATCTAAAGAACAGATCGATATCATTGTAGAATTTAAATACATGGCATGGGGCTCAAGTTCCTTCTTCGCGTGGTAATATATCGGCAACATCGAGAACTCGTATGTGTGATTTCAAAATTCTATAGCTTAAAACTTGTCAGAGATAATTAAATTTAGTGGCTGACAACAGGATTGCACTCTACACGGTACATGCTGAAGCGTTGACGGACGGGCCTCAAACACGACACTCTTAACACCTAAAATACGACAGAACGGTAAATAGGTTTGTCTCCTAAGCTAATGTGCGACACGCCGTGACACTGTAAACCCTTATTCGAAGCGGCGAAGCGTCGAATATGAACTCGGTGTATCATCTTTCATTTAACTTCTTCCCGATTCGCATGGGTGTCGCACTCGTATGTCCCGTTACAGCAATGGTCGATCGTTTCCCCTTTCGTCCGTATACTATTTTGCATAGAGTTATAACTTGTTGTGGTTCAGCGGCTTAGAGAGGCACTAACGACAGCAGCCTAGACCATCTGCTGACCCTCCGTGCACTGAAGAGGGCAGTCTTCCTAGCCTCGATCTCAGGATCCAGTGTATGCACGTCATGAGGACCACGATTTTTGAAGAGAAGGAGAGAACTATGGTCTCTCGTTGAGAGAAAGGAAATTTCCAGAAATTTGTATATAACTGCTCGTCCCTCCGAAGAAAAAAGAACATCAATCCCTGAAAACCCCCCTTCACTTCAAGCACTCACCCCAAAAATCTGACTCCTTCAATTCCACAATCGACTTCATACTTCGACTAAATCCATCACCATGCAATTCACTACGCTTAACGCCAGCAAGCTCGCTGTCATTGCTCTTCTGGCACAAGTGACTGTCGCTCATCCCACTGCTGAGATGGAGAAGCGCCAGACGACTCCTGCGATCCTCATGGGCGCTGCAGCCGGCTGGGGCGCAATTGCCGCCTCCACACTCACCAACGTCGGTAACACCGTCATCACCGGAAGCTGTGGCACGTATCATGGGAGCGAAATGACCGGCTTCCCTCCCGGAGTGTGCACCGTTGCATACTCTACTTGTGGAACTGGCGCCAGCGATGCTGAGGCTGCCTGCCTGAACGCCTACAACAACGCGGCCGCCAAGGTCCCCACCGCTGCCCTTCCCGCTTCGGACTTGGGCGGCGTTACCCTTCCTCCTGGAGTCTACACCTTCCCCACTTCCGCAGCTACACTCACGGGTATCCTAACTCTCGATGGTGCGACAAACCCCCGCGGACAATGGATCTTCCAGATAATAAGTACCTTCGGCGCATCTGAAGCATCCCAAATCCTCACAATTAACGGTGCTCAAGCATGCAACGTCTACTTCATCGTTGGAAGTTCCGCTACTGTCAAGGCTGGCGCTGAATTGGTCGGAAACATCTTGGCATATACCAGCATCTCGGCCACCGATGGTGCAAGCAACAAAGGATCCTGGTGTGCCTTGAACGGCGAGGTGACCTTGATCAACAACGCTCTCACTGCCCAGGCAGTCTGCTCCACATAGATCGTTCGGGCGATTTGAGGGAAATTGAAGTTGGATGGTGGATGGTTTCACGGTCAAATTTTGAAGTGGTCTGATGGGTACAAGGGTATATTTCTCTTTTTTTCTTGTGTAACGGTTCAGTATCTGTTCTCTTATCACTTTTACGTACCCGCAACTTCTTTTCTTTTTTTACTCCCTTTGCAAAACATTCTACTCGGCACCTTTTATCCACCATATGTTTGAACTTTACATTATATCGAGCCTATATACATGTATATAAATCGGTACTTCGTAGATTACCCCCCTGTGAATTCTAGGTCGTTGAACCCGTCTACAAATCCCTCTTCCGTGTGCCATTTCAACTCAGCCATCACCTTTGGGGTCACTTGTAATAAACGCCACATATTTTTGCCTTGAGCGACGCAGACAACAACCTAGCTTTCATCTAACTCTCCCCACACTCCCTCGCTGCCTCGTCACTCTGGACAAACTCGGCTTGATTACTCGAACTAATAACCTCCGTCTATCTCAATCAAAACCAAAGACAAAAATTCCGGGTTAGTATCAATAATTCCCATCGTATATGATAAGCTGATGTGGACTGAGGACGAGGTAGAATTGAGCGCCTAGCTGACCACTAGCACATGGCCAAGCCTGGGTCTCTTTCCCCAAAAGGAACGGCTTGGCATCATTCGAACCGATGACGTAACCAATTATTTCAGGCTCTTCGGAAGCTTTGTCTACTTACTTCCACGATCAGCTTTCAGCAAACTCATCCGTGTGACTCTGTGAGTTGGGACGCTCACTGCAGGCTGCTGGCGTACTTATTATATAGTGGGGAAATTTTGACCAACGACCACTGCTGGCCACTGTTAGCCAACGTGTCCGAGTCCAACCCACGTCGACGTGTCATCCTCGTTGTCACTTTCGAGCTGGCTGCACCTCCTCTTCAACATCGCACCCACTCAGAGTCACATTCAGCTCGGAGGCCTTCTCTAACTCGAGATCCAAGATCCGACCCACTGGTTGACGCGTTGGCTTCCCTTCCTCACCCTTACTTTCAAAATTCCTTTGCTCGTCTCTCCTTCAGATTCCAACACCGATGCGACCCCTACGCCGAACTTAGAATCGCCCCTCGTATGCACCCTAAGCTTGGGCGCTGAAGCGCCGAACCTGAGCCTGAAATGCTGTAAATGCCAGTTCCCGCGAGCATCCACAACTTAGCACTTGTGGATGATAGAAGTCTGTCGTCCGTTGCACCCGCGACTCTGCGTTAGGCATGGTCTAGGCTGGGCTTCGTCCCTCAGGTGATCGGTTGTCTGGATGCGTTCAGTCGTAACTTGTCAGCCATGGCGCTGATAGTGATGCGAGGAATCATGAATGAGCTGAATTTGTATGTTGTTGAATCGAATTATAGTGTATGTTTGCTCGCTCCTCTTTCCCTCGTTTTTGCCCAGCAACTAATGATTACTTACACAGGCCGGCCCATCATCGATTCCCTCTTCTCGTAGCACCAGCGTATCTGGCATATACGCATCAAGCATCTATGTTTTGCGTTCCTCCTCCATTCGGACTCGAGATTCTGCACACACAACAACGATTAGTTTCATGCCAAAAGGGAGAGGAAATGTGAGTGGGGTTTTTTTATGGGTTCGTGGACGCGTAACGAGAAGGGTTTAGGGAGCAGCTGAGGATTGAGGTTTTGGGTGATGAGTAGAGTGTTGAATCATGAGTTTCGAGGAATGAACCGTCTGTTCTATTCTTCCCGACTTGCCTCTTTTCTTTCGCCTCCTTTTCATCATTTTTTTGCTTTCTCTCCTTCCGCCTCTTCTCAAATTGCCTCTAATCATCGATACTGCGGCTCTAAACTCACAGATCAACCGCAATCACAGGTACCCTCAAGACATTACAGACATCTCTACCGTGACGACTTGCCTGCCGGCAAACTTTTTTGGGAACGGATTCATAGCTCACGCCCGTCAAGATTCGAGGTCCTTCCCATCTTCCATGAGCATTTCCCCTACCTTCGATGCATATTATCCGTGTAATTTCTCGTTCGCTTACTTCCTCACCTTCCCTCCCAACAGGTCCACGCTCGTGACGTCGACGTCCGACAAAAAAATTGAACTTGAATCTTGCGGGCCGCGGCTAAACCACCATGATTTGTCTTGCTTTCTGCGATCCACTGTACAGTGCAAACTTGGCTTTTTGAGGGCCCTTGATTCCCTGGGCTGTCTGGGCTTTCTGATCGCTTCAACGTGTTCGACATCGGGCTTTGGAACTTTGGTGCGGTGCTGTCAAGAAGGATCTGGGAGATTCTGTGTTCAGTATCGTTTCGAGTGACTCGGAAGGGCGAACTTTCTGCCATTTTTATTTTGCTTCGAGCGTTAGCTTTGGTGACTCGGATATCGATTTATTGCATGCACAACTTGGACTGTGATGCTCTTTGGTGTTCTGGAGGAAGGGAAGGACGCTGTGACGAGTACTATTGTTAACGATGGAGATGATACAGTTAGATGGAGGGAGGTTCTTTCAAGTATATGTCTAAATTTCAATCCCTTGGACGGCTAGTGTTGTTTGGAATAATATCGTGCGTTTTGACAGCCACCTGCCGTTGATGTGGTTACAAGAGTAATTGAACCCAGTCGGATGAAGCGTAGCTGATAAGCCAACTCTGGCTCTCAGATTTTTGAACGTTCAATGTTCACTGCGAGGCTTTGAGGCATATGCAAGTGCTGGAGAACTCAGACCTGTCTTTCTAATTTTACATAGACAACAACATAAGGGGCACAGCTCTAAGACCTGACAAAGGCTCTTGCCCCTTCCAGTGTAAGGCGCTTTGATAGCCGAAACTGGCTCAACATCAAGATGAACTTGACCTCGACCTTGCTTGAACTTGATACGCATAGACCTATGGCCACCAGCACCTTTTGGACGTCGTAGGCGATATCTTTAGGCGTTTTTGGGTTGCTCAAACTTCTCCTTGTACGACGGCCGGCTTTACATTCCGATGACACGAAGGCCAAAAAGGGTCTCTCTGTGTATAACTGTATTGTCGATCTTCGTCTTACGAACAGGCCTAACATGCCCACCACGCTAGGCCCTTTTCGACATCGTCAATCTTACTCACCTCCCCAAATAAGACCCTTCACTACATGAGACCCTTCACAAGTTCACATGGTCACAATGAAGCTCAGGCTCGTCTACGCGAGAATACTTCAAATCTCTGGCTTGAGTCGAGGTTCTCTTTATACAAGTCGGCGTAACGTGTCGGAAGCAGGAGGGTGGAACTCGTCAGCCTCAAATTTCGACCGCAGGTCACTGTAAACACCTATTACGAACTGGCGAGCTGAAACAAGACGAAAGGGCGATATTAAGGGATGGTGTCAATCACACGACATGAAGGTACCACGCACACCGTAATTCTGGATCTCAAGGTCGTGCTCTCTGTTTCCTCTCAACTTTCATCGTCATGGAGCCCCAAGGTGGATGTTTCTCGTGGTGTACACTGGGCAAGTCTCGACGTCCCTCGACGAGAGATGTACGTGATATCCCATATGAATGCCCATTCTTAGGTCTTACGCTGACATTCCGTACTAGGCCTTAGTAACACAAGAGAAATCTAACGTTCCAGAAACTCACGAATATGTTATGTCCGGGGGGAAGGAGGTGATGAAGGTGTTACAGTCGGCAGCCAAGTTGGTACCAATACCACTTTTGAAGGATGCGCTCGGTGTCGCAATCAAGATCATTGAGGTGTGCGAGGTAAGTATTTGAATACTCTGTGAGCGAAAAGCAAGCTGAAGGAATATGCTTTGACTAGGACGCCACAGCTGTTGAAGAAAAGGTCCAGGAATTGCAGGAACGAGTCGAAGCGCTCATGATCGCGATTGTGAGGAATGTAACCGCCGGATCCGAAGAAGCAAAGATGATTGCGGCAGGCAAGGCGATCGAAAACGACTTGGAGACTCTCCTCGAGTGCGTCGTTTCTATATGCCTGCGAGGAAATAACGGCTGAAGTGACGCTTGGAATTTCCAGTACTTTGAAGGCGATTATTTCCGACGTTACCAAGATTCGTCGTCAGAACCGGTTGCTCGTGGTCATCTTCTCGAATCTGAACAAGGAAAAGGTTGATGGCTGTGTAGGTCGCCTTACCGTTGCTCTCGAAAAATTCAACGTAAATATTTTCTGCTTTACTTTCGACCCACGGCTTACCTGTTATCTAGGTTGGAAATGATCTGCGCCAAACCAGGGCACTCGAAGACTTGCAAGGGCAGCTGCAAAGCATACATTCCCTCACTCAATGTCTTGTTGACCAGGTCGGCCTCGTGCGCAATGATATCAAGAAATTCAGCGAAGTAGTCGCTAGCGCCAAACAAGAGGCAAGCGCAAAGAAACCGGAACGTCAGGATATGCCATTGAAACCGGCGATCTTCTTTGGACGCAATGGATTGGTCGAGAAGGTGTCTACAATGCTGACGTCGGATACGGCTTCGCATATCTGCCTTCTTGGCCCTGGAGGGATGGGGAAGACATCACTTTCGCTGGCCATCGTTAACTCGGATCTCGTTCAAGCAAAGTTTCAGGAGGACCATCGTGTGTGGGTACCTTGCTTAGAAGCAACATCTGCAACCCTCTTCCTGCAGGTCCTCTACACGAGCCTTCGAGTCAAGCGTCAAACCGATAGTGTCATGAGCGACATCCTAGGCGAACTCAACTCGTCCAAAGACCGCTACCTTCTCCTCCTCGACAACTTTGAAACACCATGGAACACTACCGATGGCCAGAAGCGAGTTGAGGAAATACTTCTCAAGTTGAACCAGCTCAGTCATGTATCCATCCTTATCACTATGCGCGGGTCACACTCGCCTACTATCGATGTTGAATGGCATTCCGAAATCATCCCAGCAACCGACAAGGACGCGTGCCGGCACATTTGTGAAAGGATTAACCCACACTGGAACTCGGATTCCGACATCGACGATCTGGTAGATGCTGTTGGACGTATGCCATTTGCTGTCACTTTGATGGCCTCTCGTGGACGCGAATCAGGGTGCTCGGCAAAGGAACTGCTTGAGGAATGGACACAGCTAGGGACTGACATGTTGTCGCCTGACGGCTCGCTGGAGAGCGGAATGAACAAAAGCATCAGCCTTTCGGTGGACAGCAATCTCGTCAAGAGCGACCCCGATGCACTATATCTTTTGGCCACTCTCTCGATGCTGCCCGCCGGTACCACTCGCGATAACCTGGTTTACTGGGCACCTGAACTAAAATTCATGTCTGGGGCAATTACTACCCTCTCCCGGGCAGCACTTCTTCAGACCGGAACTCAAGATGGAATCCATACATCACAGACACTCTTCGTCCTCCCTGTCATTCAATCATTCATGGTCCACCGCAATCGCATACCCGAACGTATCCAACAAGCCATGCGATCTGCTTTCTGCAAATACGTCCTCGACCACGCATGTCGATATCGCGATCCAATGTTCAAAAGCAATGCCGAGGCTCTTGCTAGGGAGGATGTCAATATCCAGTCTATCCTAGTGGGCACCACCGACCTCATGGGCTCCGATGATCAATTGGTCCGGGCGCTACTCGCATACAGCTGGTATCGGCGGGACACCAAGCCCATCGTTGCAGTTGCAGAGCACACTTTAAATGTGGCTAAAGCAAACGGAAACAAACGATATATCGCTGAAGCATTACTGTGCTTGGGAAGCTCGTATGTAGAGGTCAACAATCCAGGCAAGGCGAAAGGCCCTCTGGAAGAGAGCTCCCAGTTGTTGGCTGGTGACCACTCCAGCCAACAGTTGGACTTCGAATGTGCCTTGATACGTGCGTTTGTGAGTTCGTACCTTCGGGGTGACCGTGAAGAGAGAGAGGCCCTTTTCAACGACATACTAGTGAGAACCAAAGGCTCAGACGTGTACTGGCACGCGCGGGCACTCGATCAACTTGGTTGGCTATATTGGGGCTTTGGAAAATACGACCAGGCCTTAAGGGCCTTCGTTCCGGCAGCGGAGATGCTGCTGCTTCTTAAATGCAGTAGGGATGCAGCAATGGCCCTTTTCGGCAAGGCGTACACCCTTGACCGGCTGCACATTCCAGATGAGAAGGTGCTGGAGGCGGTTCAGGAAGCATGGGAGGTAATCAAACATTTGGATTTCTCACTCATCTACAGCGATATTCTCACACTTTCTGGGTGGGTTCTCCTTCGTATGGGTCGGCTCGTAGACGCATCATATGCCTTTGAGAAAAGTCTCAGTGCACAACAATATGTTGGTGCTGCGTTGGGCGTCGCTGATGCCTGGTTTGATTTCGGGTACCTGTACCTTCACACAGGTGCATACTCGGATTCATATTCGGCTTTTGAGGTGGCTGCCCAGCAATATGCCGATTTGGAGGATAAAACACTTGACAGACAGAAGTGTGAGTCGAGGTGCAGGGAGAATATGGAGAGGATCAATTTGAAGCAGGAGAATCCGGATCAGCCTATTGGATTCCATAGGCCACTGGGTGATCGAGACTGGCCTCATCTTTTTTATCCACCAGAAGTTGCTTCCCATCCATAATTAAAGAAATATGTACTATTGATTGAATATGTGCGATCGTTAACCAGGCTGAAGTGACACGGTCAACGAGAGGAAAGCCTGGGGGTTTGACGGCCTAAATCACCGAATTGTGACCTACACGCCCCTCTTACATCAAGGATTCCTCAACGGCCACAACATAATTCGCCTTTGCATAACTCAGCCAAGGCTTACCTCGGATCATTGTGTCAATAGAGTAGACAGACATTCGTCAATTTTCACTACAGCATGTTTCGACGAGGTCGGTCTCATTCTACCAGCAAGGCCGCGAATTTCGACTGCTTGGAGAACTAGGAAGAGGATTTAATCAAGTTGGAATAGGACTGGTCTTGGTTTTTGGGTATCTGTGGGCCTGCCGAGTGTCGATAATTTGACTTCTTTCCCCAAAAGGAACAACTTGGCACTTGGCCGATCACACCCGAATTCGGAACTGTCGTCCTTCCTTGACTGCCATGATCTAGGTTCGGAGCAAGCCACCGCGCTCCGGCCCGGTACGGGTAAATCCTTCGCAGGTGATCGGAGCCTCAAACAAAATACCAAAAAAGGCGATGTTTGCGCAGCAAACAATCACCGGCAGAAGAACGGCGGCTTGCTCCGAACCTAGCGATGATCGGCTTTCAGCAAAACTCGTTCCACGACAACCATGCCTGTGTGTACGAGCTACAGGGCCCAGGCAAACGAGATGGATGAGCCTTTGAACGTTGGCGACAATTGATCCAAGTTGGGACGTGCACTATTGGCGTACAGCGGGCAAGACCGTTTGCATCTACCGGTCGACCACCCAGTCTATGTCTCCTACCGGGTTCTTCCCGACAACTTTGAGCTTGATTCTCTCCAATACCTGCATGCTCATTCCACCTTGTGGCCACCTCTCTCATTCAGACGCCAACGCCGATGGAGAACGGACACCTATGCAGACTCTGTCTCATATACATTCCAAGCCCAAGCATGATTCGATCCTGTATTCTCGCGAAGATTCAAAGCACCTACTCTGGTGGATGTTTTGCCCATGATATTCGGTGTTGGCATAGATGTGAGGTGGAGATTGCGTTGCTGCACTGTATGTCCTCATCCTTCTTTCTCGTCCCCTCCTCCCCTTCCCTCCTTACTGAAAACCCTCCTTCCAGGACTACACCTCCCTTGGACCTTGCAAAGTGTGCTTAGCCGTCCCTCAAACCTCAAACCTCAAAACACATGGACACTCGCCAATAGAACTCTCACTTGAATACTCAGTCCAGGTCGCTCGACTACCACGATGCGATGGACACCACCGAGAATGACCGTTTAACCACCCTGCTTGTCCACATTCCAATTGATACCTTGTGACTTGCCACAAGAGGTCACGGAGTCTCGCAAGCTTAGCTCTGGGGACCAATTCCGATCCTGATCTCGTACATTCCACCATGGCGCATATGGCCATACCCAACTGCGCCAACTTAACCTAAATCCACATCATCCTCGTTCCAACCCCCCGGCCTCACTCTCACCCTTACTACCACCGCTTTTCATTCTTAAAGCCCTACTTGCGCGAAGCCGCCCTCATCGGTACATATATCCTGGGTCTGAGCCTGAACTGCTGTACAACCCAGCACTCAGGAGCATCTACAACTCCGCACTTCTGGATGCTAGAACACCATCGTTCATGGTGGCACCTTCGTCCCTGCGTTGGGCATCGTCGAGGCATGTCAGGAGGTTTTGTCCCTCAGGGGAACGGTTGTTGAGATTGAGATGTGGGCGGTTGTTTGTTGGGATATGTTCGGTTGTCCAAGTCGGCCATGGCGCTCCCAGTGCAATCATGAACGAGTTGAATTAATATGGGGGTATGGGCCTCGGATTGCTGTGTATGTCCGCTTTCTCCTCCCTTCCCTCGTCCCTTGTTATCCAGCACCTAACATGCTTTTATACAGTTCGTCCCTCGTTATCCTTTCCCTTGCGAGGTGGCTTTGGGACTAGCGTATCCAGCATGTTCCTACTCCATCCGGATTCGGAATTCTGTATACCCAACCCAAAGCAAGAGTAGGAAACGCGGGTGGGATTTATGGATGCGCATAGAGGGTAGAGGGAGCAGTTAAGGACTCGGAGTCTAGCATTGTTTTGAGTGGTGAAAGGTATGGTACTTTCTCAAACTTTCTACCGTTAGTTTCATTTTTTCGTCCCCTCTTCATCAGTCTCCCGTTTTCTTCATCTCCCATTTACTTCGTTCATTTCCCATTTCCCTCTTCTTGGCTTGTTTCTGACCTTCGATACCGTGAGTCTGACTTCAAACTCACACTGTGTCCGCCTCTCAGGTACTGGGCACCATGTACCCTCGACATACAACCGACATTTGCCACGTGCCTGCTGGCAACTTGGTTCGGGAACAGCTTCACAGCTCACAGCCTGCAGCCGCCAACATTCGAAGCACTAGACCTCTTCTCGTCTCCCATCTTGTGCGCCTTGTTATTGCGCTCATAATTTACGTTCGCTCACCTGCACCCACTCGTTCTAACAGGCCTTACACTCGTGACGTTGACGTCCAAGAAAATAGAGGCTAAATCTCGCAACCAATGCCAACCAACCAATGCATTCTGCGTTACGGACCTACTTTATACTTTTTGTGTCCTAGTACAGTGCGAACTTAGGTTTCTCGGGTTCCTTCTGGTGGTAATTTCAGTAGCGAGGATGGCGCTTTTTGACAGTCGCGGTCACGTAGTACTATACTATATAGTTGACCCAAGTAAGCTCAGGAGGAAATGATAAACCAGTCTACCTGCCCTTCAGGCCTCAGGCCTTGATGGTGTAAGCACAAAAGTCGCTGGCCTTGCCATTAGGCGCCCACTCGCCGGAGTCTCCGCATGCATGAAGGCCATCAACCGGCTTCGGCTATCAATGTACCCGACGTTGCTAAAAATTGTTCGCTTGACGTTCAACGTTCAACTTTTACATTACTGCATAGACCTTTCCTCTGGACGTCGTGGGCGATATCTTTAAACATTTTTGGGTGGGACATTCTGCTTTCAAACTTCTTCTTGCACGACTGTTTCCGCGCCCTGCCTTTCGATTCCGCTGACACAACGCACCGACTCGGATTTGCATGCGGAAGGCCAAAGGATACAAGGAAGCCTCTCTCTACCCATTATCGATCTTCATGGTATGAACATACCTAAAATGAAATACAAGGAAGACCGCTCTTCTCAACACAGTTGGTGAGTCTCTCCACCAACATGATCTCTTTTCCCTGAATGACATCCTTCACACAGTTGAAGCTCGGACTCGTGTATTATGCGAAAATACTTGTCTCTTGGCCGAGTTGAGGGTCTCTTCACTCAAATCGACACAACATATTACAGATTCAGAAGTAGGAAGATGGAACTCGTCAGCCTTTCTCTCATTCAGTTTTCGACCCGCAGCCGACTGTAAACAGCGGCTATGACAGCACTGATAAAGTCAATCACCGCATGAGGCGCAATTTAGAACCTCAAGGCTTGCATCTCCTCTTCCTCTGTAGTTTCTGTCTCATTCCAACTCCCGTCATCATGGATCTCCAAGTTGGATGCTTCTCCTGGTGCCCACTGGGCAAGTCTCGACGCTCCTCAAGGACGGATGTACGTGATATCTCCGCACAAATACCCACCCTTAGAGATTATGCTGATATTTTGTACTAGGCCCTAGCAGCACAAGAGAAGTCCGTCGTTCCCAAAACTCAGGAATATGTTACTGCTGGCGGGAAGGAGGTGATGAAGGTGTTACAGTCGGCGGCCGAGTTGGTACCCGTGCCGCTGTTGAAGGATGCACTCGACGTTGCTATTGAGATCATTGAGATGTGCGAGGTAAGCTTTCGAAGAGTCTACGAGCGCAAAGGATCTAAATGAACGTGTTTCGATTAGGATGCTACAGCTGTTGAAGAGAAGGTCCGAGAGCTACAGGAACGAGTCGAAGCGCTCATGATCACGATCGTGCGGGACGTGACCGCCGGGTCTGAAGAAGCGGAGATTATTGAGGCAGGCAAGGCCATTGAAAACGAATTGAAAGATCTTCTTGAGTACGTTTTCGTTTGGATGCAAGTAAATAGCGGCTGAAACGAGCTTTGGTGTTCAGCACTCTGAACACGATTATTTCCGACATCACCAAGATTCGTCGTCAGAATCGGATGGTCACGACCATTTTTTCGAGTCTCAACAAGGGAAAGGTTGATGGGTGCGTTGGTCGCCTCACTGTCGCTCTCGACAAATTCAAGGTAAATATTTCCTATTTACTTTCGACACATGGCTTACCTGTTACATAGGTCGGAAATCAAACCAGGCCACTCGAAGACTTGCAAGGACAGCTGAAGAAAATACAGTCCCTCACTCAGTCTGTGGCTGATCAAGTCATTCTTGTGCACAACGATATCAAGAATTTCAGCGATGTGGTCGCAAGCGTCAAACAAGAAGCAAGTGCAAAGACATTGGAACGGCAGGATATGCCACCGAAACCAGCAGTCTTCTTCGGACGCGATGGATTGGTCAAGAAGGTGTCTAGGATGCTGTGGTTATCGGAGACGGCTTCGCATATCTGCCTTCTTGGCCCTGGAGGGATGGGGAAGACATCAGTGTCGCTGGCCATCGTTAACTCAGATCTCGTTCAAGCAAAGTTTCAGGAGGGCCATCGTGTGTGGGTACCTTGCCTAGAAGCAACATCTGCGACCCTCTTCCTGCAAGTCCTCTACACGAGCCTTCGAGTCAAGCGCCAAACCGATAATGTCATGAGCGACATCTTAGACGAGCTCAACTTATCCAAAGACCCCTACCTTCTCCTCCTCGACAACTTTGAAACACCATGGAACACAACCGATGGCCAGAAGCGAGTTAAGGAAACACTTCACATGTTGAATCAACTCAGTCATGTATCCATCCTTATCACTATGCGCGGGTCGCACTCGCCTATAATCGACGTCGACTGGCATTCGGAAATCGTCCCAGCAACTGACATGAGCGCGTGCCGCCACATTTGTGAAAGTATCAACCCACGCTGGAACTCGGATCCCAACATCGACAACCTGGTAGACGCA
>Ga0247742_10002094_pt1 | contig 13310 bp, 15 predicted proteins | sample UWRJL208509C2_FD_180944 | JGI IMG/M metagenome (GOLD analysis project Ga0247742, IMG submission 180944) | Plant litter microbial communities from Arlington Agricultural Research Station in Wisconsin, United States - UWRJ-L208-509C-2 | ecosystem: Environmental > Terrestrial > Plant litter >...
CGTAGCGAGGTTTTCTCGAAGAAACTTCCGTTCCACTCCTGGTAATGTTGAGCAAAGTCTCATAAACCAAACACTAGAACATACCCTAATTCGGTGTAAATAGAGAGTTGAATGTCTCGCTAGCAAGCACTCCTTGCAAAGCATTTCTCGATCTCCACAACTAACACACTCGAACTTGCCAACGCCAATACTACACTCCACGCACTCATCAGATGTCCAAGACTCTCGACCCTCCATTCTCTTCAATTCGTGGAGAAACAAATCGCACTCGGGTACCCATTGACGAAGCGCCTCATCCTATGTTTTGGTTAGTCATTTGCCCTGATTCAACCTTTGACACTTACTCCCTTTGCGCGCACACGCTTGAACATATCAGGATCCGCATTGGCCTCATAGCGCTCGAGGTATGCGGCATCGATCACCATCGAGTCGTCATCTTCGATCTCACTGTTTCCAGCGTCACCGAATGATAATGGAACCTGCCAGTGTGAGTTGACAGCTTCATCATGCTGACCACCGCTGCTTGATGCGGTTGGTGTATTCGCAGGTTCTACAGTGAGTATTGCATTACCGTCAGCCATCAGTCTGTTTCCCACTGATGGGTTTTCTTACCAGCCAAGTAATGCATTACAGTATCTGTGGTTCGGACTCCTGACACAGATGTCGAAACTCCATCAGCATGCGCGACATATTGAACGTGCCTATGATTTATGGTGGGGTGTTCTTCTGTGCTAGGTGCTATATGATACTCAAATTTTCGTTTCTTGTTAGGCATTTTCTTTGGTTTCTCCTTGGTTGCGGGAGGCATAAATGAAGGACAGAGGATACTGGTTCGATAGTACAATTTCGGTGGAGTGGCAATTTGAACGTGCCATCAAAAGAGGTGCATCCTTCCTTGACCTCATTTACTATCGTCTTACGTTTTTTTACCTTGTAATTTCTTTTCCGCATGGGGCGCCCAACAAAGTATCACACAATCGAAGAGAAAATGAAGGCTCAAAGGGAAAGACAAGCAGTGTATGCCCGAACTCCTCGGTGGGTTTACAGTCAACTATAAGTGTTTTGTTACTAACACAACACAGAGCTAAAGCTCTGCGTAGTGCTCAGAACAGACGCGCCTATGAATGTCGTACAGGCCTAGCAAAGCCCTCTCTTAGGCTTCCCATCATTCCACGATGGGTTCGAGAACTTGCTGCGCACCCCCTTCCTAAATCCTCGCACCTCTTCTCGATCTATTTCCGAAGTAAGGACGACATTCCCGAGGATGATGACCTTGCGGTCTGGGAACGCCCCCCCCCTACCCGTTCAAACGTGGTCTATTGGATTGTGGGGTGAAGGACACATCAGATGCCCTCCATGGCCATCGCCTTCGCCTCCAACTCGAGTTTGAGAATGAGCGACTCATACAATACAAACAGTTGCCCACAGCCACATTTATGGAGAATGTCATGCAAAATCTGTCTGCGACGCTTGTTGACGCCAAAGAGCTCAAGACTGTCGTGAAAAAATTCAAGTCCTCCAAAATTGACTTTGCGATGGGGTCGCATCTTCTTCAGTGGAAGGCTCGGAGAATTATTGCATTGGTGGAGGATTGGAAGGCGCTGAAGGCGGGGAACGACATGTTTATCATTGAGTACACTAAGCGGTGGTAATTGTATGATAGCTCTTCGGTCTAGAAGGACCATGACACCCATCGTATTCCCTGACGGACATACTGCATATTGGTTCAGTTTTGCTATCACCGTTGTATCAAATAGTTACGCACCTTTTTTTTGCGCTCCATGAGCCACAGATGCTCTTCTTCATCCATATCTAGTTCTCGTGGGATTGGAAAGTTTGCGAACCAGACTATGTAGGCTCTCTTGAGGGAATCAGCCGCCGCTTGTTGACCCTGACGGACACTTTTTTTGTAGTCTCTTGAAAGCGAACGGAAAATCATCAGCTCGTCAGAAGTGAAGGCCATGTGGTATTCTTGCATATTTGAATTAACTCCTATAATCACCAGCAAAGACCAGCCCGACTTACCAGTACGATATGCAACGATGCGATGAGCGCAACCCTGAATTGCCTCGAAAGAAGTCATGGTGCCGGTTTATCAGCTACTGCCGCCACCTTGCCGAAGGTAAATGTCATGCTGAATTCTGCTGTAAAACTTATCCAGAATGTGTTGTATGACGCCAGCAGCTCTCGGAATTTGCAAATCATATATTATACAGTTTCTCTTCCTATCTACCAAGCCAAATGATATAATTTCAAAGGCTGTGGCCAAGATCGAACAAATGTATGATCCAACAGCCAATCCCGTTGTGAATAAAAGGCTACTGAATATCGCTCTCAAAACACATATATATTGTATAACTGTCGATTTTTTAATCCTCTGGCCCCCAACTTTCTCCTGGTTAACGAAATCAACTTACGGAACAGTTCTATAATATTTTTTTGGTACATCTATCGCTAGATGTCTTTTTATAAAGGATGTCTGGTTTACGTGGGACCTGAAGCTCGATTCCTTATCAAAAGCACGTCGACTTGCCTGAGATTTCATTTCTCTGATTCAAAATTTCAAGCTTCATGGATCGAGATAGAATTACAGACATTTTCTAAGCTTGTAATTCTGGTGTTTGGGTCTGTAGAAGACACTTACAATATGAGAAGTCATAGGTAAGGTAATCTATGTTTGAAAACATGACACTGACATTCATGACAAAACAAATTTACGATATGTGCATAACACTGGCTACTACTTGTACTAATGACCACCACCATTCGGCGATCACGGGCGCTTATTTACTATTTTGCTAGAATAATTCAACTGAGGATGATTTAGGTCCTTTGGTGTGCGCGTCTGCATCATGTTTTCTAATCTAATCTCAAGGCGCATCATAATGACTTGCGGGGTCGGATTAAGCATACCAGCCTTGGTCGACACCAAGTCAAATTATGATATTTACTTTTTTTTCTTTTCGATATTGTAACTTGTACGCAATCTCTTTCAAAGTCGCCATGACGCTTGTCTCAGTATCTGGGTGACTATCTTATGTGCCAGAGGCAGAGGAAGAGAGAACACACTGCATTTAGGGATATTCGCATACAGACATACGGGACGCATACAAATAATCTAGATAATAGCAAAAAAAACTACGACAGATCTGCAACAGATTATATACAATAAGATCAGTTGATCTCTACAATGCGAACACATCCATTAACCAAGGCGCTATTGTAGGCCGCACGCGCCTGGTTCTGGGTGGCATACCCAGCGACTGTGCCCCCTGGGATGCCTTGACAGTAGGGAGCAGCATTGCCCCTGAGTAAAGATTAGACTGGTTGAAATGGCGCGACTAAAATTGAAAACATACCAGGGCGAAAATACTCCGGTACGGGTCCCAATAGTCACCGCATAAAATGGTCCTGGAGTACCAGGAGAAAAGGGATCGATGGGATACAAGGGCGCGGCAAAACACCAGTTACCTTGAACAAGATGAGCGTGCAAGGGGACACCTGCCTCAGCGATGCCCGCTACTCCTGGGTTTGCGACAGGAGAAACAAGAGCCGGCCTGCCAGTCACTGTACCTGAAGTGATAGGAGGAGCGCCTGAGGCAGCAACAGCGACAGGAGCCGCAGCACCAATGCTTGAATTGCCAGCTGTGGTGAGAGTGGCGAGGGTAGAGACGCGGGAAGGGGTGCGAGGAGGGGTGCGAGTAACGCGGGGAGTGGAGGTGGCAGCCGCGACAGGAGCACCATTAGTTTTGGACTTGACGGAGACAGTGATAGAAGTGCCAGCAACTGTGGCATGGTGAGAGGTCGCAGAGCCAGAGGAGCTTGCAGCAGCGGGGGATCCAGTAGTTTTGGTGGATTTTGATGGATTGGCGGGGTCAGCAAGGACGACGACAATGTCATCATCATCAGAGTCGAAGTCCGTGGGGGAAGAGGGGGCTAGAAAGGTAGGGGTTAGGAACAGGTTGCAAATATGGGGAGACTTATCGACTGACCACCGTCATCAAGAATGAATTGTATATGCTCCCGAAGAGCTGGTGCAGGTATGTCTAGATGGAAATATCATGTCAGTGACGTTGGCGACATGATCGGGGCCAATACACTTACTAAACATATCCCCAAGGACCCTTACGAGATCCGTCATCGTCAAAGGCTGAGAGGAGTCAGATGGCCCCTCCTCTTTCCCAGCAACGGACTTGTTGGTCATGGTAAATCGAAGGATTGAGCTTGAGCGTAAGGGGAATAAACTTGTGGGGCGAAGTTGGATTCAGGGTTGGCCTTTTATATCCATAAAAGGTGGCTTGAACGTACGATTTTAATTGGCCAGAAGGAACTGTATAGTAGATGTGCTTCCTTAAACCTTAATCAAATTTGGCATTTTCAAACCCAATCCCCATACAGGTGGCGCCATTTTTACACTTCGCTTCCTAAAAGGTAAAAAACATCCCTGGGGTAATTGTCCACGCTGACGGAGGTTATTTCCTTAGATGGCTCCACGCGGCCCAAAGGGTTGGGCGACATCTGAGCAGGTTGACCTGCTGATGTCTTTCTTCGGCGAGTATGAGAACATCAGCTCCGGATTATCAAACTATGGTAGTTTCTGGGCCAAAGTTACCCAGCACTGGTTTCAGGAATATCCTGAGCTTGAGAGGCTTTTTCCTGGTCGAGCGGAGTCCTCATTGACGGAAGAGGAAGCCACTCAAGTTACCGCGGCCATCAACACAACAACAGAGGTACGTCTTATTTTGCATTACTGCTCCATTTCTAATTTCCGCTTCAGAGACTCAAGCGCTGGTACTGATGGCGAGTCAATGCTGCGGCCCACACTGGCCGCCGCGCAAGCAAGCAGAACAACCTGCTGGATGAACTCGTTGCCACCCCCAACCGACAGCTCCAGCCGGTGGAAATGTATTCCAAACTGTACTACGAGACCAAGGTCCAACCATTGGTAGAGAATGAAACGAAGATCACCGGAGTTCTGAGCAAAGGCGATAGATTGTCGCTGATCAAGCGTCTGACGCGCGAGACATACGAGGGCGAGTCAGATGATGTAAAGGCAGAGGTTGCACGTCGCATAGAGGAGCGCGCCACTCCGGAAGAAGAACACCAGCCAACTTCAGAGATCCGGACTCCAGCTGAGTATCAGCGGTATGTGTATCACGTTCTCAAGTTCAGTTAAGTCAATTAACGTGAATATGACATCTACAGTGCAATCGAAAAATGCCCAGACATGTTGGGCCAGATTTTCAGCAAGATGAATCGAGAGACCGGGTGGTCATTTGTGACTTTCATGGGTGGGCCTCACCCTGAGAGTGGTGGAAAAATTGTCGTTGCAAGGTGAATATTCATGTGCATTTGGTCACCTGCTCCGTTTACGCCTTCTTTCCCTCAGCTTCCATGAAGGAGCAACAAAACTCGGTCGCAACTTTGCTGAGAGCTACCCCGACTTCAACGAGAAATGTCTCAAACCATTCACCCAGTATCTTGAGAACGTGTACAGTATGTTCTTGGATTTTCTTCGTATTTATGAGGCTGACATATAGCAGGTCCTTCTGTGCGTGAAGAACGTTCTCTTTGGCCATCAAAAATTAGGACAAACACTCCTTCCGCTGTTCTTGACTCCGTTGGCCTCTCGAGTCCTGTAAGCCCCACTAAAGCGTCACTGGCGCCTCAAGAAATCAACGGTACGACTCGAGTCTGACCTCAATTATATCATCTACTCAATATATCAACAGTCCAAATGAGTACATTGTCGTCAACTCAGTCTGATAGCAGCCACGCGAGGAATTTTACTGTGCAGGAGGGAGGGGCTCCTTTGCCGATTGACGAAAACGCAAAATGTACGGCTCTAGTTGTCTTGTCAATGCTTCATCAATGACGGACCCACAGATATTATGCACTCACAACCACCACTAGCAGCCAACGCATCGCCAGTCACAGGCACTGCTGGGCAGTCTTTGCCAAACCCTGGTGGGGAAACGGCGAGAGGTGTCATGTCGGATGATTCTTCAATGTGGCATTTGGGGTCTGGGAATCATATGTATTGCATTACTTGTCCTGACAGCTGTAACTCTGACGCTTGTTCCTCAGCAGAAGCAGAAGAAACTAGAGATGTGATCTCGCCCAATTCCACTGATCAGGGATTTTATTTAGAGAACTGTATGTATTGCATTACATTTCTGCGGTATTTGTGATACTAACGCCAAGCATATAGCGGGTATGTTGACCAACCAGCTCTCTCTCAATGATTTTGGAGATACAGGTCGCTGTAAGTAATGCATTTCCCCCCTCCAACTTCCGCTCATCTACCTACAGATCCAAATCCTGGTGACTCATCAATGGACGAGCTCGACAAATGGTTATCCGAGAACGACTTCAACCTCAGCTCTTTGAATTCAGAAAGTGGACAGGCGGATTTTGACTTCACCTTTCTTAACGCCAGTGACACGTCTGGAGGGGGCGGAAGCAGTGGGACGGGCCTCTCTTTCCTGCCTATTGATCATACATATCGCGCGCCCTCTCTGGTGGCTCCTCCTATTATCTTTGATTTCGATCAGGCCCGCCAAAACAACTTGCCTGCGTCTTTGCCTCAAGTTTTCACCGCCGCGCCTCTCCCATTGAGTAATTCGACCCCGGCCCTCCCACATTCATATCCGACCCACGTGCTCTTCTCTCCTCCTCCTCTGATCACCGACAATCAAACCTTGTCGCCTGCAGCCCCACCTCATGTCTTCGCACCTACGCCTCTCGCGGCAAGTGGGCCAACTCTAAATCTACCTCCAATTACCTCCGAGTCTATCCATTTTCCATCTTTACAATCGTTGTCTATACAGCCTCCAGTCACTCCGGCATCTGAAACTTTGGGAACCTCTACCAACACCAACCATGCGAAAGTTGTCAGCGACACCACTGCCGCGAAGTCCAAGAAGTCAATCCACAAAGCTCCTGCTGGCGTAGGCGCCGCCACTAGCGGCCTCTTGGCTCAACTTACAGGCACTCCAGCCTCACTGCTGCTGGTGCCAGATCTCCCGGTCTCGTTACCATTGGGGGCACCTCTATCCACGGTCACGTCATCAGCTACTACCAGCAACCAAGCTGATGCTGGACGCCGATCTAGTCGCGCAATCATCCCATCGAAGCGAAACGAGCAGATGGCAAAAATAGGATCTAACCCAGCCGGAACAGGTGCTAAGGGTGTCGAGAAGGAGAATATCCCACCTGACTCACCACCCAGCTGGGCCATCTCTGCGAAGAACTTCCTTTTAGTGCGGGATCTCGGTGAAGAGTGGAACTTATGTGTAATGGCGTGGTCAGAGCTCGAGGGTATACTTGGGTATGGCACCATATCTGGAACAAAAGTACGCATCAACATTATTCCCATTACAGTATGTGGCTAATAGTAAGGGCTACATCCAGTCTGCTCTACCTGCAAGTACCGAGCGTCCAACGGAGTGGACCAGGTGGGTGGCCAAGTCCCGTCAAGGTGAACGAGTCTATCAGTATACCCCAACCATTGAGGACCCCGCCGAGTTTGGACTCGCCATTGTCAAATGGTGGAATGCCATGCAACCTGATTTCCGCCACTCGGATGCAGGTTTGCCCAGGCCAATCTACTCCACTGACACCTCAACTGGAAAGGACTGGGCGTTGTTACGTCGAGCTGGCCCTAATGGGCTAGTTTCCGTGTTAACTCTCCTCGCATGGTGGGGTCAGTCACTTCAGTCGTGCACTCAGTGGCAAGAAGATAGCGGCCAACTATGGATGGACACTATCTCCGACGTTACGAAAGTGATCAATGTCCTCAAGGCCGTTTCCGGCGGGACGAAGAATAAGAGAAAGGCCGACACCGACCCACAGATCAAGGAAAGTAAACGGTGAGCTTTTTTATATTCTATTATTGAGTCTGACTGACGCTTTATAGTTCCCAAACTTAAAAACTGACTTTGTGGTCTATTGTATACCCACCTCCTCTCGCGTAGCGCATTGCATGTCGCCATTGTACCGCACCAGCTCATCTAGCTGTAATTTACCGTTATATTGTTTTGCTATATCTTGTGCAATGGATGTTCAATTATCTTGGAAGTCAAACCTCCACTCTGGGCCGCCATAATGCAATAGTACCATCATGAATACCAGTCAAGTGACATGACACAGATAAGTATTGCATTACTACCCTCAACTTTCGACAGAAGATATTGCATTACACCACCAACTGAGAGAAAGTAAAGTGCTATTATAAGCCGCAAGTAATGCATTACTTGGGGGTAACATAGCGACGACGACCGCAATTATAATGCATTACACCATAAGAAGCTTTGGTGGACCCGTCGCTGCCATGGCCAACAACGACAGCTTATAATGCATTACTCCATGAGAGGCTATGGTGGACCCACCGCTGCTGCGGCTAGTATTGCATTTCAAATATTCAGTCCTCCGAAGAATATTGCATTATTGGTAACACCACCGCCATGGCTAACGACACAAGCAATCATAATGCATTACTCCATGAGAAGCTATGATGGATCCATCGCCGCCGTGGCTAGTATTGCATTTCAACTACTCGGTCCTCCCAGGGATACTTTATGTTCCTATTGCATTAATGCTAAGTTTTGTTATGAGCCAGGCATAGTGAACAATCTCTCTCACTTTTCTTGGGTGCGGCCTCTGTATGATATGACAAATATGGTGCGTTTACTTTGACCTCTTGACCAGTTTCATTCAAGCCTCTCCATTTATTCACCTTCCTGGCCACGTAACACTATGGTACAAAAATGCGGGCAAATTTTCAAGAAGCAGTGGTCCATATGCCTGGTTCAGTTTATCTCACATGAACTGACCAGTCCGTAAACCACTGGCGGGGAGAACACAAACCAAGGCCGTATATGGAACCTGTCAAATTTATGACGAGGTTGGACACATCAGGAAGGCGCGGGGGCGCGCAATCATTCTGTGCTGGAAAAGGCGGGAATAATGCATTTCAGGAAACCCAGGGGTATTGCAAAAGGTGATCCTATTGCATTACAGATAGTCGACTACCACCTGCGGGATGGTCTGCTAGGAGGTATTGTAATTACACTAAATACTGCATTAGGCGTCTATTGTAGTTAGACTAAGTTTTGTATTACTCTGCCAGAGTGAGGTGACACTTAGTGCCACCCTCGGCCTGCATTATCGACTGCATGCAGCTCCTGCTATACGACAATATCATACCATTAAATTACAAAAAAAAATACTTATATAGTGGGCACCGCGTATAAGAGAGTATACAAACTTAGCGAGAATAACTGGACAAATATCCAACTCTACTGCGATAACCGACGAGCGCTTAAACCAGCGCCTAATCTAGTCATAGTCCACCTCAGCTTAAGACTCTGCCGCTCTTTGGTCGCAACTCAGCGCTCAACACAGAAACGACCGTCCAGTCAATGTATCCCTTTACTTCTTACTTACTTACCTACAATTACAAGTCGCCCACGAACCCAATTCGATAGCCAATGCAATGTCTTTTATCTTTCAAATGTCTTAGATGTGCAGGCCCCTGATTTTTTTTTCAAAAACTGTATAAATATGAAGCTGGGTGTATTGTCCGTCTATTGTGTCTTTAGGAGATGCACCCTCGGCTTGATAAGTTCGTGGTCTGCATTCCCATTTGGAGATAACCGCCTAGGACTTTGATAAATTCCTACCTACATCCTGACCATTCAATCCCGAGCTCAAACCATACCTGACGTTACAGTCGGTCCTTCGATCCTTAAAGTTACCTACATGCCCCAAGAAATTCGCACCACCACGGATGCTGGGATTGACTGTGATTCTTATAACGTTCATTGATATCGGTCATTACGGCGTCAGAAACACATCAGCATCGGCACTCAAGCACTCAATTCCAGCTTCTGGAAGAGAGACGGGGCGACGGACTTCAATTTCTTCGAAAACAATGCTATTCGCCCTACCTTGTCTTGAGCTTTTGGTGGGCTTCAATGGTGAATGATTCTGGGCCGAGGTGGCCGCGTGATCAAACATCAATCAACAGAACCAATTTTCAAGTTCTCCTTCACGCTAGCTTCACCGTTCACCTCAGTGAAGAGCTTCGTGACCAATATGAACTCCAAATCAGAATCTACTCTTCCTCCAGAGGTCCTTGATCTCATCTTCAGTCTCTTGGAATCCGACATCGCGTCCCTCAAGGCGTGCTCAAGAGTCAACATCTTGTTCTCCGTTCACGTCGAAAGGCACATTTACCGCGAAGTCACTGTGGATAACGGTTACCCCCAAGCCAAGCGTCTCTACAATATCTTGCTTCGAAAACCACACCTCACATCCATGGTCCAATTCTTGCATGTCGGCATCTCCGTACCACTGAATGCACCCCGATCGATCCGATCGTTTTTCAGCCGACGGGTTGCCCAATTTGACGAAGAGTTATCTGCCATTATTCTTTCACTTACAAGCTTGGAGGGGCTGACCGTCAGGGGGAACAGTGACGATGCTCAAGTGATATGGCCGTGGCTCGATGGCCGCCTTCGCTCGGCAATCCTCCATGCCCTCCTTTCTCCTTCTCTAAAAAATTTCACCCTTGAATCCCTCGACGAATTTCCTTTATTTTCCCTCAAAAATTGGGAATCTATCAGTCGACTGACATTATCGAAGCTCCATTCTGTCAATGTGGAACCATTCAGTGAACCCGGAGCCAGCGAATCAGGCCAGGGAGCACGCGCAGATTGCTCGCATATCTGTTCGCTGGCAATTACGCTCTGTTGCCCTTGTATTCTTAACATTGGTGCATGGGCGATTTCCTCGGGAATTGCATCACAACTTCGCGAACTTACTGTGCACTCGCTGGGTATAGGCGATGAGGGCTGGCGATTCATCGAGGCGTGTCAGAATACCCTTACTACCCTCGAGCTCGATACAGGGTTCCAATGTGAGTCAGAATTTACCACTGAAATTTTAGCCCACTTCACGTGTAACTACAGTCTTCAATCCCTTTGACCATAACACTGGAACACCTGGAGGAAACTCATATTCAATGCCAATTCCATTAAATTTGGCAGAATATCCAAAACTTCAACATCTCTGCATACATATTAATATTCGGTTTCTCGAGGACATTTTCCATCGCCGCGACGGCGCGATAATAGAAACGAGAAGGACGTCGTACTCCTCAGTGAACGCGATTTCTCAGCTGTTGCAGACACTTCCCTCTCCGTCAACTCTTCGCACCCTTGTCCTTCATGTTAAAATTCACGTCCGGATGTCAACCTCATCCCTCCCCACGTTTGATTGGTTGCCACTGGAAAGAGCTCTGTCCTCAGCATGCTTGGTTTCTGCGGACGGAATAGAGTTGAAGGTCTCTCTCGGGACGCCTTCGAAGATGAAGGAATGTGATGTTGTCAAGCTTTTGAAAGAGGACGTAGTATTGAGCAGGATGGCTGCTAGGGGTGTTCTCAATATCAGAGAAGAGAAGGATTGGTCACCTGGACTCCCTTGGGCGATATGAGAAATGTCATTAAACTATCAGGTCGTGTTCGGAAGTGCTTCAGATCTTGAGGTCCACTATGTTTCGAAACCAGTTATTCCGTGATAAACTTAGAGGACTCGACTAAGTATATTCCATCAGAGTTATGATGCATGCACCTAGCGACATGAAACTCATGATTGAGAGTACTGGTACGGTGTAACTGGCGGGAATTAAGTCAGAACTGACAATGGTACACGATCATTAATAGGTGCCTTCTGTTCCACCCAACTTCACTGCCGCAAAGTTCTAACAGGAGACTCAGTGCCAGCAGTCTGATTGACCAACCAGTGAACTTCAGCTCGAAGTGAACGTAACATGTAACATAGCGTGAACATATGGTCGTAATAGTATAGTACAGTACATCATAAACGATTAGATAAGAGAAGGAAACGAGAGGTTGATACTGCAGCATGGAAGAAGCCTAATGAAATCCTATGATGATAACTATCCCAAAGCAACTACCCCAAGGTAGGTCAAGGTCAGCCTTGAAACCGTACTTCAACATGCGCTTGTGGATAAAGTTGATGGAGGTGACATAGGTGCAATCAGAGACTTCAGTAGCTCCAGCGCCACCAGTGAGCAAGCCAGCAAGCCGACCCTTGCCATCGACAACGGCTGGAGCCAGAGTCGCCAACGATAGAGAAGGCGCTCGAGTTGGAGTTGCGAGGCAAGACGGCAACCTCCTTTGACATCTGAATGGGCTTGTTCTTGGAGTAGAACCTGGTGAACGAACGGATGGTGTTGAGGCGTCCGACAGTGAGGCCGGAACCGTAGCTACGCTTGATGACCATGATGCAAGGATCGTGGTTATGATCAAGGGTATCCGCACTGGGCTTCCACATCTCTCTGTCTGGGATGGTGCCGGAGAACCTGAGGAGACCGTCTCCCGGATACTCGAACGGCGGGTTGCTAGGACACATCCAGGCGAGGAGCTCGCCAAGGGGGATAGTGTTGTCAAGGTCGATTGCGTTCCCAACAAAGTTGGTCGAGTCGACTTTGGAACTGTCGATCTCGATTACCGCCCAATCTTCTGTAAACTCTTCCTCCCCAACGCCGAGACCAATAGGGGGAGATCGTAGAACGTAGCCAAGGATCCGGTTCTCGCGGCTTTTCCAGTTTTCGGAGACATCTGTACGCAATTCCTTGAGGGATTCGATCTTTTCCTTCGCCCCTTCCACCTGGATCAGATTCGTCTCTTCCTCAACACCCTTCCTCCGCTTAGCATTCTCCAATTGGTACCCGAGAACCCTGAGGACTTCTAGATTTACCTTGATCTCAGATTCGATGGCCGTAGAGTGTGTTTCGATAGCGGCGTCTCCAAATAGCAAGACGTTCCTGCGCTGGCTGCAGTGGCGATAGAGCGTGTTGGGTTCCTTTTCAGGGTGGAGGACGACGTGTCTGGCTGTCACAAGGTAAATCTTGCCGGGGTTGGAAGGGTCAGAGACGTAGAAGCCACCAGTTCCCTCGAAGGATGGGGTGGCTTCAGCGCAGATGGGGAGACCTAGGGCAGTGGAGAAAGGTTCTAGGGCCTGGATGGAGGAGAAACTGGGGGCGGGTTTGTACATTTTGGGCCCAGCAGAGCGCATGACCACTGACTCGCGAATTTCGACGTGGATGTCGATATTGTAAGCGGATAAGATACTCCTACACTGGGTCGCGACCTCGACGCCCTTCTCGGCAGTGAGGGAGCCAGGTACAACTCCTATCCATACGATAACGGGACGGGAAGAATCGCTAGCATATCCCATACGAACTGGATCCAGACTCGTCCATTCCACCGCCTTGGAGTCCA
>Ga0247742_10002095_pt1 | contig 13307 bp, 15 predicted proteins | sample UWRJL208509C2_FD_180944 | JGI IMG/M metagenome (GOLD analysis project Ga0247742, IMG submission 180944) | Plant litter microbial communities from Arlington Agricultural Research Station in Wisconsin, United States - UWRJ-L208-509C-2 | ecosystem: Environmental > Terrestrial > Plant litter >...
TGTAGAAGCGGAGAGATAGATTACCAGCATCCCGAGCGCCGAGTAGACTTTGTCTCGACTCCCCCGGACTCTTTTCATGAAAGAGTATAACTGACAGATGCAGGCATGCTTTGCACTTCTCACCCAGAACTTGTTACCTGTCGGTACAAGTAGACTGAATTTCAAGTGGGAAATACAGCACGTCAGCCCACGATAACAACGATCAAACCTACAATCAAGGACGCGTAGGCGTCATGTAGATTAGGCGCCCAACAGATCTAGCTGGAATATTTTCTCGGCAAGCAGGGAAAGAAAATCTCGGAGATGAGGCGGCCAACTGCCCGGCCCACATATGTTGGGATGGAGGAGCAACAGAGCACCACAAGCGCATGATCTTCGTCTCAAGTCCGATTTCCCCCAGGCCTAAGGAGATAAGCTGGTGGCTGTGAGATACGCGTCGCGAACGAAAGCTGAGGAATGGGACGATCTCTCTGAGTGAAAGTACTTGTGAAATAAAAATGCAGGACTAGGTAGAATCTAACATTAGAGCACCGTATGTTGCTTCGTTTGTCCCTCAACATGAATTAACAGCTCAGGGGCGGTGGCTGTGAGGAACACGATGGTGCTGCTTGCCGCAGCCTGCAATCAAACATCTACACGTGACTATCGCGCGTCCTCGCGTCCTCAACGTTTCCCTAGTTTCATACTTCTACCAACCTTACCTGGCTCTCGAGAGGCTCCCATCGCTGGCCGATCCAAATACGAGACCCTCAATATTAACGAGGCACAGATCGCTTTCTCTTTGATCTCACACCATTAGCCACTATGCGACGCGCTCAAAGTACACGGCACTATGCTCGCCCTTCGCTGGCGCTTGCCGCAGATGACCTTGGTGTTTTGCGTGAAGGCGACGAATCAAACGAAGATGTTCTTCGCCGACAACTGTTGGACAAGGATAGGGAGGTGGACAGGGTACGAAATCATGTCATTATATCCGGTTGCCCCACGAATCTGACACCTCGCCACAGCTCAAGCTCCAGGCACAAGCGCTTCAAGATCAACTATCGCAAAGACCACCCGTCGAACAATTTTATGATCTTCAACAAGAGTTCAAGAACCTCGAATTGATTCTGAAAGGGACACAGAGGGAGAACGAGAAACAGATGAATGAAGGCGAACAGTAAGTCTACCTTTCATTAACCGTGCAATTGCTGTTGAAACAGCCTTCAGATACAAGATCTACATAAAGACGCTCGAACGCGAATTGGCGAGGCTGGTTGGCGAGAATTTCAAGGAAATACTCGGCATTGGTCCAACCGGCTCCCCGACGACGACGAACAGTACCTTCCGTGGCGGCCTGCATCATCGCTCAAACACCATCGCGTCGCCCATAGTTTCCTCGTCTCCTTTCGCGCGTGCTACTCCACCCATTCCTCAATCGAGAAGCCCAACCCCTTCCTCGAAGGGAAAAGAGGACAGAGACGCTCAGAAGCTTGCTCAGCTCGAACAGCTGAGGCTTTTGATCCTCGGTATGGAACAAAGGCTGGAAGTCAGAGAGGAAAAGCTATCGCAGACTGTCGAAATGGCGGAGAGTGAGGGCCGGAAGTACGAGGCTGCGGCTCAGAACTTGAAAGTTCAAGTAGCATGATCTTCGCGAGGGCTTTAGGGTGTGAAGCTTTTGTGCGGACTGTACTATATGCTTATGGATGGGTTGTATCTTGACGACCGTGACGATGAGTGGCATTATGATTTCTTACATTCATGTACTTGTAACCTGATATTCCGTACACAATCTCGCCCCCTACTATTGCATTTTGTTAATTCTTACGCAGACGTGTTTACTCAGGCCGGGAGTTCTCGAGGCGCCAACAGCTTCTTCAGCGATCTTCAACTTCGAAAGGCACATTCAAAGAGCGAACGAAGATGACACTTGCCTCGACCACAGCTTCGTACCTTCTCTGCTTTCTATGATAATGACTGTTATTGACAAAGTACTCTAGGTCTCGCACATCCTTACAACGGCAAGACCTGCTTTACTCGCCGCTGTCCACAGTGCTCTGGGCCGATGGAAAACTGTTGACGCCTGACCGGTTACGAGGTCGAACTCGTCAGGCCATCACGCACCCGCGTCAATGTGGTTTATATAACACATTCTTCTACGTGCTGGTTATTCTTAGTCCTAGGGTCTCCGTCTCGAATCAAATTACTCTTTGGACTTCGCAGGCAACCGTCTCGAATGGTCACTTCTACTGATGAAGATGGAGGAAGGTCAGGTTACTCAGGTTCTTACTATAAAGGTGAACCTTCCCGAAAATTTCTTCTCTTTAAGCTCACTTGTCCAATGCAATTCTTCCGACTGCGTCGATCCTTAAAGTTATCATCATCATCTCCGCCGCCATCTGTATCGTGCGGGTTTAATGAGATGTTCTTGGAGCTGTTCTTCCAGCGCCACGTCGTATTTCATGCATACTGCGATGTCGAAGTTCGCAAGTATGTCTTCGCTGGAGTCGACGGCCGAGTATAGCCGTGACGGATTGAAGTAGCCTCAACCACCAAAAGACCGCGAATATGAAATGATCAGCGCCTCAATAGATGAACTTTCTCATCTTTGCACCTCCATTTCCGCATTGACCCCAAACGCTCACATTTTGAGATAGGGACGATGTTCTGCCCCATGGTCCTAATCACAAAGGAACCGAGTATTCACCTAAAGCAGCGTTCTTTGACAACATCCACCCTCCTCGAGGGACAAAATGAACAAAAGCACAAAGGCGGCAGTGCTGGTGACCGTTGACATCCTTTGACAACGTTGCCGTTTGTCACTTTACGTAGGCATTTAAGAGACCGGAGGTTAGCAGTTCAGAGCAACTTTGCTCTTCCTTCCCGCCACTTCCTTCGTTTCCTCATTCCCCTTATTATCGACATCGAGTAACAACGTCGGTGTCAGCTAGCCCTGTTAAAACATGGAGTGAGTAAATCTTATTGATTAGGCTATGTGCTTTCGAGAGACTGACCTCCTTTGTCCGTTGAAGCCTTTTCAAGGGAGACGCACAGGTTGTAACATTCCGAAGGCAAGGTAACGATGGCCAGTGGGTGAGCAACCATGCTCCTGTAGTGTGTCATTTGGGATTTTGAACGACCTGCAATCTTTTGCTTCCAGGCCGTCAGCGCAAATCCGGAGCGTCCTAGCACCCTTACTCGACTTGCAAAGGTCGCGGTCGCGGTGACGATCTTCATTGCTGCTAGCTGTGGGGAGGGTTTGGTCAACTACTGCGCGTTACTGGCGTTGTTCTTGGTGTACTTAATGGCGGTAGGCTGAGAGTGGATGACGACACGCCTCGAAGCCGACGAGGAGTTATGATGTCGACAACCTGCTGAGACACTGTAACAGTATGGTGTACTATATGCCAAGGGTGTAGGAGTAGGATTGCGGATGTTCTCAAGTCTTGTCTGCAAGCTTGGGGCATCCTCGGTTGAGTATGATCAGCATGAACATTTGTATATGATACAACACACAGCAATATTCCATGTATGTAAACCGTCTCGTCATGAAGGAACGCCTAATGTAGATCTCTAAAATTTATATCGCACGTCAACATGAGGTTCAGATGAAGAGGACTGGGACATACAATTTGGACATAAGTGGCTCTTTCTGAGGGTGGTAGCATGTTGATTTGTTCGGGTGTCATGGCGAGTACACGCATTATCAAAGCCTACAAGCAAGGCGTGGGGTTAGAGAAATAGGAAGGAACGATGCGGTTCAGGCCAAGATCGTTGGAATAAACATACTTTTTGTTCAGGTGGAATGTTTGCCAGTGCATCAGGCAAAGCAGGCGTAGAGCTTGGGACTGCTGCTTGCGGAGGAGGCTGACCGAGATGACCTGGTGGTGGCCCGTAGCTGGTTGGATATCCACCATATGCACCTGGATGCGATTGAGGCTGTTGATACCCATAGCCAGTTTGGCCGTACTGTCCAGCTCCCTGGCCATACCCATTCGGCCCGCTTGGGGTCCCGCTTGAACCTGGCGCCCCATATCCATATGGTGGTGTAGGTGTATGTGTTGGGACTCCCGGGTGAGGCATAGAGGCAGGAGGCGTAGTGGTTCGGTAATGAGTTTGCAGATGGAGTGGAATGGCTGAAATTGGTGCGGGTGCAGCTGGAGGTGGCAATATCTGTGGTACAACTGACGCGCTAGAATAGTTGGGTGCTGAAGGAGTAGCTGATGATGAGGACGCATTCGGTGCAGCGGAGGTAGCTGCACCGAATTCTGCCAGTGTTTTCTACAATAATGGTCGTCGAACACTCATTCGCTGAAGTAGGTTCAGAAGTGTTTACCTGAAATACTTCAGTATTGACTGCATTCATGGACACCATGAGAGTGATCAGAGCATATGCGATCGCGGGCTGGTTATTCAAGATGCCACGCGCGGCTGCTGGTGTGGTTTTCTACGCCTTCTGTTAGTTTTGGCATTAACTTATAACACAGAACAATCGAATTTACCTTCAGGGTGAGAAGAAGCTCTAAGAGCTGGTCTACTGCCATGCTAGGGTTCGCCATTGAGGTGGATGATGGTAGGTTGTAAAGCCTGAGTGATGTGCCGGCCCGATGGGGCCTTGTGAATAAGTATTTGGATTCATGAGACCCTGCAAAACGCTACTTTCTACAGCACCACCATCTCCATTTTCAGCGCGTCTTCTGAGAGCTTTACGCGTCAGTGTTGTTCGAAATGTTATGTGTTGTAAGCTAATTCGTCTCGCACAGCCGGCCCGACTATCCAGTCATTTTCCAATGGCACCAGAAATGACGCTTTGCCCCCAATGCTTCACAATGAACACGGCAATAGACACCGGTTTTTCGCAAATTTCTTGCACGAAAGGCGAAGAGCCTGACAAGCCTTGCCACCTTTGCTTGCAGTTTTCAGACCTTGAACAGAGGACCGAAAAAGTTAAAGCTGAGCTCGAGAACCTCCGGCAACAGAGTCTTCAATTGAGGACAAAATTCAATCATCATCACGACCCATTCATTCATCGTCTTCCTCCAGAGGTCTCTTCACGGATCTTCTTATTCTGCCTACCCACGCGCCATTTGCATCAGAATGTTACGGCTCAGCGAAAACGCCGATTTGCCGATGGTGCACGACCAATTCAATTCGTTATTGGAGCCGTCTGTCAGCGTTGGCGCGAGATTGCGTGGTCGACGCCGCAACTTTGGAACGTTCTCTGTCTCGGTGTATCGAGGAACACGCATCCAGTTCGAGCGCAACTAGTCCAGTCATGGCTCGAACGCTCGGGCCAACTTCCGCTCTACCTTCGCGTGAGCTACGACGAAACCGCATACCAGCATGCTGATGTCGTCGCCATGTCAAGAATGACTCTCCGGCTTGTTATTGACACGCTCAACGTCTTCGTCAGCCGCTGGAAAGTCCTATCTCTTCGTATGCCCAACTCCCTTTATCCTCTGCTCGAGTGCCAACCAGAAACACCAATCATGCTCGAGACACTCGAACTTGAACATTGCTCAATTCTGGATTTCGGAGTCGTTGTGGAGCCCAGAAAATTTAGCCTTGGTAGCGTAACTCCGAGCCCAAAGAGTTTGACCCTCTTCTCGCTCGGCCTTGAAGCCATGGACCTCAAATGGGATCATTTGACCACCTTCAAGGCCAGCGAATTCCACGTTGTGGACTGTCTCGAACTCTTGCGACAAGCGCACCAACTGGAACGCTGCAGCTTCAACGTCATCACCGACGAAGTCACACCAGTTAACGAACAAGACCCTCAACCGGTCACTAATCATTCGCTCCAATCGCTGACCGTCGACTTCCTGATGGTTGGTCAATTCTGGGAAAACCTCTCATTACCATCTCTTCGACGTCTCGATTTCGATATCGATAGACTTGCCGACTTCGATCACCTGTTGTCATTTTTCCGCCGCTCTCGCTGTCCGCTGCAAGTACTGTCGCTCTCGACCTCTACAGATGGCAGAGAAGAGACGCTCATACGCATTCTGCAAACTTTACCATCGCTGCAGACTCTCTGCCTGCGAAGGATTCGAATATCGGACAGGTTTTTTGAATGTTTTCGAACACCAGGAACTTCCGCGGGTGTACAAATGGCTGAACATTTTCTTCCCGAGCTACAAGAATTCCTCTTTTACGGGCCCAGGACCTTCCAGTGGTCATCCATTCTGATGATGACCAACCATCAACGTCAAAGTCTGGAGCAGCAAATACAGAGACCATTGCTTAGCTTGGATATCTCTATCAGAGTTGAGGAAGACGATCATATTGATCTAGACACATTACGCAAAATTGACGATATTGTCAAGCGCAATGAAAGTTTGGACCTAGCGATCGAGGATGATGAAGGCAATAATCTGATATCTTCGTCTCGACGGTTTCATAGGATGGATTTCGATGATGCGTTGATGACAAACTCGGACTAGGAATATCGTTACACTGTATGTTATATGGCCATCCGTTGTAATACAAATCCAAAACCCCCCAAGCTTTCACGCTGGAAATTTCGTCACAGGCACGTGAACGTTATGCTACGTGCTCTAAACCTTCGGCCCGTCAATATTGAATATATGGACCCTGCGTGACCCGGAAACTCTTCCATCGACAACGACCACCAGCCCCACCTTTTGCACGTCGTCTGATAGTCTCTGGGCGTGAGTATTGTTTCGACTACTAATAATTGTAACTCACTTCATTTATCGCAGCCTACGCACTCTATTTTGTCATTTCACAATGACACCAGAAATGACCCTGTGTCCCCAATGTATCACTATGAACACGGCAGTGGACACGGGATTTTCGCAATTTACTTGTACGAAAGGCGACGAGTCTTCCGAGCAATGTCAGATTTGCGTGCAGCTTACGGACCTTGAACAAAGGACTGAAAAGGCGAAAGCTGAACTCGCAAACCTCCAACGGCAAAGCTTCAAGTTAAGAATGAAATTCAACTACCATCATGAACCCTTCATCCACCGCCTCCCTCCAGAGGTCTCTTCTCGGATTTTCTTATTTTGCCTACCCATACGCCACTTCCAGCAGATCATCACGCCCCCTGGAAGGTGCGAATTTGAGGAGGATTCAAGGCCGATCCAGCTCGTTATAGGAGCAGTCTGCCATCATTGGCGCGAGATCGCGTGGTCGACGCCGCAACTTTGGAACGTCCTCTGCCTCAGTGTCTCACGGAATACTCACCCAGTACGCTCACAAATGGTTCAATCATGGCTTCAACGCTCAGGCCAACTTCCGCTCTACCTTCGCGTGAGCTACGACGAAATTGCCTACCAACACCCTGATGTCGTCGTCATGTCGAGGTTGACTCTCCGTCTCATAGTCGATACCTTGATCGCCTTCGTCGATCGCTGGAAAGTCCTATCCCTCCGCATGCCCAAATCTCTATTCCCTCTGCTCGAGTGCCAACCGGAAACTTCGATCATGCTTGAAACGCTCGACCTCGAACACTGCGGAGTTCTCGACTTTGGAATCGCAGTAGCGCCTAGAAAGTTTAGCCTCGGTGGCGTAACTCCCAGCCCAAAGAGAGTAACACTCGCTTCACTGGGCCTTGAGGCAATCGACCTCAAATGGGACAATCTGACGTATTTCAAGGCAATCGACCTCCATGTTTCGGACTGCCTTGAGCTCTTGAGACAAGCTCATCAACTAGTGGATTGCGTTTTCAGTTTGATCAGCGACGAAGTTACACCAGTCATTAATCAAATCCCTCGAAACGTCATCAACCATTCTCTACGATCGTTATCCGTCGATATGTTGGAGGTTGGCGAATTCTGGGACAACCTCTCATTACCCTCTCTTCTCCGACTCACTTTCAATATGGAGAGGCGGGCCGACCTTGAGGAACTTTTGTCATTTTTTCACCGCTCTCGCTGTCCTCTAGAGGATTTGACCCTGAGCGCTCCCCTCGGCGATAGAGATGAAGTGCTGCCTCGTATACTGGGCACTTTGCCGTCAGTGCATCGTTTCTACCTGCATAAAACCTCCATTTCCAACGTATTGCTGGAAGCCTTTCGGATACCGACACTCAGCTCAGCCGGGCATCATCCTGGACACATGCTTCCCAACCTAAGGGAGTTGTTCTTCTCCGGATCAAGGTCCTTTAATTGGCCCAGCCTCCTCGAGTTACTTGATCATCAATCTCAAATTCAACAGCATGTATGTTGTCGTCCGCTCGTTAGCATTGAAATCCGCATTGAAGACGTGGAAGGCGATTACATTGATCAAGACACTTTGGCCAAGATTTCTGACATCGTCAAATGCAATACGAAATTGGATCTATCAATCAGGGATTCGCATAGAGATCTCATTTTATTATCACGAAGGTTTCATGGGATGGATGTGGATACTGCGACGATCAAGAATCCGATATGTTAACACTTCATAATTGCATCTAAATCGCCCCTCGTTGTTTCATGAGCGACTGAAGGTGCCAGTATAGGAGGTTGCGCCAGTATGTAGTATGTACAAGAAGGTTTTCAATCAATAACAAAAAGTTGAAATTTGAAATTTGTGTACACTATTTTCTTTATACAACGCTCGGACAGAGGGGGTAAATCTGTTTCCAAGTCGGATTTGGAGAGAAACACTCGTCATTCGAAGAAAGTTGAGAGCCGCTCGTTGAAGTTTGGCTCTGCTGGGCGTGTGACAACTTGAAATTTCAAGACATAAGGCTCAGCAGACTTTTTCACGTCAATGTGGGCTGAGCCCATAGTCATAGATGAACATTGTGTCCACTGGTGCTCTTTTCATTCCCCCATGTACACTACGGTAGTTCTCTACTTTAACTCATGTTTGCATGAAACATCATAAGATTACATATTGAACTCCGTACGGTCTGTTCAAATTCATAATTTTGCTTCTGCGAACAAGTGTTGCTGTGCGACAGGCGCCTAATCTCGGTAAACGAAAGTGTCGGTCTGCCACGAGCAAATGAGTTCTTTCCCACACGTTCAGCACTACTCAGTCCTCGCGTTCTTCGCTTGAACAACCAATCCCTCAAGGATCTCAACCCCTTCAAGAACCTTTGAACATGATTTTCATACTCGGCAGCGAGAGAATGATTTTGTGTCGACTCGTTTCTCTCCACCATCACTATACTCAACGTCCTCCTCCTGTCCTGAATGGTTTACCTGTAAAACAACCCGCATTGCCTATTTTCGTGTGTCTGAAAATATCCTCTGCCGTCAACAAATGAAAGCCCGTCGTCTATAGGCTCACTGGGCACGGTCGCAGCTTGTAAGGACCATGGTGTATTCCTCGAGGTGCAGGTAACAATCGGTATACTGTAGATGAGCGTATGCTAGGAAGATGCGATCGCTACGATAATGGTACTTATATGAGTCCAACGAACATGTGATAGTACTAAAGTGTCCGAACGCGAGTAAGACTGGGCCTCGAGATCCTGATTCCGGACCCCGGTAGAAGCTTAACGGTGTTGGCTATCGAGGATCCAGGGTCAAATGCTTTACTACCCGTCAAATTTACTACCGGCTCGTACTTGTTATTATCGAAATTTTCTTGATATTATCAGAAGGCGCGCAGCACGCAGGGTGTACCTAGTTGACTAAGACTACTAACCACCGAGGCATTCTTGCTGTGCATGTTTACCACTCAATAATCGATGCACTATAGGACGAGACGTTAGAAATGAGTGCTCGCATTAATATATAACACAGTAGTTTATTATGAATATAACATGAGGGTGGATGTGTAATTATAACATGAGCAAATGTGGTATAGAGACTGATCATATGTGAGGGAAGTATTTGGACCACTTTAGTTCGAGGAGTGCTGTAGGAGGTAAATTGCGTAGGAGTATGAGAGGTAGGATCAGCAGAATAATGCGCGACATTAAGTACGCTGCTATAAGTATGACAAACATGGAAAAGACTGAGAATTCGAGGCTGGTCTCCAAGATGGGGTTTGAGACCCACTCAGTTATTATGATTGAAAAAAATAAAAGTAAAGGTCCACCTGTGATCATAATTGTAGATATCTTCCAAAGACGCTTTTCAGCAGCTGTCGGAAAGGTAGATGACCAGGGTGCGAAGTGTATGGCCCCAAAAAGAGCTATCACACCAATAATGGTCCAGCCTAAGGGAGTGAGCCCTAGGACCCGTACAGTCTCTTTAGGAGAGTAGAATGTTGGGATTCGAGTAATGTCATCATCAAGAATCTCGTCTTGGTATGTCATGGCCCAGAGAGGGCCAAAAACGACTTTAATTGGTGTCCAGATGAAGGTATAGAAAATGGCGGGGAGGACGCCGTGTTCATGATACCTATTGCTGAACGACTCCCCGAGGGATGCTGGTGAGAGGAAAAGATCCTGTCCTGTATTTTCTATGGGGGCCACGGTGGCTAGACGTGGATTGGATGCTGTCGACTTGAGGTAGACAGGAACAGCACATCGAACGTCAGATGGTTTATCCCACCAAAGCCAGTAGGTGAAGCCATTTAGCACGGCAAATGCTAAGGTAACGACCTCGAGCTCGGTAACAGCGAGTTTTGTGGCGAACCGACTGATACATTGGATGATAAACCATGTTGTTTGCAAGAGTACTATGCCCTTGGAGAAGATATCGGCCTTGCTCCGATCCTGAATTTCTTTCTCCGTGATGGTTGGCCACTCTATTTTCCCTGCACTATCCAATTCTTCGAGTGTACTTTCATCTAAAATGCATAGGAAGGATTTATCGGCATTATGCAGAGCAAATCCTCCCATGATGATGAAAAAACCATGCGTCCTTGTCCATCCTTTGGTCGTTGCAACCAGTCAGTCACAATCCTGATAAATAGCGGTAGGTTGCACACCTTTAAGTTGATGCTTAGCCGCAATCTCCTTTGCGCCAAAATGTTGACGCGCTGCCCATATAATAATGCACTCTGGAGCAAGAAGCATATATCCCATCATAGCCAACCTCCTCCCCAAAATCCGATCATCACTGTCCTTCACCGACGGAACGTTGGCATGCACTGCAACCCAGCTACAGGCAAAGAGTGTGGTAAAGCAACTCCAGACAATACTCCATACGGTCCGATCATCAAGATATTTCTCGTCGAGTCTAGTGGAGAGAGCGTCGCTCCAAGCCTCAAGCGGAAGGGTGCGACCGTGAGTGATATTGTTGGTCAGGTAAACGAGTATTAAAAACAGCAGCATTTTGAGGAACTTGAAGGAATTGCAGTACGCGGATCCCTATCTATATTACTTTATTATTCGCACAGCTGCCATGCGTCGACATTGGACGTTGCGGTGTGACGGCATCCAATTGAATTGCACAGCCAGTTGGCTACCAACTGGTATGTACTTCAAGTTCCCATAGTTCACAAGTCGTTCAGTCAGACCTTCGTCTCATAATGGCTACGAGATAGGTTCCACTGAATCTATTATTCATACTGTGGCAATAGGAAGAGCTATAAGTACTCTAGATTAGATTCACACCAAAATGGGCGCTTATTGTCGGCAAAAGCGAAGCGCCCAGCCCGCTTAACATCACAGGCATGCCGGAGGCAATATCTGCTTATATTACACCTTGTGCCCGCCGGCTCCTCGCGAATCGTCCAGTTGATGTAAGACTGGCAACCTATATGCATGTACTCCAAACTCTGAAGTATCAAATTATGCGGGTAGGCCTCGTCATCGCCTCGATATAGAAAAAGTGATGGGTACTTCAGATGGCTATTTGAGAATGAGTGGTGTATAATACACGAATGCAAATTTTTGACATTCTAAAATTTGAAGTTCGTGCATTCAGACAGCATTTAAGCATATACTAAACTTTCAAGCTGCAGGAAAAATTATGCGAGCTCAAATCGCCATCTGAAGTATGTACATAGTTATTATACGTCACTAGCTATGAAGGATTCGACCTATGACTTTAAAAAATTTCACGTGTACCTATTACGAGTAGGATAATATGTATGCGAAAGTTTAAGTGGGTCCGGCTCCCCAACAAGGAGTGCGAGGCAAAACATTCATGATCTACACCGTTTGACGACGTGCCCAAATCACACGGTTTCCCGTCACTTTTTCTCACCGCGAGTAAATAGGCTTTGGGAAGACACTCAAAGACATTCCATTGGTGAGCGAATGACAGCGACCCTCTGGTAGCTAAGAGGAAGGGTATCATCAAAAATTTGACTGCACATGCAAAGTTATGCGACGGTGAACTGCAGTAAGAGCACATGGATCAGATTTATCCACAGGGAACAAATTACAATACTCACGTAGATAGAATCATCCAAAGCACCGTGTTGCGCAACCGGAGCAAGAACTGGCTGATGGTTAGACGCAGTGTTAATTGAAGAAAGCTTGTAAACACCAGCGGGGAGGCCAGCGTCAATATCGGCGGTGAGAATGTTGCCAGTGGCGGGACTGTTCATCGCCTTGAAGAATGCAAACTTCTCAGGGTCCGTAGGGGTTGTTTGGTCCAACGACTCGAGCAGCTCAAAAACAATATGAGCATGGCCACGGATGATGCCTTCGCTGTTCAGCTGCTGGGGAGCAGCGAAGTAATTTTTCTGAGCATTTACAAATTGTCCGGTTTCGAGGTTCTTGATAGACATTTGGACCGTGAACTTCTGCCTCGCTGGGATGGTACCGCCGTTCTTGGGGAACACGAACTTGCAAGATGGCATCTTGCTTTTGGCCGGAATAACTCCCATAGGTGTCGGATTACAGGACCCGCCAAGTGCCTGGGTGCCGTTGGTGAGAGGGAGTTGAACAGTCTTGCAGAAGTTGATGAAGTTGTTGGTCGAGGTCAATGATGCGACTTGACCAGCAGCAGGGACGTCCTGTCCATCGTTGGCAAAAGCCTTTGCGATGACATCAGGGTCGAGGGCTGCCGGATTTCATTAAGAGACAAGTAATATTCACATTAAAAGTGACACTTACTCAGAGACGTTTGAGAGTCGCCGACAGCGCTAGGAGGTTCCTATCACAATGTTTAGTCAATAATAAGATAGAAGACTCAGAATCTCCCTCACCTCAGCACGGTTTGCTGGTGGTGGATTAGCGCCGGTCTAAATAAGGAACACAAAATAAACAACTGAAAATAGCGATCAAATCGTCAAGCTTACAGCAGCGATGCGGGGATCCAAGTCAGCCTGGGTAGTGCAAGTGATGCCGGTTTCTGGACTGTTCACCAAGGAGAGCGCAGCGCAGCTGGAAGAATGGAAACGTCAATCAAAGGAAGACAAACGAGGGCGTGCGTGGGACGTACTTTAGAGCGTTCTTGAGGTCGAACTCGGCCCTTCTACTAACTTCAGCCATCTGCATCCTGGGTGTAGATGCGGATGCGCTC
>Ga0247742_10002096_pt1 | contig 13306 bp, 11 predicted proteins | sample UWRJL208509C2_FD_180944 | JGI IMG/M metagenome (GOLD analysis project Ga0247742, IMG submission 180944) | Plant litter microbial communities from Arlington Agricultural Research Station in Wisconsin, United States - UWRJ-L208-509C-2 | ecosystem: Environmental > Terrestrial > Plant litter >...
TTGGGCACGCACCGAACCGCTTGTAACATGGAGAATTGCTATTCGGAGCGGCAAAGTTGCTATTTCCCCAACGCCAAGCCTTTTACGCGTTGCTCTAGACGGCACTTTGTTAGATGATGTTCAAAATGGGGAAACGTATGTGGTTTATACACTGGAACCGCGGGATGCAGGTCTCACACGGGAACTTCCTTTGTAGCAATGGTCAACTATGCGTCTTTGAGTACAACCCAGCATCACCCAGAACAAAGTCATCCGTGTACACCTCAAGGAGTATAGCTAATGTCTCAGAGACCGGAATACGGAAAGTAAGCAAACGACAGATGATAGGCGATACGGTAATCGAAGTGGATAACGCAAGCGGTTCGGTATACATGCGAGACTTCATACGCCATGTGTGGTTTGCATGGAAGGTGGAGGATACTGATTTATCGCCCATAGAACGTGTACGTCCCCCAATTTCACTTTACTGTGCACTTTGCATTGCGCTTAAGCCTGCAACCTGACTCACGTCACTCTTGCATGCACACATTTGCACCCTTACCGCGCACTCTACAGGTCAAAGTGACCAACACTCATATCATCCTCATTCGACACGACACCGTCGACATCTGGCCCTTCCCTGAGCCTGACACATGGGTACCCTACCCGCATCTCAAGCTTAACCTTATACCCCCTTCCTACGTCCTCCGCATCCCTGATATCACCACCCTAGATGGATACATCCTCACCCGCAGACATTGGACCACATGGGGGACGCTACACCCGTGGTACAATCCATACCTTATCACCCAACCTCTGGTGTTCAATATCATTGAGAGTCGAAGGAGCCATACGGGAGAGTTAAATGAGTGTGTGTCGGTAACTTATCGCATCGACATTCCAGATCCATCGTCTTATCCCAATCCCACTGTCAATGGCGCTGGCATTAGGTCGCTGAACACTGCAAATGACAGTGGCAGTGACAGTGACGACGATAGTGCCGAAGGTTATATCATCCCTGTCTCACGATTCAACCTCGAAGATGCGAACGGACGTGTTGGTGTTGGCTGGGAAAGCAATTGGCGGTTATGTGGTACTGAACCCGTTATATGTCACAGCAACTACGGTATCAAAGTGCTTATGCTTGGCTTCGAGATCGACTCGGAGTCGGACGCTCCAGCACATGAACCGTTCACCACTGAAACGTCTGGCATCACCACCAGAACCGACACCGGTAATAGCTGTCCTCCTGTTAAACACGACGTCCCCGACATCCCCGACCACTCTCCCTCCGCAGAACCAGACCCCGACTCATCCACAGCCCATTTCGATCCTCAATCCAGTTCCCAATCCCAATCCCAGCCCTACCGGCCTGTCGTCGAACTCGTCGACCTCTCCTCCGACAACCAGTTGGACCAGCCCTTAACCGGAAATGCATTCTCCTTCGATCCATTCTCGGGACGGCTATGTTACCTGTCGAAGGATAAGTCGATCGTTGTATTGGATTATCTGTAGCATAAAGAAACCTCGATCTAATGGCAATATGATTGTAATACTATTCTTGAAGAGACTACATTGAAGCTTCGGATGCGATAAAACTCTCGTGGGATATTGACACTGAGTGCCAAAAGCCTAAGCCCTTAACTAATCGACGCGTGTTCGTTTAGCCATGTCCAAGAACTAAAAGCGCGTCAAGTTCCAACAATTTTGAACACATTGGAGGTCTTTTTGGCTTGCATGTATGACTATCCGGCTCCGAATCTGAATCTAATGATGCGATAGGCTAACACTAGGAACTAAGGGGAACGTATCACGAGAGCGGCAGAGCGAGGAGCTGAACGCATGTCTGTGTGCGCAAACGGGCGTGGATGAGGCTGAACGCGAATTTGATACCATAATTTGCGATTATCGAAAATGAAGAAGCCTCATACCACCGCGGCATTTAGATCTCCTTAGACTCCTGCCTCTCATATCTGCAGAACTACTATAATTTGCTAAATTTGATGTCGGTCGCACAGACGAGCGCATGCATTTATCAGTATAAATATGACAAAACTCTTCCAGCAAGAGGGTGTGCATATACCGTGAAACATGGGGGTAGAGTCAAATAAGACTCGGAACTGCATGAGATTTTGGATAGAGGCGCCAAGAGCGGGTCTTATGAAATGTCCAGCAGAACGGAAGGGGTTGAAAACTAGTTCGGACACACCATTATTATATTTTGTTGAAGCGTGCTACTGGGATCAGAAGGCTGTGATAGATCCGTGTGTGTGAAAGACGTCCACCACCTTCAACCAGCTCTGCTGATAATTTGATGTACCTATTCTGAAAGTTGATCCATTTTTAAGCACGGCAGCTTGCGAGTCTTGACTTCCTTTCCCATTGGGGGCGTCCTTTTGCGGACCATAGTTGTTTGAAGTGGTCATTGCTTTCTCCTCAATAGCGTCGATGAGCATTGTATAAATACGAATGGTACATTTTATCGACTGCAGATGTAGAAAAGAGCGGCTTATTGTGAACGCCTTGCTGAGCCTTTGTGAGTTCTGTAATTCGGATAATCACCCGCAGGAACCGGTTGTAATAACCCCAAGGAGCAACGAAAGCGCCGGGAATGGCATCAATGCCGCTTCAAGACCTCCATTTCGACACGGATAGAGAGATCTCCCAAGATTTATTATTTCTGCTGAACTCACCAAACAGCTCATGTGTGGATTGAGTCTATGGGAATTTATTGCACTCTAGGTTAGTGTTTGAGTTCCTTAGACCTACGACGTCTCCAGGTATAAAAGCTGCTCAGTGGTTGTAGTTAATTAGTTAACCAGCCAGGTCCTCCTCAGAAGCTGCACTCTCAACGACAACGCGCTTTTTAAACACTTGAACATGTCTTTCTCAAAGCTCCTCATCATTGTTGCTTCTGTCGCTGTCTCTGTCAGTGCATTGGCCGCTCCTGGTCCTAATACCGTTGAGACCAGGGCGGAGGCTGCTGCTCACACAGGCGACGGAACCTTCTACACTCGTAAGTCTCGGGTTTGGTATACTTTATTTGAACAATCCAACGTACTTTTTTTGTAGCGGGCCTGGGTGCTTGCGGTATCACAAACACAGTCAACGACCTGATTGTTGCCGTTGGCCACGATCTCTACGACACCTTCCCGTATGTGTCGTTGGCTTTCGACGTTTTTATCTGCATCAACTAACGTCGGAGATATCCTAGGGGTCACACTACCAACCCGAACAACAACCCCATCTGCAAGAAGAAGATCAAAGCCACTTGTGCGTCGTTTTCCTTCCAGCCCTTTCGTAAGACGTATCTAACCTCTCCTCCAGTTAACGGGAAAAGTGTTACTGTATCGGTTCGAGACCGTTGCACTGGTTGTGCCCGCGATGACCTCGACTTCTCTCCTGCTGCTTTCGAAAAGCTTGCTAGTCGTAGCGTCGGCCGCATCCATGGCGTCCAGTGGGACTTCGTTTGAGGCAATGTCTAAAAGAATTAGTTATAAACCGCCAACACCTTCAACGTCGTACCTGCTATCCGTTTTTTGAGCTTCTGTTTGTAGTGTCTCAATGCCTTATTTACTGGGCCTCAGGAAGCCCATTGGAATCAAAGTCTTTTAGTGATCTACAGTCGCGCAATATTTCTGAGTATGAAAAATCTTGGTTATGAGACGTTCTTAGGGATCAACTTTGGCATAAGATGGCTCGCATGGATATGTAAGAGCATTCTCGCGGATAAAAAAGCCCAGATTGACATCCACAGATACGATAACATTGTGGGATATCCGTATTCAATGTGGTAGCAGGCCGTACAATACTAAGCGCCCATCGATAGGCCCCAAAGGCCGATTTAATTATGGACTCGTTAATTGTAAGCCTCCAGAAGAAGAAGCTACTATCATTTTCAATCCATAATACGTTAAAAGATTTTTAACTTGCATTTGTAGAAAGGGGAATAAATCAACGAGGATGAATGATGTACATCTGAAAATGATGCGATGCAAATGCAAGGTTCTAAAACTATACGTATCTTCTGCCATCCCGTCTGTATGGATGCTCGCAATGGAAGATGGGTCGCGCGTGGATGAAAATATTATTCTCGCTGATAAAAGGGTTCCTTTTAACGCCCATAGGCCACGGATACAATAGAAACACACGATACTGCCCAATATACTCACCGCCCGCCAAGGCCAAATTAAGCGCCCATCTACCACTAATCCCTCAAGGTCGACTTAATTATAAACCTCCGGAGTAAGAAGTATACCAGACTTCAATTCCAGCATATTAAGTCCACCCGAGGTCTTTGAGTTACGTGTGCGACTATTCCATCCGAATCGGTAACTCTAACTAACGGTAAGGTCCATAAGGAGGAAGGATGTTGTAAATCAGTGCGGCTTGCTCCTCACAATACTTAGGTACCAATACTCTCGCGAGATGAAAAGGATGCTAGTAAATCATACTGGGAAAACACAGTCAGAAACGTAGCCGACGAATTTCTCTGCAAGAAAAAACATCGTCCTTTCTGCGCATCAGCATCTTTCTCGTCACCAAGGTCACGACCTTCGGGAATGGAGGGGGATCCTGTTATACACAGACGGTTTTATCCTGGTGATAGCAATTGTAGAGTGATCGAAAATAAAAGGAGGCTAAGGGCGTACATTTCCAAGGAGAAGGTGAGATGGGCTTTGCAAGAGTGAAATAATATATATAGGTTGAAGTTTTTAAATCAAGATTCAGACAACTGATTTATATCGATGATTCTGGAACAATGTTTAGCTAATGCAGGATCTTATTTGTGAAGGTGGTGAAACTCAACAGTACGGTTATTCCGAATCCACACTAGCTGTTGCGGTCTGCAAAAGTTGATGGGCGTTTGTGTCACAGTCGGCGGAAGTTTTACGGGTGAGAATGTCAAGTAGCTTCTAAATAGGGACGCATCCCAACAGAGAAGAGAACAGGCATTGGGTTTATACATGACTGGAGTTACATAGCCTTTAGATATAGGATCACCGAGATTGGAAGAGAAGGTGCAAGGCGAGAAACATGATTGAATTTCGAGGCGCAGACGCCTGTGAGAACAGTGAGAGACAAACAGCCAAGGTGGACATTTGAACGATGATATGATGAGCAGAACAGAAAAGAGCTCGGTGGTACGAACCCGAATCTGAGAAAATTTATGCACTTCCAGGCGAGTGATATCAACGGAGAAAAGGACAATGAAAATAGCAGGTCATCGCACCGCTATCCCACTCGAGGAATGCAAATCTGGGGATACCAAGAATGTGCAAGACAAAATATTCGATTACCAAGGTGCACGAAGGACAAAAGCGACGATATTAAAAAGGAAGTGGAATAAACATACAAGCGAAATGGGGGGATCTGCTTATACTGTTTGCCACGACTGAAGCCTCGGATGCAATAAACGCTCTTGTGGACTAAGCATCAAGTTAGGCGCCTGACAAGCCCAAGCCCCCAACTACTTATCAACACGTATTTTGTTCAGTCATGTTCCGAAATTTTTGAATACACATTGAAGGCCTTTGATTTGTGTATCCGGCTCCATTCTGAATCATCAGCAACATCTACTTTCTGAAAGAAATTTGGGTTTCCAGACCCGTTTCAGATCCTTGGAAAACCTGAAGATATCTCGTCAGGAAAACACTCAGTAAGATGGAAATCACACGAGGAACGAGCAGGTACGACGTGTATTAGAGAAAGCGAGTGAGAAGTAAGAGCGAGAAAAGGAAAGCTTCGATCTCGACCTTTATAGGTCGGTACGTAAATATGAGCAAACAATGGAAGGCTCCAGCCTTACAATCCTAAGGGGAGTCATCCAGTAATGATACTAGGAGTGAGCGACAGAGAGAGGCGGTGAAATGCATGTCCGTATGCGAAAATGAGGATGTACAATATTGGCATTTGATAGGCGCACCAACGAGAGACTCGATGTACTATATGTACTGATTTATTGTAGCACGCGTATACGAAACGTCGGCATGCATCCATCGCCCATCACAAACGCACATGCGGGAGCGCAGCCGCCAAGCTCGTAACCACCCAATACCAACAGATGAGACCCAACGTAAATTTGATACTATGGTTTGCGATTTTTCTCAAAAATCAAAAAATGCTTCATACCACTACGGCAACTCCATAGACTCTTGCATCCTCTCATTCTTGGCATACCTACAGGGTTGCTATATTTACCGGATTGATGTTGATTACACAGACGAGCGCATGAATTTATAATTATGAAGGCGACAAAAGGTGACAAACCTCTCCCAGGAAGAGAGTGAGCATACACCGTGAAACACGGAGGTAAAATAAAAGAAGACTGGGAGCTGCGTGATCAAATGACTGGAATAGATCCAAGGTTACTTGGTGGTGTGAGAGGGGACCCAATGTATCAGGCCAAATTTCGGGCCCGGATCCGGACAGACAAGTTTTAGACCACCTATGTATGTCGGGTCGAAAAAGGACAGAGATTTGGCAATTAGAGTGTCACAGGCGAACACAGGTCCAAGTCCAGACATAAAAAGCACGGTTTTACTTGCATAATAGCCCTATGTGGTTATTTACGAGTCCATAAAATCTGGAGGTAGAAAGCTCAACCGCAACACTAGCAGTTAAAGGCACGTTTGTTCACCAACCATTGATCAACTATTTTTATCCAAGTTATTGAGCGATCTATTGGTCTATCCTCAATTATATCAATTAATCTGTGTAGAACCCAACTGTATTTTTCGGATGTAGGAAAGAGCCGGTTGTTGTGGACGTTTGATTATTTCCTAGCTGAACATTTGAGAGCTTTTACAGGGTCAGCCAATCACCCGCAGGCGCCGGTGGTAATTTCCTAAGGGGTAAAGAAAGCGCAAAGAATAACCTCAATGCCGCTTCAAGCCGTATGCTCCGTCTTGACAAGATGGAGAGACTTCCCAAGCTTTATTCTCACCAAATAGCTCATGTAATGATTGGGTTTAAGGGGATCCATGGCACTCTATGTTAGTGTTTGAGGTCTTTGGACCTATGATGTCTCCAGGTATAAAAGCTGCTCAGTGGTTGTAGCCAATTAGTTAACCAGCCAGGTCCTCCTCAGAAGTTGCACTCTCGACGACCACCCGCTTTTGTAACACTTGAACATGTCTTTCTGCAAGCTCCTCATCATCGTTGCTTCTGTCGCTTTCTCTGTCAGTGCATTGGCCGCTCCTGGCCCTGATGTCGCTGAGGCCAGGGCGGAGGCCGCTGCTCACACAGGCGATGGAACCTTCTACACTCGTAAGTCTCGCGATTGGTATTCTTTATTTGAACAATCTAACGTACTTACTTTTTTTCAGCGGGTCTGGGTGCTTGCGGCATCACAAACACAGTCAACGACCTGGTTGTCGCAGTTGGCCACGATCTCTACGACACCTTCCCGTACGTGTCATTATTCAACATCTTCAGTTGCATCCACTGACACTGTAAATTTTTAGCGGTCATACAACCAACCCCAACAACAACCCCGTTTGCAAGAAAAAGATCAAGGCCACCTGTGCGTCATTTTCCTTACAGTCGCTTCATCAATGCGTACTAACCTCTCCTCTAGTTAATGGGAAAAGTGTTACTGTGGACGTTAGAGATCGTTGCACTCGTTGCGCTAGTGATGACCTCGACTTCTCGCCCGCTGCTTTTGACAAGCTCGCAAATCGCAGCGTCGGCCGTATTCATGGTGTCCAGTGGGACTTCGTTTGAGACGATGTCTAAAGGATTTATACATCACCAATATCCATTGTCGTATCTGCATTTCAGTCTCTATTTTTGTAATTTCTCAACGCCTTATTTACTGGGTCTCTGGAAGCCCATTGGAATCGAAGTCTTTTGTTCGATATTCCTACGTATAGAAACTCTTGTGTGAGGCTTTATTGGCGATCAACTCTCCTCATTTAGCTTCCAGATAGCAACGGCAGAAAGTCACCCTCGGTCATTAGCACCTCTCACATGCCGAAATTTTCGATGGAGGGTCACTTGCATGTGGGCGTAACATTATTCCTGCTGATAACGAAGTTCACGTTGACCAACAGATACCATACCATCGTGGGATCCCGAAATCTATTTATAGTGGACGGCCCGACGCCAAGTCCATGTTAAGCGCCCATCTACAGCCGCCCAGGCCGACTTAATTATGGACTCATTTATTATAAGCCTTTAACGGAAGAAGAATATTTGATATCAACTCATAATACATTCGAGGATTTTTATCTGTGTATACATGAACGTGTAAAGGGGAATGAATTGATGAAGACGAATGAATACGCTGGGCAAACGAATGATGCGAGGTTCCCAGAAACATATCCTCTGCATCCCATCCGTATGGGCGCCTTGAATGGAAGACGAGACACATGTGGCTGCTTTCGCTGATAACAATGTCCCTTTTCAATGTCAGGTTACCCACATGCATATCAATATTGTAACCTACGTCTGGCAACTTCCGGGGCGGCCTAGTTTACGACATTGACGGGTATTGACGGGTAACGGGTATACCCAGGATAGCCTCAACGTGTTAGAGATATTACCACCTCTATTCAAGGTTTATTGATTAGCGAGGCTGCATAAGCATGGCCTCCACGGGGCGGACGCATCACCTAATCGATAGACACCAGGTGCTGAGCGCTGAATGCCTACTCCTTCAACCAAGCGGGTGGTGGTTATTTCAATACTACAAACCATGTTCTGGGTGTCCCGCAAATACCTGCAGATGAGAAAATGCAGACAATTCAACCATTGGCCTCATTTCTATCTTCACAGCTGGTTTATGCCTTGGATTTATTATTACGGTGGATGGGAAAACAGTATTTCCCGTGTTTCAGAGCTTGAGTCGCTCAGTGGCAACTCTACAGACTTTCAAGTACCCTCGAGAAACATAGGGTTCCCCTTTCGCCCTTCGTCTACAGTTTTAAGTGGATATTTCGGCCATTAAACACGTATTCTAATTATCGAAACTAATTTTGAGCTGAGACACGTAGCCTTGGTCTTGTAGTGGCCAATCGAGGGGGACATGGAATAATGCGACTGCCATCAAACTGAGGTGAAGCCAGACGAAACCTCTATTCTGACATCCGAACAGACCTTAATCTCTTTGTGAATATGTATTTTGAGCTACTGAAGGGGGCCAACCGGTCCGGACTGTCAGAAAGTAAGGATGTCCTAATAGGCGCCCATTTCGGCCGCTCAGACTTACCTACTACATTGAGCGCTGTCATTGTCACCGCGTCAACTCCACTATGATCTCCTTATATGTTGGCAGTGCTAAAATAACCACGAATTTTATTGTTTCCCCGGCATCATACAGAAACCACCAGGCTTACATCATAGCCATTCTGTACGGTAGCGAATGGTGAAATTCGATGTCGAAAACACAGACAAGCACATACGTCTATTTACGGGAAGATGAGAAATTTCTCCCAGGAAGAGAATGCGCATACACCGTGAATCATGGAAATAGAGTTAAAGAAGACTCGGAACCGATTTGGGAAAGATGCACCCATGCATCGGTCCGATGAAACGGCCAGCATAACTTACGGAAGCGGGTTGTAAATCAGGCTGGATTTACTATTATGTCTCGTGCTGCTGGCAGCGTGGCAGCTATGATAGATCCGTGCTTACCTTGCCGATGTCATTCGTGGACTCCCCGAATCCCGAATGTGGATGGTCTCGAATGTTGATCATTGCCTTTTTTATCACTTTCTCCGAACAGAGAACTAACCGCCACATTGACATGAGACGAACAGATCAGTTAAACTCAACGGGGTCTGGATGTCGAGTTCCATTTTTAACACCGCGGACTACGAGTCTTGAAGCTTGAAGCTTGACTTCCTGCGCCGTTTGGCGGTTTCTTGCGCTAACCACTGATCAGCTATTTTGTTTGTTGAATAAACTGTTTGGTTTTCGAAGTTCTCCTCAGTAACATCAAGTAAATGGCTTATATCCCAATGAAGATTGCACACGTGTTTCATGATCTGCAGAGGCTTGAGCGGGCCGCTTGCTCTGAACCTCTGGTTCTTTCCTTGTTGGACATGTACGAACTTACGTAGTTCAGCTAATCATCCGCAGGCGCCGGTGGTAATAACCCCACGGGGTAATGAAAGCATCGAGAATGGCAGCAACGCCATCCCCAAGCCGCGTACTAGTCTATGTACGGACAGAAAAAAAGTCGAAACAAGTTCACCGACTCTGCTGCCAGTGAGCTCGCCGAATAGTGCATGTAGAGACTTGGCTTATGGAGATTTATGATACTCTATGCCATATTGTTTCGTGTCCTTTGACCTACGAAGCCTCCATGTATAAAAGCTGCTCGGTATGTGGTCAATTAATTAACCAGCCAAATCCTTCTCACCAGTTACACTCTCAACCACAACTAAACTACCACCCAATTCTTTACCACTTAAACATGTCTTTCTCCAAGCTCCTCCTCATTGTTGCCTCTGTCGCCGTCTCAGTCAGTGCATTAGCCACTCCAGCCAATGGCACCGTTGATGCCAGGGCAGAGGCCGCCACTCACACAGGCGACGGGACCTTCTACACCCGTAAGTCTCGCGTTTAATAAAATTTATTCAAACAATCTAACAACCTACTTGAATTTTGTTTAGCGGGTCTGGGTTCTTGCGGCGTCGTAAACACAGTCAACGATCTCATCGTTGCAGTTAGCCACGACCTCTTCGACACCTTCCCGTATGTGTCACTGCATTCTCCTTATTCACTTGCACCAAGCTGATACCGTAATCTCAGCGGTCATACGGGCAACCCAAACCAGAACCCCGTCTGCAAGAAAAAGATTAAGGCCACTTGTGCGTGGTTTCTTACCGTCCCTTTGTCATTACTCATCTAAAGATCTACCATAGATAAAGGGAAGAGTGTTACCGTATCGGTTAGAGATCGTTGCACCGGTTGCGCTTTCAACGACCTCGATTTCTCGCCCGCTGCATTCGACAAGCTAGCGAGCCGCAGCGTTGGCCGTATTCACGGTGTCCAGTGGGACTTCGTTTGAGGACGATGTCTAAAGGATTAGTGATTTATCACTAATATCTTAAAGCAGGGGTTCGAAAGTCCGTCGTCGTACTTCTCTCTGCTTCGATCTTTTATTTTTCAATTTCTTTATGCCTTATTTAAACCTCAGTATTTAAATAGTCCCAGAAAATCCATTGATATTCAACTCCTTTCTTGTTCTTGGTCAACATTTCCCTCAATGCCAACTCTGACAGCGATAGGGATAGTATGCCTCAGTATGCCGAACTGTGACGCGCCGACAGTTCCGGTGGAAGATGAATCACATGTGGGACGAAAGTCCATTGACACCCGTGGATGACACCGTGTGATCCCGTAGGGCCGTATGTACCTGGGCCAAGGCTCATGTTAAGCGCCCATGTCTATTCCAGATGCCAAGGCATACTTCAAGTTAATTATAACACTCCGAAGGAAGAGGTGCCGGATTTCAATTCATAATTATTAATACATCCTAGGTCTTTTCTTTTGATTTATGTGTACGACTAAGTATTCCACTTGCTCCAAATTCGAGGATGACGGTAACGCCAACTAACTAACGGTGGATGAGGACGAGGATGAGGATGGAGAGAGAACTGGAGTGAAACATATCCAGAAAGCGACAGAGCGATAGAAAGCGAGAGAAAGTTTAAAGGAGAGCTCCGTTCCGCGTGTGTGCGTGCGTGAAAACGGGAGGATGAATATGAAATATGCGTGATTGGATGCAAGTGTGATGTACGGGCGGATGAATGATGATGAATATCGATGAATGGTGAGGCCTAGGCTTCAAACTGTATGGATGAATGGTTGAGGATGAATGTATGCGGATGAACGATGCTGTGATATGATGTGATGTGAAGTCCGTGTGCGAATGTGAGGTGTGTGATGTAAAGTCCGTATGTGATTGTGAGGTCCCAAGAAATATTCTGCCGGTCGCGTGTATGCATGATTATCCGAATCTATGTACCAAGAAAGCGATGAAAGAGGAATGGGGTTGCGCGTCGTGTCGTGTCGGGGAGATTATGAGGCGGGTATGGTATCGTGGTAAAGAGAGTATATGCGGTATTGTATGCGTGGTTGATTAATGAAAAGTTAAAGTTAAAAGTAACGACGACGTCGGTCGGGGTAAGAGGTATGCAAAAGTCTATTGGGTGAGAGTGGCAAAGGGGCGTCGATGGGTCGTGGTCGTGGAGGATCAAAGATCAAGATCAAGAAAAGAGAAGCAGAGTTGCAAGAAATTGAAACGAGTGTCCAAGAAAACGAAAAAAAAGCGAGATGAACGGGGGAAAAACTAAGGCGGACAAGGCAGAAGGATCGTAATCGAGGGTAAAAGTGGCGTGGAGGGTGGATATGATGCAAGGAGCGGGGTTCAAGTCTTCATCGGAGGCTCAGAACATTCGAGCTCGAACCCACACTCCTCATCCCAATTTTCTCGCGATCCCCACCAGGGCCTATAACCAGTTCCTTTGAGCTCCTCGCCGTAGATAACAGTATATCACTGGCACTGTCAGGCTGGAGGTTCGACCTCGAGCGGGTGACGCTGAGGATCTCAGAAGCCACTTCCGAGCCGAACTGGTCTGCCAATTGACTGAGAAAACCGAGTTAGTATACGTCGCTCAAAGATAATGAGGAAAATAAGAAGAAAAAACCACGTACTGCGCATAATTATCCATAATCACCGCCATACTCTCCAAACTCAACCGATACGCCTTGGGCATCATCCCCTTCCCAAACCTATACGTCACATGGTTCGCACACAACAACCCCGCGAGCATCACCGCCAGCTGGATCGGCACAACCGCAAAGATCGCCGTATACCACTCCCTCAGGATCCGCCTCTCATACTGCATATACCCAAGCTTACACCCAGGTAGTATACTCCTCGCATAACACGTCTGGCTCAGCGTAGCCTCAACGTACGGCGAAAAGTACCCACAGCACCCCAGCTCATTCTGCACGACCAGCCGCCCGCGCGCACCGAGCCCCCTCGACCACTGCGCGTTGATCTTGCCCTCCAGATTAAACGACCGCCGTTTGTAGGTCATATACCCGGGCACCAACATCAGCGCAAAGACCACCCAGAGGAGGAAGGTGTACGTCGCGAGGAAGGCGCGGTTGTTCAGCAGGATGCCGGCCCAGCCGAGGAGGGCGGTGAAGAGGCCCGCGGAGCATGCGAGGGTGGAGAGGACGAGTTCGGGGCGGTTGCCGGTGCGGATGATGGATGCGTGGGCGGGGATGTTGAACCAGATTAGGAGGGTGTATATTAGACCTACGAGGGACCAGGTTGTTAACTGTAGGTGGGTTGGTTAGTGGTGGT
>Ga0247742_10002099_pt1 | contig 13295 bp, 14 predicted proteins | sample UWRJL208509C2_FD_180944 | JGI IMG/M metagenome (GOLD analysis project Ga0247742, IMG submission 180944) | Plant litter microbial communities from Arlington Agricultural Research Station in Wisconsin, United States - UWRJ-L208-509C-2 | ecosystem: Environmental > Terrestrial > Plant litter >...
GCAATATATCTTGCTGGGATGGACATTGTCGAGACGGCAATAATAATGCCTGGGATAGCACACCACCACCAAGCGGAGAGATGGAAGAATCGCTCTCCCGTTTTATCTGCGATGTTTTTTTAGAACAAGCTGGGCTATGCATAGATACACATAATGACTTACCAGCATGCCAGGCATTTGCGAGGCACAATATGGAGACCAGAATCCACGGAGGTCTATCACAGCAGTAAGGAAAGAGTATGGCTTCAACTGAAATGGCACTCACGATGCGAGCAATAGGGTGACAGTGGTGTTGTATCCAAGTGTTTTCGTTAAACTGTAGAAATTCGAATGTACGGGTTAGCAGCACCCCAGTAGAAGTTCCAGAGTAATATCTTACGTCGGGAAGTAAAAGGCGAAACTCAATCCCAGAATTTGCGAAGCCGATATGAGCGCAAAGATGTATACTTTCGGGTCTTTGAGCGCCAATTTGAGTCCATGTAGAATTCTATAAATTGCTGGGCTTTAGGCTCAGCCACTCCAAGTCAAGAAAAGGTTTACGCACGAGTCTTCCTCATTATCCTTATCGGCCTCACCCATATCCTCGGACAGACGTGCTTGCGCGAGTCTTGTTTCGAATTCAGACATCCATCGCGTATTTTCGGGCTAGATAGAAGCCAGGTCATCGACTGTGCAATTTGAGATACGAACATGACCCACATAATCTGGCAGTAACCACCTGCACCACGGTTAGAACGTGCGTCAAACTTGAAGAGAAGAAATCTTACATGCTACACAAACCAATAACAACCGTGATGGCTCCTTCGATGAAGAAAAGCCTGAAAACGAAAACGAATCAATGAGTTCCAGCACCAGTAGTCACGTAAGTCCTCACCATCGCCAAGCGCGTATACCCATCTTTCCCTCCATATTAGCCAAAACTCCGGCAGCCATCAGCTAAGAAACAAAATTTGTAAATAATGTAAGAGTATGATATTGGCCACTTACAGTCCCAAAAGCATTAGATACCAATCCGCCGGAATAAAGGAGGGCTGAACGAAACGCGAGCTCCTAGGAAATAGAGTTAGATGTTTTCGAGTTTGAATACCATGGAAGCGCACCTTTCTAGTATACCACCTAGAAAGTAGGAAGATAGCTCCCGGGTAGAAAGCTGCTTCCGGGAGACCGAGGAAGATTCTGGATGCGATTATTCCTGAGAAGTTGTGCGCAAGCTACAAACATTATCATTCCCTCCACGTAAACCACAGAAGTGAAAAGGCGACATACACCAGTCAATCCGCTGATTATTCCCCACAGGACCGTGCAGGCACCAATATACAATGAAGGTCTAGATTTGATGATTGAGAAATGACGAGGAAGAAAAGTAATGACTGTTGGTACCTGCTGATTTTGTTCAGAATCTGAGGTTCAAGCTTTGTATTAGCAAGGTTGTCCTCAAAATGTAGATTAGCTTCGTACCATGGTTGAGGGAATTTGTGCTGGACAGTAAGTCACGAAAAGGATCGCAATTACTGTTGCATATTGAACATCTACACAGAAAGTTCAGTAAAGCGTTCGAGTCGTCGTAGGCAAAGTTGCCAACATACCATTAATACCCAAGTCCTTCTGCAACCCTTTAAGCCGTGCCGACGTCACTGCATTGCGCTGATTCCATCCACAGTAGTAAGCCACTGGACAATTGAAGTAAAGGATGCACGTACATCAATGTAATTCATGATGAAAATCACGAAGATCGTTGGTAGAAGACGCATATCTAACTTGCGAAGCAGCGCCTTTTCGGCCAACATGCGTTCATGAGAACCAGGCTCTGGAAGTTTCTGGCCCGGGATGGTGCCCACTTCCTCGAGTACTGAAGCGTTGCTCCCCTTCTCCGTCATTTTTCTTGCGCGAGCGTGGTGCTTTCGTTAGGTTTCGAGGAGCGACGGGGAGGATCAGATAGAGGCCCACGATGTCCTTGAGAATTCGAAGAAGCCAACCTGGGTCGTCGTATATCCGCTCGATGACAAGTCTATTTATCAGTCCCGCGACCTCTCGTTATTTCAGGGCTCCCACATCGGTGTTCTGACATATGACCGCACGAGACAAAACCTTCGGGAGTTGCAGTCGATAATTGGACTAGTGAGCACAGATAGCATCGACATAGTATTGAGTCAAGCCACAGAAAATGGACGGATCATGGCGTCTCCCGATGTCAGCGATGCCCACACTGTCAATGCCATGTCGCGATATTGTTGGTGAGTGAGAGCAATGCACGAACCGTTTATCCAGCTGCCCTGCAAGGTGTGCGTGTACGTAAATTTATAAATGCGGTAACTGCCTGTCTCGTTTGAAGTATCACAGTTCCAGAAAACTTAAGGGACCCACAGGGCCACAGCCGGCATATTAACGGGCTCGGCTCGCCTATTCCACTGCCCTTGATTCTCTTGTCCCTGGTACCGTGCCGGCCCTTCCCGCGCTAGTATGAGCTCTATATATGGTAGTAGCTGCCCCAAGTCCAACCTCCCGACGTGGCGCTGTCCGCTCGCTGTGAACACACCATTCCTGGACGTTTCAAAGTTTCCTCAGTTTCTTTTGGTAGTTTCCATGTTTTTAGTCCATGTATACTATTTATTGGGTTTGCAACGCTCCCAGTACCAGAATAATGCTATAAAGCCATGAATGGGTATACAGTACCCTCAGATAAGAGAATCAAGGGCAAAGCAACGGACGAGCCCCACGTGGGGTCTCGCTCCTTGATAATGATATACCGGCTGATGCGGGTCCCTTACGTGCCTGGTCGTTACACACATTATAAAACAATCTGGTGAAGGGTTAATATAGGTGCGGCATCTCGTGGCATTAATATTGGGGCTCGGGGATGTCCCAATCTGTATGATTGTCACGCTCAAACGCCTCTGAACTGAAGTCGTGCGAGATGCAAGTGAAACCTTGACGGTGTTCAATAATGGGAGAGAACTGTGGATTTATACAGTTCTGCATTGAAGAGTCATTTACAAGATCGCCCTCGCCTTGAGTAACCACCAGAGATACAACGCGGCGACTCTTGATACTGTTCGAGTGCAATCACTGCAATGCCACGACTGCCACCGGATGTCACCGTAGATTTGTATGTATACAAATTTTACAGCCCTTTCACAGCCCTTTACCGAATTGTTTTATCTATGATTTGAAGTAAAAGTGGGCACGACAAAGTTTTATGGAACGACTGTGGGCCCATACCTCCAGATTGACATTCAACTTGAGCGCTGCGATATCGCTTTCGATGATCGGAAGACGCGTGATAAAATCTAGCGGAGTTAGGCGAGCTTCAGCCCGAACGTTCTGCTTCGTGCTCGAGGCCGCCATGGAGTGTTGCAGGTCCAGAATCTTCTGTTTTACGCCACTTTATGCCATAAGAAAGTGATCGACTAGCCAAGCCTCACTTGTGAGTGTCAGATGGTTGTGTTATAGAAAGCCGAGTGACAAGATAGTGGTTAGGAACAAGTGGTGTTGCGGACATCGGTATCCATTCAAGTTCCCTCGATTCTGTCGTTAATACAAGTAACGGAAGCCTTTCCTCCTCTCCATTGCTTTTTCAAAGCTAATACTTTCCAGTCGTGCAGCCTCCTCGACACGTGAACGGTTAGCGCCGTCCATTGCGGCCTTGTCATCTGCATCCAGCTGCCTGTTCTCCTGTACCAATATTTGCCGTATGACTGCAGCCGGGATTAGCGAGATTCGTCCAAGAGCAAATCTATCGACGTACCTAATGAAAGTAGGGTGCTTATTACCAATGCACATAACGAAATAATCATCGATTGGTGATATTTAGGTCCCCAGGTAGATTTCCATGTATATGAACCCATACTATAGGAACAATATGAATGTTTACTTGAATGCCGACAAGGACATGACTCACACATTTCCGAGATTCCCGCATCCATTTACTATTCCGATCGCAGCTGCTCGTTTCCTACATTTGGGTCATCAGTTAATATCCTTGTTACGTACAAAGGGTCGAAGACAGACGCGGGTGGTCTGGGGACTGCATTTGACACCCAGACTAAGGTCATTGCAAACCCTGCCTATTAGTTAGACCAGGTCTCGCAGGCTAACGAGACCAATAAACTGACCGACATATCCACATGCCATCAGGAAGAGAGAAACATATCTTGCAGCAATTGACATTGTCGAAAGAGCTATTATAAAGCCTAGGATGACGCCCCACCACCAGGCTGCGATATGGAAGAATCGTTCTCCCGTTTTATCTGGAAATGTACCTTTCAATGGCCGTGGCGACGCATGAATATATATAGCGGTTTACCAGCATGCCAAGCATTTAAGCAGCATATTATAGATGCCAAAATCCATGGAGGCCTGGAGTAAATCGTCGGCATAATTCTAAGTTCAGATAATAATGAATTGAAACTCACGCCGCAAGCAGTAAGGTGGCAGTCGTGCTATATCCAAGTGTTTTCGTCAAGCTACAGAAAACGAGGATTAATAATATTTGAGTGGAAGACCTGGGTATCTTACGTCGGGAAGAACTGTACGAAGCTCAGACCCAGAAGCTGCGAAATCGTCATGACAGCAAATATTGACACTTTCGGGTCTTTGATAGCCAGCTTGAGGCCTTGCAATTGTCTGGAACCAGTTGAATAATTCCAGCATATCGCTCAAAACAGGTATTACACACGAGTCGTCCTCGTTATCCTTGTCGGCCTCGCCAGCATCCTCAGACAGGCGTGCCTGAGCGAGCCTAAGCTCGTATTCGGACATCCATCGCGTATTGTGGGGCTAGATCAAACCAAGATCGTCAAATAAACAGGCTTTGAGTTGTGGCAGTGACCTACATAATCTGGAAGTAGCCACCTACACTTGGTCAGCATTCAACATCCCGGGTATGGAGGAGTGGCCTCACATGCTACTTAAACCGACAAGGATTGTAATGGCACCTTCAATAAAGAACAGCCTGAAGTGAGTTTGATCAGCGTCGGGTCATATTGTTATGAACCTCGCTCACCATCGCCATGCGCGTATACCCCTCTTGCCCTCCATATTGGCCAAAATACCGGCGGCCATGAGCTACCAAGCAGGAGGTTTGAGTCGCACAAGAATATCGCATGATTTTGGCTTACGGTCCCAAAGGCATTAGATATCAGCAAACCCGCATAAAGAAATGCTGATCGAAACGTCAGTTCCTACCCAGAGTTAGAGGCTAATGCATTTTAAGTCTGATAATGCGGAAACGCACCTTTTTTGTGTACCATCTCGAGAGCAGGAAGATGGCGCCTGGGTAGAATGCTGCTTCTGGGAGACCAATAAAAACTCTACAAGCAAGTATCCCTGCAAAGTTCTTTGTGATCTAGCAACATGATACGTGGGCATTGGAGTAAGTCAAAGGATTGAAGCACGACATACTCCGGTCAATGCACTGGTAATTCCCCATAGAACCGTACATGCACCAATGTACAATGAAGGTCTATAATTGACTGTCAATATCCAATGAGGACTGGAATGATGACTGTAGAAACCTGTGAACTTTGTTCAAAATCTAAAGTTCAGTTCGAAGATCAGCATTCTAGCGTTTTGACGTATATAATTAGCTTCATACCATGTTCGAAGGGATTTGTGCAGGGCAGTATGTCACAAAAAGGATTGCAATGACTGTTGCATATTGAACGTCTAGACATCCGAGTGTCAGTTTAGCGTTCGAATAGTCTAAGTCAGATCGTACCATTGATATGCAGGTCTTGCTGCATCCCCTTTAGCCGCGCTGTTGTCACTCCATTCCGCTGTTTTATCCACAGTAAGACACAGCACGCACATATAAAGTAAAGGTATCCTCATACGTCGATGTAGTTCAAGATGAAAATTAGGAATATCGTGGGCAGTAGGCGCATATCTAGCTTGCGAACTAGCTTCCGTTCGGCCAACATACGCTCATGAGACCCAGACTCTGGCAGTTTTGCAACGCTTGAAGAGGGGATGCTGCTGACGTCCTCGAGTGTTGAGGCGCCGATGGTCTCCTTCTCCGTCATTGTTCTTCCACAGGAGCAAAATCTTTATCCGTAGGGGTTGGAAGGCAAGAACAAAGAGGAGCTAATATGATCAAGGATTCGAAGCAGTCCTGGGCTCGTCACGATTTCGCACAGTCAAAAGCTGGAAGGTCAGAAGACACGGAAATGGGACCATTTGAATGGTAGGTACGGTCCGCAGAAGAGGCTGCAATACGTCGGCTCGTTAAATTTCCAACTTTGGCATTGGGTGATCAGAAATATACACTCCACAAGGTAAGCCACGTCCCAATGTCGACAACGGTTTCGAGCGATACCAAGTTGGAAGAGACTCATGCACCAAAATAGGTTGATCGGAGTATCATAGATGCCCACAAGACGAACTGGCGCTATTTCGAACTGTCTGATCGGGGAGAGAGCACGATATCCAGTTGCATTTGTCTACAGATCCGTTGAACCTGAAGTTGTACTGAAGCCTAATAGAGGGGTAAAACAAATCGTTGATGGCATGCAGTGGTCAAGAGCGAGTGAATAGTGTGGTATTATTGGCGTTCATCTTCTCAGGGTCTCAGCAGGACTCGGCATCAACCGTAGAGCTTACCCTTCTGAACCTAGTCTGGACATGTAGAGGTTTCTTCACTATAGAGAAGGAAATCAATTGAAGCCATGCTGGAAGTAGTACATAATATCGGGTTTCTTTTACAAACTGTCCAAAGACTTTGGGATAGATACAAATAATCTACAAAGATGTCGATTCGTCTGCGTTAAGTATAAGTGTCGTGAAGAAGCGGATTATTTCAAGGAAAGCGTCAACGCTAGCCGCTACGTAAAGGGGTCTCGAGTGAGCTCATCGCTTCAGCAAAAAATACAAAAACTCACATTCGTTGACAGTGTGAATGCCACCAAGGGGCCCATTTTCAACGCTACCCATATTATAATGGTTATAGCGGAAGATGTGCTTCGAGAGCTTCCAATAGAAACGAGTATCTGTTGAATGCGTAAGGTCGACATGTACACAGCATTATTTCGAGTCTATTGCAACGTACCTGTGTTTCCAGACATCATACTAGGCGCGACAACGATCGAGTCCTCGGAGTCATCTCTGATGGACCGATGAGAGTTGTACACCGCTTTGATGGTACCAGAGAGAAGCTGGAAAGGGGCCGCATCCTCTCCAGTAGGCGTAATTGGAGCAGGCTCCAGTCCGTCACCATAAGCATCACGCAGTGTTAAGGTACCACTCGACGGGGCACCCTCCGCCGAAATGCGACTCCCAAAAGCATTATAGGTCAAGTTGAATTTATGCGCAAGGTCTTTGAGAAGGGCAGTATCATGACTCTTGACTTCATCAAGAGAGCTGACAACAGCTACGCGATGGTTAACGATTGCGTAGGCCTGTTCGGGGAGGGCATTGGATTTGACGCCACCATGTATAATGTCAATGGCCTGGGTAGTCTGAATGATACTGCTGATCACTGGGTCGGAACGGATGATATTTTGGAGTTTGTGAAGAGCGTTGCTTGACTTGATGGACTTCTTGATCGTTTTGCGTACTTCAGACGGCATGGATTTTGCGTGATCGGCCATGCATTGGAGGGTGCCGTAGATGGGCTCATGTCGTGTCTATTCAATGAATGAGCGAGATTTCACTGAATCAGAGAAATACACGTACGATCTTGACTTCGGTAGGGTGCCGCTCATAGTGTACTAGGAGAGCGGAAAGAATGCCAATGCTCTGTTCACAGATATATGATTGGTCAGTCAGTGTTCTTGTAAACTTTGGTACTGAGAAACCCACAGTATGCGTTGGAGGGATACTGGAATGGCCACCTGGGGCACTGACCTCAACGAGAACGTTGAGGAAGCCCTTCTCAGCGATAGCAGGCGTAGCGACAACGGATCCGAATTGTTCCACGATGCCACTCCCCTCATCAACAACCATTGCGAAGCCATTTTCTCCATAGGTGTTCTCCAGATATGGACCGAGATGACCAGCTCCCTGGTGGCCACTCGCTTCTTCATCGAAACCAAAGGCAAGTACAACTGTTCTTGTAGGTTGAAATTTGGCTTCAATCAGTGACTCGATAGCTGACCTATAGCCCAGATAATGAGTTGACAAGAGAACTTGATGGTGATTAAGACATTGCTCACAAGATGCCAATAAGTCCGCTTTTATCATCCAAGCTACCCCTTCCCCAAATACGTTCACCATCATAGTAACCAGAGTAAGGCGGGTACTTCCACTTGTCAACGGTAATAGGCTCGACAGGGACCACGTCCTGGTGAGCGGCTAGAAGGATGGGCTTAAGAGATGAGTTGTAGCCCGTCCATTCAAAGGAGAGACCGTAGGTGTTGACTTTGGTAAGCTTGAGTGTCTGGTGACTTGATGAAAAGACCATAAGTTTCATGAAATTCAATCAACGGGAAGACGCACACAAGGGGGTAAGCGTTCTCGAGGTAATCGTGGAATGGGCCAAAAGCGAGCCAGCGAGTATCGACACCAACATCACCCATACCATCGAATGACTCCGTTCTAAACTTGTCAGGATTAACCATTGGGATGTTAGTTAAGAGGAGCTCACGGAACTCGCACAGCGCGAGACAACCAGTCGATCGCGCTCTCCTTGAAAGCAGTCGTTCTGATCTTCTCGTTCATCGTCTTCCATATCTCTGCATTCTTCTCTGGCGACAGAGCCCTAGCCTGTGGACATCCTGGGCCATTTGAACTCGATTTCACGTCCAAATACACCTCTCGCCACCAGTAAATGTTTTGGAGCAACAAGATAAACCACACAATCCAAAGTGTTTTTTGGAGTCGAGTGTGAGATGTGGGGAGGATATTCCATCGTGATACGCGAGGTGTAGGCCCAGGGGCTGACGAGGGGAGTACTGGTTCCCCTTTCTTCTCGTTGAGGGATGGCATGATGGTGGTTACTGTGAGAAAGGTCTCTGAGCGGTGTGCTATACTTGGTACAGGACAATGGCCCGACTCGTCCAGACTGGGCGCCTAGATAACTCTCAGTGAAATGAATGCGTTTGGTGGGTGCTCAAACGAGCATGGGTGAAACCTCTAAGGATTCTCATCGCCTGTGAACATGGATATGGAACAGGTACATGACGGTATGTGATTCAGTACCGTAGGGGTGTCCGAAATCAAAGCTATCCGAGATATTTCTCGGTAAACCTGGCTGCAGACCTCTTTCCTGGAAGTTTGAAGTCACCTCTAATATAAGTAACGAAACCCCTTCCTCCTTTCCATTGCTCTCTCAAATGTGATACCTTCCAATCTTGCGGCCTCTTCCACGCGAGATCGATTCGAGTCTTTCATCACTAGCTTCTCGTCAGAGTCGAGCTTTTGATTCCTTTTAACGAGCATTCGACGAATCACTAGATGGAAATGAGCAAAGACCAAGACGAGCGTGTCTATAAAGATTTACTTAGCGACAAGAAAGTGCTGATCACCAGAGCTCCGAGGGAGATAGCCATCGACTGATGATATCCAGGGCCCCAATCAGACTTCCATGTGTAAGAGCCCATACTATTTTCAGTATGGTCAATTACTCAAAGGGTGCAAGAAAGGTATCGGACTTACACACTCCCAAGATGCCCAGAGCCGTTGACGATTGCGAGCGCAGCAGCCCTTTTGCTACATTACCAAGGGTCATCATCTGAGGGCGAGAGATGTAACATAAACGTACGCTGGAGGTCGTGGAACAGAATTTGCTACCCATACAGCGGTCATAGCGAAGCCTTGCACAACTCAGTTGTTTGCTTGTAAAGCTGGTGGGACAAGGCACTTACCGACATACCCACAGGCCATAAGGAAGAGCGAGACATATCTCGCTGCAATCGACATAGTCGACAGAGATATAACAAAGCCCAGGATGACACCCCACCACCAAACCGCGAGGTGGAAGAATCGTTCACCGGTTCTATCTACGAGTCAATGTATCAAAAGGTCGTAATTTAAGAGAATATAATTCAATGCATACCAGCGTGCCAGGCATTGAGGCAGCACAATATTGCAGCCAATATCCATGGAGGTCTAAACAGACATAAATGTACATGGATTTGGGACAATAATCCCACTTACGCTGCGAGAAGTAAGGTCGTAGTTGTGCTGTATCCAAGGGTTTTAGTTAGGCTGCGTAGATCATTAGCCGCTGCGCGATGTATGTATCATTCAGGTGCCTTACGTTGGGAAAAACTGTACAAAGCTCAAGCCAAGGATTTGCGACATGGTCATGATCGAAAAAACGACGACAATGGGGTCCATGATCGCCAATTTGAGGCCATGAACTGGCCTGCAGAAGTTTTACAGTTTGCCCGTGAAGTATTGATAAGTAGCGGAGGTGCTCACGAGTCTTCTTCGTCGTCTTTATCGGCCTCTCCCGTATCCTCAGAAAGGCGCGCCTGTGCAAGCCTCGACTCAGTCTCCGTTATCCATCGGGTATTGTGAGGCTAGATAAAGCGCCGACACAACTGTGAGATGACCTCCATCTGAGAGTTGGTCGTAACCCACATAATCTGGGAGTAGCCACCTGTAGACACTTTAGGTCCCATATTGTTGAATGAGGCAAAATGACGACCTTACATGCTATTGAAGCCCACAAGAATGGTGATTGCACCTTCAATGAAGAAGAGCCTGGATTGTGACAGGTTGGGTGTACAGGAACGAGACGACATTGCATGACGTACCATCGCCATGCCCGTATGCCCCTCATTCCCTCCATATTTCCCAAAATGCCTGCGGCCACGAGCTATAAAGGAAGTCTCCAGCAGAGCATCGTACCTTGATCAACGAGAGCTTACGTTTCCAAAAGCGTTAGATATCAACAAACCTGAATACAGAAACGCTGAACGAAATGCTAATTCCTGAGAGATAGAATCAGATTATGCTCTCGATGAATGCTACTAAGAAGCACTTTTTTGGTATACCACCTTGATAGCAAGAAGATGGCGCCCGGATAGAAGGCCGACTCCGGAAGGCCAATGAAGATCCTGCAAGCCAAGATTCCAGCATAGTTCTTTGTAACCTTTCAAAATGGTCGTTTAGATCGAAGCAAACAGAATATAAATTGCGGCCTACCCCGGTCAGGGCACTGGTTATCCCCCATAGCACTGTGCAGGCACCAATATACAACGAAGGCCTTGAATTTGCACGTTTGAGGCAATCAGATGTCAGGAGCAAGGCGACCTAGCTACCTGTTGACTTTGTTCAAGATCTACGGTTTAACCGTCAGCAATGATCAAGCTGAAGAGGCAAATGGTTCCATACCATATTGGAAGGGATTTGTCCCGGACAGTATGTGACGAAAAGTATAGCAATAACCGTGGCATATTGGACATCTGAAAGACGGGTTATCAGGTCAAGGCCCAGTTTGACACCGTATAAAACCACCTACCGTTGATGTGTAGATCTTGCTGCATTCCCTTGAGCCGAGCTGTGGTCACTCCATTGCGCTAAGATCATTCATGGTAGACCAGGGGTAAGTCACTGCGCAAAATTAGTGGAGGATGCGTACATCGATGTAATTCATAATGTATATGAGGAATATCGTAGGGAGGAGCCGCATATCCAGTTTGCGAACCAGCTTACGTTCAGCGAGTAGGCGTTCGCGAGATCCAGGTTCAGGGAGCTTTTCGTAGGTCAGGGTTGTCTCTCGTGTTGAAGTTTCTGAAGCCTCTTTGTCCGTCATTTCTTTCATGCGTTCGCCAAAAGATAATCGCTAGGTGTTGAGAGAGGAGAGGAAGGGGTACGAAGATTCCGTGAAGAGACGTGGCTGGAGCTTTAAGAAGCCAGTACGTGTGGTCAATATTTCACACAGGCTACAAGAGCTTATTTTCAGAAGAGCCTGGATTGGGGCCAAATGAATGGGCAGTAAGGTCCTTCGAATAGTGATTCGCGGATTGAGTATCCAATTAAGGTATCGATTCAAATCGGTTTGACATACGTCCCCTCAGAAGCTATTTTTAAACTTCCGAAGGTAAGTGCGAATAATCCAAGCCCTTGGCTATGTCGAGGCACGTCAATTGAGGGCTATTGTGGTATAAAGGAAGATAATCTTACCTTCCAATACTTATAGACCAAGATATATTCAATCACCCCAATTCAAACCTAATGCAGCGTTGTTATCCCCTCTTACGGCACGTTCGATTGCCTCTGCAAAAGTTCGCAAAGCAAGCACGTCTTCGTTTAGCGCATTAGATCGTAGGTGGTCCTCAATGTCTGGGGGGGTAACTCCTAGTGCTTTTTGGAGTGCTTGCTCACGTTCAAGACCACGCAGTTTATCGATACTGGTCAAGAGCTGAGGAAGATCTTTGTGTTCAGAAAGGATCTTCCGAATGTCTGGTGAAGTCGCTATAAAGAGTTCAATTTTCTTTTTTCTTTTCATTTGAATGACACAAAAGAACGGACCAATGGCCTCGTATTGGGATAGTTGCAACGTCTTTGGATCGTCCCGTTTCAGAAGATCAGGGAACGAAGACTCGTCTGGAACGTATGGCCATGTAAGAGAAGTCAAAGGTTTCAAAGGTACAGAGTCAGAGAGAGTAAGGTCCTTGTCTGCTGCGACTTCTAGAATTGGATATTAATTAGTTAGTCCTAGAGGTAGATATTGAAGAGATACCTTTGTCATTCATGGCCACTACCGTAGGTTCTGGTGTGGGAGAGGGATCACTTGGTACACATGACGATTCTATGCCACAATTTATCACCGATCTGAATATGCGCTGTAATCGTACCTTTATGTCTCTTGTAGCATCCCAATGAACAACTTGACAGATTTCAGTTTGGAAACCGGACGACCAATGTTCCAGACACACTAAACGATTTTACACTGGGGACAGGTGTACTTGTAGGATTGCTCTGCGCACACTTGACACAGTACCGATGATTTGTTCTTGGGTGGCATCGGAAGAGGGTTGATATAGGGCCGTGTCAGCAAGACATGGTGGTTGAGAACAAGCGGTGGCTGATGCCGGCGGCAAGTCAATCAATGCGTGTTCCGAGTAAATCTTATCACCATACTTCCAACATCATCTTAGTCTCTCACCCGAAATCATGGTATATCCTGGTCAATAGAATTATCTTGGTATAGCGGAATGTTTTTACTAACTACCTATAGCAAAGACGCATGTCATCAAGACATTTGAAACGCTTGTGGCCTCTTTACCTGAGGCAGAACGCACCAAGGTTTGTTCCCTACTATCTCCTAGATAATATGCGTTTGACGAACATGAACCAGCCCCAAGTGGTACTTCTTGCTGGCGAAATTGTTGGCTTTCGAAACGATACCG
>Ga0247742_10002100_pt1 | contig 13290 bp, 16 predicted proteins | sample UWRJL208509C2_FD_180944 | JGI IMG/M metagenome (GOLD analysis project Ga0247742, IMG submission 180944) | Plant litter microbial communities from Arlington Agricultural Research Station in Wisconsin, United States - UWRJ-L208-509C-2 | ecosystem: Environmental > Terrestrial > Plant litter >...
TAGCCGCGGCCGCGTACGGTCTCGATCGGCTTGAGCACGCTTTCCGGATCCAGCTTGCGGCGCAGGCGACCGATGAAGACCTCCAGCACGTTGGAGTCGCGGTCGAAGTCCTGCTGGTAGATGTGTTCGGTAAGGTCGGCCTTGGAGACCAGCTCGCCCGCGTGCAGCATCAGGTATTCCAGCACCTTGTACTCATAGCTGGTGAGGTCGACCTGGCGGCCTTCGACGGTGACCGTCTGCGCCGTGGTGTCCAGCTTGATGGGGCCGCAGGCCAGCACCGGCTTGGACCAGCCGCTCGCGCGACGGACCAGGGCGTTGATGCGGGCGAGCAGTTCCTCGACATGGAACGGCTTGACCAGGTAGTCGTCGGCGCCGTGCTTGAGGCCCTCGACCTTGTCCTGCCAGCTCCCGCGGGCGGTGAGGATCAGGATCGGGTAGCGCTGACCGTGCTCGCGCAGCGCCTTGACCAGATCCATGCCCGACAATTTGGGCAGGCCCAGGTCGATGATCGCCAGGTCGAACGGCACCTCACGGCCCAGGTACAGGCCTTCTTCGCCATCCTGGGCAGCGTCCACGGCGAAGCCGTCACGCTTCAGGCGCGCGGCGAGGGTCTCGCGAAGCGGGGCCTCATCCTCTACTAGCAGGATTCGCATCAATGTTTCTCCTTGTTATCCCCGGCGCTGGCGTCCAGGGGCTTGGGGGTTTCGGTTCGGACCGGCACGACGCGGACATGACCGTCCAACGTGAGCACCTTGACCCGGTATTCGGTAAAGCGACCGCGCTCGACGAGCCGCGTGTCCGCTGACAGCACCTTGCCCCTGGTTTCTTTTTGCACCTGAGTCACCGCCTGCTCCAGCGTCAGCGACTGGTCGGCCTGCACGGCAAGGGGCGCAGCAAGGCAAAGTGCGGCGAAAAATAGCGGACGAAACGTGATTTTCATGTCTGGCGCAGAAAGACTGGTCGGCCGATCATGCCCACGCCCGACCAGCCCGAAGCTGAACGAAATCAGGCTGCCTGGCGAAGCGGCGCCATCGCGGCTTCGATCAGGCCCCAATCCGCCCCCGGAAGATGGGCCCCTTCGCTCAGCTGCCGGCGGAATCCGCGCGCGCCCGGCTCGCCCTGGTACAGGCCCAGGATGTGCCGGGTGATGTGCTTCAACTGGCCGCCGCGGGCCAGTTCGGCCTCGATATAGATACGCATGCGCTCCAGCACCTCGCTGCGATCCGGCAGGGGCGTGCCGTAGAGATCGGCCTCCAGCTTCGCCAGCACGAAGGGGTCGTGGTAGGCGGCGCGACCGATCATCACCCCGTCGACCTGGCCCAGGTGCTGGCGGACCGCCTCGACCGTGGTGATGCCCCCGTTGATCACGACGGTCAGCTCGGGAAACTCACGCTTCAGGCGATAGACGCGCTCGTAGTCCAGGGGCGGGATTTCTCGATTCTCTTTGGGGCTGAGACCCTCGAGCCACGCCTTCCGGGCGTGCACGACAAGGATGTCCACACCGGCTTCGATCATCGTGGTGGTGAAGCGCTGCAGGTCGGCGTACTCGTCCTGGTCGTCCACGCCGATGCGGCATTTCACCGTCACCGGGATGTCCACCGCACCGGCCATCGCGCGGACGCACTCACCCACCAGTTCGGGCTCGCGCATCAGGCAGGCGCCGAATTTGCCCGACTGCACGCGGTCCGACGGGCAGCCGACGTTGAGGTTGATCTCGTCGTACCCGGCTTCCGCGCCCATCACCGCCGCCTTCGCCAGTTCCACCGGATCGCTGCCGCCCAGCTGCAAGGCCACCGGATGCTCCTCGTGGCTGTGCTCGAGGAGGCGAATCTGGTTGCCCCGCACGAGCGCGGCGCTGGTGACCATCTCGGTGTAGAGGCGGGCATGGGGGGACAGCAGCCGGTGGAAGTACCGGCAGTGGCGGTCCGTCCAATCCATCATGGGGGCGACGGTGAGGCGGAAGGCTGAGGGAGAGATGGGTTGCATGGGGCCTATTCTAACGGATGCCCCGAAGATGGCTGGCCTTAGGTAAGGCGACTTACATTAGGCCGGCCCTTATCAAAGAAAGCAGCCCGTTTCTTTAATAAGGCACCGATGGCCACTCGGGCGTCCCACCCCGGTCACCGCCCACCAACAGCCAACATCCGGCCGCATTTTTCGGCCGCCCTCGCGATGTCCTCGACCAGTCGAGTGACGACCGGATGGCCCATACCATCGGCATCGACTCTTCCTGCTACAGCGACGGCGATTCCAGGCAAATCATCGACAAAGAGACGCAACGCACCGAACGCCTCTTCCCGAGAGAAACCCATGGTTGCCGCCTGCTCGATCCAATCGTCGAGACGGATGTCATGCCATTTGTAGGTGGATCCGATCTTCATGGCCAGCTTCAGCTTCCGTCGGGCGATGCCGTCGTACGGAAGTGCGCTGGAGATGTCGTACAAGGGCGCGAGGCGCACGCCTTGGTTGGAACCAAGAAGAAGGGAATAGTTCTTCGCGTGGGCGTCCGATCCGCCGATGAACCAGTTGAAGATCAGTGCCAAAAAGAAGACCTGGAGGTCCCCTTCCGATTCTGTCGAGTAGTCGCGAATCAGCTTCCCGATGGCCTGGGGCGACGGTCCACCCTCGTTCTGGTATTTCATTTCAGGTCGGACGCCAAGCGCCTGGCAAACATCTTCCTGATGAATGCGAAGCCACGTGCCGTCCTGCTTGACGCGATCGTACCGCTCGACGCAGATGGCGACCTCGTCTCCCACGCGAAGAACGGTGGACGTGCAAGTAGGCAAACCGATCGCTGCGGCTAGCTGCAGGCAGTAATGTTCGTTGTGCGCGTAACCATCGAAGTTACCCGTCGGCGGCTTTAACAGCGAAAAACTCCATTCACACGTCCTTCTTATTGGGGACGTAGTACTGCCGAAACGTCTCAGTCAGGGAAGGCGAGGAAGTCCATGAGGTCGTCCCGAATCGCGATACGGTGGCGTTGATATCCGGCGTAGTGATGCCAGTCCCAGGCTCGCGCTGACGTGACGCGGGATCTTCCACCAGCAGCGTCAGTTCCAGCGCGTGCAAGGCACGCATGACGAGTTCGAGTTCAGCACGAGGCTTTCCCTTCTCGATGTCGATGACCCACTGACGCGTTACTCCAACGCGACGGGCGAGTTCGGCCTGGTCAAGCTTCAGTTCCCTGCGGCGGCTCCGAATCGCGAGACCTAGCTCGCTGGCCGTACGTATCGCTGGCATGGACGTGTCCTCGCAAGGTAAGCGTTCGGTTACATCATACGAATGTCAACGAGCGCTTACAAGCTGCATAAGTTGCCGATCGGTTACATAATATAAATGTAACCGATCGTAGACATTCGTTATTTCGACCTAAGCACGCCTCGATTCGGGCTTCGAAACCAGACCGCGCATCGTTCCACCCGGACTCTTTCTACAGGACCAGGGAGCGACCACGTGATGCGGCATTTAGTGCTTCTAACCCGGCTTTGCGTCCTTACCGTTCTCCTGGCGGGAAGCAACAACTGTCGCGCTTTATCTTTATTGAGGACGAGCGCTCCGCAGTGAACGGACGCGCAACGCCGTTCTGACAACCTCCCTGCAAGCCCAGTTCAAGGCGTGTCCTTCGTCCGAACAATCCTCGGACGCCCCCTTGTTAGCTGGAGTTCTCACCAATGCCCACCCTCTTCGAACCGTATACCTTGCGGAGCGTCACCTTCCGGAACCGGATCGTCGTTTCACCGATGTGCAATTACGTGGCGATCGACGGTGTCCTCACCGACTGGCATCGCGCCCACTACGCCTCGCTTGCGCGTGGTGGCGCAGGACTTGTTGTCGTGGAGGCCACGGCGGTCTCGCCCGAAGGTCGCATCACCCCGGGGGATTCCGGTCTGTGGAACGACGCCCAGGGTGCGGTGCTGGCCGAGGTGGCGGCGAGCATCAAGGCCGCGGGTGCCGTTCCTGGCCTCCAGCTCGCCCACGCTGGTCGCAAGGCGAGCGCGAATCGCCCCTGGGAAGGCGACGACAGCATGGCGCACGACGATCCCCGTGGCTGGGAGACGATCGCGCCCTCGGCCATTGCACTTGGCGGCCTTCTTCCTAAAGTGCCCCGCGCCATCACGCTGGACGAGATCAAGCGTGTGCAGGGCGACTACGTCGCGGCCACGAAGCGAGCCCTCGCCGCCGGCTTCGAGTTCCTTCATCTGCACTTTGCGCACGGCTACCTGGCCGCGAGCTTCCTCAACGATCATTCGAACCACCGGACCGACGCTTACGGCGGAAGCCTGGAGAACCGCGCGCGGTTCCTGAGGGAAACCGTCGACGCGGTGCGAGCGGCATGGCCGGACCACCTGCCCCTGAGCGTCAGGCTCGGCGTTATCGAATTCGACGGCAGGGATGAGGAGACCGTGGCAAACGCCATTGTCGTCGCCAGTGGGTTCAAGGCGGCCGGCGTCGACCTGCTCGACCTGAGCATGGGATTCACGACGCTCGACGTGGCCATTCCCTGGGGCACGCCGGCCTTCATGGCACCGATCGCCGAGCGGTTCCGTCGCGAGGTCGACATGCCATTATCATCGTCGTGGGGTTTCGATACGCCCGAGATCGCCGAACGGGCTGTCAGCGAAGGACCGCTGGACCTGGTGATGGTCGGCAAGGCGCATCTGGCCAATCCGCACTGGCCCTACTACGCGGCACGCAAGCTCGGTGTCGATCGGCCATCCTGGACCTTGCCGGCGCCGTATGCGCACTGGCTCGAGCGGTATGCCGTCGGGTCATGAGATAATCCGCAAGTTAATGTCCTACTGGACGAACTACCCGGATCATCACTCAATGAGTTTACCCAGGACGGAAGCATTGCCTTCGGCAAGCGCCCATACCGAAGGCAATCCCAAGACCCCCGTCCACATCGGGTACCGACCGGATATCGATGGCCTGCGCGCAGTCGCCGTGCTCAGCGTCGTCTGCTTTCATGCGTTCAGTCGGAGGCTCCCGGGCGGCTTTGTCGGCGTCGACATCTTCTTCGTCATCTCCGGCTTTCTGATCAGCTCGATTATCTTCAGGAACATGGAGCGTGGCTCGTTCAGCTTCGTCGACTTCTACGTTCGACGAATCAAGCGAATACTTCCCGTCCTTATCGTCGTCCTCGCCGCTTGTGGCATTTACGGCTGGTTCGAGATGTTTCCGGCCGATTTCCTTGCGCTGGGCAAGCATGTCGCCGCAGGCGCCGCGTTTGGTTCCAACTTCGTGCTGTGGAACGAAGCGGGTTACTTCGACGGCGCCTCATCGACAAAACCCTTGCTGCATCTCTGGTCCCTAGCGATTGAGGAACAGTTCTATCTGATCTGGCCTGTCCTCGCGCTGATCTGCTTTCGCCTGCGCCTGAGCTTTCTATGGGTCAACGTGGTGATCGTGCTGGCATCGTTCGCCATGGGCATCCACTTGCTGAATACGGATCGCACGGCGGCGTTCTACTCACCCATGTCCCGTTTCTGGGAAATCGGCGTAGGCAGCGCGCTGGCCTGGTTTGTATTCCGGCACCCGACGTCCTATGAAAGGATCCTCGACAAACGACGCCTGGCCGATGCCATCTCCGTTTTCGGGGCCCTCGCACTCGCCTACTCGATCCTGCACTTTTCAGAGCGTCTACCATTTCCTGGATATCGGGCCGCACTCCCTGTCCTGGGCGCGGCCGCCGTCATCTTTGCCGGGCCTCGCGCTGTCGTAAACAAGTGGGTCCTGTCGAACCGCGCGGCAGTCTGGGTCGGCCTCATCAGTTACCCCATCTACCTCTGGCATTGGCCGCTGCTTACTGCGGCACACTTGTCCACGTCGCCGTTTGTGACCGACTACATCGTTGCCGTGAAGCTGGCCATCGTGCTGGCGAGTGTCCTATTGGGTTGGCTGAGCTATAAGCTGATTGAGACACCTGTGAAGAGGGTTCGCGCGGACAGGCCGCTGGCTGCTGGCATTTTCGCCACACTACTGGTGCTCGGTGGCGCTGGCCTGTACACGATGCGCGCCGGAGGATTTCCCAATCGCGTGCCCGAAAGCCTGAGGGAGCTCGGTGCTATCACCAACCCTTACGCGTATTTCCACTTCGGGGAAGCCATTCGCAGCAGCACCTGTCACATCGATGCAAAGATGCCGGAAGGCTTTCAAAGACCCGCCCAATGTTTCAGTAATCAGCACCCCCTCGTCATGCTCTGGGGCGACTCGTATGCCGCGGCTCTCTATCCGGGCCTCGAGGCGCTGTCGCGTTCGGAAGGATTTGGTATTACGCAGATCACCGGAGGCAACGCCCCGCCGTTCTTCGACAAAACCAAACTTGCCGCTGATAACGTCAGCCTCTTCGATGAGAATACGACTGCTCTCGACGTCGCCACGCGCTCGCATCCCGACGTCATCATCCTCAGCTGGATGGTGACTGGCTCAAATGCTGTCCTCGCCGCAGATGGCACCGCGGATCAGAGCGGCTCGGTCGCCGCCTTCGCAGACACCGTGCGGAGAATTCACCAGGCCACGCCGACGAGCCGCATCATCCTCGTCGGGCCCGTTCCTCATTGGGACGGAACGCTGGCAAAGGTGACCGTCAACTACCTGCAGAGCCAGTCGTTCCGCTCGCAGATGCCGGCGTACACCACCTTTGGCCTCCGACCCGAAATGAAGAACTGGGACGACTACTTTTCAGTTGCGATTCCCAAGCTAGGCGTAACGTATATATCGGCCTATAAAGCACTCTGCAATACATCGGGTTGCCTTACCCACGTGGGGCCCCTGGCCACCGACCTGACGGCGGTGGACTGGGGACACCTTACCAAGGCCGGCGCGGAATACCTTTTCACACGGATAGGCCACACCATCCGGGCCGAGCTCGATATCACGAAACCGGAGCCCCGTGCGCCATGATCGTCACCGAACGCCTGATCCTCAGTCCCACGACGGTTTCCGATTTCGAGGACTGCCACGCGGCACGCACCGACCCCGAGGTCATGCACTTCATCGGCGGACCCGCGTCCTCCGAAGACACGTGGCTCAAGCTACTCAGGAACATCGGCCACTGGACCGCGTACGGGCACGGGTTGTTCACCGTACGAGAGCGGCATGGCGGACGTTTCGTCGGTGACGTGGGCCTGGCGACGTTTCATCGCGACCTCGGTGCGGACTTCGATCCCTTCCCGGAGGCGGCCTGGGTCCTTGCACGATCCGCACACGGCAAGGGCTACGCGACCGAAGCCGTGCAAGCGGCGCACGACTGGTTTTTCACCCAGCGCGAGGCTGAGCGCACCGTGTGCATCATCAATCCCGAGAACCTTCCGTCGGTCCGCGTTGCGGAACGGCTCGGCTATCGCCCGTTTGGCGAGGCACCGTACAAGGGTTCGACGGTGACGATGTTCGAGCGTCTTCCAGGTCGATCGTAACGAATCAGACGACGTCGATATTCTGGGCGATTCGCCACAACACGCCCGTCGGATCGATCAGTACGAAGTCGCGCATGCCCCAGGGTTGATCCGCCGGCGGAACGACTCGCACACCGTAGCGTCCGACGATGTCCCAGGCCTGCACGTGATTCCACCAGGCGGCCACGTCGACGACGAGCATGTGCATCATGACGTTCTCGGCGTGTTCCTTGACGTAGAACTTCTGCAGGAGAAAGCTGGTTTCTCCCGCCCTGAGATAAGCCAGGTCGTCGGACGACCACGCCACGGTGAATCCGACGTCGCTGTAAAAGCGTTTCGATAACTCGAAATCCTTCGCTGGCACGAAGGCCTTGATCTCTACCGTTTCCATCGTCACTGCACTTTCCTCGTCGGGTGATGCGAGTCAGGCTGACTCACGATCCTTGCGTCCGATCTCGACGAGGGCGGCAAGCCCCCGTTTCAACGCGCGAAGTCCGCTGTCGCCGATACGCGTGTGCAGATCCGCGTCGATGCGATCACGCGCGGCGCCTTGCACGGCGGCGGCATCGCGACCCCGTTCGGTCAGCGTGATGACCAGCTTGCGACGATCCACGGGATCGCCATCGCGCGTGAGGTAGCCCCGGGTGACCAGGGTGTCGACGAGTTGCCCTGCAGCCTGCTTGGAAATGCGAAGCTCCTGGACCAGTCGCCCCAGCGGGACGTCACCCGCACCCATTGCCAGACCGCCGATCACATACAGGCCATTCTCGGGAATGTCGTCGTAGCCGGCCTCGTCGAGCGCACGGCGCATAGCGGCGGCATAGGTGCCGCGAGCATGCCTGAGGAGCGCGGGCACAACGATGTCTTCATACCAGGCGGGTTGATCACGGGCCACGGCAGCGCACCTCATCAACTTGGTTGATAGTCAATATAGTTTACTATCAACCAAGTTTTCAAGTGTCTGCCAGGGGCGGCCCGTAGAGAAAATGAAGTACCCGACGACTCCCTGCCGTACGTCCTTTCGCCGACGAGTGGATCAGCAGCGGACGCAGGACAACCACCCCGCCACGCTCGACCACGCAGGGGAGCTTGCGCGTTGCGGCAGCATCCCGGATAGCCTCACTCGACAAACGCCCCATCCGGTGCGTGCCGGGGACGACCTCCAGCGGCCCCGTCTCCGCCGCGTTGTCGTCCAGTTGCAGTCGCACCGCGACAAACTGCTCGAGCACCTCGACGGGTGGTTGGGCGAACCACACGCCCTCCTTGCGCGACCAGCCCGACCAGCCAATCGCGTCGTGGCGTTCGCGCACCGGAATGCTCAGGTCCTGATGTGGCGTCACCGACCATGTGGACGTGTCGGATTTGGCGAACAGCGTGCATTGGAGCGCTTGCGCACCGGGTGCCAGCAGCGCCGCAATCGACGGATGGCTGGCCAGCGATCGTCCCAGCGAACCGATACCCTCGAACGACAAGAGTGCTCGCGAACCTGCGCCGATCAGAGGCAACGCTTCGAGATCTTCGATCAGCGCGTCACAAGATGACGCCGCGACAATGCGCGGCAGAATGGCGAATCCGTCACGTGCGAACGCAGCGGCACTGCTCATGACCACACCAACTTCGGTCACACATCCTCCTCTTCCGGAGCGCCTGATGCATCCGCTAGCATCACGTCATCACGAAAGGATGCCCATGACCGAATCGCCCGCCACGTTGCGCAAACCAAGACGATGGATGGTACATGTCGTCTGGCTCGCCATCGTCTTTCTTGCATTCTGGGGCGGCACGAAGTTCGGATTCCAGGTGTACAACGCGACGCTCGGCATGATGATCCTGGACAATGACCGCGTCCAGACGCTTGGTCAGGTCCGCGTGTCATTGCGCCTGCTCGGCGACGACGATCTGTCCGTGCACCGGGCCAGCGAAACCACGATGCTTCGCTCCAGCCTCCTACGCTTAGCCAACCTGCCCCGATACATCCCTTGCAGGCCGACGGATGCCGGTGCCCTGGTTGCGGCAAGAGGATATTTGGCCATACATCCCCTGGCTTCGGAGAAACAACTCGGCGACATCTACACCGAGGGTCTTTCCTATTGCGATAAGCCAGCTGATCGCTATCCGTATCCCCACGTCATCTTTTAAGCCTCAATCGCAGTTCATCGCCTTGCCCGTCGTACCGACGAATCGCGGCTTGGTCAGCAGCACCTGAAACAACGCGCCGGGCCACATCTCGAATGACGACATGCCTGCCTTGATCGGGCAGCTCGACGTTGCCAGGACCTTGTCGTTGTCGAGCGGCATGATGCCCATGTCGAACTTGAGCGGGCGATCGAAAGGATTGTGGAGCGAGAGGATCATGTCGCCCTTGGGTGACTGCTCGAGGCTCGCCGTCAGGGTCTTCTCGGGATGCGTCACCACAGCGACCGCACGAAAGTTCGACACGGTGTCACCGGTGACATCCGCTTCGAGATTGAGCGCCTGCCCTGCGATGATCGCCAGTCCGAAGGGCTGCACCGTGCCCGGCAGCACATCGAAGGTGTGATCGTAGGTACCGCCATCCTTCGTTTTCAGCGTGACGCGGACGTCGTGCTGGCAGAGCGTGTGTTTACACATCTCCGCCTTGCCGGCGGCATCGCTACCATCGTCAGCGGCGCGGACATGTCCTGCCACACCGAGGCCGATCATGAAGATCGCCCCGCACCAGGGTTTAAGCGTCATGAGATGCATCCTTGTCGACGAGGGTTTTCAGTGTCCGGCCGTGGCTTCGGCGTACGCTGCGTTGATTTCTTTTGCCTTCTGCTCAGCCAGTGCACGGATATCCGGGCCAAGGTTGGCGACCTTATCGGGGTGGTACTCGCTCATCCGCGCACGATAGGCATTGACGATCTGCTCGTGCGTCGCATCGGGCGGAACGCCCAGCACGTCATGCCAGGGCGGCTGACGCTGGAACAGGTTCGGTGGCTCAGGGCGGTGCGGCTCCCCTGTCGGCTTCTCCGACTTGCTCATCATCGATGAAGCGAATTTGTAGCCCAGTGCCAGGCAGATGGCGATAACGATGATGTCGGCCAGGGTCATGCCAGCGCGCCTTCGATGTGTTGGAGATAGGTAGTCAATTGGGCATGGCGCTCGCTGCCGGCGTCTTCGATGTCCAACTGCCGCTGGAGCCTGCCACGAATCGCCCCGGCGAGGCGAAGGCGCTCTCCCGCGTCCAGCAGGTGCCGTGCGGTCGACACGAGATCGAAGCGACCGGCGGCACGCAGTCCCTGCTTGCGGACCAGATCGAGCGAATACGGCGCGCACAAGAGTGCATCGGATGCGATGCCGGTGAATTCCTTGCCGCCGATGCCAGTGACCTTGCGCAGGCGCCATACGCGGAACACGGCGAACACGATGGCCGCGTAGACGGCAACCATCCAGCCAAGCAGCACGAGCACGTTGCTCAGGAGCACGACCGGGAGCACCGCGAAGATCATGGCCACCAGCGTCACGGGCAAGGCAGAAGCCGCGACGCCGACCCGCCATGCCCGCAACCCGCGCGGCGCCGCCAGCGGCGACGGCACCCGACCCGATGACCAACGAAGGCGGAGTTCGGCGCGATGCGGTGCGAGCAAGGCGGGAACATAGACATGGCGCCCGACGAGCTCGAAGTCCGAGCCCACCGAGAACGACCACGAACCGTCACGTCGCTCGAAGAGCACGACTTCGTTGTGGTAAAGCAGCAAGGTGGCGTCGTACAGATACATGCCGACGACGCCAACGAGCAGCCACCACGAGGTCAGGAGCATGGAACGCGTTACGCCTTGCGACCGAACAGGCGCTTGATGGCACCACCCAGCGCGGCAAAGCCGATCAGGATGAATTTCCATGCGGCCGCAAGGAAGGTGCCGATAATCGCGAAGAAGCCCTTCTTCGCGGCCACGGCAGCAACGCCACCAGTGATCAGCGCAGCAAGGCCGTACTCGGCCACCTTGTCGCCGCTGTGGAAGTCCGTATACGCCTGGCCCGGTGCGAACGTGAAGCCACCCATCGTGCCCTTGAACTGGTTGACCGCCGTGGCGAGGCCATCCGGGTCGGCGACCAGAACGACGTTCATCACGCCGCTACGGCCGAGGATGCGCGCGTTGTAGTTCACCACCTCGGTCTGCGACTTGTCGTTGCGTGCGATGAACGACCAGGCCAGCGACTTGAACTCGCTGTCGTACTTCGGCGGGTTCTTCCAGCCGATGAGGGTGAGCGTGTCCCAACCGCGCGAACGACGCTCCTTGTTGCTCTCCTCCGTGCCTTCGCGAACGTTCTTCAGGATGTCGTCGGCATCGAGCTTTTCATCATCCTTGACGTAACCGATATCGTCATAATCGAAGAACGCCGTCCACGCCATATCCTCCGGAGCGAGCGTATACGTGTCGGTCTGGTCGGGCGGATTTTCCATCAGCACGTTGAGACGCTTGGTACCTTCCGGGTCGAGGAAGGCATAGCCCTTGGGTACGTCGAGCGTCGCCTGCGGGCCGACCTGCACCTTCGTGGGCCCGAATTTCCACGGCAGCTCCGACACCGGAGAAGCCTGGGCGACGAGTGTCACCAACGACAGCGCGAGTGCGGCTGCCAACGTCCTTACCAATCCAGTCATCGTGTTTTCCCCAAACCATGCGCCGAGCGCAAGCGCGATCAGACGCACGCCATGGCGTGAATCCGGTGTCCCTGTGAGTCATGGAAGCCCCTGCCATGACAACTATAAGTTTGCAACAAAAACGCGGCGGAGGGAATTCGGCGATGCGATCCAACGCCATGGCTTCCGGGGGGTTCCGGTAGAATGGCGGGTTGTGGTTTACAGGGCAGCCCGTCATGCACATCGTCGTCAACGAAGAACTCAAGGCCTACATCGACCCGCTGACCCCCGACGAGTACGAGTCGCTGGAGCGCAGCCTGCTCAGCGAGGGCTGTCGCGACGCCCTGGTGCTGTGGGGCGACACGCTGGTCGACGGCCACAACCGTTACGGCATCTGCCGCAAGCACGACATCCCCTTCCAGACCGTGCAGAACGAACGCTTTCGTTCGATCGACGACGTTCACCTGTGGATGATCGAGCAGCATCTGGGCCGGCGCAGCGTGTCGGACTTCCAGCGCGGCGTGCTCGCCCTGCGCAAACGCGAGATCCTCGCCGAGCGCCGCGCGCAGCTGGCGGAATCGGACGTGCCCTTCGATACCACCGACGCCCAGCCCGCCGCGCCCAAGCCACCCAAGGCCACGCCAGTCGATAGCCGCAAGGACATCGCTCGTGAGGCGCGGATCAGCAGCAACCAGGTCGGCATGATCGAAAAGATCCGCAAGGAGGCCGCCCCTGAGGTGGTCGCCGCCGTCAAGTCCGGTGCCCTGTCGATCAGTGCCGCCGCCGCGGTGGCCAGCCTTCCCGAAGACGAACAGCGCGCGGCCGCGACCGCCGGCGACGACGAACTGAAGCAGGCCGCCAAGCGGGTGCGCGAGTCCAAGCGCAAGCCCCGGGAGAAGCCGACCGACGAGGTGAAAGCCTTGCGCGAGCAGGTAGCCGACCTCGAGGCGGAGAACCGCAACCTCCGTCGCGAGATCGACGCCCTTCGCCTGCGCCTGGGTGAAAGCGTCCCCGAAGACGCCGACGAGGCGCTCGCGGAGTAAAGTGGTGCGGGCCGGCCGGGAACTCCGACCGGCCTCCGGCTTTCAAAGGCCGGTACACCGGACGCGCCCTCGAGCGTTCGAGAGCCTGTCCCCGGAGTGTTCCCCATGAAAGCCATTGCCGCCCTAGCCGCCCTCGCCCTCGTCGCCACCTCATCGTGGGCACAGGACGCCAGCAAGCCCCTCAACCTGCGACTGCCGGCCGACTACGTGCCGGCACCGGCCACCAGCACGGCCGCCCCGGCAACCGCCA
>Ga0247742_10002101_pt1 | contig 13289 bp, 12 predicted proteins | sample UWRJL208509C2_FD_180944 | JGI IMG/M metagenome (GOLD analysis project Ga0247742, IMG submission 180944) | Plant litter microbial communities from Arlington Agricultural Research Station in Wisconsin, United States - UWRJ-L208-509C-2 | ecosystem: Environmental > Terrestrial > Plant litter >...
GAATTTTTTCCTAGAGTTCCCAGCTCCGGATGAATTGTTCCTGCCAGCTTACATCTTGTAGGTATACAATCTGGAAACATATTTGCCTATAACATCAAATTCAAGATTGATCCGTGTTCCCGGTACAAAACTGTGAAAGTTGGTATGCTCATGGGTATATGGAATAATTGCTACACTAAATTCATTTTCTTTTGAATTTACTACAGTCAAACTTACCCCGTTAACTGTAATCGAACCTTTTTCGATAGTAATGTTATGCAATGCGGCATCATATTCGAAAGTGTAATACCAGCTGCCGTTTGCGTTTTCAATACTTCTGCAGATACCTGTCTGGTCTACATGTCCCTGTACAATATGTCCGTCAAGGCGGTCCCCCAGTTTCATGGCACGTTCAAGATTGACCACGTCACCTGTTTTCCAGTCATTAAGGTTGGTTTTGTCAAGAGTTTCCCGAATGGCTGTTACGGTATATTCATCATTATTGATTGCAACTACTGTTAGACAAACCCCATTATGTGATACACTCTGGTCAATTTTTAGCTCATGTGTAATTGATGAGGCTACAGTTATATGAAGATTGTCGTTGTCTTTTCTTAGTTCGCGGACTGTGCCAAGTGATTCTATGATTCCTGTAAACATTTCTTGTTTTATTTTACTAAATTTGTAGCTCAAAATTAGCAATAAAACATGAAAAAAGCAGAAAATATAATCGTTGGGATTTCAATTGGAGATTTAAACGGTATTGGAAGCGAAGTCGTACTGAAAACATTCGAGGATAGCCGTATGCTGGAATTGTGTACGCCTGTTATTTTTGCAAATGTAAAGACCCTTTCTTTTCTGAAAAAAAGCTTTGAATCTACAGCAATGCTTCACGGTATTGACAAACTGGACCAAATTCTCATCGGAAAGATTAATGTGTTGAATGTTTGGCGTGAAGGATTTACTCTGGAATATGGTGTAAATGATCCTATAGTAGGGCAGTATGCCATCAAATCATTTGTAGCGGCAACTAATGCCTTAAAAGAAAATTTAATCGACGTGCTCGTGACTGCGCCTATCAATAAGTACAATATACAATCTGAGGAATTTAAATTTCCAGGACATACAGACTACCTTAATCAGGAACTTCAGGGAAATGCACTGATGTTTATGGTACAGGACAATCTTAGGATCGGGCTTCTTACAGACCATATTCCTGTAAATGAAGTCGCTTCCCATTTAACGGAGTCACTGATAAGACAGAAAATAGAAACGATAAAACAATCTTTAATACAGGATTTTAGTATTAATAAACCTAAAATTGCTGTATTAGGTCTTAATCCGCATGCGGGTGATGGTGGAGTAATCGGTAAAGAGGATGATGAAATTATCAAGCCGGTTATCAAAAAAATGTTTGAAAAAGGAACAATGGTTTTCGGACCTTATCCTGCCGATGGTTTTTTTGGAAGTGGTCAGTATGAAAAGTTTGATGCAGTTATAGCGGCTTATCACGATCAGGGCCTTATCCCATTCAAGACATTGGCATTTGGTAACGGAGTTAATTATACTGCGGGTCTTGATAAAATCAGAACATCTCCGGACCATGGTACCGCCTACGATATTGCGGGTAAGGGTATAGCCGATTTTAATTCGTTTAAAGAAGCTGTTTATCTGGCTATCGATATCTATAATTCCAGAAATCAGTATGCCGAAATCAGTAAAAAGCCTTTGAAAACAAAGGAAAAACAGTTATAAACAAAAAAATGTTTATAACCCTTTTGATATTGCGATAAATTTATATCTTTGCACTCCCAAGTTTTGGGACAAATTGTTGTTACAATGAAACAGTTAAATGAATTTTTAATTCCGTTTATAGGATTAAAGTTAGGAAAACACCAGTTTGAATATCAAATAAGTAAATCGTTCTTTGACGCCTTTGATTATGATGACTTCGAAAGTTGTGATATTAAGGTGAATGTGGTTCTTGAAAAAAAGAATACCATGTTAGAGCTGAATTTTAAGCATAAAGGTACTGTTCATGTACCTTGTGATCTAACAGGAGAAATGTTTGATCTTCCTATAAAAGGAAAAATCAGAGTAGTTGTCCAGTTCGGTGAAGCTTTTAACAACGATAACGATGAATTATTGATATTGCCACATGGCGAGCACCAAATTGACCTGTCACAATACATTTATGAAATGATTGTACTGTCAATTCCGCTCAAACGTGTTCATCCCGGTATAAAAGACGGGACTTTGAAGTCGGAAGCTCTTGATAAACTGAATGAATTAAAGGTTAAAGAGAAGAAGGTAGTAGATAAGAGTAAGAAAGAAGAAGATACAGACCCACGCTGGGACAAATTAAAACAACTATTAACGGATAAATAATATAGTAAAATGGCACATCCTAAGAGAAAGATTTCCAAAACGAGAAGAGACAAAAGAAGAACGCATTATAAAGCAACTGTAGCTCAAATCGCTACATGTCCTGTAACAGGAGAAGCGCATTTATACCACAGAGCTTACTGGCATGAAGGTAAAATGTATTACAGAGGACAAGTTGTTATTGACAAACAGGTTGCTGTTGCTTAGTACTTTATCGGTGTAAATTACATGAACTCTCACATCGTGAGAGTTTTTTTGTTGTTTCTAATTTTCATATACAAGCCCGGTTAAAATAGTAATCAGGTTTGGAAATTTTTTTGTAATTTCAACCTCTTTTTAAATCAGCAGATTTGGGAAGAAAAAAATTAACCCTATGAATACAATTACAGCCGCAATTACCGCTGTTGGTGGCTATGTTCCTGAATTTGTTCTGTCGAATAAAGTGCTGGAGTCCATGGTTGATACTAATGACGAATGGATTACTTCCAGAACAGGAATCAAAGAAAGAAGAATATTAAAAGAAGAAGAAGGACAAGGGACTTCCTACCTTGCTATAAAAGCAGCAGAAAATCTGATTGCCAGAAAAAATATAAACCCCGCAGAAATTGACCTGGTGTTACTCGCAACTGTTACTCCAGACTTACCTGTAGCATCAACCGCAGTTTATGTTGCTTCAAAAATAGGCGCAGTCAATGCATTTGCATATGATTTACAGGCAGCATGCTCCGGATTTTTATTTGGCATGTCTACAGCCGCTGCTTATATACAATCAGGCAGATACAAAAAAGTACTACTTATAGGTGCAGATAAAATGTCTTCCATAATCGACTACACAGACAGGGCAACCTGTATTATATTTGGTGATGGGGCAGGAGCCGTATTATTTGAACCTAATTATGAAGGCCTTGGACTTCAGGATGAATTCCTAAGGTCGGATGGTATAGGAAGAGAGTTCTTAAAAATTGAAGCTGGTGGTTCTTTATTGCCTCCAACAAAAGAAACCGTAGAGAACAAACAACATTATGTTTTCCAGGATGGTAAAACCGTATTTAAATATGCAGTTTCCGGAATGGCAGATGTAAGTGAAAAAATAATGGAGCGCAACAATCTTACTAGAGAAGATGTCAACTGGCTTATAGCGCACCAGGCCAATAAAAGAATCATTGACGCTACTGCACACAGAATGGAACTTGAAGATGAAAAAGTATTGATCAATATTGAGAAATATGGAAATACAACTTCAGGTACATTACCGCTGTTACTTCATGATTTTGAGGACAAATTCAAGAAAGGCGATAACCTTATATTTGCTGCATTTGGTGGCGGATTTACATGGGGATCAATTTATTTAAAATGGGCTTACTAAAGATAAACTATAACTAAAACGAATATTATGGATTTAAAAGAAATTCAAAACCTAATTAAATTTGTAGCAAACTCAGGTGTTGCTGAAGTAAAATTAGAAATGGATGATGTTAAAATCACCATCAGGACTACGTTGGAAGGAAATGCTCCGGAAATTACTTATGTACAGCAAGCTCCGGCCCAACCTGCACTTGGACAGGCACCGACTCAGCAAACTGCTCCAGTGGTGACCACACCGGCAGTACCTGCAGCAGATGATACTTCTAAATTTATTACTATAAAATCTCCTATTATCGGAACGTTTTACAGAAAACCATCTCCAGATAAAGCTGTCTTTGTTGAGGTTGGTACTGTAATCAAAAAAGGTGATGTACTGTGTGTAATTGAAGCAATGAAGTTATTCAACGAAATTGAATCTGAAGTTACGGGTAAAATAGTAAAAATCCTTGTGGATGATATGTCTCCAGTTGAGTTTGACCAACCTTTATTCTTAGTTGATCCATCTTAAGGACTTTAGACTTTAGATTTGCGATTTAGGATTTACCTTAAGTCACATAATCCGCTAATTTTCAGATTTTCTAATTTTCTAATTAAAAAAAGATGTTTAAAAAAATATTAATTGCCAATAGAGGCGAGATCGCACTTCGTGTAATCAGGACCTGTAGGGAAATGGGAATCAAAACGGTTGCTGTTTATTCTACCGCAGACTCAGAAAGTCTTCACGTGAAGTTCGCTGATGAAGCTGTCTGTATCGGGCCTCCTCCAAGCAATCTTTCGTATCTTAAAATGTCCAACATTATAGCTGCGGCTGAAATAACCAATGCAGATGCAATACACCCGGGTTATGGCTTCCTTTCTGAAAACGCTAAGTTTTCAAAGATCTGTCAGGAACACGGAATTAAATTTATTGGTGCTTCCCCGGAAATGATTGACAGAATGGGAGATAAGGCTTCGGCCAAAGCAACAATGATTGAAGCAGGGGTGCCTTGCGTACCTGGTTCGGTTGGAATTCTGGAATCCTATGAGCAAGCTGCACAGTTGGCTTCCGAATTCGGATATCCTGTAATGTTGAAAGCTACTGCCGGTGGTGGTGGAAAAGGAATGCGGGCCGTATGGAAAGCAGACGATTTACTGAAAGCATGGGAAAGTGCGCGTCAGGAATCTGCAGCTGCTTTTGGTAACGATGGAATGTACCTTGAAAAATTGATCGAAGAACCAAGACATATCGAAATTCAGGTGGTAGGTGATGCTTATGGAAAAGCTTGTCACCTTTCTGAAAGAGACTGTTCGGTTCAGAGAAGACACCAAAAGCTTACTGAAGAGACACCATCTCCATTCATGACTGACGAATTGCGTCAGAAAATGGGTGAGGCTGCTGTTAAGGCTGCCGAATATATTAAATATGAAGGGGCCGGCACAGTTGAATTCCTTGTTGATAAACACAGGAATTTCTACTTTATGGAAATGAACACACGTATTCAGGTAGAGCACCCGATTACTGAACAGGTAATTGATTATGATTTGATTCGTGAACAGATTCTTGTTGCAGCTGGTGTGCCTATTTCAGGTAAAAATTATTTACCACAGCTACATGCAATCGAATGCCGTATTAATGCAGAAGATCCATATAATGATTTTAGGCCTTCCCCAGGAAAAATAACTACATTACACACTCCAGGAGGTCATGGAGTACGTCTGGATACCCATGTTTACTCTGGTTATTCAATTCCGCCTAACTATGATTCTATGATTGCCAAATTGATTACAACGGCACAGACGCGCCAGGAAGCTATCAATAAAATGAAAAGGGCATTAGATGAATTCGTTATCGAAGGTATAAAAACTACTATCCCTTTCCATAGACAGCTTATGGATGATCCGCGTTATGTAGCCGGTGATTATACTACTGCATTTATGGACGATTTTAAAATGAATGATCCCGTTGAATAAGAAATTATTTATATAGTACAGTAAACCTCACAGTAATGTGGGGTTTTTTAATTTTATGAAATTTCAAATGTTCATCTTGTGTATAACATTTACACACATTTGGAAGTGATTTACACACTTTAAAAGTACTTTATTTTCTAATTTTTATTATAATTGATTGATTTTTAATATTTTAATTTTAATCTTTTATTTGGTACGATTTTCCTTTATAGATTAAACATCAAATAATTATTAAACTATTAAAACTATATATCATGAAAAAGTTAATCTTATCAGCTGTCATCGTTCTAGGAAGTTTCTCAACATTCGCAACAACTCTTCCAATTTCAAACAATCAAATTAATGTAAGAGTTCAGGATGGATATAAAGAAATTAAAGCTGAAGAAGTTCCAGATGCGGTAAAAACAGCATTGAAAACAAGTTACCCTGATGCGGCAATTGAAAAAGCATATGTTAATGAGAAAAAAGAATATAAATTAGATATTGCTGTCGGGGATCAAAAAGCTACTGTTTATGCAGATGCTACCGGAAATTGGATAAAAAAATAAATCCCCCCGAATTTATATTAAAGAGAGATTGTTTCTACAGTCTCTCTTTTTTTTTAAATTTTTTTAAGAGAAAACAAATTTAATAACTTTATTTTAGCCAATAAAGTTTCTCCTATGTCAAAGATTTTACTGATTGAAGACGATATTGCTTTTTGCAAGATGCTCGAAAATTTTCTTACGAGGAAGTCCTATTTCGTAGAATCGGCTTTTTCTGCCCGAGAGGCAAAAGAAAAGCTAAAGAACCATACTTTTGACCTAATAATAACTGATTTACGTCTTCCGGACTACGATGGCATTGAATTGATGCTTGAATTCAAACAAGCTTCCCCTAATATTCCGGTTATATTAATGACAGGTTATTCGGATGTCAATACTGCTGTCAAAGCAATTAAAAACGGTGCTTCAGATTATATATCAAAACCTTTTAATCCTGAAGAGGTATTAGTGGTCGTTGCCAATGCCTTAAAAGCAGGAACTAATGATATAAATGAACAACAGCCAGTTATTACTGTTGCGAGCACAGCCAAACCGGAGTTTGTAAAAGGAATTTCTGCAGCTTCTAAAAAATTAGCTGAATATATTCAACTGGTGAGTCCAACAGATATATCTGTTCTCATAATAGGGGAGAGTGGTACAGGGAAAGAAGTGATTGCCAGAAGTATTCATCAAAACAGTACCAGGAAAAATAACAGTTTTATAGCTGTAGATTGTGGTACCATTCCTAAGGAATTAGCGGCCAGTGAATTTTTTGGACATATAAAAGGTTCTTTTACAGGAGCTATAAATGATAAAACCGGTTATTTTGAAGCTGCCAATGGTGGGACATTATTTCTGGATGAAATAGGTAATCTTTCTTATGAGAATCAAATTCAGCTTTTAAGGGCATTACAGGAAAGAAAGATAAAACCTGTAGGAAGTAATAAAGAGATAAATGTAGATATCAGAATCATCACTGCTACCAATGAAGATCTGAGGGAAGCTGTCAAAAGCGGTGATTTCCGGGAAGATTTATACCATAGGATTAATGAATTCTCAATCAACTCGCCATCGTTAAGAGATAGAAGTGAAGATCTTATGGTATTTGCCGATTTTTTCCTTGATAAATCGAATAAACAGCTCAGCAGAAACGTTATAGGTTTTTCTCCCGAAGTTATCGCAATCTTCCAAAACTATAGATGGCCTGGTAATTTGAGAGAATTCCAAAACATTATAAAAAGGGCAACGTTGTTGACACAGGGAGATTTTATAGAAAAAAATGTGTTACCGGCTGAACTTTTTCTGAGTGAAAACGAAAATACTACTGCTGAGTTTTCATTATCAGTAAATGAAAGGGATACTATAATTAATGCATTGGCTCAGGCAAAAAACAATAAGTCAGAAGCAGCAAAACTGCTTAAAATAAACAGGAAAACACTTTATAATAAATTGAAACAGTACAATCTAGACTATTGAATCTTTTTCAATTTCTAACAAAAAAACACTGATTTTGTCTTTAAGTTGCCCCATTAATACCTGTATCTCTCCTTCAGAATGATCGTCTATTTCTATTTTTTTAATTATAGAACTAATCTCCCTAGCCTTTAGCTGTTTAAACATGGTATGCATTTTATGTGTAGTTTCTTTAATAGTAGTATGATCTTTCTGTATCACAGCAGTCTCTAATATGGCCATGTTTTCCTTTGTTCCAGCGATAAAAGATAAAAGGACTTCATTTAAGGCAATTTTATCATTTGGGATGAAGGACTTTAGTGAAGTTAAGGAATAAGATCTGTCCGTGTCTCTACTGACTTCATGAACGCTAATGGCAGGTACTTCTGTGTTGTGAATAACTGCATGAAGCGTTTGAAGTAATACCTGAGGTGAATAAGGTTTCCTTATAAGCGTTGCAAATCCGGCCTGTATATATACATCAGTAGTCAGATCCGTTCTTCCCGTAAGCGCTATTATTGGTTGCTGGTTATATTGGGTTCCGGTTTTTTGTTTGAGTTCTTTAATAAACGAGAAACCGTCCATTACAGGCATTTGTATATCTGTTATAATGAGATCAAATGCTGTAGTTTGTATTCCTTTAAGTGCATCAGGGGCATTACTGAACAAAAGCGGATTATAATTGTTTTGTCGTAATACTTCCGCAGTAAGTTTTAGAAGGCTGCTGTCATCATCTATAACCAGTACAGTAAGTTTGTTTGATAGTATTGATGATGCATCCTGTTCTGTATAGACAACAGATTTATCATATACTAGAGGAAGCTGGATTTTGAAGGTACTTCCTTCCCCTAATTTACTTTCCAGAGTTAAGCTGCCTCCAAGTATCTCAGCCATTTTTTTCGAAATAGTGAGTCCAAGACCGGTACCTCCATATTTTTTCTCAATGTTTTTATCTGCCTGTGTAAATTCTTCAAATACCAGTTTCTGATTTTCTTCTTTTATACCAATCCCGGAATCTTTTATAGCTATAGACAATAATTTGTTTATACTGTCTGTTTTTGTAATAATACGGATACTTCCACTTTCGGTAAATTTATAAGCGTTTCCAATAATATTGGTTAGGATCTGTCTTAAGCGGAATGGGTCCCCAATTATTTTATTATTCAGTTTCTCATCCGTTTCTATAATAAGATCGATCGCTTTGCTATGGTATACAGACTGTATGCTTTTAGCAACTTCCGTTATAATGTTGTTTACCGAAAAAGGGATAGTCTCTATTGTTATTTTACCTGCCTCGATTTGTGTGAAATCCAATAAATCCTGTACCAGTTTCGAAATGTATTCTGATGATCCCCTAATAGTATCTGTGTAATGTGCCTGCCTGCTGTTTAGTTCGGAGCCGCCCAGCAATTCTGCATAACCAATAATTGTGCTCAACGGCGTTTTGATATCATGACTTACAGTAGAAATAAGCTGCTCACGATTTTTAAGCAGTTTCTCAGCAGTCATCTTAGCCGCTTCCAATTGTTTCTTATAGGACTGTGTTTTGGAAAAATCGTTAAGAATCAACAGTAAGAAAAATACAGTCAGTAAAAAGCCAATTACTGCTGCAAGACTTACGATCTGATTCGTTTTTTTTAATGCGGCTTCCTTCTTTACATTGCTTTTAGTAGTATTTATTATAATTTCTCTTTCAATCTCACTCAGTATTTTTCTTAATTGTGAGGAGATGGAAAGCTCATTTTGTAGTAATTTGCTCTCTTCAGAGTTAAGCGACTGCTTTCTTTTTGCTGTCTCCCGTTTTACATCGCTTAAAAGTGCCTTCGAGGCAATCAGTACTGAATCTAAGGCTTTTTGGCTCAATGTATTTGTACTGTCATTAGGAATATTCTGGTTCATATAATCCACATATTTTACCAATACGCTTTTTTGGTATTCCCCAAGTGTTGATGGGTCTTTGACAAAATCTTCCAATCGCAGTTTGTGTAGTGATCCTTCCATACGGGTTATATTGTTAATCGCATTTTTTACTGCAATTTCATCATTGGCCCTGCTTTTTATTGTCTTCAGTTTCCTTATATTGGCGGTCTTAATTGATAATAACTGTTTTACACTGTCTAATAATATGATTTGCCTGTTGGTTGCTCCTAATGATTTAAGCGAATCGATTTCCAATTTGAGTGAATTGGTTTGGGTCATGTAGTCTCTGAAGTCTTTTTTAGAATCACTTTGAATCGTTATCCTTGCCAGACTTTCCGTTTTATACATATTCGAAAGTAAATTGCTGACTTTTAAAACCCTGCTGTTCTCAACAGCAATCTTATTTTCAGTTTCCGAAAAAACATTGTTCTCGGAATATAGGATCCAGCCGGCGCCTACTACAAGTGCAGCCAGTACAAGATAACTCGCAAAAACCTTTAAAGGTATATAGCTTTTTTTACTGTCCATCTACCAAAGATAAAAATTACCTGGCTCGATAAAGTTATAGTCAGGTTAAAATAGAAGTATTTATAAAGTAGAAACCCCACCTTTCGGTGAGGTTTCTACAACCATTATCAATAACTGCCCAATCATTAATATTTTTATCTTACCTGTTGTATGGTAAAAAAAGATTCTTCTTTAGCGCTTATTAAACCAAGTGACAAACTATTAGATACATTAAAATAAATTTTATCTCCAACTAATAATTTTACAACTGTCCTTACAAAGCGCACAGGAGGAGTCACGTTTATTCCAAGGAGTCCGATATTTGCGAAACTTTGCTTTGCCAAAATAACAGGAATACCTGTAGCAAGTGGAGTTTTCATGATCGCAACACCGAAATCTAATGATACGGCTATTGTACTGCCTCCTTTAATCTGTACGTCTATAGCGTACAAACCGGAATTTTTAGCGATAAATTCATAGCTGCTGCCAGAGGTATTATACTCATTATTTTCATCATAGTCTTCATCGTTGAATTGCAATTTAGCAATTCCTGAACTTATTGTTATATTAATATCAGATCCAGATGTAAATCCTCCCCTGATAAATGTTTTAAAATGACTTTCGATGATGCTTCTTGATGATATCCTGTTAACGACTCCCCTGTCTAAAGAAAGTATAGAGTCTTTTGCTACCGTTTCTGTTGCATTTACCGCAACCGTCCGGATTTTCATATTGCCATTTACGTCAAGTGATGCTGTTGGGTTAAGTGTACCAATTCCTACCTGTGAATAACCCACGGTTGCTAACATTAACGTTAACATTAAACTGATTAGTATAGCTTTCATAATTTCATAATTTTAGGACTACCCCAAAAATACAAAATAATAATTATATTCTCATTATGAGAATATAATTATTTAATAAAACCAATAAAATTTCTATTTGAGAACTATTACGATATAGTTAACGTTTAATAATCCGTATTGAGAATTTAGATTAAGAATAAAAACGACCAAAATAATAAATATGAAAGGAATAGCTAATAAAAGTATATCCTCTTAAAACCATAGGCTATAAAAATATAGCCTATGGTTTTAAGAGGATATTAGAAAAACATGAATTAATTCTAAAGAGTTTTGTGGTCTACAAAGTCTCCTTTAGCCATTTAAAATATTCTCTTTGCCAAACCATGGCATTCTGTGGTTTCAATACCCAATGGTTTTCTTCAGGAAAGTAGAGAAACCTACTTTTGATACCCCGCAATTGTGCAGCCTGAAATGCCTCTTGTCCTTGTCCGATCGGTACACGGAAATCCTTTCCTCCCTGTATGATCAATATGGGTGTATTCCATTTTTGAACGAAATTAATAGGATTGAAAGTGCTGAAAGTTTTTTGTGCTGCAGCATTATCCTTTTCCCAGTAAGCCCCGCCATGGTCCCAGTTATTGAAGAATACTTCTTCGGTGGTGCCATACATGCTCTGTAGGTTAAATACTCCATCATGGGCAATAAATGTCTTGAAACGATTGTTATGAATGCCGGCTAAGTAAAATACGGAATAACCTCCATAACTGGCTCCTACACATCCAAGTCGGGATTTATCTACATAATTCTCTTTAGCAACATCATCGATAGCCGAAAGATAATCCTGCATAACCTGCCCTCCCCAGTCTTTACTGATCTGTTCGTTCCATTCTACTCCATGCCCCTGCATACCTCTTCGGTTTGGTGCCACAACAATGTAACCATTAGCAGCCATTAACTGGAAGTTCCAGCGAAAGGAATAGAATTGTGTAAGTGCCGACTGTGGCCCACCTTGGCAATATAAAAGGGTAGGGTATTTTTTAGTAGCGTCAAAATTTGGAGGTAATACCACCCAAACCAACATTTTCTTACCGTCCGTAGTAGTAACATATCTTCTCTCGGTTTTGCTTAATGCAATTTTACTGTAAGCTTGATCGTTAACGGAAGTCAGTTTTTTCCAACTTTTCTTCTTAAGGTCATAAGAATAGATTTCAGCAGCATGGTTCATGTCCGTTCGGGTTACAATAATACGGTCTCCGGAAAAACCTACCATACCTGTAATGTCAAAATCTCCTTTTGTAATTTGCGATACAGTAACAGCAATCCTGGTAAGTCCCGGGAAATTCACTTCAAATAATTGTATTGTTCCGTCAATTGGAGCAAGGAAATATATTTTTTTACCGTCAGCACTCCATTGAAAACTGTCTACTGTGCCGTCCCATCCTGCTGTCAGGTTAATATTCATTCCTTTAAAACTTACAATAAGGTCATTTTTGTCAGCTTCATAACCATCACGTTTCATCTGTAACCAGGTCAGATCCCCGAATGGAGAGAATTGTGGTGCAGTGTCATAACCCATATTACCTTCAGTCCTGTTTACAGTTTTCCCAGTTTCAAGGTTATATTCAAAAATATCAGTATTAGTCGAAATTGCATATGCTGTTCCCGCTTTTTTCTTTGATACATACAAAATGCTTTTACCATCCGGAGACCAGATATAGTCCTCGTCTCCTCCAAAAGGTTTTTGTGGTGAATCGAATGTCTCACCTTTTAATATATCTGTCCCAACAGCATTCTCTTTGTTTTCTTTATAAAAAACATGATTAAATTTACCCTCGTTCCAGGTATCCCAATGGCGGTAATCCAATCCATTATAAATCTGTACATCCGACTTGTCAAGTTCAGGATAAAAATCCTTTCCCAAGACTTTGTCAATTTTTACTTCCTCATTATAAACAATATATTTCCCGTCTGGAGAAATGTTTTTGTCTTTTAAAATGTCTTTGTAATCTGTGATTTCACGGGTATCACCACCAGCTACAGCAACCGAATAATACTTGGAATCTGATTTATTTTCTTCAATCGAAGGTATAGACACTTTGTAGATTATATTCTTGCCATCTTTAGTAATGCCCATTGGAGCCACTCTTCCAAGCTTCCATAGTAATTCAGGTGTCATTACATCCTGCGCAACCGCGTTTATACTCATCGTGATTAAAGTTAAAAAAAGTATTTTTTTCATAATAGTAATAATGTTTTCAGGGACTAAAAGTAAGGATTTATTTGGCCAAAAAAAAAGCTACCTCTAAGAGATAGCCTTTTTCCATTATAACAAATCACTATTGTTTGATAAACCGTTTTACTACAGTTTGATCATTGCTTGTCATTTCAATTAAATAAGTTC
>Ga0247742_10002102_pt1 | contig 13286 bp, 10 predicted proteins | sample UWRJL208509C2_FD_180944 | JGI IMG/M metagenome (GOLD analysis project Ga0247742, IMG submission 180944) | Plant litter microbial communities from Arlington Agricultural Research Station in Wisconsin, United States - UWRJ-L208-509C-2 | ecosystem: Environmental > Terrestrial > Plant litter >...
GAATGATGTGACGATCGATGTAGATCAGCGCAGAGCCATCGTCGCGCTGCTTGACCAAATGCGAATCCCAGAGCTTGTCGTAGAGCGTTTTGCCGGTCATCAGACGGTTCCTCATCAGCTTGTTTCTATGCCCCGGGCGTTGAGTTGTTCAATAACCCTTTGGCTTGTGAGGCTGATCCTATGGGGTTACATTGAATAACTCAAATTCATAATTTTTATGCTTTGAATAACCAACTGGAATACCACCATGGATCTGGCCAACCTCAATGCTTTTATTGCCATCGCCGAGACGGGCAGTTTCTCCGGTGCCGGGGAACGCTTGCACCTGACGCAGCCGGCCATCAGCAAACGCATTGCCGGGCTGGAACAGCAATTGAACGTGCGGCTGTTCGATCGGCTGGGCCGCGAAGTGGGCCTGACCGAAGCCGGGCGCGCCCTGCTGCCGAGGGCTTATCAGATTCTCAATGTGCTGGACGACACCCGCCGCGCCCTGACCAACCTCAGCGGCGAAGTCAGTGGCCGCCTGACCCTGGCCACCAGTCACCACATCGGTTTGCACCGACTGCCGCCCTTGTTGCGCGAGTTCACCCGACGTTATCCGCAGGTGGCGCTGGACATTCAGTTCCTCGATTCGGAAGTGGCCTACGAAGAAATCCTCCATGGCCGCGCCGAACTGGCGGTGATCACCCTGGCGCCGGAACCCCACGCCCTGGTCAAGGCCACGCCGGTGTGGGACGACCCACTGGATTTCGTCGTCGCCCCGGAACACAGCCTGATCAGCCAGGGCCCGGTGAACCTGGTGGACATTGCCCGGCACCCGGCGGTGTTCCCCGGCGGCAATACCTTTACCCACCATATCGTCCAGCGGCTGTTCGAGGCCCAGGGCCTGACGCCCAACATCGCCATGAGCACCAACTACCTGGAAACCATCAAGATGATGGTGTCGATCGGCCTGGCCTGGAGCGTGTTGCCGCGCACCATGCTCGACGATCAAGTGGCGCGTTTACCTTTGCCGGGCATACAGCTCACTCGCCAGCTAGGCTATATCTTGCACACCGAACGGACGCTGTCGAATGCTGCGCGGGCTTTCATGGCCTTACTGGATGCACAAGTCGATCTGCCAGGGACTTAAGGCAAAGTTGTGCTACTCCTATAAAGCTGCGTAATCCTGTGCCTAACGCCCAATTCAGCCCAAGGCCTGCTCCCGATGCCCAAATCTGTTGACCGTATACCGCCGATGCCGCGTATTCAGGCAGTCGACCCGCAGCATTCCGAACAGAGCTGGGAAAGTGCGCCTCAATTGCTGGCCGCCCTCAACGGCGCCCGGCTGGGGGCCTGGTATTGGGACATTGAGCACGGCCAGATCAGTTGGTCCCGGGGCACCCAGGCGTTATTTGGCTTCGATCCCCGGCAACCCTTGCCGGCGGACCTCGAATACCTCGACCTGCTGCCGGCGGAAGACCGGGCGAAAACCATTCGCGCCTTCCACGCGGTGATTGCCGGTGCGCCGCTGGAGCAAGCGATGCACCACCGCATCCGCTGGCCCGACGGCAGCCTGCACTGGCTGGAAATCAACGGCAGCCTGTTGCCGGACAAACACGGCCGGCCACGGATGATCGGCGTTATTCGCGAAATCACCCACCAGCGCCAGCGCGAGCAAGCCCTGAGCAGTTCCGAAAAGCGCTTCGCTACGTTGTTTCACCTGTGCCCGAACATGGTGTTGCTGACGCGCCAGGAAGACGGCCTGATCACCGAGGCCAATCAGTATTTCGAAAGCCTGTTCGGCTGGCCGGTGCAGGACGCGATTGGCCGGACCACCGTCGAACTGGGCCTGTGGGTCCACCCCGAGCAACGGGCGGCGCTGGTCAAGTCGACCAAGGCCAAGGGCGACCTGGTGAGCATGGAGGTGCAACTGCGCGCCAGCAATGGCCAGGTTCACGACGGCATCCTTAGCGCGCAAAAAGTCGAACTCGAGGGCCAGCCCTATTTGCTCAGCACCTTCCTCGACACCACCGAGCGCAAGGCCGCCGAACATGCACTCAAGGACAGCCAGGAACGCCTCGACCTGGCGCTGGAATCGGCGCAACTCGGCACTTGGGACTGGCACATCCCCAGCGGCATGCTCTACGGCTCGGCGCGCTCGGCGCAGTTGCACGGCATGGAGCCGAAACCGTTCCATGAACCGTTCGATTCGTTTTTCGAAGGCGTGCCCGGCGAAGAACGCGACACCATGCGCAACGCCTACCGCAGCCTGCGCGAAGGCCCGGCGGGTAACTATCAACTGACTTATCGCGTGCAACTGCCCGACGGCAGTTCCCGTTACCTGGAGAGCCGCGCCCGCCTCTACCGCGATGACAATGGCGCGCCGCTGCGCATGGCCGGGACCTTGCTGGACATCACCGAACAGGTGGAACGGGAACAACGGCTGGTGGCGTCCGAGGAGAAGTTCGCCACGCTGTTCCAGGTCAGCCCCGACCCGATCTGCGTCACGCGCCAGGACAGCGGGCAGTTCATCGAGATCAATTCCGCCTTCAGCCAGACCTTCGGCTGGAGCACCGCCGACGTGATCGGGCGCCGCGCCGACGAAATCGGTTTGTGGGACGCCTCGGCGAAAAGCCTGCAACGGATCGAACAGGTGATCCGCGACCAAGCGCTGAACAATGTCGCGATCATCGTCCACCACAAAAACGGCCAGGTGCTGACCTGCGTGATTTCCAGCCGGCAGATCAGCGTCGGCGACCAGCCGTGCATCGTCACCACCTTGCGCGACATCACCCAGCAGCAGCGCTCGGAAGCGGCGCTCAAGGCCAGTGAAGAAAAATTCGCCAAGGCGTTTCACTCCAGCCCCGACGCCATCACCATCACCGAGCGCGACACCGGGCGTTATTTGGAGGTCAACGACGGCTTCTGCCGGCTCACCGGTTTCCGCGCCGACGAAGTGGTGGGCAAGACCGTGTACCAAGTGGGCATCTGGGCCGAGGAAAAACAACGCTCGGCGTTGCTGGCCGAATTGCAGATCAAGGGCCGCGTGCACCACCAGGAAATGCTCGGGCGCAACAAACGCGGCGATTTCCTCACCGTCGAGGTCTCGGTCGAACCCATCACCCTCAATGAGACGGCCTGCCTGTTGCTGACCGCGCGGGACGTCAGCCTGCTGAAGAACGCCGAAGCGCAGATTCGTCACCTGGCCTACCACGACCCGCTGACCAACCTGCCCAACCGCGCCTTGTTGATGGATCGCCTGAGCCAGCAGATCGCCCTGCTCAAGCGCCACAACCTGCGCGGCGCCCTGTTGTTCCTCGACCTCGATCACTTCAAGCACATCAACGATTCCCTCGGCCACCCGGTGGGCGATACGGTGCTGAAGATCATCACCGCGCGCCTGGAAGCCAGCGTGCGCATGGAAGACACCGTGGCGCGCCTGGGCGGCGATGAATTCGTGGTGCTGCTCAGCGGCCTCGAAGGCACGCGCAGTGAAGTCAGCGAACAGGTGCGGGAATTGGCCGACACCCTGCGCGAGCTGCTGTCGGAGCCGATGTTCCTCGATGGCCAGCGTTTGCAGGTGACGCCGAGCATCGGCGTGGCGCTGATCCCCGATCACGGCTCGACGCCCACCGACCTGCTCAAGCGCGCCGACATCGCCCTGTACCGGGCCAAGGACTCCGGGCGCAATACCACGCAGATGTACCACAACACCATGCAGAAGGCCGCCAGCGAGCGCCTGCGCATGGAGACCGATCTGCGCCAGGCGCTGTCGCGCGGCGAATTCAGCATGCATTACCAGCCGCAGGTCGATGCCACTGACAATCGCATCACCGGCGCCGAAGCCCTGGTGCGCTGGAACCACCCGGAACTGGGTTCGCAATCGCCCACGGAGTTCATCAAGGTCCTGGAGGACAGCGGCCTGATCCTCGAAGTCGGCACCTGGATTCTCGACCAGGCCTGCGAGGCCTTCAAACACCTGATCGCCCAGGGCTTGGTCGATCCGCAGGCGTTCAGCCTGTGCGTGAATATCAGCCCACGGCAATTTCGCCAGAACGATTTCGTCGAGCGCATCGAACACAGCCTGCGCAGCCATGGCCTGCCCTGCTCGATGCTGAAGCTGGAAATCACCGAAGGCATCGTGATCCAGAACCTCGAAGACACCATCGGCAAGATGCGGCGCCTGAAAAAACTCGGGGTCAGTTTCGCCATGGATGATTTCGGCACGGGTTACTCGTCCCTCACTTACCTCAAGCGCCTGCCGGTGGACACGCTGAAGATCGACCAGTCGTTCGTGCGCGACGCCACCAGCGACCCGAACGATGCGGAAATCATCCGCGCCATCGTCGCCATGGCCCGCAGCCTGGGCCTGGAGGTGATTGCCGAAGGCGTGGAAACCGCCGAGCAACTGGAGTTTCTCCAGGGCCTGGGTTGTCATCTGTACCAGGGCTATTTCCACAGCCGGCCGTTGCCCGTGGAGGCGTTCGAAAAACTGCTGCGCTGACCTTCCCGCTCATACCTAGGTATGAATGCTTAAAACCCAGACATGACGTCACTGTCCGTGAGTACAAGTGACGCCATCCTGCCCGCGCCGTACAGTTACCCCATGCCCATCAGCAACGAGGCGGACTTGAGAGACCCGCCTGGTTCAACTGATTAGCAGACTGCGACTCCCTTGTTTCTGCGTGACACCCCGGCATCGGCTCCCTAATCCAACCGCCGGGATTTTGCAGCGCCCGCACGCCTCTTGTGCGGGCGCTTTTTTTTTGTGAGCGGCGTGCCTTTTCCAAGATCGCCGCACATGACGGCCGGTAGTCACAAAGACCCGCTGAAAGTCTTCCTGACTACATCCCGTCCCAGTCATATCGACCCGCAGCCGCCGTCGCGGCCCATGAAACCGGTCCTCTTTCGAGTGGCACGTGTCTTGATAAGCCATCGGTTGCGGACATAACAAAGCATCAAGGAGCTGATATGAAATCCCCTTCCAACCTGGTAATCCAAGCGCCCGTGCGCGGATTACCTGAACGCGTTCCCGCGCAGAACACCGAGGTGTCCCATGGGTGAATACCGTAAGTTATGGTGGTCGCTGATCGGCGTCCTCGGCGTGACCTTCTGCCTGCTCGGATGGTTCGGCCACGAGATCTACCGCCAGGCGCCACCGATCCCCGAGACCGTGCAAACCAGCGATGGCACCCGGCTGTTCGGCGCCGACGACATTCTCGACGGGCAAACCGCCTGGCAAAGCGTCGGCGGCATGCAGTTGGGCTCGATCTGGGGCCACGGTGCTTATCAGGCGCCGGACTGGACCGCCGACTGGCTGCACCGCGAATTGCTCGCCTGGCTCGAACTGGCGGCGCAAGACACCTATGGCAAGGCCTACAAAGACGTCGATGAGGACCACCAGGCCCTGCTGCGTCATCAACTCAAACGCGAATACCGTGGCAACCGGGTAATCGACGGCACGCTTGTCCTCAGCGACCGCCGCGTCCAGGCCATCACCAACACCGCCCAGTACTACCAGGCGTTGTTCGGCGGCGACCCGTCGCTGCACAAAAGCCGTGAAAGCTTCGCCATGAAGGAAGTGACGTTGCCCGACGCCACCCGGCGCCAGCAGTTGACCCACTTTTTCTTCTGGACCGCTTGGGCCGCCGCCACTGAGCGCGACGGGCAGACCGCGACCTTCACCAACAACTGGCCTCACGAACCGCTGATCGACAACAACGCCACCGCCGAAAACATGGTCTGGTCGATTGTCAGCATCGTCGTGTTGCTCGCCGGTATCGGCTTCCTGGTCTGGGGTTGGGCGTTCCTGCGCAACCACGAAGAAGGCGAGCCCGAGGTACCGGCCCAGGACCCGCTGAGCCTGATCAAGCTCACACCGTCGCAAAAAGCCCTGGGCAAATACCTGTTGCTGGTCGGCGCGCTGTTCGGCTTCCAGGTGCTGATGGGCGGCCTGACCGCGCACTACACCGTCGAAGGCCAGGATTTCTATGGCCTGCCACTGTCGAAGTGGTTCCCCTACTCGCTGACCCGTACCTGGCACTTGCAGAGCGCGATGTTCTGGATCGCCACCGGGTTCCTCGCTGCCGGGCTGTTCCTCGCACCGTTTATCAACGGCGGCAAAGACCCGAAATGGCAGAAGCTGGGGGTCGACCTGTTGTTCTGGGCCCTGGTGTTGGTGGTGATCGGTTCCTACACCGGCAACTTCCTCGCTATCGCCCAACTGATGCCGCCGGAGTGGAGTTTCTGGCTCGGTCACCAGGGTTACGAATACGTCGACCTGGGTCGCCTGTGGCAAATCGGCAAGTTCGCCGGGATCGTGTTCTGGCTGGTGCTGATGTTGCGCGCCATGCTCCCGGCCCTGCGCCAACCCGGTGACAAGAACCTGCTGGCACTGCTGGCCTGTTCGGTGATTGCCATCGGTTTGTTCTACGGCGCCGGGTTGTTCTACGGCGAACGCACCAACCTGTCGGTCATGGAGTACTGGCGCTGGTGGGTGGTGCACCTGTGGGTCGAAGGCTTCTTCGAAGTGTTCGCCACCACCGCCCTGGCCTTTATCTTCACCAGCATGGGCCTGGTATCCAAGCGCCTGGCGACCACCGCGACCCTCGGTTCGGCGTCGCTGTTCATGCTCGGCGGCGTGCCCGGCACCTTCCACCACATCTACTTCTCCGGCACCACCACCCCGGTGATGGCGGTGGGCGCGACCTTCAGCGCCCTGGAAGTGGTGCCGCTGATTCTGCTCGGCTACGAAGCCTGGGAAAACTGGCGCCTCAAGGAACGCGCACCGTGGATGGCGAAGATTCGCTGGCCGTTGAAGTTCTTTATCGCCACGGCGTTCTGGAACATGCTCGGTGCCGGCGTCTTCGGGTTCCTGATCAACCCACCGATCTCGCTGTATTACATCCAGGGCCTGAACACCACGCCACTGCATGCCCACGCCGCGCTGTTCGGGGTGTATGGCTCGCTGGCGCTGGGCTTCAGCTTGCTGATTCTGCGTTACTTGCGGCCCAACCTGCAGTTCAACGATCGACTGATGAACACCGGCTTCTGGTGGCTGAACGGTGGCCTGGCGCTGATGATCGTCACCAGCCTGCTGCCGATCGGCATCCTGCAGTTCTACGCCAGCGCCAGCCAAGGCTTGTGGTACGCCCGCAGCGAAGCCTTTATGCAACAGGACCTGCTGCAAACCCTGCGCTGGGTGCGCACCTTCGGCGACATCGTGTTCCTGGTGGGCGCGTTTGCGGTGATCTGGCAAATCACCTACGGCTTGCTGTTCGCGTCACGCCACCCGCGTGTCGTGGAGTCGACCATCGTCGGCGGACAACGTTGAGTCGTCCGGCCTGAGCACCGTTTCCAAGCCATAAAAAAACGCTGACCGGATGATCCGGCCAGCGTTTTTTTTCATCTGTCTGTCGAGCCTCAGCCGAGGCGTACGCCGGTGATGCCCAGCATGATCAGCAGCGACACCAGCGACCCGATGACCACCCCGCCCCACCAGCAACGATTGGCCAACGAGCGCGACACGCCGTGCCCCAGCATTACTACGCGCAGACCGGAAAACAGATGGACGATGACGAACATCACGCCGATGGCGTAGTGCGGCAGCAAACGAATGCCCCAGGGATCGTGGATCATCCCCACCGGATCACCGGAGGCAAATTCCCAGCCGGTTTCAATGCCCAGCACCGTGCGGGCGAAGATAAACACCGCGTTCAAATGACCGAGGATAAACACCGCGAGGAACACCCCGGAACCGATCTGCACGATGCGGTACTTGTCCGCACCGTGGGCGCTCCAGTTCCACGCCAGCCACACACCGCTGGCCACTTGGAACAGCAACGCCAGCACCAGGATCGGCTCGACGAACGGGGAGCGATAAACCGCGCGCCCGACTTCCATCACCGCCAGATGCGTCTCGGGACCGAACAGCCCGAACAAATGGTTGAACAAGTGAAACGCCACAAACAGCAACACGATGACCCCGGCAATCCCATGGGCCACACGCAGCGCCGGCATCCGCTTCACCACCGGTCGAAAGGACGGATCACCGGCGCGGGTGGTCGTCAGGTAAAGCCCGGTCACCAGCCATAGGCCAGCCCACGCCCACTCATCCGCCACCGGGCTGCCGAGCATCAGCAAATTGACGCCGACAAAACAGTACAGCGTCGGCGCGGCAATGATGAACAGACCCAAGCGCCGCACACGCAACTCCAGGGCTCGATCGCGACTTCGCCCGTGGCTGCGCAACGCCATGACCAAACCCATGGCTGGCACCGCGAAGACCGCCAGCATGAGCATCAGCGCGGTCATGAACATGCTCGCCGAAACCGGCGCCGGCGCCTGGCCACTGTCGTTCATCACCACGGCGTGGAACGCGTTCAATAAAAGCGGATACACAGCGGTTATTAGAATGGGTAGCCACAGCGCCCATTTATTGAATGGTTTATCCAGGTTTATTTCATATCGATGAGAAGTTTGAGTTTCCAACATTTGCACAACCCTCGTAGCAGACACTAAAGCCGTTGAACTTCCGGAAGACTCAACAAATAAATGCTGCTCCGAAAACAACGACTAGATTGCCACGCATACTACTTGAGGTTTATTCGACCAAGGGTACCGAACGCCCTACCAAGGTATGAATGATTTAACCCTTAGTGTTAAAGACATTGCCAAACCCCAAGCAGAGCAAGGCTTACAGCCTTTGTTCAGTTTTGTTGTACAGGCTGTCTAACGGGCAAAGGGTTATCAATTGCTCGATAAAATCTACACTCCAGCCTCCCGGTCATTTAACGCCCGGCAAACTCATTTATTTATTGCCAACCGTTATTTCATCCAGAGAACAATCCCCCATGACTCACTCGGCTAAAGCGGCACGCATTCATGCTTATGGCGCACCGGACGTAATAGTCTTCGAAAACATTCAAGTACCTGCCCCGGCCGCTGGACAAATATTAATTCGCAATACCGTAATCGGTTTGAACTTCGTCGAAGTTTATTATCGTCGCGGTACCTTCCCGGTGCCGGCGTTCCCGGCCATTCTTGGCAACGAGGCCGCCGGTATCGTCGAGGCCGTGGGCAGCGACGTGACGACGGTGAAAGTCGGCGATCGCGTGGTGTATTCCGACGACGTGCATGGCGCCTATTCGACCCTGTGCCTGTACCCGGCTGATCGCGTGGCGATCATTCCGGACAGCATCACCGATCACCAGGCCGCCGCCTCATTCCTCAAAGGCCTGACGGCTCGCTACCTGCTTAAAGAGATCGTCGACCTGGAGCCGGGTGACACCGTGCTGTATCACGCCGCGGCCGGCGGGGTCGGGCTGATTTTCGTGCAATGGGCCAAAGCCCTGGGCCTGCGCGTCATCGGTACCGTGTCTTCCGCGGAAAAAGCCGTCATTGCCCGGGCTGCCGGTTGCGAGCACGTGATCAACTACCGCGACGAAAACTTCGCCGAGCGCGTGCTGCAATTGACCGATGGCGTCGGCGTTAAAGCGGTGTTCGATTCGGTGGGCAAAGACACCTTCAACGACTCGCTGGCCGTGCTCGCACCCCGTGGCACCCTGGTGGTGTTCGGCAAAGCGTCCGGCAACCCGCCCTTGATCGACCCGTTCGCCCTGGCGCCGCGCTCGCTGAAACTGACCTGGCCGGTGCTGCCGGTGTACGTCGCCACCGCGCCACAACTGGCCGCCGCTGCAAAAGACCTGTTCAAGGCCATCGAGACGGGTCTGATCAAGGTCGAACCAAGCCGCGTCTATCCATTCGAGGAACTGGTGGACGCGCACCGGGATCTGGAAGAGCGGCGCACGACCGGTGCGGCGGTGTTGCAGGTCTAAACAAAGCAACAGACGCAAACGAAAAGGCCCCGACAGTGTCGGGGCCTTTTGCATTTCAACGTCGCGATTGAAGGTTGGTCAGGCCGCTTGCGCGCTCGGCATGCCCAATAAACGGCTGACCTGATCCAGTTCGGTCTCACGACGCAGGGCGGTAAACAGGGTCACGGCTTCAGGATAATTGCGGGTCAGCATGGCCAGCCATTGCTTCAATCGACCCGGCGCCTGACGCGGGGTCAACTGCGCCACCGCTTGCAGCCAGAAGTCCTGGAGCATTGGTTGCAGCTCGGCCCAGGTCATCTCGGTCACCTCTTCGCCGGCGCGGGCGGCAGCGATCTGCCGGGCCAGGTCCGGACGTGAAACCAATCCGCGACCGAGCATGATGTCTTCGACGCCACTGATTTCCCGGCAACGGCGCCAGTCTTCAACGCTCCAGATATCGCCGTTGGCGAACACCGGCACCTTGACCACGTCCTGCACCCGGGGAATCCACTCCCAGTGCGCCGGCGGTTTGTAGCCGTCGGTCTTGGTCCGCGCGTGCACCACGATGTGTGCGGCGCCGCCTTCGGCCAGCGCCGTGGCACAGACCAGGGCGCCGTCCGGACTGTCGAAGCCGAGGCGCATTTTCGCGGTGACCGGGATGTGCGCCGGCACCGCACGCCGAACGTGCTCGACGATCTGGTTGAGCAACTCGGGCTCTTTGAGCAACACCGCACCGCCACGAGACTTGTTCACGGTCTTGGCCGGACAGCCGAAGTTGAGGTCGATCACTTCGGAACCCAGCTCACAGGCCAGGGCGGCGTTTTCCGCCAGGCACACCGGATCGGAACCGAGCAGTTGCACGCGCAACGGCACACCGGCCGCCGTGTGGGCGCCGGTCAGCAGTTCCGGGGCGAGCTTGTGGAAGTACGCCGGGGTCAGCAGGCGGTCGTTGACCCGAATGAACTCGGTCACGCACCAGTCGATACCCCCCACGCGGGTCAGCACGTCCCGCAGGATGTCGTCGACCAACCCCTCCATGGGCGCCAAAGCAATTTGCATGAAAAAACACTCAACGAAAAACGTGCGGCAGTTTACGGGATTCCGCGGCGAAACTCTTGCGTCCCGGCCATGTGGCAAGGATCGGTGTCAGCCGGCCTGCAGAATCGCCGGGCCATAGCCCTCGATAAACTCCGTCGGCATGCGTTTGGGTTTGCCGCTGGACAATTCGATGCAGACGAAGGTGGTCTGGGCCCGCAGCAACGTGGTGTTGTCGCTGGGGCGCTTGAGCTGGAAGTGCCGGGTCATTTTCAGGCGCTGGTCCCAGTCGACGATCCAGGTCGCCAACTGCAACTCATCGTTTTCATAGGCGGCGGCCAGGTAATCGATCTCGTGACGCACCACCGCCATGGCCCGGTCCAGACGCCGATACTCCACCAGGTCCAGGCCCAGGCGCTGGGAATGACGCCAGGCGCAGCGCTCGAGCCAGGTCACGTACACCGCGTTGTTCGCGTGGCCCAGCCCGTCGATGTCCTCGGCGCCCACCTGCAGGTCAATGATAAATGGCGTTGCCCGATCCCAGCCCATGCCCCACTCCCGGTCAGATTATTCGACCGGCGCAGTGTACCGGATGCTCAGGCCGATTGCCGCGCTTGCAGGCTGCGTCCCGCCAGCAGTGATAACACGCCATCAATCACCCGAGGGTCGGCCAGCACCCGCTGATGCCCGCCCTCTTGCAGGCGCAGCAGGCGACTGTCGAACCAGGCCTCGTGGATCAATTGCGATTCCTTGACCGAGACCAGTTTGTCGTCCTCGGCGTGCACGATCAGCCCTGGCATATCGAGTTGGTAGTGCGCCACGTCGAGGGTCGCGGCGCGCATGCCGACGTCTTGCTCGACCTGACGGATAAACGCCGAACGGGCCTTGGGCGGCAACTTGACCATGCGTGCAAAACCGCGCAACACCCCGAGAATCCGCGACGGTGCGGCAATGCTGACCAGGGTTTCGGTGCGCAAGCCCAACTGCACCGCGAGCATGGCGCTGGCGCCACCCATGGAATGGCCGATCACCGCTTGCAAGGGCGGCAGTTCGGCAGCGGCTTCAAGCATCGCCCGGGCGAACAGCACGACGTTGGCTTCGCGTCCCGGAGAGCGACCGTGAGCCGGGCCGTCAAGGGCGACCACGGTGTAACCGGCGTCCACCAGCGCGGTGATCAGACTGGCGAACTGGGTCGGCCGCCCTTCCCAACCGTGCATCAGCAACACCGCCGGCCCTTGGCCCCAGCGCAAGGCGGAGAGACCGAAACGCAAGGTGATGCGTTCGGACTTGGCCAGAAGTGGCAGCTCCCAGTCCCGTGGAAGTGTGTCGCGAGGCGTCATGAACGCCAGCCGCATTTTGCTTGCCACCAGTTTCGGCGCAAACCAGCCCAAGGTGCCATTCACGCCACGAACCCACTTCAACGCGTTCATCGCTCTCTCCTCAGGCTCAGGCCTTCAGGTCATTGCACCGCCGATTTGGCGGCGCGCAGCAATCGATCGGATAACTCCCCCGGGCCCAACGCGCGGGCCAGGGTCAAACCACCGACCATCAAGGCCACGTCGGCCAGGACTTTGTCGGTTTCTTCAGGGCTGCCCGCCAATTGCGCGACCATCAATTCAACGTGGTCGTTGAGCACTTCGCGGAACGCGTCGGGCAAACGGCCCAACTCGCCCACCGAGGCCGGGATCGGACACGCCGACTCGGTGGAATCCCGGTGTTTGCGCGACAGATAAAACGCGGCAACCAAGGCCCGCCGTTCTTCGCCGGTCAGTTCGGGGTCCATGTCCGAAATCGAGTCACGACGACGGCCGAGCAAGCGTTTGAACGCTTCCAGCATCATCGCGTCCTTGCTTTCGAAGTGCGCATAGAAGCCGCCGACGGTCAGCCCGGCAGCGCCCATCACTTCGCCAACGCTCGGTTCGGCCGGACCGCGCTGAATCAGCGCTGCGCTGGCCGCCTGGAGAATCCGTTCGCGGGTTTGAGCTTTTTTATCGTTCATCGTTGCCTCCGAATATTACGACTAGAATATTATTCGCATAATAATTTTCTGCAAGCTGAGAATGCGACCGCTGGTCAGAAGCAGCGATTGTGCTTTAACCGCGACCCTCCTGGAATAAATCGGGCTTGCCGGGTGTTCTGTTAGGACGCATGGGTGGGCGGATCGTTTCCGCTGCCCGCACTCGCCTTTACGAATGCTCCTTTGGCCGCGTCACACCGGCCTTTTTTATTCCTCACGCCGCAGCCCGCCGCCAGGGCTGCGGCCAGGTAGTGAGAAATGCGCAGGAATGAACATCGAGCGGCGCCGGTCGAGCAGAACGCCCACGATTCACCGAACGCCAGACAAACAAAAGGGCCATTCAATAATTGAATGACCCTTATAAAATCCCGCAGAGCGGGTAATCGTGGCGTCCCCTAGGGGACTCGAACCCCTGTTACCGCCGTGAAAGGGCGGTG
>Ga0247742_10002104_pt1 | contig 13277 bp, 10 predicted proteins | sample UWRJL208509C2_FD_180944 | JGI IMG/M metagenome (GOLD analysis project Ga0247742, IMG submission 180944) | Plant litter microbial communities from Arlington Agricultural Research Station in Wisconsin, United States - UWRJ-L208-509C-2 | ecosystem: Environmental > Terrestrial > Plant litter >...
AAAAGATGACGCATATTTTGGTGTAGGTATTGAACCATTACAGACTGTAACTTACTCAAAAGATATGTCTACTATCCCAACTTTTGAATCATGGGAACAGATAGCTGACTATTTCAATGATGATAAACAAGTGACTTTAAGAATCTATAAAACAGGTGATTATCGTTTCCCTTACGAGGTTGAAGGGTTTTACATTCAAGATTTCTATGTCTCTAAAGATTTACGAGGTCAAGGGGTAGGGCAATACATTATGACAGCTATGACCCAGCAGGCTGATAAAGAAAATGTTGTTATAGAACTTGTTCCCACAGAAGCTGGTGATGGTAAAACCCAAGATGGTGAACCCGGACATAAAGAACGGGCTATGGCTCACCAGAAACGTTTAATAAAATTTTATGAACGTCACGGTTTTGTTCTTAACCCATTCTACTGGTATGCGGATAAGGAAGACTATTTAACTAACGAACCAAGAGTTATCGATCAAGAAGCTAGAGATAAGTTCACCAAAAAAGCTGCTAATGAACTAAAACATCATTCAATGTATATACGTTACCCCAACGGGCAATACCCCAAAGGTTGGCTTAAGTAATAGTTACAGTTCTTTTAACTGAAGTTGAACCGGTTATATTACCATTACCTGAATAAACAATATATAAAGACTTAGCTCCGACAGTTGTGAACTTAGGTAACGGTATAGCAACTTTACCTGTGGAATTAGTTGGTAAAGTATAGGTTGAAATTAGAACATTATTTGAATAAATTTTAATAGTGCCAGTAAATTTTGTTACCCCAGTTGCTTTAATAGTAGCTGTTAATGTGCTCACATATGTGCGAGCGAAACTTGTTTTATCTGTAACAAAACTAACAGTAGTAGAAGCTTTCGTTACAGTGAAAGGTTTAACAACAGAAACAGCTTTAACATTAGTTGATAGAGGAACAAATATTACTTTAATGCTATGAGCACCAACCGCCATTAGGCTACTTATCGCGAACGCTGCGCTTCCCTTACTGTTAGTAGGAGCCGTTGAAAGTTTTGTTGCCCCATCGTAGAAAATGAAACTGCCAAACGGGTAACTACCATTAATTTTGGCTACTTGTGCAGTAACGACTACGGGAATAGTTGTTCCATAAATTTGCTTCGCAGTGAGTGTTGTTGTAACAACAGGAGTTGCTTGGTTAACTGTAAGAACTTTAATAGCTGACGTGCTGTTCATAATATTAGTCGCCGTTGTGGAAGCCGGAACGAAAGTTGTTTTAATATTATGTGTTCCAGCAGCAGTAACTATTGAAAGTTTATATACTGCGTTTCCTTTAGTGGTTGCGGCAACTGTAGCTAAACTTGTTGCCCCATCATAGAAAACAAAACTACCAGCAGGCCATGCACCATTAACTTGTGCAACTTGAGCAGTAATATTAACCGGTGTAGTATTCGCATATGTTGTAATAGCGCTGCTTAATGTGGCTGTAACAGCAGGGGCTATTTTATTAACAACAAAAGTTTTAACAGCAGAGGTTACTGTTTTAGTTGTAACAGTATTTGTTGGAACGAATGTTACTTTAAAAGTATGTGTTCCTGCTGCAAGCGCTGGAGATAATTTGTATCCGGCTGATCCTGATGCGTTTGATACAACGGTAGCAATTTTTGTTACCCCGTCATAGAACATGAAAGTACCTGCAGGGTAGCCCCCGTTTACGGACGCTACTTGTCCTATAATAGTGGATGGGGTTGTGGTCATATAGGTTTGGGATGTTGCACTAACATTTACAGTCACAATAGGTTCAATTTGAGTAACATTAAGGGGTGTTATGGTAGATGTGGATGTTTTGAAGTTAGCTCCGGATGTGGGAACATAAACAACTTTAAGGTTGTGAACCCCAACAGTTGTAGTTGATGGAATTTTATATGTTGCTACGCCGGTAGTTGGAACAGCTATAGTTGTTAGAACGGTTGTTCCATCATAGAAAACAAAACTACCTACAGGTTTTGTACCATTTGTTGTTAATACTTTAGCTGTTGCTGTAACTGAAGCTGGGTTACCGTAAATTTGTGAGGATGGGCTTAGCGTTAAACTGGTTGTTGTATCAGAAATGATAACAGGAGGAGCGGTAATTGTTAACATTTGAGCAGTTGAGATCGAAGATAGAGTAAATATTGAGTCAGGAACGAACTTACTTGTAATTGAATGATTACCTACAGTTAGTACATCTGCGAATGTGTAAACTGCGGTTCCATTCTCATCGGCAGGGATAGTAGCTATTTTTGTTGAACCGTCATAGAAAACAAAATTACCTGTAGGGTAAACTTCATTAACTAAACTGACTTGAGCGGTAGCAGTAATTGTATCTGGAGCAGTTGAAACTTTTGATGTTTTATTTAAACTTAAAGTTGTTGTTGTAGCATCAAGTTCAGCAGGGAAAGCAACAGTTATTATTGCTCCATCGGTAGGGTTCATGGAGTTAACGGTAACAATGAAACTGTTATCAAAACTGGTGAAAGTGTTCTCAGCACTTAAATGTGTATGTCGTGTTGTAGCATTGGTGTTAGGTGTTAACTCTGTAGCTAAAACGGTTGAACCTGTTGAATAACTGTTAGGCATTTCACGTAACACACGGACAGTACCTGTTGTTTTATTACTGTTTTGTTGACAAGTTGTGTAACCTTGAACTGCGAACCCACATTGTTGGTTTCCGGAGAACTCAACACTTGTAGCATCTGTTCCTTCAAAAGTTCTGTATTCAATATAATAATTCTCACCTGTGTTAGGGTTAACCACTTTTATAGCCCTGTTACCTTCGGAAGCGTTCAAAGATTTTACGTTAACTTGAACAGCACGATCTGTGGATGTTACTGTTGTGTATTCGGTTAACCAACCCATACGAATTTTTTGTAAACTTGAAAGATGTGGTCTGGCTGAGTTAACTGTGTAACCCATAATGTCTAAATAGTCATTATATTCTGCGGTAGGACAAACGGTGCTATTAACATTTAAGTTAGCTTCTACATTGTCATAGTTTGTTGTGCTGGCGCAGATAGAAGAGTCAGCGTGAGCGAAACCTAAGTTATGCCCAAACTCATGTAGAAGAACTTCAACCCCTAACCCATTATTAACACCATTACTGCTGAAAATCTGTCCACCATCTCCACCGACTGTAGCAAAACCAGCACCAATACAATGTTCTGTAGTCAAAACAATAAGGTGGTTATTAGAACCCTGCCAGCTACCGTAAGCGAACATGCCATCAAATGCAGCATCTGTATCTGCTGAGAAAGCCGCATTGGGAGTACATGTATTTAACCCTAATTGTCTGGTTTCATAACCACCGAAAACAATATTAACCGCACCGTTAGATTCAGCAGACCAGTAAGCGTTCATCTGCTCAACAGCAGCTTGCGCGGTAGCTAAAGTTATAACATTCGTATCATCTGCTGTTGTTTGAGTAGCTGAAGCCACACTTACATAAACTGTTTCAGTAACAGCAGCTTGTTGAATGTTCTGCCCACGACCGTTAATGTTAGGTTCATAAGGTTGAATAGGTTCAACACCGGGAACCATAATCATGTCATCATTAACAATGGTTATATCATCCGGGTTATCCTGAACTGCTGCGTTAGCTGGAACCATTCCTGAGCTTAAAAGAAGACCTGATATAAGTAAAGCTAATAAACCTTTTTTAGATGTTGTTGAAAATAGCACTTGTTGGTTCCCCATTCATATCTTACCCAATAAGAACCTACTTATATCTATAATGCGTGTTCCTACAGTTAGTATCGACTAAAATGAGACAGAACGGGTTTAATATGTTAGATATGAAATATGCCAAACCCATATCATGACTCTGAAGGTAAATTCACATCCCGCAATGGAATGCTTAAAGCAATAGATCGACTTGCTATTAGCCGAAAGATTGATGAATATATTAAACTTCGTGCGGAGTTCGATGAGATAGACTCCGCTAATGTTCATGTTCCTCAAGACTTTTATAATAAAGTTTTAGAGAAAGCTAACATAAGCCCTGAAGAAGCGGCTGAAGCTATCGAATCTGGGGAACCCATCCAGTTTGAACAACCAGCAATCGCATACCATAATTTAGATAGTGAAACTTTAGCTCAAATCATTGGTGATTTAGGTTCACATGAGAATGAAGATAACAGTGAACAAATTCTTCGTATTGTGAAAGCTTCTGGTAATGACAAAAACGTTATTTATGCGGCTATTGAATCTGATGGTTTAACTTATGAGCAGAAAGCTGATCTTGTTAACACATATCAACCAACATATTATGGGTTCCTTGTTGAAAGCGACCCAGAGAATGTTTTCAAACATAACAAACCAGAATTTATGAAAGCTGTAACAACAGGTTCTTTACGTGCTTGGTCAGAGGTTGAAGTTGAAGACAGCACAGAAGCATTCACTTTAAGTAAAATGGTTGAAGCTTTAGCTGAGCATGCTACAACCAAAGAAGAGTTAGATCATGCGATCAGTAATAACCCTTACGGTTATCAACTGAACCAGCAAATTAACTCACAAATTATGAGCAACCCTATACTTTCTAAACCACAAGCTTTAAAGGTATTCACCCAAGAAATCCGTACTGGTGGGGAAAACTATTGGAATGCCCGCCATGCTATTGTTGATAACTTCAAACAACGTGGTTTACCAATACCAGCAGTTCCTGAATTTAAAGAGAATGTTAAACCTGTTCAAGGTGAACCAACACAGACAGTAGTAAGTACAGTTAATTTTGCTTCTGAGGATGATAAAAGAAAGATGCTTCCTAACTATGAGTTAGCTTCAGCGATGGTAATCTACGACTCTTATGAAGGTAATTTTAATAAGTTAAAGAAAGATGTGGCGATTCTTGAGAAAGTCAGCAAAAGAGATAGTAAATATTATGCTGACTCAAGATATCTTAAAGCTCGTTATGACAGAGTAAGAAATTATCTGAACCAGTTAGAAGATTTCGAAAATATTAAACCATACCTACAAGACTAATTCTATGTCCTTGAGCATTAAATAATTTGACTTTGTTCCACAAACCAGTTATATTTAATTTAATAAGTAATTCCACTGTTTAGAAGAGAGATATAAACAAAATGGCTAACACACTTGACAAGACTGATGCGCCTGTTCCGGTTTCTGCTGAGATCATTGAGGCTCGCGCTCACCAGATCGCCCGTGACATGCCTGACATGTTCCCTTTCGGTTACGCAATGTTCCTCGCCACTGAGGAAGCTGCTGAAGGCAAGCTTTAAGTTTCAATAAAAATGGCCCAACCTCATTATTTTGAGGTTGGGCCATTTTTATTTGGGTAACCTAACTTAATACCGATAGAAATTCAGTAAACAACTTATCAATGGGAGCTATCATTATGACCAAGGTTACCTTCAACCAAAACTTACCAAAAGTAGGAGCATCAATTGATGAACCCTCACAAGAACTTATCGAAACATCTTTAAACTTACGCCAAGTATCACTTGAAGACGCAGCACGCTATGGTGGCCCTATCACCCGTGAAGCTTTAGGTGCTATTAAACTTCATGGTGACCGTAAAAATGTTGTTGTTGACACAAAAATTCATTTACTTATGCCTAAGTTTGTTCCCGCTATCCCCGGATGGCACACAGATGGTGTTCCTCGTGGTGAAGAGATGAACCCAGCCGGTAAAGGTAAACCAAACATGCGAGCACAAGTTGAAGGGCTTGTAACCGCACCACGTTACCATCTTCTTGTTACAGGAACTCACTGCCCCACATTATTCATGAACGAACAACATGATTTTGATGTGAACCTTGACCTTGATAGTGACCTTTATGCTTCTTTAACCCGTCAAGTAACTGAGCTTAAAGGTGAGTTTGAAACTTTTGCTACACCAGCTTCCACAGTTGTTGAATGGGATTGGTGGAACCTTCACACAGCGCAACTTTCAACAGGCCGTGGATGGCGTTACCTTATTCGTGTAGCAGAAACAGACCATATTGAACCACGAACAAACCCAGCCGATTTCATTCGCACACAAAACCAAGTGTATGTAACAAACGAATTCGGCTGGTAATAACCGGTTTCTGATATAACCAAATTTTCTAACATAAATTTTTGTTAGATATGTTGTATGGCTAAATATCATATCAATAAGAGAGGTTACTACTCTCCATGTACAGCAGGCAAAAGAAGCTGCCCTTTAGGTGCCAATGGGCATATCACACAAACACAGTTTGATACTATCAAAGCTGAAGGAAACAACCCTGCCATTGCCACACAAGTGAAAGCCGCCCCTGATTCTTATTTTACTAAAGCTAAAGAAAATTTCGAAAACCTAAACAAACAAGCTTATCTTGGTAATAAAGTCCATAAAGAAGTAGCTGCTTTTGAAGCGAAACTTTTAGATAAAGAAGGTTTAGAACCCGGAGCTTTCCTATATGCCCATAAAGCTCAAGGTCTTAAAGCTGATGCTCTTAAACAACTAAAAACTATTTACACTAATGAAGGTGTTGCCGCTATGAAAGCTACCTTCATGACAGAAGATATTGCCAAACAACCTAACGGTATTAAACCGGTTATCCGTAAAAAAGATAAACTAGATCCTGATATTGAAGCGAAAACAACTCGTGCCGTCGAAGCCGCCAAAAATGACGCTGATTTCCAAAAAATTGTTAAAGAATATGAAGAAGCAAATAAGAAAGCTGAAGCTTACAGACGTGTTTCAGCGGAGACAGACAAATTCAAAAGAGCATTAGTTCTCAAATATGCTGGCCCTCGCGCTTATAGTTTACCTGTTATTACTGATTCACATAAACAACAGGTAGCGGAAGCTTACCGAACAGCAATTAACTGGAAGAGCGCTGGCATCCCCGATGAGGCAGAAGCTACATCAACTTCAAGAATTCGCCCTGATAGTTTAAGTGTTAACTCACAAGGTAAGATAAATAATGCTTGGGTTCAAATGAGTGATGGCAGTGTTGAACGTATTGTAGGTTATGAAGCTCCGCAAGTTCAAGCTTATGGTATCAGCGGTAACCTTATCTCTGAAAAAGGAACTAAAGTTTCTTCACATACCCATTATGCTAACTACCGTAGCGCTCATTCAGGGATTAATCACATAATTCTTGGCGGGAAGAAAGGTGCTGATTTTGTTTCAGATAACTTCAGCGTTCATTCATCCATTGACAGTGGTGATTGAATAAAACAATATAAAAGTATCCGCATATCAGAGCTTACCTCAATATGCGGATACTTTTATTTATGAACAGAGCCGTTAAAATTGTTATAGGTATAGTAGTTGGATTATTCATCCTTGTTGGATGCTCTTCCTTTATTAATGGGCTTTCTGCGCCTAAAGTTGAAGAACCTACAACCTTTGTGGATGAATCACCGGTAGTTCAGGAACCCACTGTAACATACATTACCGTTCCTGAACTACGTAATTTAACAGGTGACATGGCTCAAAGCGTTCTTTACTCTCTTGAACTTAATATAGAATTACAGAGTAATGATGGCAGTATAATTGATAACCCGGCTGAATGGACGGTAACCGATCAAGATCATCAAACTGGAGAACAGGTAACTTCCGGAACCACAATTGTCTTAACACTTACTAAAACTTATATAGAGCCTCCGGTAGTCGAACCCGCCCCCGTTGTTCCGGAACCTGCTCCCCCAGTAGTACAACCTGCTCCCCCATCTTCCGTATACTATGAAAACTGTGATGCGGTAAGGGCTGCTGGCGCAGCACCTATTCATTCAGGAGATCCCGGATATAGTTCTAAACTAGATCGGGATGGGGATGGTATAGGCTGTGAATAAATGTAAATGCCCTCTAACAAATTCAAGTTAGAGGGCATTTACATTATTAAACAGTAATTAAATCTTGTAACGATACTTACGGTTCTTGAAATCCTGAATCTTCTGATAATTTTCACGATTCTTAGTTAACTCATTATCTGCTTTAACCTCAGGAACCGCAGCAACAAACCTTGCGAAAGCATCACGAACTTTATTAGGAACATTACCACGGTTGAAGCGAGCGTTAACTTCTCCAACGGCCCAACGGTTCTTATATAAAGTCATAGAAGCGTTATAGATTTCTCCACCATTATGTAAACGGAAAAGCACATACTCCCCCTTTTCCATGCGACCCTTGTAAGACCAAGTACAGTTACCCATATAAGTTCTGTTGTCCGCTAACTGTGTAGCATCTTTCACAACTTCCATAGACACATTATCAACAAGGAGTCTACCGGATGCTAGAAGAACCGAATTAGGGAATGGGAACTGCGTTCCACCATACAACTTAATATCAGGGAACAATGAAGAAAAAGTTTGAGGTTTCTTAGGCAACTCATACTGTAACTCATTATGAATGTCGCGCATAGTTTCAAGCAAACCACCCACAGGACTCTCAGGACGCTCCATAGGCTTCAACCAAGGGATATGAGAAGCTAACACAGCAGTATCAGGGTCAACCATCTTATCGCGTAACAACGCATTATTGTACGCAGCAAGAGTATCCCGAATAGCATCTGTCTCAGGAATACGAGCGAACTGCTCCGCTGTTTCAGGAGTCCAAGGAAGTTTCATGCTCTCAAAAAGAGTTAACAACTCATCCTCAGGCAAAGGCTCAGGAGCCTCCCCGCCCGCAGCAACATCAACACCAGCAGTTAAATCCCACCAACGCCCAGTATGAGCCTCAACCCATAAACTATAAGCCAACTTCTCACGGCGTTCCTCAGGGTAAGGCTTCAAAATCCATTCCAACTTATTAGCCAACTGAAGTGTGTAACGTGCAGGAGCGAAAGCAGTACTGACTTCATTAATCGCACCAAAAAGACGAGCCAAACGGTCAGGCTCTAACAAAGGAGCCAAAGCAGCAACATAAGCAGCTAACTCAACCGCATGACTATACTTACCGGGAACCTGTAAAGCATCCCCGAAAGCCTTCATAACACTCTTAGTAGCTTTAGGGCTACCAGACCAGTTAAAAAGGCTTTCGGAAATCTCACGAACATCTAAAGCTGGGTTCATCAAATCATCCAAAGTGGATGAAACAAGATAATCCAACGCACCACGAGTTTTCGCAGTTGGTACAACATTAGAAGCTGTAGCTGTTTTATTAGCCACACCAATCATGCTTAAAGCACCACGAATAGCTTCGAAGTTCTCACTCACAAGTTTTATACCTTTCAGGCGAAGTTAGTAGCACCGATAGCTTGGACACGACCAAGACCGGGGAAAACGCTAACACCACGGTAAGCCGCAGCACCAAGCGCAAGAGCTTTCAAAGAAATAGCGCCGGTTTCAAGAACACCAAACACAGCCTCTTTCTTAGAAACATCATCAGTTTCATTAATAGTAAGAAGCTGAATCGTACCAAGATGCTTCAAAGCATCAGAAGCAGGGTGGTCAATGATTGTCTGAACATCATTCACAGTCAACTCGTTACCATCAATACGAGTATAAGTGATATTGATAGAGTTACCAACCTCAACCTCACCCATTTCTTCCTCATACGCAGCAACCATATCGTCAGCAGCCGCGCCAGAAGCAACAACATCACCAACCTCTGTGAGAGTACCATCAGCACCGACAACAGTACCAACAACATCAGTGATGTTATCAATCACATCATCAGGGTTGCTGTCAGCAAAGACAGTCTCAATCTGCTCAGTAAGGAACTCATCATAAGTATCCTCAGTGAACCCAACCGGAATAATACGGTTATGACCAATGGCGGTAATCGCTTCATCAAGTGCGATCAGAACTTTGTGATCAGCAGGAAACTGTGTTTCCGCTGAGGCTTTTAAAGCGGCAAGTTGAGCTAAAATAAACTCTGTATAAATTTTTTCATCCATACTTTAAAGTATATCACAGAACCCACTTCCGCGCCACAAAAAACTTAAACCACTATCACATGTTCAATATTTAGGTGTGTTCAAAAATATTGAACATGGCCAAAAAATGAACACCTTACTTGCGTGAAAACACGGTTCATGATATACTTATAAGAGCACAAAGAAAAGAGAGAAACCGTGGTTTTACATAAACCCCTAAGCCTTGTTGTAGTATGTGATGACCTTAACCGTCCCCTCACAAACCTTATGAACGAAGCAACCGTTAAAGTAACGCTTGCTCCTTCAATCGAGTTCCTTGAGCTTGTCAAAAAGCTTGACTTAACGCAACGTGGTCGTTTCAGTTGGTCACTCCCAACAAAAGATAACGGACGTGTTATCGCTGCTTTCATTCGTGAGTACTCCGAAACCTTCCTACCTAAAACTGTTATCTCCAGCATGGACAACGGTTACAACCAAGAAGTAGAAACCACTTCACCCTCCACATATTATGATGGTGGAGCATACCATAGCGCGTTCGAACCTTACGCACAGTTCCGTCAAGCTCTTGATGCTCTCCCTGATTTCAAATGGCCAAAAATTGCTGACCTTCCTATGGAATACCGTAACGCACGCTACACATACCAGCGTCAACGTAACAACGGTGCTGCTATCGACGCAACAACTATGGGTGGTGTTACCTTAGAGGTCACAAACAACACTTTCTGGGTTCGCCTTTTCCCTGTAAAAGATATGGCTGAGAAAGACACTGTTCATATGCCTAAGGTTAAGAACGTTAAAGTTTCCAAGGAAACATATCTTGCGCCTCGTAACGTTAACAAGGTTCTCGCGGAGATTAAGAAAACTTGGGGTAATGTTCTTGATGCTCGAAGTGATGAAGTCCGCGATCTTCTAACTGAGGCTGAGCGTGTTGTCACAGTTGGTTACTCACCTAACCAACCCGCTACAGTTCTTCTAACACGCGGTAACGATGTTGACATTCCCCGTATTCATGCGTTGCGTAACTTCAAAGCTGGTGTTGAAACAAAAATCACTATTGAAGAAGCTATCGAGTTGGAGAAGCAAACCAAAAATGTTCCCTTCTTAATTCACCCTGCTTTATCAGATATTGTTAGCATGACTAAGGCTAAGCCTTACATGGGTGATAAAAGGTTGAAGCCTTATCAGAAGAAAGCTGTTGGTTTACATCTTTCAACAAAGATTGGTTACCTACAGTCCTGCTCCCCCGGTATGGGTAAAACTGTTATTCAGCTTGTCGCTATGAAAGCTAAAGCTGAAACAACCCCTAACTACCGTGCTTTAGTTATTACAGAAGCTAACGTGCGTAAGCAATGGGCTGAAGAAGCCGAAATTTGGTGGCCTGAAGCAAAAATAGTCACTATTGAGAAAGCAACAGATATTGATAAGCTTGCTGAGGCTTTAGCTGAAACTGAACCTGTTGTAGTTCTTTGCTCTTACTCACATACGCTTCTTGCTTACTATGAGTTGGAAAAGCGTAAAGAGGAAAACCTTAGACTTATCAACATGCGTTACCTTGATAGGTTACAAGCGTTAAAGGATGCTCCTATTCCTGAGCTTACTGTAGGTAGCATGCTACTTGATGGTCTATGGGAAGATATTTGTGCTGATGAGGCTGTCATTATTCGTAATGGTACTTCTAAAGCTGCGCAGATTCTTTGGACTTTGCGTAAGAACTCCAAAGTTGCTACAGCGTTAACAGCTACACCTATTAACAAATCCCCTGACGATATTGCGCGCCTTATTTCTTGGGTTCGTAATGACAGGAACTTGTTCACTGGTGTTCCTCTTTCAGAGCAGTATGATACTGCTACTGAAGCGGGCGCTCGTGCGTTGTTCAAAATTTTCGGCCCTCTTGTTTTCCGTCGCGATACTTCCGAGATTGCTAAGGAAATCCCTAAGGTTCGTCAAACAGTTCATAAGCTTACACCTTCCCCTGCTGAGTTAGCTTTAGCTACCGCTGCTGAGAAAGAGTTGAAGCGTTGCTACCTTGAACTTGTTGCGGCTTTGGAGGAAGTTGATAAAGCTGGGACGGCAGATAAGGATGAGCTTAAGAAAGTTAAGGAAGCCCTTCGTGCTGCTAATGGTGCGTGGTTGGGTGGTACACAGTTGGCTCGTATGGCAACTTCTGACCCTAACGCATTATTGGAGTCAACATCTGTTGGTGCTGCTTTGCTTACGGGTCAGGGTCTTATTGATGAGGCTTTGAAATTTGAGCCTACTAAGCGTAAGAAGTTTATTGCTGAAGCGCAAGAGCGTATCCTTAAGGGTGAGCAGATTCTTGTGTTCACAGAGTTCGCTACTGTCGCTAACGTGTTAGTGCGTGCTTTACAGGATAATGGTATTAACGCGCAAGCTTACACTGGTAAGAACGGTGCTACTCGTGACCGTGCTCGTCAGGATTTCCAAGCTGGTAACCTTGATATTCTTGTTTGTACACAAGCGGCTGAGCGTGGCCTAACGTTACATAAAGCGGCAGCTATTTACCATTACGATTTACCTTGGACGTTGGAGAAAATTATTCAACGTACTGGCCGTGGTGTTCGTATTGGTTCAAAGAACGCACATATTGATATTGTGTTCATGATTATGGCTGGAACTATTGAGGAACGTATGGCTAACCATCTTGTTGAGCAAGGTATGTCTGCTTCACTTGTTATGGATTACTCTCGCGGTGTTGCTTTGAAGAACACAGAAACAGCTATGGCTATGAGCGGTCTTATGACAAGCATGGCTAAGGGCAGCGATAACAAAAACCTTATCCGTTTCGGTGAGCTACTGCTAGGTGTGTAAAAAGTTTGGGGCAAAGGAATTAAAACCCTTTGCCCCAAACTACACCCCGATAATAATTAATTATGCGAATCGAACAAGCTGAACTTAAAGACGCTGAGGCTATCTCTACTATCCTAAATTCTGGGGTTAAAGAATGGGCTGGCACAGAGTATGAATCATTAAAAGGTTGGTATTTAGAACACTATTCAATACCTAAAATTGAATCCAACCTTATTAACCCTGAAAAACAATTCTTTGTTCATAAAAATGATGATGAAGAAATTAATGGAACAATTATTATAACCAATAATGAAGACTCTGTTCATTTCGGTGGGTTGTATGTTACAGAGAAACGTAAAGGTGTTGCCACTAAACTTATTGAATATGCTGAGAAAGTAACTTACGATTTGAATCCTGATATTAAATATATTGAAGTGTATATTTGGCATCGTAATTATCTTTCCGAAACAATTTTTGAGAAACATGGATTCAAACTTGTTTCAACAAATTTCACTGCCGGGACTTTCTATAAAGTTTTCCGCAAAAAGCTTAACAAAGTTTAATTTTTTTAACTTAGGAGTATAAATTATGATGGAAGATGATGTTCCGATTCAGGAAATTTTTCTGAATGAAGCTTTACAGG
>Ga0247742_10002105_pt1 | contig 13271 bp, 10 predicted proteins | sample UWRJL208509C2_FD_180944 | JGI IMG/M metagenome (GOLD analysis project Ga0247742, IMG submission 180944) | Plant litter microbial communities from Arlington Agricultural Research Station in Wisconsin, United States - UWRJ-L208-509C-2 | ecosystem: Environmental > Terrestrial > Plant litter >...
CGCTGGAGCTCAAGTAAATACTAGCTTATAAAAATCCAGAGTAAAATTTTGGAAGCTTTCAAGAAGTATGAAAAAGGAGATGGGGTGCTAGGGGTCGAGTGTTCGAATCACTCCGTCCCGACCATATAATTCAAAGGGTTGCGAGATTTTATCTCGCGACCCTTTTTTATGTTTGGTCGTTTTTACCCCTACAAAACGACTGGCTCTGGGTGGAGTCTTCAACTGGTACTAAGGCCAGAGTTCGTCCATATCCCAAGCCGTATCAGACAGTCCATTACACTTCGCCGTCATAGGATTCCTTTCCTTGGATGTCATAGGCTCTACAACAGTTCAGCACGAGACAGGCTGCTGTTGGTTGTACCCTGATTTCGTATAAAGCCTAGAAGTAGGACTTAAGGCGTCCGTTTTGTCATGCATGGCTGTCGGCGGTCATCTGGGAATGAGCCGGTAGCAGCTCAATAACGTCACAGAAGAGTTTCCGCTGCTTCCAGTCATTGCGATCGCCAATCACATACAGGCGGCGCCTGGCCCGGGTGGCAGCGACGTTGAGCAGGTTAGGCTTGGAAACTGCCCATTCGCGAGCGCCGCCGTTTTCACTGCTCCCACCCAGGACAAGGATGATCACTGCAGCCTCCTTGCCTTGCATGGTGTGAATCGTACCGCGCACGATCTTGGTATCTAATCGATCCTTGAGCTGGTTGCGCACGTCCTGAAAGGGCGTGATAACTGCGATGCTATCCAGCGGCACACCGTAGCCATCAAGCAAGGCCAACAGACGTTCGAGCGCCTTGCCTTCATTGTCGACCCAATTGCCAGAGGAGCGGCCACTCGCGTGCAGCCAGCCGGTGAGTAGGCGGGCAGGAGTTTCTTTGGCGGGTGAGGGCGCGATGGTGCCATAGACCATGGCTCCGTCGTAGGCGATGCGATTAGCCAGGTCGAACATCGGTTTGTCACAGCGACGATGCACCACCAGCGGCAGGCCGACCCAGTGTTTCTTGTCCTTGGGACCAGCCATGCGACCCCAAGGGGTGGCCTGGTCGGCTAAGGTTTGGGCGGACTGGCGATTGGGTAGCCAGCGTGCGTCGACTTGATAGCGGGTACGCATGTGTTCGAGCACGGCATCAGATACGGTGACTATCGGCTCCAATTGCAGCGGATCACCGACTAGCACAGCCCGGCGTGCACGCCATAGGGCACCCACTGCAGCCTGCGGTGTAGCCTGGCCGGCTTCGTCCACCAACAGCCAGCCAATCTCTCCGCAGCCAAGGCTACCGAAGGAGCGGGCGAACGAGGCGAAGGTACTGCTGAGCACCGGCACTACCATGAACAGCGAGGCCCATGCCGAACGTACCACGGCCTTGGATACCCCCCGATAATGACTGCCGGTGAGCGTGCTGGTGATGAAGTCCAAGTTAGCGCGTAAACGCGAGGCTTCGATCTGGAAGAAGACGCGGTGTAGCTTGAGCGCTTCGATGAATACCTTCGCCCGAGCCTGACGCCAGCCTTCGACTATCCAGGGTTCGAGCAGCTCGATCTCGCTGCCTCTGCCGATCTGACCTTGTTCGAGCCAGACCTGCAGGTGCTTGGCCTTGCCAGCCTGGGCAATGCTGCGAGCCTTGTCGATCTGCAGGGCGGCGTGGAGCACGGCTTCATTGATCTCCTGTTCGTCCTTAGCCAATTGTTGATTGAGTTCGGTGAGCCGGCCGACTAGTCGCTGCGCTTGGCGTTGGGCACTGTCGAAGGCGTCCTTGGCCAAGGTGCGAGTGCTATCGAGCAGTCGTTGCCGAGTTGCCCACGTGCGATGAGCACCCCAGAGGCTTAATAGGTTGGCGAGAAAACCCGGCTTTTTTGCAAGGTGTGCTTCAAGAGCCTGAAGTTCGCGTTGCAGTTGCTCGCGAGCGGGCGTGAGCTGCAGTGTTTCCAGCGTAGCTTGTTCGTCATCGAGACTGCTGCGTTGGGTCAGACGGACTTGGCGCTCCTTTTCCTTCTGATGTACTCGGGCTTTGGCGCTGATCACTGCCTGAATTCGTTCCAGAATGTCGCTGACTTGAGCGCGTATCGCTTGTTCGGCGTTCTTGGCGTCCTGGTATTGCTTTACGGCTGCGCGCCAGAAATTGGTTTTTTCGGCGGACGAGAGCAACTTCATTTGTGGGACTTGCTCGGACAACCATTCGCGCATGCCCTTGGGGTCTGGCTTGTCTTCCGTGTTGTTCGGTAAGGACGCGTCGGGCGTTGGATCGCCGTCGTGGAGATCTTCGTCCAAGGTGCCGTTGTCGAGGGCCTCTGGTTGGGAGAATGTGGATTCGTCTTTGGTCTTCGTCGTTTTGGGTGGACGCTTGCCATAGAAGAAGCGATCGACGAACTGGGTACGTTTGGCTTTGCTGCCCAATGCCGCAGAGATCATTGCCCAAGCTGGTTTGCCGCTGGTGAGCTCGCCCAGTTCGCTGAAGTATTCGGCATCGGGCAGCCAGGATGGGTCAACCTTATCCTGCTGGGGCAACTCGAGAGTTACGTTCTCCACGGCACCATTGTTGGAGGAGGCTACCACCATCTCGAAGCCGAACAGGCGGGGGTTGAGTTGATAGGCAAAGCGTTCGCGTCCGCCATCGTTGGCGGATTCGCGACCATCCTGGATGAAGGCGTCCGAGGCCCTACTCAACGAGGCCAGTACGTCGGCTCGTTGTGTCACCACTGCCGCGATCAGGTCGCGAAGTAGGGTGGTCTTCCCGGTACCTGGCGGACCGTTGACGCCCATTATGCCGGTGTTGTTGCTGAGGTTTTGGAGCAGGCTGTTGACTGCCAGTTGTTGGGAGTGTACCAACCCCAAATGCCTTTCGGCAGGCCAGCATCCGGTCGCATAGCGCGAGGGGGCGAGGCGATCAATCAGAGCCAGATCTGCTTCGGGCTTGTCGAGGTGCAGGTGCTGGGTGGTGTCGTGATGACTCAGGTAGCGGGCTAACGGCTCGCTGGTTTCGCCACGGGCTAGGGCATCGGCCATGTCGGCCAAATCGCTTAGCAGGAAGCTGTTGAGCGGATCGTCTTCTTGTTCGGGCTTGTTCGGGTTGATCGGTGCTGAGCGGAAGCGATGTTCACGCGACTCGTCTGCGAAAAACTCGTCGAGTCCCAAGGTCTGACGAATATAGTTTGTTAGGCGTGACAGGTCTGCGGCGTGGACCACGCCACTGAGCAGGCTTTTAGCCTGTTCGCGGAGGGAGTCTTGGGTCTCCTCGAAGCCGCGTGTCCAATCTTTCTTGTTGATGGCGCAGCCGACGAACCATGCCTCGCTGGATAGCACCAAGCTATCGGCCAGCATCATGCCTTGATCGTTGAACTTGAGCGCGTACAAGGCGGCGAGCCTTTGTTGTGGCTCCTTGTAGCCTTGGTCGGCGCCGTAGAGAGTCTCTAGCTGGCGAGAAACATTCAGGTTGTTGTAGAGGTGCGCGTAGAGCGTGTGGCTCCATACGCGTTTGTTCGGCAGGCGCTGCCGGCTCAGAGGGTTGGCTGGCATCCACGGCAGGATTTGGGCCGAGGTGGGGATGTCTTGGAAAAACGGCTGGTAGTCGCTGTCGCGCTTTTTCAGCTTTGGGACTGCCTGAGGTTGCAGCAGTTCGACGGCGTGCCAGTAACGCACGATATTTTGCGAATTCATTTACTACGTCCTTGAAAGCGCTGGGGCTTGGATTCCTGATAGGGAAGGATATCAGGCATGTTGCATCGCTTCCTGGCGCCGGTGCGCGGAAGCGATGCTGATCGTGGGCCGGGTCACTTACCTGAGGGATACCAGGTGGCGTAGTTGTGGGTGTAATCCTCTTCCAGATCGATGACTTCTTCGCGGATGCCGGGTACTACATCCGGTTCTCGGTCGAAAGCTGGGCGCAATTCGCGCTCTGCTAGCTCTTGGACCACGTAGGCCATGCCTTGCCATTTGTGGCGCCAGGCCAGCAGCTGTGGCCGAGTCTCAATGACATAGACCGGTGCGTCGAGTCGTTCGCGTAGGTTCGGAACGCGGTAGGAGGCATTCATCAGGCTGGGCACGCGAACTTCTTGGCCACGCTTATCCCAACCGATCCAGTGGCTGTAGAAGCGCATACGACGGTCTTTGTGGGCGATGAACTCGAAATAGTCTTGACTCGGTTTTGGCATCGTTCGAGCGCAGGCCAACCGCATCAGTTTAGTATTGATCTTCCCAATGCGGTCATCGCTTAGCTTTGCCAGCGAAAGCAGAAAATGATCAAAGTTGTTGAACCCGATTTCCTTGGCATGAAAATGCAGGCGTTCGGAATAACCCATTCCCTGGTCGGGTGAGCGACGGACGAGGTACTTGAAGTTTTTGACGCAGTCGACTGATGCGGACATGACTTTCTCCACAGGCCTATATCGGATGCACCGATACCCGCATTGCTGCTTGCTTGGCCTTTACTGGCGAAAATCTGAGAGAAGAAAGAGAAGGGTGTTCCCCAACGCAGCAGGGTGCCTCCCGAGGCATGGCCTGATCCTAAGTGGCTAATAGCTAGCCTGTCAACAATCGCGAGCGCTGATCAGCGCTGTATCACCCTGCTGCTTCTTTGCTTGAAGAAGTTTATTTTTTTCAGCCCTTGAGAGTTGTTTGTGCGATGGATTGGCTGATCGAGGTAGTGAGTGGCGTTTGGCTATCAAACCTTTTAGACTCGATTCGCGTTCCCGGACGAAGGACTTGAAAGACGCACTTCATAGGGAATGAGTGGTCACCTCACCTGGCCCCTACCTTCGCAAAATGGATTTTCAATCATGTGGCACGATAACGAAACGACTATCGACTACCTCAACTTTGGTGTGGTGGCCGACGCTTGCGCCAGCTTGTTACGGCGCGCAGGTGGGGCCCCTATCTCCATCGGAGTGTCCGGGGGATGGGGCGCCGGCAAGTCTTCACTTGTGCAGATGATTGCATCTCGCCTGAAAGAGGCTGATAAGGCTGCTGGTGCTGCAAGTTCAGGCGCCGGAGCGATTGCCGGTGATGAGGCGAAACAGAACACATATGTGGTCGTTACGTTCAACCCTTGGCTGTATCAGGATTTCGAAAGCGCCCGCAGCGCGCTGCTCCAGATTGTCGGTGACGAAGTATTGCGCTTGGCAGAGAAAGACCCGAGCCTGCTGAAAAAGGCGAAGCGGCTTTGGCAGCGAATCAATCTACTTCGGTTGGCACAGCTGGGCGGTGAGGCCGCTGTGACTATTACTACCGGTATCCCTGTTGGGCCCATCGGAAAGGCAATCGGTAAAGTTGTAGGCTTGATGAGTTCTGCTGGGGAAGAGGAAGAATCCGACGATGAAAAAGAGGAAGGTGTTGAACTGAGCAGTCTGGGCGGTCTCATCAAACCTGGCCAACCGCTTTCCTTGCCCAATGAAATTCATGCATTCCGTGTCGCACTAGAAAAGCTTCTGGATGAATTAAAAGTCACGCTGGTGGTTTTCGTTGACGATTTGGATAGGTGCTTGCCGAAAACCGCGATCTCGACATTGGAATCTATTCGGCTGCTTCTGTTTATTAAAAGAACTGCCTTTGTCATTGCAGCGGACAATGAATTTATTCGTGGCGCGGTCAAGGTTCACTTCGAAGGAACTGGTATCACCAGTGATATCGCGACGAACTATTTTGACAAGCTGATTCAAGTTCCGCTTCATGTGCCCAGGTTGGGCGTCAACGAAGCCAAGGCTTATCTGGTGCTTCTGCTGCTGCAGCGCGCCACAGAAGATGGACAGTATTCATCTGAAAATTTCGAAGCGGCAAAGGCGTCGATCTCTTCTCGCCTGCGCCAAAGCTGGAAGGGCGAGACGATCACCGCTGAGTTTCTCTATGGGCTCGTGGGATCCGATCAAGAGTTGGTGAAATTGATGGACTTGGCTCAGGGGCTTGCGTCTCTGATGTTCCAGGCCACAGCCGTAAGCGCAAACCCAAGGCTTATGAAACGTTTCCTAAACACCGTCTTCTTACGCAGTGCCCTGGCGGAGCCACAGGGCATTGAATTGGACATTCCATCATTAGCCAAATGGCATTTGTTGGAGCGCTGCGATGAGACTCTCGCCAATGATCTCGCGGCGATGGTTAACTCTGAAAATGACGGCCGAGTTGAAATTCTGCAACTCGCCGAAGCTGCCGTAGAGGTCGGCGACACGTTAAAGCCGCCGTTCAAGGACGATGCATTTACCAGAGAGTGGCTGAATCTAGCGCCTCTGCTAGGTGCTTCAGATCTCAGAGCCTTGCTGCATTTGAGTCGCGATACCGCTACTCGTGATTTCGGCGACGACAACATGACTCCGGAATCTCGGGAACTCAGGGACACCTTAAAAGTGGCCACAAGCGGTCATGCCGAGCTCACCGCTTTGATTGTCAAAGTAGGCCAGGCACAGGCCGAGATCGCAATGACGAAAGCATGGCAAAGCAACGCGTCATCACGTACGTGGAAAGCTGCCAAGGAAGTTTTCATGCTGATTGAAGTCTGCAAAACCTTCCCCGAATTAGGAAAAAAAGCAGCCTTATTACTTAATCAGGGGCCATTGAAAGACATTGGCCCGGGCATCATTCCGCCGCTTTCACGTCAGTCTTGGGCCACTGAAACGCTTAATTCTTGGCATGAAGCGAATGAAGTCCAAAAAGCTACTAGAAATGCGATCAACGCACCGTTAAAGAAGGGAATCTAAATGGGTACTTCAACATCCAGCGGTGGAGGCAAAGGTGGTTCCCCGTTCGACCCTGAGTGGTTGGATCAAGGCGCCGGCGGCGATGGCGTACCTCCAGCTCCGGGCGATGGTAATGGCCCACCACAAGATCCCGGTGATGATGCGGCGGGCGATGGTGATAGCGATGCTGGGGACGGCGTAGGCGTAGGCGAAGGGGCGGCGCAGGAGGTCGGGAATCCAGATTTCGCACCGGGTCGTAGGTTTGCACCGGCGCGCTCCAAACTATCGAATTACCTAGGCGGCGGTGGCCGAGATGCACTGCGCGGTGCCGCCAAGAGCATGGTGAGCAAAGGCATGGGTGGTTCTGGTCGGGCCGCCTCTACAATGCGAGGCACCGCACAGGGCGCCGGTCGACTCGGCGCGTTTCTGGAAGCGATTCGAGACGGTACGGATGCACGGATCAGAGACTGGGTGCAGCGCGTTCGAGGCGCCAACTTGTCGGCTAATGATCTTGCACTCGAACTGATCAGAGAGGTCATGCCAGACACCGGCAGTATCGACGATGAGTCGTTGCGAAACTCAGCAGCCGACGCCATGGCAATGCTCTACGAACAAGATCCGCAGGTCGACATCTTCAGCCTTTCGGATCAGCAGATCGCTGATGTCATCGGCTATACGATCGCCAATGAAGTGTGTAACCGTATGGATCTGCAGTTGGGCCAGACCTACGAAAAGCTGAAGCACCAGCCGAGAGAGATTCAGGCGCTACGCAATGACATCAAGGAATGGGTACACGGAGAGGTGCGCTCGGTCATGGAACAAATTCTGCCAAGACAACTCGACCCACAAGGTCTCGCCCAAGCGGTACTTGAAACGGCGTTGGGGGTGTTCGCAGAATGATTAAGGTTATCTGCACGACCGTGGAGCGACTTCCTGCAAACCTGGCTGAGGGCGAGCGGGCATTCACCTATTTCAAGAGCGCCAGACGAGAAGGGGTCGGCACGATTGCTGCTGGTTGGCACGGCTCGCTCAAGCGTAGGCGTTTTCATCCGACCCCGGCTACCTGGGATTTTGTCCAATTTTGCCTTGCTGTATGCAGTGCCGATTTATGTGGGTTACGCAGCACTAGTGCAGACGGTTGGACGCGCACCATCCAGCTTTCTGTTGGGTTGCACGAGCCGGTGCGATGGCAGCCGTGGAAAGACGATCTGGAGCAAATGCTCAAAGTGCTGACCGGTGACTATTGGACATTGATCTTCACCGATGCGGGCGCACCACCGCCGCAAGGACGTGATGAGATTGTCGATCACGACTGCGTCTCGCTGCTTTCGGGCGGACTCGATAGCCTCATCGGTGGCATTGATCTGGTTGCTCAGGGTCGACGTCCATTGTTCGTGTCTCAACTCGCCCACGAAGACTCCGAGCGGCAACGACACTATGCAGCAATGCTGAGTGGGCCTGGCTCACATTATCAGTGGAGCCACGGTATTGGGTTTAAGGGTGCTAGAGAGCCGTCGACTCGTGGCCGCTCATTGGCATTCTACGCATTTGCCGTTCTGGCGGCGTCAAAGCTTGCCGATCCATGCCCGACCATCTTCATACCCGAAAACGGTTTCATCTGCGTCAATCCGCCGTTGGTGCCTGGCAGAGTATCCAGTTTGAGTACCCGCACGACTCATCCGCTGTTCATCAGCAAGCTTCAGAATGTGCTGAATGGATTAGGAGTTTCCGTTCAGCTCGAATTGCCCTATCGATTCAAGACGAAGGGCGAGATGATGAGCGAGTGCCTAGATCAGCCATTGCTTCAGCAATGGGCCTCAGACTCCACGAGCTGCGGGCGATTCCGTACTTACAACCGTAAGCATTGCGGGCGTTGCGTGCCCTGCATGATACGCCGAGCCGCATTCAACGCCTGGTCACCGGGTTCAGATGGGACACGTTACGTCTTTCCATCCCTCGCAGGTAGCGAAAAATCCAGTGGCCCCGATGACCCTATGGCGGTTGCACTCGCAGTACTGACTGCCAGGAGTAAAGGTCTCGATAACTTCCTTGGCGCTTCGTTAGCGTTTGCACCGTTAGCAGAACGTGCCCATTATCGTAGGGTGCTAGCGAGTGGTATCGACGAGCTTGAAGCCGTACTGGTTGGAGATGGAATACTTTGATCGACTTTCACTGTCATCTCGACCTATATCCCAAGGCTCGTGATGTTCATGCAGAGGTGCTCAAGCGCAATGTATTCACTTGGTTGGTGACTACCAGCCCAATGGCATATCAGGCCACCACCCGGGTGCTTGGCAGTCATCCAGAAGTCCTGATCACCCCAGGTCTGCATCCAGAAATTGTTCATGAACGATACGAGGAACTGGAGCAGCTCTTGGCACAAATCGGCCCGGTGAAAGCGGTTGGCGAAGTCGGGTTGGATGGTTCCAAGCGCTTCCAGCACAGCTACGAGATGCAAAGGAAGGTGTTCACCTCCACCATTGAAACGTGTCATCGGCTGGGAGGACGGGCGCTTAGCATCCACTCCCGGCAAGCTGTTGGAGATGTGCTGTCGATCCTGAAAGCTTATCCGGATCACGGCATCGTCGTTCTTCACTGGTTTACCGGAACGGCCACCGAGCTCAAGTCGGCCGCAGAGGCCAATTGTTGGTTCAGCATCGGGCCGGCTGCATTCAATTCTACGTCAGGCAAGGCGCTGGCGAAAAAACTGCCTAAGGATAGGGTGGTGCCAGAGAGCGATGGGCCGTTTGCTCAAGTCGGTGGTAAGACCGTACAACCCTGGAGTTTTGAACTGACCGCGAAGCTGCTCTCTGAGGCATGGGGACTTCCAGAAGTGGAGGTTCAGGAGCGACTTAAGGAGAATGCTCGTCGGTTGCTAACGTCCATGGGATATTCGCTGCATATTCCCTAAGTGGTTCAGCTCAAATCGAGGATGCGCCTCAAACTGAAGTGGCGGAGTTCGTGGTAATCATGAGCTCTCCTAAAAGGTCTAACTCTTTGAAGGGGTTTTGGGGCATGAAGCAGCACTCCCCCTACTTTTACCCCCACAAAAACGTCGGCTCTTGATGGACGTTACAGGACACTTGTAGAGCAGAACACCGCTGGAGCTCAAGCAAATACGGGATCAGAAAAATCCATAGTAAAATTCTGGGATCTTTCAAGAAGTATGAAAAAGGAGATGGGGTGCTAGGGGTCGAGTGTTCGAATCACTCCGTCCCGACCATATAATTCAAAGGGTTGCGAGATTTTATCTCGCGACCCTTTTTTGTTTTTAGGTGTTTTTACCCCTACAAAAACTCTGGCTCTTGGTGGAATCTTCAGCAGCTACAAAGGTCATGGCGCGAGAAGAGTGCCTCGCTGTGTCCTGGTCGCTCGAGCAGAAGGGGACGGCCGTTAAAGAGCCTTTTCCGGCGCCGGTTGGTCGTTGGGTTGGGCGATGATTGTTTTGAGCTCTGCGCTCATGGGGAATTTGAGATTCAAGCCTTTGGGAGGGATGGGCTGAGTAAACCATTTATCGTAGATGGCGTTGATTTCACCCGAGACAAAAAGTGACTTGATCGAGTCATCCACGACTTTTTTGAGATCCGGATCACCCCGACGCATTGTGCAACCATAGATTTCGTTGGATTGCGGGGTGCCGGTCACCACCCAATCTTCCGGTTTCTTTGCCTTGGCCATCTCGCCCGCCAGCAATGCGTCGTCCTGCATAAACGCAATGGCGCGGCCGGACTCGAGCATTTGGTAAGACTCGCCAATGTCTTTGGCAGAGATTACGTTCATGTTCATCTTTTTCTCGGCATTCATGACCTTGAGCATCCGCTCGGCAGTGCTGCCAGCAGTAGTCACTACGTTCTTGCCGTTGAGATCTTGAAAGTCCTTGTAAACCGAATCCTTCCTGACCAACAGGCGGGTGCTGGCTTCAAAAATGCCGACCGAGAAGTCGACCTGCCGAGCTCTCTCGGCGGTATTGGTTGTGGAGCCGCACTCCAGGTCCACAGTGCCGTTTTGCACCAGTGGGATACGCGTCTGTGATGTCACCAGGTTGTACCGTACGTTCAGCTTGGGCATACCGAGTTCTTGCTTGATAGCCTCGACAATCTTTAATTGAATGTCATGGGAGTAGCCCACCGGCTGACCGGATCCGTCGGCAATATAAGAGAAGGGAATGGACGAGTCTCGGTGACCCAGGGTGATGGTCCCCGAGGTCTTGATTTTCTTAAGCGTGCCGGTGGGTTCGGCAGCCATGAGGGCAGTACTACTTAAGGCCACAGTCAGGGTAACGCTCAGGATTGCAGGGAAGGCACGCATCAAAAGCTCCTCATTAGGGTGAGGCGAGAGGTCTCGCGGGGCTTGGCGACTCGCTTGTTGTTAGTGACGGTCCAGCCAGACGGTCTGTGCATTACAGAATTCGCGCACACCGAAATGCGACAGTTCACGGCCAAAACCGCTTTTCTTTACGCCGCCGAAAGTGGCGCGTGGGTCGGTTGCGCAATAGCCATTGATGAATACGCCTCCGGTTTCCAGTTCGCCGGCCAGCTTCTGGGCCAGTTCGACATTGCTCGTGTAGATGGTCGAGGCGAGCCCGAATTCACTGTCATTGGCCAGTTCCAGAGCATGTGCGGCGTCCCGCGCAGTGATGATCGATGCCACGGGTCTAAGGCCGGAAACGTTAGTCATGACACCGTCCTGTAGGATGGGAATGGATGCATAGCTTCTAAGCAACAGCGCCGGTTTTGAATCAGATCGCGCGAGCCAAAATGGATTGTGCGCGACCAATGACCGGCGCATCGACCATTTGCCCATCCAGCACGAAAACGCCTTCACCTGAACGAGCGGCTTCGATAATGCGTTGCGCCCAGTGCAATTCTTTCTGGCTTGGTTTCAGCGCCTGATGAATGATCGCGACTTGGGTTGGATGAATACACAGCGCGCCACCAAAGCCCATGTCGCGTGCAAAATGAACAGCGTGTAGCAGCCCTGCGGTGTCCTGGATCGACGGAAATACCCCATCCAACGCTGGAGCGAGCGCGGCAACCCGGGTGGCAAGCAAAACGGCGTAGCGCGCATGGCTAAGGATTTCTTCAGCGGCAGGGCTGCCAGTAGACAGGTTCAGGTCCAGACCCAGATCCAGACTACCGAACGACAAGCGCTCAACGCCTTTAGTGCCGGCAATTTCGTTGAGTGCTGACAAGCCCATGGCGCTCTCGATGATTGGCCAAATCGGCTTTTCGGTACCGGCAGCTGTGGTGACCTGTTTCGCGCTTTCTGCTTTGGGCAGCAGAATTCCGATAACGCCGGCGTGGCGTCGGCTAAGATCCAGATCCGCAACATGCGCCCAGTGATCCGGGGCATTCACTCGGACCAGAATTCGTGCATCCGGGGCTTCGCTCAGAAATGCATCGAGATTATCCCTCGCCTGCTCCTTGAGGTTTTCTTGCACGGCATCTTCCAAGTCAACGATGACCCGATCCGCCCCGGTGGCAATAGCTTTTGAGATGCGCTCTGGTCGAGTGGCCGGCACAAACAGGGCGGAGCGAACAATTGATTTGCTCATGGCGTTGCTCCATTGCTGAACTCGATCTCTCCGATCTGTGCTGTGCCGTCCTGATTGCCAGCCCAGACCTGTGCCTTGCCGTTTTCGATTAGACGTCCGCCCACCTCGAAAGGCTTAGGCGAAATCAGAGGTCGTACTCCGCGGAATGCGAAACGCTCCAGACGCGCAGTTGGATGCGCTTTGGTAAAGGCACGCAAATTTAACGTTGCGATCAATGGACCATGTACCACCAGCCCCGGATAACCTTCGGTCTCTGTCACATACGGCCAGTCATAGTGAATACGATGACCATTGAAGGTCACTGCGGAATAGCGAAACAGCAGGGTTGGAGTGGGCTCTATTCGTTCCTGCCATTGGCCTTCAGGTAGCTTTTCGGTACCGTTCAGTTTGGGCGGGGAAGGTTCACGGTAAACAATGTCCTGATCGTCTTGAAGGGTGCGTTTGCCGTCCTGGAAAAACTCATGGCGTACTGTGACGAACAATAAGGAACCCGTGCGACCGTGCTTCTCCTCGACGTTGAGGATGGTCGATACACAGGTCACTTCAGCATCCACTTTTAATGGCTGGAAAAACTCAATTCGGCTTCCCGCCCACATGCGATTACGGTTATGGGCCGGCGGCAAAAATCCCCCAAGCGCTGGATGGCCGTCCGGCCCCAGTTCGCTGGCACCCACCGGCTCCTGAAAAAATGCCCAGTGCCACAGGGGCGGCAGCGGCTCACCGGGTTGTGGAGCCGACTCGCCCAATGTCGCGGCAATGCGTTTGACCAGAGTGAAACTAATCCGGTCCTGGCTTTCCTGACGTCGTCCAATCCAGGCGGAAAAATCGGAACTGTTGCTCATATTCTTTGCTCCAGTCGGTCAGTGATCAGGCCAGGGCAGCCATTTCTGGAATCGCTTCAAACAGATCTGCCACCAGGCCGTAATCGGCCACCTGGAAGATCGGCGCTTCTTCGTCCTTGTTGATCGCAACGATCACTTTGGAGTCTTTCATGCCGGCCAGGTGCTGGATCGCGCCGGAGATACCCACCGCGATGTACAGTTGCGGCGCAACGATTTTGCCG
>Ga0247742_10002106_pt1 | contig 13270 bp, 17 predicted proteins | sample UWRJL208509C2_FD_180944 | JGI IMG/M metagenome (GOLD analysis project Ga0247742, IMG submission 180944) | Plant litter microbial communities from Arlington Agricultural Research Station in Wisconsin, United States - UWRJ-L208-509C-2 | ecosystem: Environmental > Terrestrial > Plant litter >...
TGCTGGATTAGGATAGGCTTTCTAGAACAATCCTGGATGTGGGGTCAGTTTAATGTAAATATTCTTTCAAAATTGTCAAAAATATATAAAGTAAATGCACAGTTGAAAGGCATCACAACTCATTCATGTCTTGAGTTGGCCAGAATGTGGACTAGAAGATGATTTATCTGTCAAAGTCTTTGGGCCTTTGCTTCACATAGTGGCAGCCCACAAGATATGGGCCCAGGAGACATGGAGTCATAAATAAGTGGACACCCTTTGGCATTGGAACACAATAAAGAAAGTAGAGAGTGCAACTTACAGCAGCTGTAGAGACCCATAGACCAAATAGAGGTGAAAGAAAGGAAGGAAGAATGAGTTAGGAATTGACAAAGAGCGGTTTATAAAGGTCACATTATAACAGCTTTCCCACACTTTGTCTGGTTTTATTTGCTTGTATTTGCTTCTTAGGGCCTATCAGGCCATCAGGAGACACCTAAGGTTCCCACACATTTGGGCAAGTATATTGGAATCTATTAGTAGTAAGCTTAGCAGCTGCACATTACTATACCATTTTGTTCAATTCAGCCAGGGGTGTGACATGTGACCAGGTAGACAAAATTTTGCGTTCAGCCACCTGCCTTATATGGTGCACGCCACTCACAGTGTGGGCTCCTAGAGCCCTCACAGGCCCCAAAAATGGCCCAAAAGCACCCTGTGACATGGGACACGGTTTCAATTTCAGCCAAACCACCCAAGTGCGCAGCCCGTGACAGCTGAATTGATCAAAATGGTACAGTATGAGTCCCATTTATGGAATTCGTTCTTATATGCTGCAGTGGATGCAGATTTTGCAGGACCGGCTGTAAGAGGTCTTTCATGTGCCCCACCAATTCCAGCTGGATTCCACTTCAATGAAGTGGAATGTGCTCTTACCAAAGAACTGTTTCCTACCACCAAAATTCTTCATTCCACTGAACTGGATTCCAGGTGAAATGACCTGGAATATAGAGTACAGATAGATTCCAGGCCAGTCCAGGTGGAATTTGTTCCAGTTCATTGAAGTGAATCAGGAAAATGGACCATGTCTCTAGAGCGACCTAAGTGTCTCTTAGAGACCCAGAGACCCAGAGCTGCCAAGTAACACCCAGGTCTTAGTCTACATGTAGCTCATCTCTTAGAGAGACTTCAAGAGTTCCTGAGAGCCTTCTAGAGCAGTGTTTTATGCTCTGAGTCTGCTCTGTTCAGTATTTAGGTTCTCAAAAATTGAATTACAAGAGAGGATAATAAAATCAAGTTCAACTATATTTATTACTCAAGAATCTAGATACATGTGATGTAAAACCAGCTAAACTATAAGTATATTATATTATCTGACTCGAGTAGACCAGAGTGCTTGTAAACAAGCTGATTCACTAAAAAGAGGTGAGTGCGCTGATAATGAACTTGCAGTCTGCTCAATAATGTACTATGTGGGCCTCCCTCTTTATGGATTCAGCTTAGTGGCTATGCACCCTCATGCGTGTTTGTGATAAATGGTGGCCACTTGCTGACATTTTGTGTAAGTGTGCTACAGTAGATAGATATATAAGGGTACTTACTTCAAATGTTACAGCACTCATTTGCCATGAAGTCCTCTGACTTCTTACATGCTCGTGATCCTGCACCTGGATTTCAATACGGGGAGGGGGACAAATCAATACTAGAAGTATGAATTAGTTAAGCCAGCATCGCGCTATAGAACTAGAGGACAGTTGAACAAGGAAACAGGTGTTCGTACCACCAATCAGAGCCAACAAAAAAGTGTTCACATTGTGCTGTTGCACAATAATTCCCATATTCCAACAGGAAAAGGGACAGGGGATGAGGGACAGAAATGTGACCACTCACCACATCTGGTAGGACATATGTTGCTGCGGGCCAAGGGCACACCACAGCAGAAAACTATATGGGAGCATATTAGATGAGCACATTAGGAATACAATAGATACATACTTTATGAGTCTCCCCTCTGAGTCTCCCCTCTGAGGGTCTCTCCTTGTATATAACCCCTCTAAATATGGTGGAGATGCTGATGGGTTGATGAGATGATAAGGAGATAAGGAAGGAAGTAGAACTTTGAGAAAGAAGTGTGCCAGCTCACTGTGTCGATGCCAGATCATGTGACACTTACCAAAACTTCGTTCATGCTTTGTGGCTTGTGAATGAACTTTTACATGCTGCAGTATCTCCTCTGCTTTTGGATCTACTTGATCTCTGTAGCTAAAAACCTCATTTCTGTCCCATATCTCCCTTCTATTCTTCAGCTTCTATCCCTTCCTGGAGTTTCTCAGGTCCGCTTCAAACTCCCTTAGGTGGAAGAAATGGTCTTGAGTGGTTTTGGTATTGATTGGAGTGATAGATAGTGCAGGGGACGTCATTTTGGCCCTGTATCTCTGGAACAAACGTAGCTATCACCTAGCGGTTTTTTGCATCATTTCCAGACAAACGAGATGCTTCGAACGAGCCCAGGCACAACTTAGGAGGTGCACGTGTTCACCCGCAATGCTTTGGACACCAAGTTTCCACCCCCTTCAGTTCATTTGGCCTCTCTCTCTGGCTACACTCAATTTCTTGTACTATAAACTGGATTAATGGAATCCCATCAACAATGCGCTCTGTTTGGCACCTCTCTTGCACCCCCAAGTGCGCTCATTGTTTCAGGATCTGCCATGTCCTCCTCCTGGGTATACTACCCTTCTAGGTAAATTTCCCACTTCTTTTTGCTTAACCACCCTTTTCTTCTTGGGTCTTGTCTCTCCATCACTATTATTCTCACTGCTCGACTCTTCTGATTCACTATTATTATCTGGGCTGATATTTTTATTTGGCACACTCTTGGGTCTCTTAGTCTTGGCAGCCGCCATGTAGACTTGAGTGTCCTTCCTTGAGCTGAATCGAAATTTTGATTGACCATGGCTTCATGTTCAACTTATAAGGCTGACAGCATCCTCTGAAGTCTGTCCTCACCATACTGGTGCATAAACTTGGAGTAGAACTGTAGACCTTCTGTGTGTGCAGGTGGTACAGGTACTGTGGACTGGACATAAACTTTCATTTTCTCAGTTCTCTGCTCGGAAATAAACTGCGACTGATCTTGGTAATTCTGCTGTACTTTTGACATGGGAATTATACCCTTTCTAGGCTGAGATGCTGCCATGTTTATATTCTCAACTGAGTCTTTGTGAGACTTGCCTGGTACGTGTGGAAATGAGTCCCTATTGACAAGCTCAATTCTTCTCATGGTCCCACGTCTAATCCAACCTAACTCCATATGTCTTTGCACATCTTTACAGTCACCAATTTGGCGACCTATCACTTGACAATAATAACAATGTTGGGGCATATCTGGATATCCACTACGATTATTATTGGAGTAGCCTCCACCACTCTGGCCTTGTGAATTAAAGCCTGTGGTAGGCGTTGCTGCTTGGTTCTGCTGAATATAATTCACCATGGACCACATATTGTTTCTCAGTTGCTGCTGCTCTTTTTGCCACTGTAGCATTTGCTGCTGCTGGGCTTGATGCTGCTTAGCTTGCATGGTAATTGTGTCCTTGAGACCAGCTAGTCCCTCCTCAATTTTAACCACGGCTTTGCTATCTAAACTCAAATCTCCTCTACCAAGCGCTGCTGAGGTGTATTTTGTCAAAGGATTTTTTGCTTCCTTGAAAATAGCAGTGGCAGCTGCAAATACTTCCTCAAGATCAAAGGGATCTTCTGGGTTTCTGGCTCTGATGACTGTGGTAGTCATTGTCTGACCACCTGTGGACGCACCTGTTTCCGTTTCTGATCTGGACACAGACCCTGTCCCAGTACCCTTACCAGAGCTGGTACTGGCGCCTGACCCAGTTCCTGAACCGCTCGCTATTCCACCTCCACTTCCTTTACTAGTAGCTGCAGCAGCCACCGGTGTTGTATGGAGTAGACTGTGTATGTTCTGTTGATTTTGCAGCCTCTAGACTATCAATCTGGCAAAGGTCTTTGACAAGCTATCTAGGAATAATTTCACTATCTCACGGTTTGTAAAAATATTATTTCCTGTCTGATTCAGTTTACTAGTCTCAGCTCTTGTCTTTTGGATACATCTATGGAGGCTTGTCTGATCTTTAGGCCTTATGTCCTTATATTTATCAAATATGTGGTGTAGGTACACAAGTGATCCACGGCTTGTGTCTACGACTGCCAGATAACTCTCTTTTATTTTATCAATAAAGTCTTCATAACTGGCTGTGGCTGTCATGTACATCAGCAAAAATGTCTGAACTAGGTCATGAACGCCATCCAGACAATCCCATGCATATCGCTTGCAAGCTGGCTAATGCCTAGCTAAACGGTAAGAGATCTGGTAGTAGTATTGTATTCCAATATGTGAATTCCAATCCAAATGTACTGCTATCAAATATCTACTTGTGGCATTGCCATGCGGCCGACGTTCTTGCATTCACCATTTAATGAGAAAATCAGGAATATGGTAAGATTACATTGGCAATCCCATTCGGCAGAGTCCAAGTATTGCTACTGGAGATATATCAATGACATCGCGATACAACTATCATGCTGAGTAATACTACAGCGCTGAAAACCCAAGCTTCTCCTGTTTGTCTAGCTCAACTTCCTGGTCACTGTCACTGTCGCCCTCCCAGCTCTCCTTGTCCTCCTCACCGGATTCGGAGCTCTCTGTCTCACTGCTGTCATTGTCCTCTGAGTTTCTCTCACTTTCGGAACTGTTGATATCTGAGCCAGAGTCAGAGCCAGAGTTCATCTCTTCGTCACTTTGAGGCGGCGAGGAATCTTCAGTGGCACCCTGACGGCCCTCAACATCAGGGTCATTTCGATGATTGGTCTTGAAAAAGTTGGTCGCATCTCGAGTTGAGTGATGACCAACTCCACCGCCTCGGAATCGCATAATCATATCATGGTCAACAAACCTAAGACGAATATTTCGTTAGAGACCAGTGGCGGAGCTTTGCGTGCACTCACATTCTGATATAGAAATATTTCCAGTCCTCATCATCGTCTTGAAAGCGGCGTGCATAGTTGGATGGTCCTAGTAATCGTGATGTTTCTCCGTGAGCAAATGCAGGGATCAAGTGAACCCCACGGACAATGTGTGCTGGATCGGCAAAGCCAAAGGCGTCTTCCAGCTCATTTGCCTCGTTGAGGAATTCGACACGATGCAGACGTTCAGCTGCCCAGCCACCAACCATGCTGCGGTCAGGGCGGAACCAGCGAACAAACAAGAATTCGATTTGTTGCACCTCCGAGGATTTTGATCGAGGGCCAATGTGGCGGACTCTTGCGTGAAAAATATCAATGACATGTGCGTACCAGTACGGGTGGTAACCTGGGGACCCTTTCTCATATTCACTGGCCAACATCATGATATCCGGTCAGGTGCAAGGGTTGATCATGTCCTGTTCACATCGGTTGTCATATGTTGTATAGTTGATTCGAGCTGTTCTGTGGTGATAGATACAGTTTTTCTCGATGATAACAGAAAGCCGTTCTTCATTGGTGAATTCACCCCCTTGGTTTTCTTCCAGAAGTCGGCCCAGCAGGTGGTCCAGTAGACGTGGATAGAAATCCTAGATAGATTTATGAGCAGTGATTCAAAGAACGTTTTGGTAACCTACTTTGAGTGCCAGATCTTTGTTGTCAGCAAGCAAAGCACCAATGTTGACCTTTTCTTGTGTGTCTACCGATATCTGGTGATGGGCAATAGGTGATGTGGGTGGTAGCCCTTCCGATTTTTGTTTTCTGCCTGCCAAAGATCGCTGTTGGACCCTTGGTTTTAATGGGATCCGTTGCATCATCCTATATATCATGCGTTCATGGGTGACCTCTTTTGCAATGCTGGGAATATGCTTCCCCTTCCTCACACGAGAATAAAAACTCTTTGTGCGTTGATGTTCAAGTTCTCTCTAATGTTTCCAGTGTTAGTTGGATACATATAAGAAAGATGGACAAGTACTGCACCAATTGTGAACTATAGCTGTCAGTTGTTCCATGTTTCTGGATGGCCTCAGCAATGTCACCAAGTGAATGATTTTTGTACGTGAACAAGTTGTACTTTCGTGATTTTGCTCCTGAGGCGGTGGTACTAGAGCCTGTTGTGGCCTTGGATCCAGAAGGCAATTTGGCAGCCTTTGCAGTGCGTCGGCGACCACGAGCCACAACCTCTGATGGTAGATCTTTGGTATCGTATGTTGGGCAGATGTGCTCTTCAAAGTATCAAAGATAGTTGCCAAGTCGAACTGTCAAATTCTCAAGATCTTGAAGGGTTGTTGCGGTATGGAGTTGGAGCTTAGCAAGACCATGAAAGACAGCAAGCTCAAAGAGTAGTCGTTGCAATCTTTTGTCATGCACAGATGGTAAAAGGCCTTCAAAAACGGGGATCGCGCACTGTTCGAGAAGTCAATATTCATCCAAGTCGAAAATGTTAATGTATTCACCTGGAGAAGGTCCTCAAAGTCACGGGCAGCCAATTTTTTCATAGCAGATGCATTTTCATAAAAGCGACGGATTGTTGAAATGCCAAATGGGGGTACATTTTGATACCTGTATATGATGTCGAGCTACTGGCTTGGAAGAAACTAACGGATGCTTACCGAGAATTGACAACTGCAATTGCATCGTTCCCATGTGCATGCAGTATGCGCATCAGATGTGTAAAGATGGATTTCCAGACACCAAGCTCAAATTCGTGGAGAAAGTCGGGAACAAACCATGCATAGAAATTGAATCTATGTTGGAATAGACGCTGTGAGAAGGCGCTCTGAAGGTCCATGAGCTTGTATAGCAGAGAGAGTAGAATAGGACTTACTCGAGTTGCAGTTAGCGACTTCTCAGCTAAGATATGCTCAATTCCAGCATTGTTGACGCTAATGCCCCCTTCAAAGATCTTCTTCCGGATTAGCTCAATGTCAAAATGCAGGTGTTCGTTATCTACACGAGCAAGGCACTGGCGGTCTTGCATGTCTGACTTCTGCCCTATCTTCGGAATTCTTGACTTGAGGATCAAACAGTGAGGACATGGACATTTTGCAAGGAATTTGAGGCAAGAAAGGAGAATCCTTCTAGAAGTTAGTAGTCTGAACTATAAGAAGGCGTTTGCAGCTTACTTTTCAGGATAGTCGGCAGAATCAACAAGAAATTGGGGGAAGAAGATGTAGGAATCATCTCCCATGAATGGCACTTCCATCCCATGAACATATGCATGCATAAAATCATCATCGAGCAGGAGAAGCCAAACAGCTTGGATCAACTCTCATCGGAGGTGTGTTAAGACAGCCGCAGTGGCAAGCTTCCCAAAAAATTTCTTGTATGCTTCCTGTATGTTATCTCCAAGCTAATACCATAGGATCAGAGAACTTTCTACAATATGGAAGAGATTACGCACCTTAGGGATGTACGCCAGATGATGGGCCGCAAAGTTTGAGGGCTTCGCCCAATCGTACTTGGATTGGTTGAGAATGTATATATAACTCAGCCAAGCTGAAGCAGTACCAAAATTTGCCAGATGAGTGGCATCTGAATAGATCATAAGACCAAGGAGGACAGGAGTGAGATGGCTTTTTGGGCCAGCCTTGACCTGCGCTTGGATCTTCTTATATTCTTCAATAAAATGATCGCAGGTGCATAGTTCTGAGTAAACACGTTCTTCACGAGCATCTGGGGCAGGCTTCCATGCTGATTTGAAAGGGAATAGATGGAATTTCTCGGCTGAAGCCTCCTTCAATGCAGCTAGGAGTAGCCGAGTCAGTGACCTATGGTATAAGCCTTTGACAGCAAACTTCGGTGCATCTTTCTCTGAGGCATGCTTCACTCCATCGCACGGTAAGGAAATGTTGACCACTGATTCCTTCCAGCCGTCATGTGCCATACTTCTTGTTATGACTTGAGTTAAATACTAAGTCAGAGACAAAGTATTAACGACAGTCAATTTGTCTAAGTTCTGTAGCCGACTTAAAGAATGCTGCTGGAAGCAGTATTGTCTTTGAAGCGCAAGTAGAACGTTTCCAGTTAAGGATTAACTAAAGAACATGCTTGAGTATTCTACCGTATTTATACTGCAGTCATTGGTCCGTGCGAGATAAGGATCAAGTCACTAAGAGTCCATACGAGTCATGCATAATGGTGGCGCAGCCACATGAGTCAGAGCAAGTCATATGGAAGCGAGACGAGTCAGAGAGAAGCAAGATAAGAGAAACGAGGCAGTGCACATGTGTCACGTGCACGAGAAGTGTTGTACAGTAAGAAAGAAATGAAATTCGTAACACTTCTTGCAGCATCGTCCCCATCAATCATAGGTACCGAGTCCATCCATTCAATTTCTTTTGTAGCACAAAAGCCGTGTAAGTCGTCGGAATTGAAGTCCAGTGCAAGAATAACCTCATCGACTAGTTGCTGCAGCTCCTGAATAGACTTGACTTTTGATGTTCAGTAGTGCCATGACATGAGGCAAAAAGTTGTGATGTTAGGAAAGGGAGCATACAGCAGTGATGATGGTTCCGTGTGGGTCACAGGATTGACGGCCATTTGAGCACTGTCAGTGACATCTGATATAGTGTAGCTGTTGTCTGGTGTGTAGGATGGCGGCCCTCCAAAATATGTTCGAAACATGCCAAACAGGTCACATGGTGTACGAAAAGTCTTGGTTTGCAGTACAGCGTGAAGTGCCCTAGGCATTGGCATGTTCTCTTCGACTACACCAGAGTTCTGCAGTGGATCTTGAACTGTGACAGATGGTGGTTGGGGTGGGAGCTCATCCCGGTAGCGTGCTGGTAAACATATTCGACGATTCGGCCGCCCAGAAGGTCTCGTCAGAGGAATCACCTGAAGAACAGTAAGTTAGATGTTTCTCTACAATTAAAGGACAGATTGTGCACCTCAGCAGGCTCAGGATCTATCTGCAGGACATCCTGCTGCATCTCAATGTCATCTTGATTCTCCCTCTCTTCGTCAGCCAGGAGCTTGGCCTTTCTCTCTAACCTAAGCTGCCATTGGTGTAATTGGTTGACGCCTTGAGATTTCAGCTGCTTGCAGGCGCGTTTGTGATTTCCAAAGCCTCAGTCATTATCAAACTGCTTTAAACACCCAGGACACTTGAAAAGTCGAGCCATTTGTGGTCATAGAGTGTAATTTGGGGATATAAGAGCAGGTACAGGCATGAGAACGATAGAAATGATCTGATTATGCGTATCTAGCAGAAAATTTGATAGAATCAGAGAATTGTTAAGTAAAATGGATGCTTATTACTCACCTAATGGCCACTGCACGGTGTCTACAGTAGGTCTGGATATTTCCTGGTGTGGAGGGACAGTGTACGTTGTAATTGGTCATAAAAGTTCAGGAAACGAGCGGTGCACATGTGACATTGCTGGTCATGGTGTTGCTTGATTTCGACTTCGTTCCTCACTCGATTCACAACCCCCATCATGTCTGTTCAAACAAATATCTCTTCATCACTTACAACTGTCCTCAATGCGCTGGATGCTCCAAATCTACCTGTGTAAGTGAAACTACCATGACTCTCATGTACTGAACCTAACCTGGATTAATATCTAGTTCAAGGGACGCTCTTAAGCCATATGCAACAGCCGCGCATGCCTTTCCTATGCGTATAGATCCGTGGATAAATGCCAAGTGTGTTATATATGCTGCTTGTGCCAATGATGAAGCTGCAGGATCGGAAGAGGAGGATCTGTGAGTTCAATTACACCAAGCACAGCATATATGTACTAAAATAGCATATAGCTATACAGAAGACGAATGAATCGCCTATACAAGATTAGTTACCCTATACCCACTTATTGGGAAGGTTATCGATGCAATAGGTGGAGATCAGCGGCGGTTTTCCAACCTGGCAAAATTGGTAAGTGCATATATTTCATTTGGTGTGGATTATTTAGTGGTCGTAACTAGGTGAAAACATCAGCTGCAAATGCACATGCGAACGACTCCTCAGCACTGAAGAATAACTGGAGCCGTCTGGTCTTACCTTGCTAGCAACTCCGTGACCATCACTACACCCCATTGATCCTTGACAACCCAGCTCGCGGATGGTCCAATATTGAGTGTGCGCAGCTCTTGACACCCCTCCGTCTTCAAGGTCTGTTCTTCGACAACCCTGAGTAAGTAACCGTCTTAGGCCCTACAATTTCTCATTTATCTTCTCTCTAGAAATTTTATGATTGATGTGAAAGCTGGAACACAGAAAATCAGCCCAAAGGAATTTCCGACATTCCTATACCCCAATGGCACCACTTAAAAAGCTTTTCCAGTCTGAGATATTTCTGAGGGTGAGTTCCTCAATCGAGAAACTTTTGAGTACATACTAATTGATATCAGGCTCTACGTATTCTACTAACATCGCCTGGAAGCATAGCTGATCAAGCAAAAAAAGCAAATGTTGCAACAAAGGCTGAGAAGTATGGCATCAAGAGGGTGGAGGTGGTAACAATTGTCTATACGGCAGCTCAGGTATGTAAAATCACCCATTATTTCTTTGTTAAACTCCAAATTCTGGTAGATTTGCCACACCTTAACTGGGGAAGAATGGAACAAGACGGATGGCCATGGTTTCAATCTTGAGACATTTACGGACCGACTGCTTGAGCTATTCAAGAACCCTAAGGCGGGTTGGGCAAAAAGGACCCTTGACTGGATCAACAAGTAAGATGGTCTTCTGTTGAATTCAGTTACTTACTTATGTCTGCAGACGGATGTCACTCACACAATCCTGCAAAAATAACAAGAAGCCAACATCAGATCTCTCGGATATTGACAATGAATTTGTCTTAGATACTGACGCACTTCTTATGCAAGCAGCGGAGGACTCGGAACAAGACGACAAAGGCGACACAGGTTCTGGGCAACAACAGGACAAGGAGGCCGACCAATAGTCTGACGCTGCACGACTTGATGATCAGCGCCATCACAAGGCCGAAGCCCAGCGCTTGCAAGATGAACACAAACACCAAGAGCTGGAAGATGGACGTCATCGCGATGCTGAAGCACAACACCAGCGAGAGGAAGATGAACGTCAAATAATGGAGGATCTACATTGACGCGATACACAATGTGATCAGCAAGAGGAAGTACAACGACCCACAGCTGCTGACAACGATCTACTGCCCTCGCCTCCTCCAAGACGCCTAGGACATGAAAAACCCAAGTCCATCGCGCCACCCGAAGAATCTGAACTCTCGTCAATGGATGAAGAACTGCCACCAGCAACAGTTGTTCCACAGAAGAGGACTTGGAATGTATCTCAGCCTTCAAAAGTAAGGGCGAAGCGACAGAAAAATGTTTGACCCTAGGTGTGTTACTATTTACTCGGTCAATACAAATTTCTGATCTTTTCTTCCAGATGTTACTTGACCACACTTTCTTTCCACTTGCGTCTGTCTCGTCTCTTTGCCTTCTATTGCTCTAGGAATCTCTGGTGCTCATTGCTCAGTCTGCTCTTGTTTGTATGCATGGCTTACTAGGTCTTCAGCTCGCTCTGTGGCTCTCTTTCTCATTCTATGGCTTCTCCTCTATCTCTCGATGGCTCTCTCACATTTGGCGGCTCAAAATGATTAGTATATGTACCTTGCTCTTACGTATACTTGTACATAATGCTTTATATGACGTTTTTGCAATGCTTTCTCGAGATCATGAGTCAATATTGCAATTACAGTTTAAATGGTCATGGAATGCTACATAATGAAGTACCCCATCGCAATGCTACATATTGACCTACTGACTAGCAATGAAACGGTTCATTACCATGCACGGCCTCATGACCATGTGCCTCTGCATTGCAATGCCCTGCCACAGTGCAATGAATCTGTTGTATATAAGTCATTTCTGTGAGTGCAAGAAATTTAGTCATTATCTATACGCTATTTACTTTATCATGCTATATCTACCTAGATATTCAGCAAGCATTTTTGCTGATGTACTCAGGCATTGCTATCCAGATGTCTTCCATGGGTTGATCCATGTATAAGACTAACTTCTCTTTTTTATCTGCCCTGGTGATACCATGGTTGGTAAACAACTGGTTCATCACTTTTAGAAATTTTAATAGGTTGCTCTCATTGTCCTTGGTAAACTTGGGAGCATTCTTAGACATTGGTAAAGGCATTTTGTGTGCCATGGTATGTTGTCTGGTAGGTCTCGGTGTAATAGGAATTTGTGGATTAATGGATTGATTGATAATGTGGTGCATAAATAAGTTTGATTGATCCCCGTGGTTAAACGAGATAGTATCAGAAATTGGTATGGCACTTTCTCTACAGTTCTCAGACAGTCTAGGAGTTGGAATAGACTGCCAGATAGCAAGTTGTCCAAGAGAATATGACGGTGGTGGTTGGTCCTGTGGTTGTAGGTGCCTAACCTTGTCTACTAATGTCTGTGGATGACTTGATTGTGTATCTGGTGTAGCTCTACTAGCTCCTAGAGTTTGTCTAGTCCTTTTTGTAGGTTCTAAAATGTGCTCTCCTGCTTTCTGTGAGGTCTTGCTGATTCGCTGCCTTGGGAGCTTGCTCGATGATGAGCTTGATGTGTCCGTGGCTGGTAAATTGCTAGCTCTCTTTTGTTTAGCTTCAGCAAGTGCTTTAGCCAAACAAGCTTCTGTTAGATTTAACTCTATTGGTATGAGTTATTGTCTTTACAGTGCTCAGTTATATCAATTAACAGTTGTTTTTATTTTGAATATCTTTGGTACAATAGTCCATGGACAATTGGTTTATTTATCAGAAGCTTTAACCCTCCCTTGCGGTGGGCTCCAGATGAAGTACTTGCTGCGAGATGGACTAGAAATAGGTATGTCCATGGGAACATGTTCTAACCCACTGTGCTTCTCTCTGCAATACCTAATCAATTTAATTCTACTTCTAGTCAGAGAGCAGAGTGTTGCCAACTAACAAACTAACCAGTGTTGCTAGATTTCTGTATACCACAGATGCTCTTTCAATAGGTGTTTGTATGAATTTTAATACTAGGATTTGTTTCTTTAATAAAACTGCAAGGCTTATTCTCTTTGATTTTGTCACTAAGACAATTCCACAGAACAAACTGAAGTCACTAAGACACATATGCCACTAAGGCTCAAACAATTTGTCACATAGACTGGTGCCACTAAGGCTTGCATCATCACTTAGACTGCCACTTAGGCCCACAATTTGTCACTTAGATGATGTCACTTAGACATGTTAGAGAGCCATGGAGGCAACTCTTTGTACTCTGGTTGTTATTTTGA
>Ga0247742_10002107_pt1 | contig 13268 bp, 10 predicted proteins | sample UWRJL208509C2_FD_180944 | JGI IMG/M metagenome (GOLD analysis project Ga0247742, IMG submission 180944) | Plant litter microbial communities from Arlington Agricultural Research Station in Wisconsin, United States - UWRJ-L208-509C-2 | ecosystem: Environmental > Terrestrial > Plant litter >...
TCAACCAGCACGCGAAGTGGCTGAAGGTCACGCGCAAGATGTCGTGGCGTCCGCCGATCGCCTCGCTCAACTACCTGCTGAGCTCGCATGTGTGGCATCAGGACCATAACGGCTTCTCGCACCAGGATCCTGGCTTCATCGACCATGTGGCCAACAAGAAGTCCGAGATCGTTCGCGTCTACCTGCCGCCGGACGCGAACTGCCTGCTTTCGGTCGCCGACCATTGCCTGCGCAGCCGCCATTACGTCAATGTGATCATCGCCGGCAAGCAGCCGGACTGGCAGTGGCTGGACATGGAGAGCGCCGTGCGCCATTGCACCGCCGGCGCCGGCATCTGGTCGTGGGCCGGTCGTGGCGAGGAAGAGCCCGATGTGGTGATGGCGTCCGCGGGCGATGCGCCCACGGTCGAGGTGCTCGCCGCGATCATGTTGCTTCGCGAGTACGTGCCCGATATCCGCATCCGCATGGTCAACGTGGTCGACCTGATGTCGCTGGAAACGCCGGACGAGCACCCGCACGGCATGGACGACGATGTGTTCGACGACCTGTTCACCAAGGACAAGCCGGTGATCTTCGCCTTCCACGGCTACCCGGGCATCATCCACAAGCTGACCTACCGCCGGCACAACCACGACAACATCCACGTACGTGGCTACAAGGAAGAAGGCACGACGACGACCGCATTGGACATGATGGTGCTGAACAACATGGATCGTTTCCAGCTCGCCCTCGATGTGATCAATCGCGTTCCGCGCTTCGCCGGGGAGCGCGAGAAGGCCACGCAGCGCTACTGGTCGGACATCCAGCGTCACAAGCTTTACGTCAGCGAGCACGGCCAGGACCTGCCCGACGTGCGTGATTGGCAGTGGAAGGCCGAGGAGGTTGCCTAGTGAGCATTGCCACGGGCCATGTGCTTGCGCTCAACACGGGATCGTCGTCACTGAAGTACGGGCTGTACCGCGTCGACGGCGATACGTGCGAGGCCTTGCTCACGGAGAACACCGAGTCCGCGGGCAATGGCAGCGACCCGGTGACGACCATTGTCGGTACGCTGCGCGACAAGGGGCTACCGGCACCGGACGCCATCGGCCATCGTCTCGTCCATGGCGGCCCCAACGTGCGTGAGCATGCGCGTATCGACGAGCAGCTGATGGTGCACCTGGACGAAGCGCGCGCGTTTGCACCATTGCATGTGCCCGCGGCGGTGCAGATGGTCAAACGTTGCCGCGTGGCGTTCCCCGGCGTGCCGCAGGTGGCCTGCTTCGACACGGCATTCCACGCGACGATGCCGGACGTCGCCCGCACCCTGCCCTTACCGGCGGATCTGCGCGCTGGCGGCATCGAGCGTTACGGCTTCCATGGGCTGTCGTACGAGTCCATCGTGCGGCAGCTCGGCGATGCCGTGCCGTCCCGACTCGTCATCGCGCACCTCGGCAACGGCGCCAGCCTCTGTGCCGTCCGCGACGGCAAGTCGATCGACACGACGATGGGCCTCACACCCACCGGCGGCATCGTGATGGGTACGCGTCCGGGCGACCTGGATCCCGGTGTGCTTATCTACCTGATGCGCGAACGCGGCTTCGACGCCAGACGCCTGGAGACACTGGTCGATCGCGAGTCGGGTTTGAAGGGCTTGTCCGGCGGCACGAGCGACATGCGCGAGCTGCACACGATGGACACCACGGCGTCACGTCTCGCACTCGATGTGTTCGTGCACGCGGCACGCAAGCAGATCGCCGGCATGATCGCCTCACTCGGCGGCATCGACCTGCTGGTCTTCACCGGCGGCATCGGCGAGAACGACGCGGTCACCCGCGACGCCATCCTCGCCGGCCTGCAATGGATCGGTGATTTCGATTCCCGCGTCATCCCCACGGAAGAGGATGAGCAGATCGCGCGCCATACCTGGCGCCTGGCCAGCTGACGCAAACCTGCTCTTGTAGGAGCCGATTCATCGGCGATAGCGTGCTTGCGACACCCTGTCGGCCGCTGCGCGGCCATTGCCGATGAATCGGCTCCTACCGAGAGCTGAGCTTTAGACCACGACGACCGGAATCTTCCCGATCCGCGACTGCCATTCCTTCGGACCGGAGATATGCACCGACGAGCCGGCGCTGTCGACCGCGACCGTCACCGGCATGTCCTTGACCTCGAACTCGTAGATCGCTTCCATGCCGAGGTCTTCGAAGGCCAGCACGCGCGAGGCCTTGATCGCCTTCGACACGAGATACGCCGCGCCACCCACCGCCATCAGGTAGACAGCCTTGTTGTCGCGGATCGCATCGATGGCGGTCGGCCCACGCTCGCTCTTGCCGACCATGCCGAGCAGGCCGGTCGTCTCGAGCATCTGGCGCGTGAACTTGTCCATGCGTGTAGCGGTGGTCGGGCCAGCCGGACCGACGACTTCGTCGCGCACCGGATCGACCGGACCCACGTAGTAGATGAAGCGGTTGGTGAAGTCGACCGGCAGTTGCTCGCCGCGGTTGAGCATGTCGATCATGCGCTTGTGCGCGGCATCGCGGCCGGTGAGCAGCTTGCCGTTGAGCAGGATCGTCTCGCCCGGCTTCCAGCTCTGCACGTCCTCGCGGGTGATCGTGTCGAGGTCGACGCGACGGCCCTTGGAGGAGTCGTAGGTGAGCTTCGGCCAGTCTTCCAGCGACGGCGGATCCAGTGCGACCGGCCCCGAGCCATCGAGCACGAAGTGCGCGTGACGCGTCGCGGCGCAGTTCGGAATCAGCGCGACCGGGAGGTTGGCGGCGTGGGTCGGGTAATCCTTGACCTTGATGTCGAGCACCGTGGTCAGGCCACCGAGGCCCTGCGCGCCGATACCGAGCGCGTTGACCTTCTCGTACAGTTCCAGGCGCAGCTCTTCGGCACGGTTCGATGGGCCGCGGGCGATCAGGTCGACGATGTCGATCGGCTCCATGAGAGCCTCCTTCGCCAGCAGCATCGCCTTCTCGGCGGTGCCGCCAATACCGATGCCGAGCATGCCCGGCGGGCACCAGCCGGCGCCCATGGTCGGCACCGTCTTCAGCACCCAGTCGACGACGGAGTCGGACGGGTTGAGCATGGCGAACTTGGACTTGGCTTCGGAACCGCCACCCTTCGCCGCGACGATGATGTCGACCTTGTCGCCGGGAACGATCGAGACGTTGACCACGGCCGGCGTGTTGTCGCGCGTATTCATGCGCTTGCCGGCGGGATCGGCGAGCACGGAGGCGCGCAGCTTGTTGTCCGGATCGTTATAGGCGCGACGGACGCCCTCGTTGACCATGTCCTCGACGCCCATGGTGGCGTCGTCCCAGCGCACGTTCATGCCGACCTTGAGGAACACGGTGACGATGCCGGTGTCCTGGCAGATCGGCCGGTGGCCCTCGGCGCACATGCGCGAGTTGATCAGGATCTGGGCGATGGCGTCCTTGGCAGCCGGCGACTCTTCGCGCTCGTAGGCGGCGGAGAGGTTCCGGATGTAGTCGACCGGGTGGTAGTACGAGATGTACTGGAGGGCGTCTGCGACGCTCTGGATGAGGTCGTCCTGCTTGATCGAAGTCATGGCGCGTCGGCTGGCTCGCGAGGCTGGCAAAGCCGGGATTTTAGCGCACCTGCCGTTGTAAGGTGCCGGGCAGTCGGCCGGTCTATTCACGGCACCCAGAAATCACGGAGTTTCCATGCGTCCCATCCGCCTCGCCTTCCTCGCCCTGTTCGTCGCCCTGGCCTCCCTGGCCGCGACCGGCACGGCGATGGCCGCCCAGACCGCGCCCGAGTTCGCCGGGATCGCCAAGTGGCACAACTCCCCGCCGCTGACCATGAAGGGCCTGCGCGGCAAGGTCGTCCTGATCGATTTCTGGACCTACTCCTGCATCAACTGCCTGCGCACCCTGCCCCATGTCACCCACTGGTACGACCAGTACAAGGACAAGGGCCTGGTGATCGTCGGCGTGCATTCGCCGGAATTCCCGTTCGAGAAGCAGGAAGGTAACGTCCGCGACGCTATCGCCCGTTTCGGCATCAAGTACCCGGTGGCCCAGGACAACGACCTGGAAACCTGGGATGCCTGGGACAACCAGTACTGGCCGGCCGAGTACCTCGTGGACCAGCGCGGCAACGTCGTCGCGCACCACTACGGCGAAGGCAACTACATGGATATGGAGAACGCCATCCGCACCCTGCTGGGCCTGCCACGCCTGCCGGATGCGGCCGCTGCCGCCGAAACCGACAAGGACGCTCCCGACTTCAACCAGCTTGGCTCACCGGAGATGTACTTCGGCGCCGAACGCAGCGCGAACAACGCCAGCCCCGAGGGCAAGGACACCGGCACGCGCGATTTCACCGCGCCGTCCCGCCTGGAACTGAACAAGTTCGCCCTGGTTGGGCGCTGGGAGATCGGCCGCGACAACGCCAGCCTGGTCGGCGCCAGCGGCGAGATCCGCCTGCACTTCAAGGCGAAGAAGGTCCACATGGTCGCCAGCGCCAACGACCCGATCACGGTGGAAGTCGCCGTGGACGGCAAGCCCCAGGCGCCGGTGACCGTGCAGGCGAGCAAGCTCTACACCCTGTTCGACGGCGACGGCTACAAGGATCACGTGCTCACCATCAAGATCCCGAAGGCCAACTTCCACATGTTCACCTTCACCTTCGGCTAAACCGCACCGCCGCGCGATAGGAGCCGATTTATGTGGGAGCCGATTTATCGGCGAATGGGTGCTCGCGACACCCTTGCCCGCTGCCGCGGGATCGCCGATGAATCGGCTCCTACCGAGACAAGGCACCCCCGGGGCTTGCCAAGAGTGTTTCTTAAGATATATCGTACGATCACTACGTACGATACATCGGAGAGCACCCATGCACTTTTTCCATCACGCCAAGCACCGCTTTCACGAACAAATGGCTGCCATGGCCATGGGCCGCGGCGGCCGCTTCGGTAGCGGCCCGTTCGGTTTCGACGATCGTGACGGCATGCGCGGCGGTCGCGGCGGCGGTCGTTTCGGCGGCGGCCGCATGTTCGGCACGGGCGACCTGCGCCTGCTCCTCCTCGCCCTGATCGAGGAACAGCCGCGTCACGGCTACGAGCTGATCCGCACCATCGAAGAAATGTTCGACGGCCAGTACAGCCCCAGCCCCGGCGCCATCTACCCGACCCTGACCATGCTCGAAGAGCTGGGCTACGCCCGTGTCGAGGCGGAAACCGGCGGCAAGAAGCTCTACGCCATCACCGAGGCGGGCAGCAAATTCCTCCTGGAGAACCGCGACACGCTCGAAGCGCTCACCGAGCGCTTGCAGGTGATGTCCCGGCACATGCGCCGCATGGGCGTGCCCAACGCCATTCGTGAAGCGATGCATACGATCAAGCACCAGCTCATGAACCACCACAAGAGCTGGGACGACGCGGAAACGCAGCGCGTCGCCGCCATCATCGAATCCGCCGCCAAGGCGATCGCGGAGCGCAATGCATGAGCGCGACCGAACGGCATGCCATCCAGCGTGTACGCCATGAACTGAAGATGCGCCTGCTCGAGGTGAAGCAGATCACGCGGCTCACCCCGCATATGGTGCGCGTCACGCTGACGGGCACGGATCTCGACGGCTTTGTTTCGGCCTCGCCCGATGACCACGTCAAGCTGTTCTTCCCCGTGGAAGACGGTGCCATTAACCGCCCGACGATGGGTCCCGATGGCCCGGTCTACCCCGAAGGCGTCACACCGTCGCCGGCACGTGACTACACCCCGCGCCGCTACGATGCCGCCAGCAACGAACTCGACATCGACTTCGTGCTGCACGGCGAAGGCCCGGCATCGACCTGGGCGGAATCGGTGCAGGTCGGCGACAAGCTCGGCGTCGGCGGCCCCCGAGGCTCCATGGTCATCCCCGACGATTACGACCACTACGTCCTGGTCGGCGACGAAACCGCCCTGCCCGCCATCGGCCGCTGGCTGGAGGAAATGCCTTCGTCCACGCCGGTGACCGTGTTTGCCGAAATCGCCTCGGCCGACGAGAAGCAGTCGCTACGCCGCGACGTGCGCTGGTTCGTCCGCGGTGAGTCGCCGTCGATGGACGAGGTGCTCGCCACGTTGCCTATCCCCGCCGGCGACACGTTCTGGTGGGTCGCCGTGGAATCGATGCGCGCACGCGCGCTGCGTTCGCTGCTGGTGGAGACGCGCGGTATCGACAAGGACTGGGTGAAGGCGACGGGGTATTGGCAGGCAGATTGAGGCGGACCCATACTTCGCCATCGGAAGATACAAGGACGGTGCTGAGCATGGATTGGGCCAGACGATGGATCAGGCATTTGAGAGAAGAACGAGTGTCGGCGGCGACATCGCTCGCGTCGATGTCACTTGAGGCGACGGTCCGTCGCTTCCTGACGCCCGTGTTCCTTCCGTGGCCGACCCATGCGGGCGTCGAGTTATCCTCGTGGGCAGCCCTTCGCTCGCTGGATACCCGCCGCCTGCTCGATCTGGATCTGGCTACCCGCCGTTTCTACCGATCCGCTGCCGGCGATGTTCCTGGCCCCGTATTCGAGCAACTGACCTTACCGAGTCTCGATGCGCGGACCCGCGAGGCGGCGATCTTCGTCATTGCCATGCACGGCAATGGCGAGATTCGTGGCGATATCCTTCGCAGTATCGATCGGTATCCCTCGCGGCTGGCGCTCGCCGCATGTCTTATCCGTTCTGCGGACTGGGTGGACAACATCCGCCACCGCGCGACGGATCTCGCTGTCGAGCTCATAGCCCGGTGCGACGAAGACGACGTCTTCTCCCTGCTTCCGCTGATTTTCCGGCTTTACAAGCACGAGCGCTTCGACGGTCAGCGCTTCGACGCCGCATTGAGGCAAGGATTCGCCCCAACACCCGATCGCCTGGCGAGGTTCATGCGATCCGAGCACGCGATCATCCGGCGGTGGGGTTTCGAAGCAGCGATGTTGCGACGCGAAGCGGGCGATTCCTTGCTGCTGACAACAGCTTTGCACGATCCCGATCCTGGTGTCGCGATGATCGCCGTGCGATATGTTCGCGAGATGCCCGATCCCGACCGTCGACACTGGCTGTCCGAAGCGCTGAAGGCAACGCACCCATCCGTGAGGCAAACCGCGCTGAGGGACTATCCGCCGCTCGTCCCTGTCGACGTCCTCGAGAGATGCCTGGTCGATACGACGGCTGGCGTACGAAATCTCGCTGCCCACCTGCTTCAGAATCTTCATGGACTGCCGGCGATCGACGTCTGGCGTCGATCCGCGGATGCAGCCTCGGTACCGACCGGAGCGGTACAAGCACTTGCCGATGTCGCCGGATCAGAAGACCTGGCTCGCATGCGTTCGCTGCTACGACACCCCAACGGCAAGGCGCGTGCTGCGGCATGGAGCGGCTACCTCAAAGCGGGAGGCTTGCCCGGTGACGACGAGTTCAACGCAGCGATCGGGGATCCCAGCTGGCACGTCCACCGTGCGCTGGCACGCAGTGTCCGCAGCGACCGGGTCATCGTCGATGACGCCAGAATACGACGCGCATGGGCCTCCGCACCCGACGACGCAGGCGCGGCAGTGACGCATGTGCTCGAAGCACTCACCGAACGTGAGCGCTTCGATTTGCTTGTCGCCTTCGAGCCCACGACGGCAAAGGAGCAGGAGTGGTGGCATGTCATGCTCGCGGCGTGGGTGCGCAAGACCTTGGGTTGGTGGTCACCCAAGGACTATGAACGGATCGGCCTCCAAGCCCTCCTTCAGCGACATCCCGACCACCTTTCAGATTCACTACGGTCCCGGATTCAAAAAGCCGTAGAGACCTAGCCCGCGCCCCTTCCTCGTCATCACACTCCGTGGATGTCCCTTAACCGCCCCCATCCATGAACACATAACCTTGCCAGCCCAGCGGTTACCTCTATCCTCGTTAGCTATGGGAGTGGAGGCGACATGATGCGGCGTGGAAGGAAAGTGTTGGCATGGGTAGTAGGCATCTTCGTCCTGCTCATTATCTTGATCATCCTGTTTATCGCCCTGTTCGACTGGAACAGGCTTAAACCGACGATCAACGAGAAGGTTTCGGAGGCCATCGGCCGACCCTTCGCCATCAACGGCGATCTTTCCGCGCACTGGTCGCGCGAACCGGGCGAAGACGGGCTGGTCAGCCTGATCCCGTGGCCGCACTTCACCGCGCTCGATATCAGCGTGGCAAACCCCGATTGGGCGAAGACGAAGCAATTCGCGACGCTGCAATCCCTGCAGTTCCGCCTGTCGCCCTTCCCGCTGATCTCGCATCGCATCGTTGTACCGGAGATCCGACTGGGTCAGCCGAACATCGACCTGGAGCGGATCAAGAACGGTGACAACACCTGGACATTCAAGATGCCCGAGAGCACCGGGCCCTCCGAGTGGCAGCTCGAGCTCAACGCCATCGTCTTCGATAAGGGACACATCGATTTCAACGATGCAACGAACCAGATTGCGATGGGCATCGACGTGACGCCGCTGAGCAAGGGCATCCCCTTCGACGAGATCATGGCCCAGCAGGAAAAGGACTCGCGCGCGCAGGCCAACAAGACCAACGGCGCGACGGCCAAGACCATGGCGAAATCCGGCGCGGACGAGAAGGACCGCCAGGACGAGACCAAGAAAAAGCAGGTTTACCTGTTCGCCTGGGACGCCAAGGGCACCTATAAGAAATCCACGGTGGCAGCGAAGGCGAAGACCGGCGGCGTGCTCGCGCTACGCGATGCCAATCGCCCGTTCCCCGTGCAGGCCGATGCGCGCTTCGGCGATACGCATATTGCTTTCGTCGGCACGCTGACCGATCCGTTGAACGTCGGTGCGCTCGATATCCGCCTGTGGTTCTCCGGCACGAGCATGTCCCATCTTTATGACCTGACGGGCATCACCCTGCCGGATACGCCACCCTTCGCGACGGAAGGTCACCTCAAAGCCAACCTGAAGAAAGGCGCGAGTGTCTTCACCTATGACAACTTCACCGGCAAGGTCGGTGGCAGTGACCTCGGTGGCAGCCTCACCTTCAACACCGGCGGTCAGCGTCCGAGCCTCACCGGCAAGCTGAAGTCGAACCAGCTGCTGTTCTCCGATCTCGCCCCGCTGATCGGCGGTGGCTCCAATGCGGAGAAGAGCGAACGTGGCGATTCGGTGAAGCAGCCCGATGACAAGGTCATTCCGGTCGAGCCGTTCAAGACGGATCGCTGGAACGCGATGGATGCCGATGTCGAGTTCACCGGCGTGCATATCGTCCATGGCGATCGCCTACCGGTCGATAACCTCTACACACACCTGACCATGAAGAATGCCGTCCTGACGCTCGATCCGCTGAAGTTCGGTGTGGCCAGCGGTACGGTCGGCAGCAACATCCACGTGGATGGCTCGACCACGCCGATGAAGGGCACCTTCAACATGGGTGCGCGCCACCTGAAACTGAAGGAGCTGTTCCCGAAGCTGGCGCCTGGCGACACGACCCTCGGTGAGCTCAACGGTGATGCATCGCTGACGGCCGTAGGCAATTCGCCGGCAGCTCTGCTGGGCAGTTCGAACGGCGAGATCAAGCTGTTGATCAACGACGGCGCGATCAGCAGTTCGCTGCTGGAGTTGGCGGGCCTGAACGTCGGCAGCTACGCCGTAAACAAGCTGTTCGGCGATGAAACGGTCAAGATCAACTGCATGGCCGCCGACCTGGTCGCGACCAACGGCGACATGGACTCGAAGCTGTTCGCTTTCGATACCGAGAAAGCGCTGATCAACGTCACCGGCGACATCGACTTCAAGAGCGAGAAGCTCAATCTCGACATCGTGCCGCATACGAAGGGCTTCCGCCTGTTCTCGCTGCGCTCGCCGCTGTACGTGCACGGCACGATGAAGAACCCCTCGGTCGGCGTGCATCCGGGGCCGCTGATCCTTCGCGGTGGTGGTGCGGTCGCCCTGGCCGTCTTCGCCGCGCCGGTCGCCGCGCTTGCCGCCCTGGCCGTTCCGGAGAGCGGCAAGGCCGATGCCACGCAGTGCAAGCCGTTGCTCGACGACCTCAAGAGCGCGCCGCCGAAGGCACCGCCGGCAGGCAAGACCCAGGCTCAGGTCGATGCCAAAAAACATTGATGCCGTGGCGCGTATGACTACGGATGACAGGCCAGGTATGCACATCCGTGTGTCCCTGGGGATCAGGCTTGCGGCCTGAGCGTAAGGTAGTCGTTGAACTCGGCGGCCGTTGCGTTATGAATACGCTCAACCAGCTCATCCAGGTCATCCCATACCGTCATGTATCGGCCGGTCAGCGTGTCGTACGATCCCGACAACAATTGGACGAGCTTGGTGGCCGCCTCATCCTCTGACGCGAGGACGTCGGAGGCCAGCTGAGTCCGGCACCATGCGCCTACCTTCGCCGACGCCGGCTCTGTCGTCTCGGCTTTGGCAGCCCCCTGGAGCGTCATCCCTAATGCCAACAGTCCGGGGTGATACGCGAACACCTTGACTGATGACGCCTTACATTCGATGGCCAGGTTCTCGCTGAGCTTGATAAGCGCAGCCTTCGACACCGAATACGCTGAGACCGTAGGCCAACGGAAGGCCCCCGCCTGACTGGTCACGTTGACGATGCGCCCGCGACGGCGGGACGCCATGTGCGGAATCACTGCCTGGCTCAAAGCGACGGCACCGCCCAGGTTCACCTCGATGGTTTTCCACCAGTCATACCAGCCGCATTCCCAAGTGTTACCGATCGGCCCGAAGATTCCCGCATTGTTGATCAGGGCATCGATCGGACCCACATCGCGTTCTATCGTTGCGACCGTGTCTCGCACGACGATCACGTTGGTCACGTCGACCACGAAGGTCCTGACGCGTCCACCGTCGGCTTCGATGCCACCAGCGACCTCATCGAGTTCGGCCGAAGAACGCGCGAGCAGGACGACCGTCGCGCCCTCCGCAGCAAGGCGCCGTGCGAACAGGCGACCGACGCCGCGACCGCCGCAGGTAATAAGCACGATCGATCCTCGCGACAGCAACGATGATTCGGTGGTTGGGGATGGCTTGGTGACGTTCATGGTGATCCCTCCTGGACGGGCTATCCGGCACGAAGAGCGCGCGGCATCAGGCGCTCGTCCGCAACATCCGATAATCCTTCGATGCCGCCACCTGGCCGACACGCTCTGCCAGTACGTCCAGGTCGTCGTGCACGGTGACGTAACGGCCACTGAGGATGTCGTAGGCGCCCGACAACAGCAGGATCAGCTTATCGGCGGAGGCCGTTGGCGATGCGGCGTTCCCGGACTCGAGTTGAGCGCGGCACCAGGCCGCGACCCTGGCCTCGGAAGGCGTTGTCGACGCTTGCAAGTCAAGCGCTTCGCTGGCCAACCCCAGGGGCAGGAACCCCGGATGGTAGGCGAACACGGTCAGCGAGAAGTCCCGGCATTCCGCCGCCAGGTTTTCGCTGAACTTGATCAGCGCTGCTTTCGAGACGGAATAAGCGGAGACCGTGGGCCAGCGAAAAACGCCCGCCTCACTGACGATGTTGACCACACGCCCCTTGCGCCGCCGGGCCATGCCCGGAATCACGGTATGGCTGAAGGCGACAGCTCCTCCCAGGTTGACTTCGATGGCGCGCCACCAGGCATCCCAGTCGCACTCCCACGCGTTACCGATGGGTCCACGGATGCCCGCGTTGTTGATCAGGACATCGAGCGGACCAAGCCTTTTTTCGATCCGACCGACGACGCGCGCGACCGCGGCCCTGCTGGTGACGTCGACGACATACGTCGCGACCTTTCCACCCTCTGCCCGGATCGACCGGGCAACGTCTTCGAGTTCAACGGCGGACCGTGCGACAAGAACCACGACGGCGCCCTCGGCCGCGAGGCGATGCGCATATAAGCGGCCGATGCCGCGGCTCCCTCCGGTAATGAGCACGATGGCACCGCGCAACGGACTTCCAGACTGCGTCACCATCACTCGCTCCTTGAGATGGATGCCTCCGGCATGCCCCCTTCTACCTTTCCGGGATAGCCAGCGGAAGTGCCTCTGTGTCCAAGATCAGGCGCTGAATCGGCAGTGCCGAAGCGGCGCTGTTGATTGTTACGCGGACGCGCGATGAATGCCGCTTGTGGATCGACGGAGCGACCGGCAAGCTTCGTTCCATGTCGCCTTCCCGCAAAGCCCATTTACAGATCCACTTCTGCGTCCTGCTCTGGGGCGTCACCGCCATCCTCGGCAAGCTGATCACGCTGGCGGCTTTGCCGCTGGTGTGGTGGCGCATGTTGCTGGTCTCGGCCACCCTGCTCTGCGTGCCACGCGTGTGGCGTGGGCTACGGGCGCTGCCGGCGAAGCTACTGCTTTCGTATGCGGGTATCGGCGTCATCGTCGCCATGCACTGGCTGACGTTCTACGGTGCGATCAAGCTAGCAAACGCCTCGGTCGCGGCGACATGCATCGCGTTGTGCCCGGTTTTTCTCGCCGTGGTCGAACCCTGGGTGGCAGGCCGTCGCTTCGATCCGCGCGAGCTGTTCATCGGTGCGGCGATCGTGCCGGGCGTGGCGTTGGTAGCAGGCGGCTTGCCCGGAGAGATGCGGCTTGGCCTGGCCGTGGGCGTGCTGTCAGCGTTGTTCGTTGCCTTCTTCAGCGCCTTGAACAAGAAACTCATCGACCGCGCAGATGCGCTCACGGTGACGTGCGTGGAACTCGGCACGGGAACCCTGTTCCTCACCGTGCTCGCGCCGTTCATGGCGACGCCGGCCTTCGTGCTGCCTTCGCTGCACGACGGCGCGCTGATCGCGGTGTTGGCCTATGGGTGCACGTTGCTGCCGTTCGCCCTGGCCCTGGCGGCGTTGCGTCATCTCACCGCGTTCGCGACACAGATGGTGACGAATCTCGAGCCGGTGTACGCCATCGTTCTGGCGATTCCGCTGCTGGGTGAGCAGCGGGAGCTGGGGTGGACGTTTTACCTGGGGGTCGCGGTGATCATCGGTGCGGTGTTCGCGCATCCGCTGTTGCATCGAGGCGAAGCTGCGGATGCATCGGATCTGGTCGCGCCGTAGGCAAGAGCATCGCCGCCGTAGCCGGCTCCCACAGAGAGCAGGCGCAGCAGAGACCCCTGTGGGAGCCGATTCATCGGCGATGCCGCGGCAGCGGCAAAGGCATCGCCGGCATAGCCGGCTCCCACACGGAGCCCCCCCCCAGCAGAGCTGCCCTTAGGCCCTTAGCGGCGGCCGCCGCGTGACGAGACGATGCGCTGGCGCCGTGCGCGCTGTGCAGGCGAGCGGGTGCTGGCTTTTTTCCGGGGTGACGAACGCTT
>Ga0247742_10002108_pt1 | contig 13267 bp, 12 predicted proteins | sample UWRJL208509C2_FD_180944 | JGI IMG/M metagenome (GOLD analysis project Ga0247742, IMG submission 180944) | Plant litter microbial communities from Arlington Agricultural Research Station in Wisconsin, United States - UWRJ-L208-509C-2 | ecosystem: Environmental > Terrestrial > Plant litter >...
GGACGCCGGAAGGGACGTGGGCCCTGGGGCGAGCGAGGTCATGGGGTTCTCCGGCTGCTCGACTGCTCGTGACGGTCGAACCTGGCGCTCGACCGCAGCTGCACGGCTCTCTCAAGATAACGCGGGCCGGTGCCACCGGCAACGCGGAGGAGGGGGATTGCCGGGGAGTCGCGCGCATGGTAGGCGCGTTCTGCGACGAATACCAGCCCCGTTGACATCGGCCTTCGGTGAAAGCACTCTGAAGGCACCGAGAGCGATTCGACAGAGGCGGCCGTACGTGAGTTTCAGTTTGCAGGATGCCGTGCGTCGCGCGGAGATCGTCGCCTACTACCAGCCGCAGATCGACCTGCAGACCGGTGAGATCGTGGGCGTCGAGGCTCTCAGCCGCTGGCGGCATCCCACCCTCGGGCTTCTCACCCCGGAGAGTTTCATCGCCGATGCCGAAGAGGACGGCACGATCCACGAGATCGGCGCGTTCATGCTCGACGACGGATGCCGCTGCGCCGCCGAATGGCACCGGGACGGGTACGACATCGAGGTCGCCGTCAACGTCTCGGCCGCGCAGCTCACCTCTGACGCCTTCTTTCAGCGTGTGACCGACAACCTGGCGAACCTCGCCCTCGGGCCGCACTCCATCACGGTGGAGATCACCGAGTCACGCGCGATCGTCGACCCCGCCGATGCCGCAGAGCGCCTGCGCGTACTTCGCAGAGCCGGAGTTGACGTCTCGATCGACGACTTCGGCACCGGGCACTCGTCGATCGAGCAGATGCTCGGCCTTCCGGCCAGCGAGGTGAAGATCGACAAATCGATCGTTCACGCCCGGGCGGCGGGCAGGCCCTCGATCATGCGCGACCTCGTGGAACTCGCTCACGCGAATGGCCTGCGCGTGGTGGCCGAAGGGATCGAGACCGCCGACCATCTTGTCGAGTCACGAGACCTCGGCTGCGACCGGGCCCAGGGCTTTCTGCTCGGGCGCCCAGCACCGGAGGCGGAGATCACCCAGATGCTGGCCGTGGCCGGGCATCAGAGCTGAAGATCACCGCCGCTCAAGGTCACCGCGCTATAGATCACCGTCGAAGCCGAGCTCATCGGACTCATCCGACTCGGCATCGCCGCCGACATCGATCTGCGTCCAGGTGACGGGCATGCCGGGAGAGAACAGGATGTCGATGCCGGGACCGGACCGCAGCGGTGGGATATTGACGTAGCCTCCGCCCGCCTTGACCGCCTCGAGGATCTTGGCACGCAGCTCGGTCACGGGATCCGGCAGGAAGTAGTCTTTGCCGTCGACGGTCAATCTGTTCACGATCACCCGTCGAGCCTATGACGGGCGGGCGTGCTCCGCATCGGGTTATATTCGATTCGTCACGACAGCATCGTGACAGATAGGCAAAGGACTCTCGTGGGATCACTCGAATACGGCGGCCGTGAGTTCGAGTTCGACGACCGCACCCTCACCCATCTGCAGATCGTGTTCAGCACCAAACTGCGTCGGCGCGAGAACTTCTTCTTCAGCTGGGTGCAGCCGATGGAGCGCGGCAGCGGCCGACACGCGATCTGGATCGACAACGGTACCCCCATCCACTTCTCCTTCGGCGGGTCACGTCTGCCCGCGATCAACCGCGACTGGATCGAAGCGCTGCTGCAGTCCTCGGGTCGCACGGCCGGACTGCAGCTGGTGCCCGAGCCGGAGGCGCGCGGCTGACCTCGCGCTGGGCAGTCGGGTACCCGCATGCCCTCTTTCACCGATTGGCTTCTCCTCCATGCTCCCCCTGACCGACACAATGGTCCGCTCTTCCTTCGTCAACGCCTCGAAGAAGGAGATCTCCGACCTGTCCCTCCCCGCCGACTTCGATCAGCTCGATTGGGACCGCCACGATTTTCTCGGCTGGCGTGACCCCAAGTTCACCCGCCGGGCCTACGTGATCGTGCCGGTCGCCGACGGCCACATCGGCGTCATGCTCACCTCGGCCGAAGCGATGCCGACCAAGCGGGCGCAGTGCTCCTGGTGCCAGGATGTCTCGCTTCCGAACGATGTGCTCTTCTACAGTGCTCGTCGCGCCGGTGCGGCCGGCCGCCGTGGCGACAGCGTCGGCACCCTGATCTGCGCCGACTTCGAATGCCCCGCGAATGTGCGTCGTGACCCCCGCGTCGCCTACCTCGGCTTCGACGTGGAGGCCGCGCGACAGTCCCGCATGGCCGCGCTGGTGGAGCACGCCACCGGTTTCGCGACCGACCTCGCCCGCCGGGACTAGCGCGGCGCGCGCATCGTGCCCGTCACGGCGAACTCCCGCGTCGTGCTTACGCCGTAACGAGAGATGCGGCCGCGAGTATCTGCGCGCCGGCCCGCTCGAGGGCGGCCTCGTCCTTCAGCCCGATCGTCTCCAGGGCGAGCAGCCCGGCTCCGACAATCGGCGGTGCCGAGGTGGGCTGGATGATCGCGTGCGGAACCCTCTCGGCGAGACCCTGCCGAATACCGCCGATGAGCCGTTCGTCGCCCGAGGCGATCACGCCGCCGCCGAGCACCACGGGCACCACGGCATTCTGCAGCTCCAGACGCTCCAGCAGCACGGATGCCATGACGGCGGCCTCGGCAGCTTCGACGTCGACGACCGCGCCGGCCACGGCATCCCCCTGCCTCGCCGCCTCGAGGATCGTGCGACTGAGGGTGCGGACGAGACGATCATCGAGTCGACCGAAGTGCAGGCCGAGGCTGACCTCGCGCACCGTCTCCACCCCGAAGACCGCGGGCACCATGAACTGGAGGATGGTCTTGGGGCCGCGGCCGTCTTCTGAGCGCGCCGCATGCCAGAGGGCATCGCTGCCGAGGGCGGAACCACCACCGCGGTCGCCGGTGATGGTGCCGAGCGCGAGGAAGCGGGCGGTCTCTCCGTCCTCCCGCACCGCGGCGGCATTGATGCCGGTGCCGATCACCACCACAGCAGCGTTCGGCGAGCCGGTGCCGGTGCGCAGCAAGGCGAACAGGTCGTTCTCGAGAACGGGTACTCCGCCCAACCAGGCCCGACCGGCGATCGCGCCGTTCAGTGCATCGATCTCCTCGGGGGTATCGAGCCCGGAGAGGTAGATGTTCGTCTGCACCAGGCCCGCGGGTCCGAGCTCCTCCACGATCGGTTCCGCGAGCGAGTCGAGCTCCGCCACCGCGCGAGCGAGACCGATGGCCTGCGGACTGGAGGTCGCGCCGCGACGGCGCGCCAGCATCCGGCCATCGGTGGACAGCGCGATCACGTCGGTCTTCGTGCCCCCGCCATCGATGGCGAGAACGTATTCGGTCACGGCAGCCTCGGTCATGGCAGCCGACACTACTGCGCCCACGCCAGGTGGTGGCGGTTCTCGGCGATCAGCAGGTCGGTGAGGCGCTCCGCCTTGTCGTACTGGCCGACCAGCGGGTTGGCGAGCATCGCGCGCAGAACCCGGTCGCGGCCGCCGTTGACCGCGGCATCGAGGGCGAGGCGCTCGTAGGCCGCGGCGTGGCTGATCAGCCCGACCATGTCCTGGGGCAGCGGCTCGATCGGCTCGGCGGTGATCTCCGCCGAGGTCACCCGCGACGGCACCTCGATCACGTGGTCGTCGGGCAGGAACGGCATCGTGCCGTTGTTGCGCACGTTCAGCACCTGAACATCCCCACGGTTCGCGGTGAGGGAGGCGATCACGTCGACCGCGGCATCCGAGTAGTACGCGCCGCCGCGATGCTCGAGCTCCTCGGGTTTCGAGTCGACAGAGGGATCCGCGTATTTCTTCAGCAGCGATTCCTCGAGCTTCAGCACCGACTGCGCCCGGGTGGGCCTGCCGATCTGATTGCGCAGCACCTCGTCGGAGAAGTAGTAGTAGCGCACGTAATACGACGGCACGGCCTGTTGCAGCGTGAGCAGGGATGCCGGCATGTGGGTGTTGGCCGCGAGCTCGTCGAGATGATCGCGCAGCAGCTCGGGCAGCACCTCGCGCGGACCGTCGGGGGTGGCGACGGTGACGCCGCGTTCCCAGGTGAGGTGGTTGAGCCCCACGTGTTGCAGGGAGATCGCGGTGTAGTCGACGTTCAGCAGTGTGGCGAAGTTGCGCTGGAATCCGATCGCCACGTTGCAGAGACCGACGGCACGATGCCCGGCCTCGAGCAGCGCCCGCGTGACGATCCCGACCGGGTTGGTGAAGTCGACGATCCACGCGTCAGGCTTGGCGTGCCTGCGCACCAGCTCGGCGATGTCGAGTACCACCGGCACGGTGCGCAACGCCTTGGCGAAGCCGCCCGGCCCCGTCGTCTCCTGGCCCAGACAGCAGGCATCGTGCGGCCAGCTCTCATCGCCGTGTCGCGCGTTCTGACCGCCGATGCGCAGCTGGAACAGCACGGCATCCGCGTCGGAGACCCCGGCGATCACGTCGCTGGTGGCGTGGATCCGACCGGGGTGCCCGGCTCGGTCGAACATGCGCTGCGAGACACCGGCGACCAGGGCCAGGCGCTCGGCGTCGGGATCGACCAGCCAGACCTCGTCGATAGGCAGCTCCTCGCGCAATCGCGAGAAGCCGTCGATGAGCTCGGGCGTGTAGGTGGAGCCGCCGCCGATGATGGTGATTTTCACTGCTTATCCCTTTACTCCGGTCAATGTGATGCCTTCGACGAAGACCTTTTGTGCGAAGAAGAAGAGCAACACAACGGGGACCATCACCAGGATGGTCATCGCCATGGTGATGCTCCAGTCGGTGCCGTGGGCCCCGCGGAAGGTCGCGAGCCCATAGGAGACCGGCCAGGCTGCCTGATTCTCCGAGGTGTAGAGCAACGGCCCGAAGTAATCATTCCAGGCGTGGAAGAACGAGAAGAGCCCCGCCGCCGCGATGCCCGGTCGCGCCATCGGCACGACGATCCGCCACAGGATCGTCCAGTCGCCGCAGCCGTCCATGCGCGCTGCATCCGTGTATTCCTTGGGCACCGTCAAGAAGAACTGGCGCAGCAGGAAGATCGAGAACGCGTCGCCGAGCAGGTTCGGCAGGATCAACGGCAGCAGCGACCCGGTGAGGTGCAGTTTCGCCCACATCACGTAGACCGGGATGACCGTCACCTGCGGAGGCAGCAGCATGGCGATGATGATCGCGCCGAAGATGATGCTCGACCCGCGAAACCGGATCTTCGCGAGCACATAGGCGGCGGGAACGGATGACAGCAGCATCAGCACCGTCGACGAGATCGCGTAGATCGCCGAATTGCCGAACCACTGCGCCAGCGGCACCGTGCGGAACACGTCGAGGTAGTTCGACCACTGCCAGGTCTTCGGGATGAGCGAGGCCGTCAGCGTCTGCTGGCTCGTCATCAGGGAGGTGAAGAAGACGAACACCACCGGCGCCAGAAACAGCACCGCCAGGATGACCAAAGCGAGATGCTCGGATACCCAGACCAGCGCAGAGCGTGCACGGCCCGCCTTCACACGCGGCGGGGCGAGCAGGAGTGCGTTCGTGGTCATGATGCCTCCGAAGGGTTGAACGCGCCCACCCGGCGCATCATGATCAGCACGAACACGCTTGCCACCACGAAGAGCACCACTGCCAGCGCCGAGGCGTACCCGAACTGATAGTTACCGAAGCCGCGCACGTAGATCCATTGCGCATAGGTCAGGAGGGAGTCATCCGGATACCCGATGGCCACCCCGGCACCCTGCCCGATCGTGGCCTTGCCCGAGGCGACGCCCGAGGCGACCGCGGCCTCGGTGAAGTACTGCAGCGCGGCGATGACCCCGGTGATGACCGAGAAGAACAGCACGGGAGCGAGGTGCGGGATGGTGACGTGGCGCACCTGCTGTACGCCGTTCGCACCATCCAGCGATGATGCCTCGTAGAGCTCGCGCGGCACGTCGAGCAGCGCGGCCAGGAAGATGATCATGATGTCGCCCATCACCCAGACGCCGAGCAGCACCAGCGAGGGCTTGGCCCAGGCCGGGTCGTTGAACCAGAGCGGGCCCTGGATGCCGATCGATTTGAGGATCAGGTTGACCGGACCCGTACCCGGGTTGAACAGGAACACGAAGGCGACCACCGAGGCCACCGGGGGCACCAGCGCCGGCAGGTAGAACACCGTGCGCCAGAACCCGGAGGCTTTCTTCGCTCGCGCCAACAGCCCGGCGAGTGCGAGCGCGGTGATGATGCGCACGGGCACCAGGATGACCACGAACCACAGGGTGTTCAGGGCGGCCTGTACCACCTGCGGATCCTGGGTGAACAGGTAGACGTAGTTGCGCAGCCCAATGAACTCGATACCGCCGATGAGGTTGTACCGGGTGAAAGAGAAGAAGATCGACGCGATGAGCGGGTAGACGAAGAAGATCGCGAGCCCCAGCACGGCAGGCGCCAGCATCGAGATGACCGCCCAACGTGGGCGCCTCCGGGGGCGTCGCGTCAGTTGGCGAGCCGGGGCGGGCGTGGTCGCCCGCTCCGACTCGAGCACGGTGGCGGTCATCGTCACGGGCCTTCGACCAGGGCCAGCGAGTTGTCCATCTGCTTGGCCACGGTCTTCAGCCCGGAGTCGAGGCCGGTGCCGGAACCGGCCTGCCACTTGGTCCAGAAGTCGGCCAGCGGCTGACCGTAGCCGGCGCCGAGCGGACTCGACGGTCGCGCGACCGTCTTGTCGTTCTTCGCGATGTCGATGAAGGTCGTGAACTGCTTCGAAACCACCAGATCGGGCGACTCGAGGGCCGAGGTGGTGGTCGGCACGTTCTTCAGGCCGTTGGCCAGATCGACGACGACGGATGTCTTCGTGGTGAGGTACTTCATCAGCGCCCAGGCCAACTCGGGGTTCTTCGAGCCCTTGCCGATGCCCACCACGTTGCCGGAGATCACGCCAGAGCCGTAGAGCTCGGAGTGGTCGGTCGCCGCCGGAAACGGCGAGGTCTCGTAGGCGAGGTCGGGGGTCTGGTCGGCGATGAAGGCGGTGCGCCACTCGCCATCGAGCTGCATCGCCACCTGGCCGGTCTGGAAGGCGTTGGACGCGGAGAACTCCTGGCCGAGACCGGCGGTGAAGGTCTTCAGCTTGTCCCAGCCGATCTTGTCTACCAGGGCCTTCTGCCACGTCATCACCTCGGGCCAGGTGCTGTCGGCCACATCGGCCTTGCCGTTGTCCTTCAACCACTTCGCTCCCACGCTGGCGCTGAAGTTTCCCGGCGAGTTCTCGTAGAACCCGAGCGTGGGATTGAAGCCCAGCGTCTTGATCGAGCCGTCGTCGTTGTAGGTGGTCAGGGCCAGGGCATCCGCCGACAGCTCGTCGAGTGTCTTCGGCGCTGCGGTGATGCCGGCCGCGCTGAGCATCGCGGTGTTGGTGTACAGCGCGGGCACGTCGGCCAGCAGGGGCAGGGCGCAGCGCTTGCCGTCGAACTGGGTGTAGCTGCGCACACTGTCGGGGAAGTCGTCGAGGTCGACCTTGTCGCGGGTGATGTACGGACCCAGGTCGACGAAGGCCCCGGACGTGCAGAAATTGCCGACGATGTCGGACGAGTACGACAGTGCGACATCGACGTTGCCGCCGGAGGAGATCACCTGCTGGAGCTTGGTGTCGTCCTGCCCGGTGTGTACCTCGACCTTCACCTTCGGGTTCTCCTTCTCGAACCCGTCGACGGCCTTCTGAATCACCTTCGCCTCGCGATCGGTGAAGAAGTGCCAGAGCGAGACGGTGCCGGAGAGCGTCTTCGGGGCCTTGCCGACCGCGGCCGAACCGCCGTCGCTGGAGCAGCCGGCCAGCACGAGGGCAGTGGTCGCGGCGATCGCGGCGGCGGCGAGGACGAGCCGGGGCCGAGCGGGGTTGTGCGTCATGGTGCTCCATTTCCGTTGCATGTTTTCTGCGGGCTGCTCGCCCGGGGCGGTGGTGCGCGGTGCGTGGTGCGGGTGGTTCTGGGTGGTTCTGGGGTGATCAGCGGGGCGTCAGCGACGCGGCATCGTCGAGCAGGCGGGTACGGATGTCGGTGGCGAGCACGCGACGCGCCCCCTCGAGTACGGGGTCGGTGCGGATCACCGCCGGCACGATGGTGGGTTTGAGCGGAGTGATGGCGGCCAGCTGGGCAGTCACCAGTGACGCGAGGAGGTCGCCGCCCGCGGCTCCGAGTGGACCGCCCAGCACGATGACCTCCGGATCGAGCACGGCGAGCGCGGGCGGAATCGCTGCCGCGACGCGCGGCGCGAACTCCGCGCAGAAGGCTTCACGATTGGCGTGCTCGGCGACGTCGGCCGCGAGCTCGGTGAAGGTCTCATGCGCGAGGCCGGCGCGCGCGGCGATCTGCTGCACGGATGCCCAGTCGAGAAGGTCGTCGAGCTGCGCGGAATCCCCGGCCCCGGCGACGATGTCGGTCGCCACGCGCAGGTTGCCGATCTCGCCGGCAGCACCGCGCGATCCGTAGAGCAGCCGGCCGCCCAGGTCGACGGCGAAGCCCAGCCCGACGCCGAGCCAGAGCAGAGCGAAACTGTCGGTGTCGGCGCCGCTGCCCGCGGTGCGTTCGGCGACGGCGGCGAGGTTCGCATCGTTGTACAGGGTTACCGCCCAGCCGAGTTCGACCTCGAGGCCCGCGCGCACATGCGTGGTCGGCCAACCGGTCAACTCGTTCGGGAGGAAGAGTTCGTCGGTTCGCGGGGAGACGGATGCCTGCAGCCCGACGCACACGGACGACACCGCACCGGCGTCGACCGCTGCCGCCCCACACGCCGCCGTGACGGCGGCGCGGATCGTGGCGACCGCAGCATCTGCCGTGCCACGGGCGATCTCCGCTACGGGAAAGACTGTTCCGACGGCATCGACCACGGTGGCCACGGCGCGGTCGGACTGGACGTCGATGGCGACTCCGAGCATGCGGTCGGCGCGCACACCGTAGATCGCGGTGTTGGGGCCGCGGGTTCCGCCGACCAGCCCGACCGCCTCGATGAAGCCGGCATTCTCGAGCCGGCGCACCATCTGCGACGCTGTCGGCTTCGAGACATCGGAGAGCGCGCTCAGCTGATTGCGTGACAGCGGCTGGTTGTCGAGCAGGATCGCCAGAGCGGTGCGGTCGTTGATGGCGCGCATCAGGGCGGGAGTGCCGGGAGACGTCGCGTTCTCGGTCATCTGCGCTCCTTCCGAGCCGTCGGTTGCAGGAACGCTAACAGAAAGGTTTCTTAACAGTAAAGAGAGTTAACTAACTCGAAACATGCGCGATCGACCTGCTCGACACGGTCCCCGTTTCTGTGTCATGGTCGTCGCCATGCTCATTCCGCTCCCCCGTTCGACGCGCCCCGGCGAGGGCACCTTCCGAATCGACGACAGCACGACGATCGGCGCAGACGCCGGCCTCGAGCGGGTCGCGGGGTGGCTGCGCTCGGCGGTCGGGCCGGCCACGGGATTCTCGATGCCTGCCGCGCGGGCGGGCGCAGACATCCGTCTCACCGAAGATTCGTCGATCGCCCCGGAGGGCTTTCGGCTGCGTGTGACCCCCGTCGGAATCGACGTCGCGGGCGGAGATGCGGCCGGGGTCTTCTACGGCTGTCAGGCACTGCGGCAACTCATGCCGCCAGCGGCATATCGTCGCGCCAGAGTCGTCGACGTGGACTGGACGGTGCCGTCACTGGTCGTAGAAGACGCCCCGGCGTTCGGCTGGCGCGGTGCCATGCTCGACGTCGTGCGGCACTTCATGCCGAAGCACGACCTGCTGAGGTTCATCGACCTGATGGCGATGCACCGGTTGAATCGCCTGCACCTGCACCTCACCGACGACCAGGGCTGGCGCATCGAGATCCTGCGCTACCCGCGCCTGACCGAGGTCGGTTCGTGGCGACACGGGAGCCAGGTCGGCGCGGGACCGACGGCCGGTGACGACGGGCGGCCGCATGGCGGCTACTACAGCCAGGACGACATCCGCGAGATCGTGGCCTACGCCGCGGAGCGCTTCGTGACCGTGGTGCCGGAGATCGAATCGCCGGGGCACGTGCAGGCGGCCCTCGCCGCCTATCCCGAGCTCGGGGTCACCGGCGAGGCGCTCGAGGTCGCATCGCGCTGGGGCATCATCCCGAACGTGCTCAACGTCGAGGAGGCGACCGTCGAGTTCTTCAGGAACGTGCTCGACGAGGTGATGGAGCTGTTCCCCTCTGCCTACATCGGCATCGGCGGGGACGAGTGCCCGAAAGACCAGTGGCGCGCGGATGCGCGAACGCAGGAGCGGATGCGCGAGCTCGGCGTGACGACGGAGGACGAGCTGCAGAGCTGGTTCGTCCAGCAGCTCGACGAGCACATCGGCTCGCGTGGGCGTCGGCTGTTCGGGTGGGACGAGATCCTGGAGGGCGGCCTCGCCCCGGGGGCGACCGTCGCCTCCTGGCGCGGGATGACCGGGGCCATCGCCGCGGCCCGTGCCGGCCACGACGTCGTCTCCTGCCCGGACGATCAGGTCTATCTCGACTATCGCCAGTCGGATCTCGGGTCGGAACCCGTTCCGGTCTCCATCGTGCTCACACTCGAAGACGTCTACGCCTTCGACCCGGTACCCGCGGAGCTGACCTCGGAGGAGGCGCGGCACGTGTTGGGCGGCCAGGCCAACATCTGGACAGAGCACATGGACTCACCGCGCACGGTCGACTACTTCGCATTCCCTCGGCTGTGCGCCCTGGCCGAGGCGGTATGGACGGGCGGCGAGCGGGACTTCGCCGACTTCTCCCGCCGGCTCGAGCATCACCTGCTGCGCCTGGATGCGATCGGGGTCGAGTATCGGCGCGCATCCGGCCCCCTCCCCTGGCAGCAGCGCCCGGGGGTGCCAGGTCGGCCCTCGTCGCGGGAGGCGCGCGCCGCCCACATCGCGGAACTCGTCGCGGGCATCACCTGAGTTGCATGTTCGAGTGGTTATCGACCCCTCATAACCACTCGAACATGCAACTCACGGGGAAGCGAGGCGGAGGCGGACCGCGCGATACGCGCAGCCGACGAGCACCACCGCACTGCCGATCAGCACGGACGGCAGTGGCAGCGTGAATGCCAGCACGACGCAGCCGAGCGCACCGAGCACCTGCAGTGCCCTCGGGTAGCGCCGGGTATCCGTCGTCTGGGTGAACGCGGCGAGATTCGCGACGAAGTAGTACAGCAGCACCCCGAACGATGAGAACCCGATCGCCCCGCGCAGATCGACCAGCAGCACGATGAGCACGACGACGGCGGCCAGTACCACCTCGGCGCGATGCGGGGTGGCGAACCGCGGATGAACGGCGCTCAACCACCGCGGAAGATCCGCCTCCCGCGCCATCGCCAGGGTCGTGCGGCCGATGCCCGCGATGAGGGCGAGCAACGCGCCGAGCGAGGCGAGCGCGCCACCGATGCGGACGACGGGGCCGACCCATGCCCAGCCGGATGCTGCCGCGACCCGCGCGAGCGGGGCATCCGTCGCCGTCAGCCCACCCGCACCCAGCGCGCCGAGCGCCACCACCGCGATGACGGCGTAGACGACGACGGTGATGCCGAGCGCCAGCAGGATCGCGCGGGGGATGGTGCGGGCAGGATCACGCACCTCCTCCCCCATGGTCGCGATGCGGGCGTATCCGGCGAAAGCGAAGAACAGCAGTCCGGCCGACTGCAGGATGCCGTAAGCACCGTGCGAGACCAGGCCCGCGCCGATCGACGACGCGGCGGGCAATCCCGTGGAGAGACCCGCGGCCACGACGATCGCGAGAACGACCAGCACCGCGACGACGATGATGCGCGTGAGCGTCGCGGTGCGGGTGATGCCGCGGTAGTTGACGGCAGCGAGCGCGATCACGGCGGCCGCGCCGACCGGGCGTTCCCAGCCGGGCGGCGCGACGTAGGCGGCGAAGGTGAGCGCCATAGCGGCGCAGCTCGCGGTCTTGCCGACCACGAAGCTCCACCCCGCGACAAAGCCCCACCATGGCCCGAGGCGCATCCGTCCGAAGACGTACGTGCCTCCCGAGGTCGGGTACTGGGCGGCGAGTTGAGCGGATGCCGCGGCGTTGCAGAAGGCGACGATGGCGGCCACCACCAGGCCGATCAGCAGGCCGCTGCCGGCCGCCTGCGCGGCGGGGGTGAAGGCCGCGAACACCCCGGCGCCGATCATCGACCCGAGTCCGATGACGGTCGCGTCACCGAGACCGAGGCGGCGGGCGAGGGCGGGAGCTGCGGTCATCCGATCGAGGGTACGGTGCGCGGGTTACCGGCAGGCAAACGCCGGGACTGTCATTTGTTCTTGACCTTCCCGTTGCCCTTCTCCTTGCCGTTTCCATTCCCATTCCCCGGTTGAGGGACCACCGGAGCTACCGTCGAGACGACGGGGGTGGAGGGTGCGGGCGACGGGCTCACCGACGGCGTGGTGGACGACGAGGGGGTCACACTGGTCGGAGTCGAGGGTGTCGCCTGGCTCTCGTCGGCCTCCAGCCTGAGCACGAGAAGTGCTGTGCCGATGGCCAGCACCAGAACCGTGATCGCGACGATCCCGGCAAGCCGCCGATTGCGATCCCTCGGAACGGACGTCGGCGCCGTCCCGCCCGACCCTGACTCCCGCGTCTGCCGCGCCGGCGCAGCCAGCACGGTGGTCGATCGGGTCAGCGGAATTCCCCCGGCGGTGATCACCTTCGTTGGGGCGACCATCGCCTGCGTGGCATCGTCGGCCGCGGCGTCGACCTCGGGCACCGCCCACCCCGCGAGGAGGGCGCCGATCTCCCTCGAGCGCACCGCGACCTCCATCGCCGTCGGACGGTCCTCGGGGTCGCGAGCAGTCATCCAGGTGAGCAGCGTCACCCACTCCGGCGGCAGATCATCGGGCACCGCCGGGTCGAGAGCCGCCCGGGCGGTCATCGCCTCGACGACGGAACCGGGGTATACCCGCCGCCCCGTCAGGCTCTCCAGGATCACGAGCCCGAGCGCGTAGACATCCGCAGCGGGGCCGATCTCCGCACCGGTCGCCTGTTCGGGACTGAGGTAGGCGGCGGTGCCGACCACCGCTCCTGCCGCCGTCAGCCGGTCGGCACCAAGCAGGTGGGCGATCCCGAAGTCGGCCAACTTCGCCCGGAATCTCGGGGTCGGCAGCCCCGTCGGCTGCAACAGGATGTTCGCGGGCTTGACGTCACGATGGACCAGTCCGAGTGAATGCACCGTGACCAGCGCCTCGGCGATGTCCGTCGTGATCGCGGCGACGATCTCACCGAGGAGCGGACCGTGATCGAGCGTGGTGCGGAGGTCGGGACCATCCACGAGCTCCATGATCAGATAGGTCGGCTCCGTGCCCGCCGCATCCAGGTGGGCGTCGTGAAGGGTGACCAG
>Ga0247742_10002109_pt1 | contig 13261 bp, 14 predicted proteins | sample UWRJL208509C2_FD_180944 | JGI IMG/M metagenome (GOLD analysis project Ga0247742, IMG submission 180944) | Plant litter microbial communities from Arlington Agricultural Research Station in Wisconsin, United States - UWRJ-L208-509C-2 | ecosystem: Environmental > Terrestrial > Plant litter >...
AATAGATTCCCGCGTTCCGTTGTGAATGTAGCCCAAAATTCCGCACATATCAGTTTCTCTAGATTGGGTTATTGACTGGCTCTTCGCGCTTTGAGCTCAAGAATAAAAAAGGAAGCCATATAGACGCTATGAGAAGAGCGACCGACGCCAATTCCCCTCGAAAAAGGTGAAGCAGGGAGGCGATCGCCAATGCATAAAGACCTAACGCTCGGTCGCTTTGAGGGTTATAGACAACTGCGCCATAAAGCCGCCCACCTATAACGCCAAGAAGAAAACCGCCGAATAGTACGCCCAGCGTGCCAAAGTTCATATAAAGCTCACCAAAAATACCTGGCGGCAATGTCGTACCTTCCATGAGCCATTTGTCTGGCCAAAAGGCACCTGTAAACACCCCGGCTGCGGTAAGTGGCTTATTCGGGAAAAGACCCGAAGGTATTAAAATCAATACAACCATCAGCAGCGTCGTGCCATTCTGCCATTCCAGCCTCTCGGGCATAGCATCTATGAGCACAGTCATGGTCTGCAACTGCATTAGATTACCCGTAAACTGAGTCGCCAAAAAATGAATGAACGACAGGAAAACACCTTGATCTTCGTTAATGAAAAAGAATCTACCTGTCGCGAGAAACTCCTGCTTAAACAGGTGATAGGTCATCAGCGAAACAAACATCACCACCCCAAGCACCGCTCCTTTTACAAGACTGACACGCTTAACGCGGTAATGCCGAACTATAATCAGCGACAATACGATAATAAAAATTGTCGATTTCTGACCCTGGAGAGCGCAAATAAACAAACCGCCCAAAAAATATAACCAGAAGCAAAACCGCTCGGAAAGTGACTTCTTCCCGGCACGGGTCAACCGTATATACCAGGCCAGCGAGACAGAGAGCAGCAAGTTCTCCAAGAGGAACAAGCCGTTCAAACCTGCAAACGCCCTTATCCTGTCACTGGCACCTTGAAGCAACCCCGAGACCCCGCCTAGGATTACAAGAATAGTTGTAAACGCCAGCAGCGCCACTAACGAAAAACCTAAGGCCCGTTGCGAAAAAATCCTTTGACTTACTATGTAGCGTATCCCGACGGGAAAATTAAAATGCGTTTTCCGTCCTAACCAACACCCCATCAAAACAAAAATCAAAGCCCCGGCATACAGCAAAATGGCATAGTCAATAGAACTCTGCTTATCGAAAAAGGCAAACTCCCAAAACTGACTAAACCCATCAAACCCCATGATAAAGGGATATAATGGGACAATAACGCCTGCAAACCAGATCACCAAAAAGAAAAAGCCAACGCCAAAACAATCAAACGCTTTTTTTTCAAGCGGGACTCGCAAGTACTCAGGCCCTAAATATTTTTCTTCCAAGGTATCAACCTCTTGGGTCATAAATCAGCGAGGCGGACTCTCACCGCAATCAGAAGCAGCACGGCGGACAAAACAGCACCAACCACATACCCCAAAACGCCAGCCCAAGCATCCAAAACAGGGATACCGACGTATAGAATTAAAAGAACAAGCAAGCCCTCTACAATATTGGTTTTAAGGCTTAAACTAAAAACACGCAATGCGACCAGTATTGTACCGCAAGCAAGAGCCATAGCCTTCAGGGGCAAAGTCAACGCCAACACAATGATATACATGGCCGTCTGCTTATAAACACCGCCCACACACACCAACCATATACAAGAGCAAAGGATCAATAGCAAAGCAACCGTGGATGAGATCTTTAACATGCTTTTTGAGAATGCATGATACCTTTCGCGCAACTCGCTTTTATCATGGATGACCTCGACCAACTCAGGAAGGGCCCTTTGTGCAATGATTGCCAATGGCAGCAAGCCAAGAATAAGGCTCAATATAGCAATACCAAAAAAACCGATCTCGTCGGTTTTCACATGATAAGCAGTCAACATCAGGACAGGCAGACTATCCACCAACAGACGAACAAACAGGCTGGCATTGACAATGACACCGGACTTGGCCGTTGTCATTAATTCGCGCCCGTTCACCTGGCGAAAATCAAGCGCCAGAAAGATATGCGCTCGCAGTTTCCACCAAACGGCAGCGAGACAAAAGAACTCACCAAGATAACGAGCGGCCATCCAGCCCTGGATACCATACAACTTCGTCAATACAACATGCAGAATAACGCCCGCCCCGGTAACCAGCATCAGAACGAAGTAGATCTCGCGTATCGCCTTCGCCCCCTGAGCAAAGCCAGTCGTTACACGAAGCAAATTAGTCAACAGCACCAAGCCACAGGTTGTAAAAACATAAGAACTAATCGCAGAGGTCAGCACAAACTCATGGGCGACGTATATACCAGCAATCACGACACCTGAAGCGATCCCGACCAACAAAAACACTTGCCGAAGCACTTCACTTTGACGAGAAGTACCATGACTCGCCGCCGTATCGCGAATCGCGATGCTTTGCATGCCCAAACTTCCTGCCAGTACGACAAGAGCAATAATTGTTTCCAGCGAGCGCACCACGCCGACGACCGACGGATCAACCCAAGGCGTGATCAAAAACTGACTTATTATTACCCCACCTTGAATACAGGCAGTAATAACGATCAGCTGTAACAGCTTCGAACTTTCAAACATGCTGATCAGACGATTCAACACACGCTACCACCATGAATCTTTATAAACACTATCAACGAAGCTCTCCTTTATTTCACCAGCGACAAGGAATCCAGGACATTTTTAAGCGCCACACGACGAGCTGCGATGGAATAATTGGAAGAAATCCACTGATGCCTGGCTTTGGCATCTTCAGCGCAAGTCGGCGTGGCGACAACCGTCTCCATGGCCGCAGCAATTTCTTCCTGGCTATCTGGTTGAACCCAGTAAGCGAAGTTACCCGCGACCTCAGGCACGGCGCCCCGAGGCGACGTGATCACTCGCGCGCCACACGCCAGCGCTTCGCCGATCGCATGCCCGAAACCTTCATAGAGCGTTGGTTGAACATAGGCCAGGCAATTGCGGTAGTGGTGCAGCTTTTCTTCATCGGAAATCATCCCGACAAACTCCACCTTGTCTGCCACACCCAGGCGCTGCGCCAGGTCTTTTAGTTCCTGCAGGTAGTCACCATGTTTGCCAGCAACAACCAGGCGAAGATGACTTGCGTTAGCCGAAACCTTTGCAAACGCCTCAATCGTCGGAATCAGCCCTTTACGAATGGCGTTCGTACGACTGGTCCAGGTCACCGTAAAAAAGTAATTCGATCCAACCGCCGGAAGCTCGCCAGGAGAATAGTAATCTGTATCAATCGCCAGCGTTGCGTACACGGGGTTTCTCACCGGCAGGTTGGTTGTGACTTCCTCACACTCCGATCTTGAGATGAACAGGTTTCGATCGGCTAATAACAGCGAGGTACGCAGCACTGCCTTCTGCCATAGCGGACGGTCCAGATAACACAGACCCGGGATTTCTTTCCGGCAGGTGGAGTAGTCAAAGGCCCCAGTTACAATTACCGGCCGACGACGGAGTTTTCCGGCGAGCAACGGAAGCGGCGAATGCCCCCACCACCAACAAAAATAGAGATCCGCTTTCCAATCTAATGTGCCCGGCGTCCCGGACAGAACGACTTCGTGTCCGAGCTCCTTGAGAATTCGAATATCAACCCGATAAAACTCAACTTTATCAAACATCTCGCGCCAATTAGCGTGAGCGGACATATTAGCAAAAAAACATATACGCACAGTGCACCAACCCGTTACTTGCCAACCGTATTAAACACGTGCCTTCTGCTGATACATTGACAGCAATGTATCGTGCAAACTAGGCACATTAATTTCACCTACCACATCAAAGAGCTTGGCCGGACTACCATAAAGCTCTTTAACTTCATCTTCCCTGACAAAGGCAGGATCAACTGTTATCGTTGGCCGATAACCTGCAATCTGTTCCATTTCATCAATCACGCTCAGTAAGGAAATGCTGCGCCCCGAGCAGATATTTATAAACTCACCACGTTGATTGGACGTCAACAGCCTTGAATAGGCCTCCACCACAAAACCGACATCAGACAAGTCGCGGGATACATCCAGATTGCCCAATCTGAGCTCCTTTTCTCCACGGGCAAATGCGCCCACGATCTTGGAGAAAACGAATGACTCCGACTGGCCGGGTCCAGTGTAATTGAATGGCCGTACCACCAATATAGGCATACGAGAAAACCACTTGCGGACAAGGGCCTCCATCGTCAGCTTGCTCAGTGCGTAATGATTAACGGGCTGCGGTTCACTGCTTTCTGAAATAGGCGATGAAATAGCGTTCCCGTAAATGTTTGCACTGCTCGCAATGATGATTTTTTCAACGACCACCTCAGCCTCCTTAATCGCATTAAGAAGGCTTTCTGTACCCAATACATTGACTCGGTAATATGACAAGGCATCGCTGCTGGTGACATGCGCCAGCGCGGCCAAGTGAATAACATGGGTGGGCTGAACCTGCTTTATCCAACCACTGAGTCGCGCCGTGTCATTCAGGTCCGCATCCAAGTGGTCAAACTCACAGGCCAGGCGCTCCCCACCAAGGCCGGCAACCCGCCAGCCGGCCTTGGTGAGGCTTTGCGCCAAATGCTTTCCAGTAAAACCCGAGAGCCCTGTAATCAGTACTGTGCGATCTTTACTTTGAAGTGCCATTGCGAACCCTTCTCAAGTCAGCTTCAACCATCAGCTGGCACAGTTGCTCCAGCGTCGTTTCTGGTTTCCAGCCTAACCGCTCTTTTGCAAACGAAGCGTCGCCAATCAACAACTCGACTTCCGCGGGTCGATAGAAGCGTGGGTTAACTTTTACCCGGGTGATGCCGGTACGACGGTCAACGCCGAATTCGTTCTCGCCACTTCCAGACCAATCGATATCAACCCCAACGGCCTTGAAGCTCATGGCAACAAAATCACGAACGGTTTCAGTACGGTTGGTAGCAAGCACAAATGTTTCCGGTGTGTCGATCTGCAACATCCGGTGCATGCCATCTACATACTCTTTAGCGAACCCCCAGTCTCGCTTGGCATCCATGTTTCCGAGTTCCAGCACTTGCTGCTCGCCCATTTCGATACTGGCGACAGCATCGGTAATTTTACGAGTAACGAACTCTTTTCCTCGCAGCGGAGACTCATGATTGAACAGAATGCCGCTGGTGGCAAAAATATCATATGATTCGCGATAGTTGATGGTTGTCCAATGCGCAAACAACTTCGCAACACCGTAAGGGCTGCGTGGGTAGAAAGGCGTGCTTTCAGATTGAGGAACAGCCTGTACCAGCCCAAACATTTCAGATGTCGAAGCTTGATAGAAACGAATCTTCGGATTTACTATTCGGATCGCTTCGAGCAAATTAAGCGCACCGACTCCGGTAATCTGCGCGGTTGTAATTGGCTGATCGAAGGAAACGCCTACGAAGCTTTGAGCCGCCAGGTTATAAACCTCGTCCGGGGCGCAATTCTGAATTAAACGAATAGTTCCGGAGAGATCAGTCAAATCAAATTCGACAAGATGAAGATCATCATGCCCAAAAACACCAAGTTCCTCTAATCGCCAGAAACTTACAGAACTTGTGCGGCGATAGGCGCCATAGACCTTATAACCCTTGGACAGCAGCAGTTCGACAAGGTAAGCCCCATCCTGACCTGTAACACCAGTAACCAGCGCATGCTTCTGCATCTGTACAACTCCTAAAAATTTAAGCCTTAAACACGTCCATAGGTATCGTCAAATCGAACAATATCATCCTCACCCAAGTACGTTCCCGACTGCACCTCTATGATCTCAAGAGGAATGGTGCCAGGATTGGAAAGGCGATGAACATGGCCAATAGGGATATAAGTACTCTGGTTTTCGTTCAGCTGAAAAACACGATCTTCACAGGTGACTTCAGCGGTGCCAGACACAACAATCCAATGCTCCGCCCGATGGTAATGCTTCTGCAAACTCAAGGTTGCTTTCGGCTTCACCAATATCCGCTTCACCTGAAAGCGCGAGCCCGAATCTATGCTGTCGTACCAGCCCCATGGGCGATGAACACGACGATGAAGCTTTGATTCTGGCCTGGCCTTGATATTCAACGCTTCGACAATAGCCTTCACACCCTGGCTACGATCTTTATCCGCAACCAATACGGCATCAGGCGTCTCGACGATAACAATATTTTCAAGCCCCACGGCCGTTACCAAACGGTGAGAGGCGTAAACCAATGTATTGGAGCTGGAGTCTATTATTACGTCGCCATGGGTAGCGTTTTGTTTTTCGTCCTTTTCACTCGAACGCCAAACAGCATCCCATGCTCCAAGGTCAGACCAACCGGCATCCATCGTGAGCATTTTCAACGTCAGGCCAGCTGAAGGCGTTTTCGCGCAATGCTCGATCACGGCATAGTCAATCGACTCAGGCGGTATCAGGGAAAACGCGTCAAGTTGTGGTCGAATAAACCCATTATCTTCAACTCGGCCCTTCCACGCGGCCTCAGTGGCATCGAAGATGTCACTTCTGAACGCGCCCAGTGCTTTCAACCAGACTGACGCGCGCAGCACAAAAATACCGCTATTCCAGAAATAGCTTCCATCTTCCAGGTATTTTTCTGCGGTTGTCCGCTCAGGCTTTTCAACAAACGCATCCACCCTCCTGACGGTAGAGGGATCTGCCGAGTGGATATAACCATAACCCGTCTCAGGGCGATCAGGCGTAATCCCCAAGATCACAATGCTGCCGTCTTTCGCAACATCGACCGCTTTACTGACCGTGTCAGTAAAAGCTTGAATATCGAGAATCATCTGGTCGGCCGGGACAACGACCAGAACCGGGTCAATCTCCTCTCCCACCTCATCGCGCGCATAAAGCGCCGCCAACGTAAGCGCAGGGGCCGTATTGCGTCCTACCGGTTCAAGAATGACAACAGCTTTAGAAACGTTCATTTCCCGGATCTGGTCGAGACACAGGAAACGATGCTCATCGTTGGCAACGATGCATGGAGCCAATAAATCCGAGCCTTGACCGTCAATCTTCAACAGTCGGGCAATCGCCTGCTGAAACAACGTCTCCCGCCCCGAAATTGCCAGAAACTGCTTCGGGTAAAGAGTTCTGCTAAGCGGCCAGAGTCTCGTTCCCGAGCCTCCAGACATAATAACCGGAAGAATTTTCATACAAGCCAGATTCCCCGGGTATCAACAATCCGGCGACCCTCGAGAAGTGAAGAAGGAACACTTTTGAATGGCTTGTGATCCACCAGTAACAACAAGACATCCGCGCGCTCAAACGCTTCTTCTATTGTGCACAACTCAGCGTTCGGCAACGTCGCAGGCAGAGAATCAATATTAGGTTCTACGACAATAACCTTGCCGGCGTGCCGGCTTGAGATATTTTTCGTAATTTCCAGAGATGGACTTTCCCGCAGGTCGTCAATATCAGGCTTGAATGCCAGGCCGAAGCACGCGATAACAATGTCTTTTTCCGACTTCCCGGGGTGACCCGACAGATGATCGGCCACAGCAGCATCAACTTTCTCCATAACCCACGACGGTTTTGAGTCATTGACTTCACGTGCAGTTTGGATCAGTTTCGCCTGGCCTTCAGCCTGACTCACGATGAACCAAGGGTCGACGGCGATGCAATGCCCACCCACGCCAGGTCCTGGTTGGAGGATATTGACGCGAGGGTGCCGGTTGGCGAGCTTGATAAGCTCCCACACATCGACATCGAACTTATCGCATATCATCGACAATTCGTTCGCGAAGGCAATATTCACATCGCGAAAGCTGTTCTCGGTCAACTTGCACATTTCTGCTGTTCGGGCGTTGGTGATAATGCACTCGCCCTCTACAAACAATTTATACAGACGTGTGGCGGCTTCTGAGCACTTGGGGGTCATCCCGCCGATGACGCGATCATTCTGTACCAACTCGCGCAACACGTGACCGGGAAGCACGCGCTCAGGGCAGTGAGCCACGCGAATGTCCGACGCCTCGCCATGGGTCTGCGGGAACGTCAGATCAGGGCGTGCTTCAGCCAGCCATGCCGACATCTTTTCGGTCGCACCCACGGGAGAAGTGGACTCGAGGATGACCAGATCACCCTTTTTCAATACTGGCGCAATGGATTTGCTTGCGGACTCAATGTAAGAAAGGTCCGGAGCATGACCATCCTTGAAAGGAGTGGGCACCGCAATCAAGAAGGCGTCCGCCGGCTCAGGTCGTGTACTGGCACGCAGATACCCCTCGGTCACGGCCGCGTGCACGACTATGTCCAAATCAGGCTCAACGATATGAATCTGTCCGCCGTTGATCGTATCGACGGCCTTTTGATTAACGTCGACACCAATGACCTTTAACTTTCGCGCAGCAAAAACGGCTGCGGTTGGCAAACCTATATAGCCCAAACCAATTACAGAAATAGTGGAAAAATCCATGACCAAACCTTAATTTTTGAAAGTGGCTAGAGCATTAACAATACGCATGCAGGCGTGACCGTCACCATAAGGATTATGAGCAACGCTCATCTCCTCGTAAGCCTTTTGATCAAGTAAAAGCTCACGCAAGTGGTGAACTATCTTGTCCTTCTCTGTACCTACCAATCTGACGGTACCCGCCTCAATCGCCTCAGGCCGCTCGGTAGTGTCCCGCATGACCAGCACGGGCTTGCCCAAAGAAGGTGCCTCTTCCTGCACACCACCGGAGTCCGTCAGAATCAAGTACGACCGATTCATCAAATAGACAAAAGGTAGATAATCCAATGGTTCGATGAGGTGAATATTTTTTATACCAGCCAACAAACGGTTGACCGGTTCACGGACATTTGGATTCAAATGAACGGGGTACACGATCTCCACGTCATCAAACTCATGGGCAATCGAAGCCAACGAACTGCAGATCCTTTCGAATCCATCGCCGAAGCTTTCACGCCGATGCCCTGTCACAAGGATGACGCGGCGTTGAGCAGGTAAAAATGCGAACTGCTCGGAGAACTTCTGTTTTAACTGGTCATTGGTCTCGAGCTTCTGTACGACCTCAAGCAGAGCGTCGATTACAGTATTCCCAGTCACATGAATCGCGTCAGGTGACACCCCTTCACGCAGTAAATTCTGTTGCGATCGTTCAGTAGGAGCGAAGTGAAGAAGCGCGAGTGCTCCCGTCAACTTTCGATTGGCCTCTTCCGGCCAGGGAGAATATAAATTTCCGGTGCGAAGCCCAGCTTCGATATGAGCCACAGGAATTTGCTGATAGTACGCCGCCAATGTAGTTGCAAAGGTCGTAGCGGTATCACCATGCACCAAGACAATATCCGGCCGATAAGTCCGGAAGACCTCTTTCATTCCCTGAAGAATACCAGTTGTCACGTCGGTAAGGTCTTGACCCGACTTCATGATATTAAGATCAAAGTCAGGTTCAAGTTTAAATAACTCTAACACTTGATCCAGCATTTCACGGTGTTGACCCGTGACGCAGATTTTGGCCTCAAAACGCTCATCTGCATTCAACGCTAAAGCTAATGGAGCCATTTTTATAGCTTCCGGTCGCGTACCGAAAACACTCAAGATCTTTAAAGTCATTAGATTACCAACGATTCCATATCATTATTTAGTCAGAGAATCAGTCTGGAAACCAGCAACGCTGCCATGCCCCTGCCTGACCTACCGATTACGCGCAAGCGAGTTTTCGCCGCTCCAACTGCAACCGCCTCTGCTTTGCAGCGCAGCATATCATCAACAAGCGTGCCAACATAACGCCTGGCTGGCTCAACCACACGCCCCATGAGACCCCATCATCCCCCACTCAGTTCAGGACAGGACAAGGTTTTACCGCACCATTGCGGTGAGTCGCTTCACCGCAATGGTGCGTCGCAACCTCTCATTGAAATTGGGCTTTTGGTTATTGCCCCACAGGAACCCGACTTATCCGAGATCGCAATTGGGCCCACGCCCGACTGTGCCATGCAGCTCGTTGCTAATCGCCAGCGCACTCTGCACGACCGACCTGGCCGAACGGGACGCCCTTATCAAATTCCGAACCAATACTAGCCATAAGCCATTAACCTGGAGACCGCACATAAAAATCCACATCAAACCGTATTAGGCGGTGCACCATCAACTATTAAACCAACAATACAAACCTGTGCAGGACGCTTGACGCCCGCACAAGTAAACAAAGATCAAATGCCGAAACGCCATGAAGACTCGACGCAAAGTCTTAGTAACTTTTGATAGCCGAGAAACCACCCAGGAATGCCCCTCGGCGGTTCACAGTTGCGCAAGCACGTAATGCAGGTTCCGTATGAAAGCAAGAAATACGGCCCCGAGGGGAAAACGCGTGAAGCCAAAAGCTTCACGGCCTTGGAGTTATTTTCGGTTTAACTTATTGCCAGGCTCTTGTTGCCGATCCAACTGAGCGACCGAATGGAGAAGTGAGCCTGCCGGCTCGTGCCCATCGCGTTCTGCATTGTCGCGAACAGCACGTAACCCCTGCCTGACCAACGCAATACCAATCGCGACAATCGCCCCCAGGAGCAGGCCAAGAAAAATGATCAATGGACGATTCGGACTCGACGGAACCAACGGCTCAAGGGCCTGCTGGTCAATACTCACCAGCCGCAGCTTCGCCAGGTCGATATTCAGGCTACTCAAACGGAAAATTTCTGTTCTCAACGGTTGAACGCCCGCAAGAAAGATATCTTCATTTTTTCGAGCATCCAGGACCTCAATCTCTCGGTTGGATGCGAGCAACTGAAGTTCCTTGGCGATTTGAGCGATGCGCGACTCGGTAAAATCATCCGACTTGCGTGACTGCAATGCAGCAAGCTCAGCCTTAAGCGCATCTACCCCCATAAAATAAAGTGGGATCTGCTGGTTGTTCACCTCCGTACGCATCACGCTACCAGCGTTCGTCACGGCCGATTCACCAAGTGAAGAAGGCGTAGCCGGCTTTTGAATGCCCAGGGAACGGGCAATCCCTATAGCCTCATTCAGCTGAGCAATACGGTCGCTACGCAAGGTTTTCAACTGAGAACGCAGCGCCTTCAACTCATCCTGCAATTGCGCGCGTTTCAACGAGTCAGCTTCTCGCAATGACGCTATTTTGGCTTCTTTTTCAATATCGTAGTTTGAGCGAGCCGAATCGAGCTTGCCTTTAAGCTCCCTCAAACGGTTTTTAACGATCACATTCAAATCAGCCGTGACGCGTTCGCGCTCACTTTCGATAGCGTAGTCGACAAAGCCATTAAGAATAGAGACGCCGTCGACGCCTTTCGGATACATCATCTCGAGCTTGATGTAGGAACTCAGCGAGTTTTTCTTATCTGCATCAGGAAGAATCAAACGAATAGAGTCATGATTGAACTCCTGAAAACTCTGCTCCAGAGTCTGCCCAGGACGAACAAATTTCTCGAAAAGCTTCTGATTTTTCTTGAAATAGCTCAGGCGCGTATCATAAGAGTCGAGCGCTGCGCCCACTTTGAGGAGCGCGTCAGCCGGAGGAAGCTGATATATCTCTGATCGATTTAGCGCATCCAAATCATTAATCGCCGCAGGCCGCAAAACCGTGCTGACCTTATATACAGGGGCAGCTAAAAATGCGTAGGACGCCGCAATCAATCCCGCCCCGAGAGTGACGAAAAGCAGAAGTTTTTTTTGTTGCCAGACAGACGCGAAAAGTCGCACAAAATCAATTTCGTCGGACGATCGAACCGGGGGAGCACGGAAGCTACTACTCACAACAAAAACCTGCCTTCAAAGAGAAACTGCGGGCTCGTTATGCAGACAAGATTGTGTATTTTTATTTTAGTTATATGGCCGAAAAAACCCAGCGTCGCTGCCGGACTTTAGCGCACAAAATGCCTGTTATCGAGAACAGATTCCATTTTGCCATCTCACTGACATATTACAAGTCTTGACATATCTGTAGGAGTCTTCCTACACAGATAGGGGCAACCCTTATATAGGCAGTCCGAAAAGGGCAGAAAAGCAAATTTCGTAGCCGCGAAACAATAGTCAGTGGTATCGCCGGACTTACCACATGCCGATCACTCGACGTAACCGATGCGCACCGCACCAGAAAAATCCGACGAACGGCTCGCGAGTGACACAATAACCATTGAGCCTCTACCCACGCCTTGCGGGCATGGACTTTTGACGTCGGCCCCACCCAACGATGACACTAAACAGTGGTCCCAGCAGCATTCCAATTATCAAGGCCACGACCACAAACACCGACACCGGCATCTGCCCGGTCACCCAGCCCAGGAATGAAAGAGACGCGCCCTGCTGGTTTTCCAGCACGAATCCCAACACTGCCAGCACGACAATTAGCATAGCCAGCACCAGAACAACGCGCTTAACCCCACGCATAACCTTCTCCTACCCCAAAAACACTCAGACGCTTTCTTCTTCGTCTTCGTTCACCCGATCGCGCAATTCCTTGCCCGGCTTGAAATGAGGCACGAACTTGCCATCGAGGCTGACGGACTGCCCGGTTTTTGGGTTGCGACCCACACGAGGCGCACGATAGTGCAGCGAGAAGCTACCAAACCCACGAATTTCAATCCGATCGCCGGTAGCCAGACATTGGGACATCTGCTCAAGCATGGTCTTGATGGCCAGCTCCACATCCTTGGATGAGAGCAGCCCTTGATGGGTGACAATTCGTTCGATCAACTCCGACTTCGTCATATTTTTCCCTTCTTTTTCAAGCAGCTAGATCAGCGCTTCAAAGGTTTTAGCACGCTCGGAGCTATTTGAACAGTCCAGGCTTCGACATATATTCAGCAGGCTTGACTCGCCTGTTTTCAGCGCTTCAGGCGTCAGATAGTTCCTTCATCCACTACCGACAGATAACCAGCATAGTGCGGGTCAGATACCCCGCAGGATTAAAGCCGAAGGGGAATTCATCCTCCTCTTTGGCATCATCGGACCTTGCAACAACCTTGTAACCTGCCCCCTTGCACTCCTTAATTGCACGCTTTTGGCATTTCTCCCACCCGGAGCCCAGCCCCGAGCAATCAATCTCTATGCCACTGACTCCACGCGCCGCATGAGTTTTGGCACTTGTGGTACAGCCTGCCAATACCAGCAGTGCAATGGCGACTATGAGCTTGTTCATTCACTTCCTTAATGTCGGGCACCCTACCGGAGGGCGCATGCACCCTAAGCTCTAGCGTAGCTGCAAATAAGCAATTGATCCTGTTAAAGAAAGGACCGCATCGCGAAGGTATTGGTTCAGTCTGGAACGCACGCGGGCGGACTGGAAATCAAAAGATCGCAGCC
>Ga0247742_10002110_pt1 | contig 13260 bp, 16 predicted proteins | sample UWRJL208509C2_FD_180944 | JGI IMG/M metagenome (GOLD analysis project Ga0247742, IMG submission 180944) | Plant litter microbial communities from Arlington Agricultural Research Station in Wisconsin, United States - UWRJ-L208-509C-2 | ecosystem: Environmental > Terrestrial > Plant litter >...
GTTTGAAGTTCGTCAAATGCTTCCACAGGTTTCGGATTTTGTATGTTAGCAATGCGACTGGAACGATACAAGAACTCGCAGTTCAGCAACGGAATAGAAAAGAGAAGAATGCAACCCACCTTGAACTTCTGTCCTGCCGGGGTCGAACGGATTCGCAGGCGTAGAGAATGCCTCAATTATCCTCCGTCGGTTTTCGAACGCGATTCCTGCAGCGTTCGCGTTCCTCAGGTCAAGCGCTTTGGCCACCAAATTGGCCTTGGTCAACTCTCTCGTCTCCTCTGTCCGTACTTCGGCGCGTTCAACTACCCCCACGTCCGGGCTAACATGGCTTGTCATGTTCATGGTCGCGACTGGGAGGTCCTGGAAGAGGATCGTCTTCTCCGTCTCAGTAACACCGTGGCCAAATTCCTTGGGCAATTCAACTTCCCCAATAGAGAATCTCTGAGTGACGGTCTCTGCCGTTGAGACGAGTTGCTCTTCGGTGACGAGAACCTGGGATAGCTTGCAGTTCACCCATTTCTCTCCTTCTTCTGCTGTCCGCGTGCCAAGAACGAAGCTGGGTTGGTTGAGTGCCTCTTCCTTTAGGCGTTCAGCAGTCCTCGATATGTTTTTCTTTTTGTTTCGCGCACTGATTCGCTGAGACGCTTTCGAAAGGGTAACGGAGGATGTGTGAAAAGCATTCGCCTGAGACGAGGATGCAACGGTTCGTGAAGCTAAGAAAAGCATGAGTACAGCCATAGATATATGTGTTATTTTATACCCACCAGTTGAGATGGCACACCTGAACATCCTGCTTCCGGATTCCACACGAGACTGGTCTGTGAAGGTTAAGCAGAAATAGCGTTGCTTGCCGGGAAGCGGAAAATTCGTCCGTGATCACATGACCGAGAACCAGAGTGATCGTGCGAAATCGACCTGGACGCGCGTCGCGTCCTGAGATTGAGAAAGCTTTAGCAGCTGCGTAATCTGCAAACACCACTACCATGTCGAAACCTCAGGAGTTCAGTATCAAGGTGCAATCGGAAGATCCAAAGAAAAAGGACAAACCAGAGGGGACTAAGCCTGATCCTCCCGTATCCTCCGACGTCAAGAAAGATGGGAAGGAAGGAGAAGGAGAAGAATTGGTATGTCTATATTTCCTCATTCTAAATCATATGCGTCCTAACTCTTTAACAGTCGGAAGAGGACCAGCAGCTGAAAGATCAACTGGAAATGCTAATTGAGCGTTTAAAGGTGCGAATGATTGCACCCCGAACGACATATATTGCTAACTGGAACGCCAGGAATCTAATACTGAACTGTACCGGCCAGCCCTGGAGACACTACGGACGTTGATCAGAACATCAACCTCCTCTATGACATCTGTTCCTAAACCTCTGAAATTCCTCCGACCGCATTACCCCGACCTTCAAACATTGTACGAGACATGGCCTTCCTCTGAGGATAAGGTACACCGCATTCGTTGAGATCTGGAGTGTCATCCTAATGATATCATCTAGAGCCTGTTTGCAGACATTCTTTCTGTACTTGCTATGACTTATTCTGATACTCAACCTCGAGGAACCCTGCGCTATCGCCTGCTATCCGCTTCCCTTCGTCCTTCGGATTCACCCCTCGCAGATCCTGGCACATGGGGTCACGAATATGTTCGACATCTTGCTGCAGAACTGGGTGAGGAGTTTACCGCGAGAGAAGAAGAATCATTGGATCAACCAACTACCACGGAGGCAGAAGAGAAACCTAAAGTCGAGCTGGCCGGGACGACGGATGATTTGCGAAATCTGGCAAAGCAGTGCGCTAAGTTCTTGCTCAGTCACAACGCAGAACCAGATGCAGTAGACCTGCTGGAGGAGATGGAAATCATCGATGAACTCACGACTCTTGTGGACGAGAACACGTACTCACGCGTTTGTCAATATATGATTCGGTGTGTAAACCTCCTGCCTCCACCGGACGACGTTTCCTTCCTGCGCACGGCCCACGCCATCTATGTGAAGCACCACAAATTTCCTGAGGCTCTGTCACTCGCCATTCGTTTAGGTGACTCAGACCTGATTCGTGACGATTTTAATGCTCCAGCAAACCCGTAAGCATTCGTGCATACTATATGAAATTTACCATTAATTATTTATAGGCTTATGAAACGCCAATTAGCGTTCCTGATCGCCCGAGCTCAGATCCCTCTTGAATGGCTACAAATACCACTCACAGAGGAAGAGGCTGAAGACTCATTTGAGAATGATCTCCAAGACTGCCTATTCAACGCTAAATTGAGCGAACACTTCCGGGCGTTTGGAAGGGAACTTGGTGTGGAGGACGCGAAGAGCTTGGAAGATGTATATAAGTCACATCTGGAAAACACGAGTATGTAAAATTTCTCGCCTTACGACCGATCGTGCTCATGAATCCATCACTGTAGGAGGGGTTTCTACAAACATTGACTCAGCGCGAGGAAACTTGGCTGGAACATTCGTTAACGCCTTCGTAAATGCAGGATTCGGTAATGATAAGTTGATGGTGATGGCTGAGGAGGGTAACAGCTGGATATACAAGAACAAGGACCATGGTGTGTGTTGGCCGTTGTCAGCGTGGCGCCCAACTCACGCGTTCTTTGTAAAGGTATGATGAGTGCGGCCGCATCTCTAGGCCTTAGCTTGCTGTGGGAGACGGAAGTCGGCATCAGTCACGTTGACAAGTACACTTACTCTGCTGAGGAGCATATCAAAGTACTCTTTCACTTTTGGGTCTTCCTGATCCAATAATAACATATACCCACATTTTTCTAGGCTGGCGCTCTACTTGCTACCGGAATGCTTAATGCTGGTGTGCGGACAGAAGCCGACTACGCTTTCCATCTTCTGAGCGAATACACCACCAACCCCTCCGTATCACTGAAGACGAGTTCCATCATGGGTCTTGCACTTGCATATGCCGGGTCACATCGAGAAGATCTTGCACGTCTTCTCCTCCCTCACGTCGCCGATGACGCGGTCTCAATGGAAATTGGGGGTCTTGCTGCCCTAGCGCTTGGCTTTATCTTCGTCGGAAGCCAACATGGCGAAATTTCAGAAACGATTCTCCAGACCCTTATGGAGAAGTATGAGAGGGCTGACAAGTCCTTGGATGAGAAGTGGGCACGCTTCATGGTTTTGGGCTTGGGTCTTTTATACCTTGGTTCGTTCATGCTTCAAATGCTCTTCCGCTTGTAGATACTAACTAGTTCTGCAGGTCTGCAGGATGCGTCTGACGCTACAATAGAGACGTTGAAAGCCATTGACCACCCGATATCGAAAACGGCACAGATTTTGGTTGAGGCTTGTGCCTTCGCAGGCACAGGAAACGTACTCAAAATCCAGGCAATGCTGCATCACTGTGATGAGCACATCAATTCAACAACTGCGAAGAAGGAAGACAAGGAAGATAAGAAAGATGAGAAGCGAGATGACACATTCCAGGCATTTGCTGTGATTGCTATTTCACTCATTTCCATGGGCGAAGACATTGGCGCTGAGATGGCATTGCGTCAATTCAACCACCTGGTACGTTCATCATCTCATTCTACTTCCTTTTATTCATAACTGTATAAGATGCATTATGGAGAACCAATAATCCGCAAAGCTGTCCCACTAGCCATCGGTCTCGTCAGCACATCAAACCCTCAGCTACCCATCCTTGATACCCTATCCAAGTATAGTCACGACAACGACCTACAGGTCGCCATAAATGCCATCTTTGCCATGGGTCTAGTCGGTGCTGGTACCAACAATGCTCGTTTAGCGCAGATGCTAAGACAACTTGCTGGATACTATGCAAAGGAGCCCGACTCATTGTTCATGGTTCGCGTCGCGCAGGGCATGGTTCACATGGGCAAGGGGACAATTGGGCTGAACCCTTTCTTCTGTGATCGGAATATCATGCACCGTCCAGCTGTTGCCGGTCTGTTAGCAACACTGACTGCATTCACTGATGCAAAAGCCTGTAAGCAACTGATTTTGAACTGATGAATGGGTGACGTACTGATGTACACGATGTTAGTTGTCCTCGACAAGTCTCACTGGATGCTCTACTTCGTCACCCCTGCCATGTATCCTCGATTCTTGATTACGCTCGATGAGGCCCTGGAGAACAAGCCTGTGACTGTTCGGGTTGGACAGGTGCGCACTTTTCTCAATGTTCAGATAGCATTCTCATTTTAACGAATGTTTTAAAGGCTATTGACGTAGTCGGACAAGCCGGCAAGCCAAGAACGATTTCTGGGTTCCAGACCCACCAATCTCCCGTACGCCTAGGTACAATAGAACGCGCAGAACTGGCAACGGAGGAGTATATTCCCTTCAGCCATGTTTTGGAAGGCTTCGTCATTCTGCAAAAGAACCCTGGCTGGGAGAAAGAAGACAAAATGGAGCTATAGAATAGTCATTGCTGTACCACATTTACGATCCCGCCATTTGCAAGGTTAGAGTTGCTGAGCTTTCAATAATATTTTCATTGTACCTCCTTGGTTTGAGATTCTGATTCAGAAATAAAACCCAGTGTCAGTCCATGTTACAGAAATACTGTTATGACGGGCACAGCTTGTATAAGTATATTCCTATCTAAGTGTGATGTTCATAAGTGTCTTGTAATGAGCGGAGCCTCTAGCGAGAGTGAATATATGCAGTGGATAATTTACAAGTGCCAGAACTGATACATATATAGTTGCAATAATACATTTAATGAGTACTGTAGAGTTCAATGAGAGCGACGACAACATGTAAAGTAGATCAAGAAAGAAGGGCTCTAATGATAACGCGTCCCATTGGGGACATTGCGGGCAGGAGATGGTAAAGAAGTCAGGGAGTCGAAAACAAATGCATCAGTATCCGAATCGCTATCAGAATACTCATCCGAATCGTCTTCGTCATCGACACCTTCAACATCGAAAACATCTAGGAACGGTGTTTGAGGTATATCCGTGACAGAATCTGGACCACTGGACTTGGCTAGAATTGCAGCAACTCGAGCTTCCAGTCTTCGCGTCGGGATAGATGCGCCATTGGGTCTTGACGGCTGTTCGTTGTTGAAGAATGTTGTGAGCTCGTGAAGATTCTTAACCAAGCCACCTATATCGTCCGCAAGAGGGGTTTTGATGGACGCGAGCGCTTCGACTTCAGGTTCGAATTCGATGCGAGATGGCCTGTTAGGAACTGAACATGTATCGAAGACAGCGATGACGTTTTCGCGACATGTTTCTTGGAGAACGTCGGCTTGGGCGATACACCATCCGGACTCCTGTGGCGCACCAAAGATGACTGTGACCGACTCTGGATCTGAAAAAGCAGGAAGCGACCCCATATGCATGCTCATTCGAAGGACGTGCTTTGCAGCCGGTCCAATGGTGGACATAGCCATTGGTTCCTCCAAGACGTCTAGAGCCTGAGGGGCAAGGTCGGTCTCAAGCAGCCGCAAAAGTGGCATCAACAGCTCTGAACCCAATAACTCTACGGGGTTTCGAGTTTCTCTGTGCTGGAACAACACTTTGAGGACTTGCATTGCATGTATTTGCAGCCACCGCTCCTGGTTTAAAGCAAGGCCAAGGAGCAGTGTCACAACCTGTGTCCAATGCTGAGCACCATAGTGTTCCCGGAGGCTGGCTACGGACTGCCGCAAGAAATCGTCCCTGGTTCGGAAATGGCCCTTTGCGAAAGACGTCATAATCTTCTGTATGCTTTGTCTCTTCTCGTTGCTGGCCAATACCCCAATGTCTTCAGCCAACCCTTTCAATGAACCATCCTGGTTGTCCATGGCGTGGAGACACCAAGGTAGCGACACCGTGTACAAATCTCGAAGTCGTCCACCACTTGCATCAATGAGCCGATTGTCCTGGACTTGAGCGAGGGTTTGGAGTACTTTCATAGTGGCGGCCGACGTCACGGATGACCTCAGGCCCTTCAACAGAGGGGGCTGAAGGAAAGGTGACTCCCTCCAATTTAACGGTCGCTGGGAGAGCAGTTGATCGATGGTGCTTGGATCGTCGAGATCGATGCGTTTCAGAAGCGATTCGACGAGGTGCACCGTCTGGTGGAATTCTTGCTCAACGGTTGTTGACAGGCAAGCGCACGCACTCCAAAACACTTGAGGGAGGAGAGATCTATCCAAGTCGTCTGAATTTGCAACGGCATTGATGGTCAAGAAGATTTCGGATGTGAAGGATTGAATGCTTTCTTCAGGAGATGCAATGGTATTGGAAAGTCGACCTAATAGGAGAGCGAAGTCGGCTTTCTTGACGTGAGGCATTAATGCACGGAATATTTGCAGAGACCTGAAGGCTATCGACCGAATTGAGCAAGAAGTGCCCCAACTCAGAGCCAAGGAGCCCCACTGACTGATGAGGTGAGGAGCCAATGGCTCGAAGTACGCCACGACCCGCGCACACAGCGACTTCATCTTTGGAATAGCGTTCGAGGCAGAATCCTCTTCCTCCCAATACATACTGTCGGCCTCCTTCTCGAACATGGCAATGGACTCTTTGACTATGTTGCGAGTGCGAGCGGCTGAACGATCGGGCAATTCATCGTAGCCTGGTGTCCAAGAGCGCAAAAGCTGGAAGAGCATTGCGTGTGAGCGCTGTCGGATGAATGGAATGCGATGATCGATATGTGTGAAAATAGCGTGAAGGATGGTTGGTAGTTGGTCCTTCATCTCCCAATACCGCTGCAGTGCAACGTCTGAAAGGAAGAGCCATGCAAACTGTGCAGAGCCAAGAGAGAGCCGTGGCTGATCCCCTCCGAAGAGAGCGTCGAGGTCCTCCCATAGTTGTTTCTTATCTTCTGGAGGGTATTCAAGGCGATGGTCAAGATTAGGGAGCATTTGAATAGGCTCTATCACCGATGAAAGCTCTTCGAAAATTTGGTGGCCGATGTGGGTCTGACAGAGAGAGGCCACGATGTTGGACGCACAGGTGATGAACGAAGTCGTCCCGACTTTGTGCGCTTCCTCAAGAAGAAATCTGATCGCAGCATGGCCGTTCATCTGGTAGGGAGAATCCACCAACTTGGTCCACAGAACTAGGATTTGCTCTGCATGACTTTGACCAAATCTTAGGGTAAGGGATGTGAGGTGATAAAGACATGAGACTCCTTCGCGTGTCATTGAAGACTTGTCGTCTGTCATGAGATTGATGTTCGGAATCCAGAACTCCAAGCTCTGAAGCAAGAGTAGGATAGTGTTTGTATCGTATGCCTCCCCAGGGAGCTGGGGTAGCCAGTTGCCTAACTGCGCCAGCATGCTCACAGCCTGGAATGGGTGCTCCCCAGCTAGGAAGTCCGAGACCAAGCGGTGTGCATGAATGTATGTCGATGAAGCCAAACTCGATATTGAAGCTTCAAAAGTGGACATATTCAGTAGGCCAGAGTGCTGTTGGTGAACAGCTTCCAGCATGTTGAAGGCAAGGCCGCGAACTTTCACTGAAGGGTGCCGAAGATTTGTAAGTCCCAGACAAGCAACCTGAGCGAAGGTGAAATGGTGGTTTTCGTTCCCGACAACGTCAGAAATAACTTGGAAGAAGTGATAGTTGCTCAAGCCGATGTTTTCAATGACCACGATAGAACCCCGAAGTGATTCGTGGACCAGGTCATGATTCTTCTCGCTGTGGATAAGGAGAGAACGCAAGGTGTTCCTTTTGGGCGATTATCAGTAAGAGTTGATTTAACAAAATCCATAAAGGCTTACTTTCCCTTCACTAGATTTGGAGCATGAGAAGAAGTCATAACCGCACTCAAGCGGTTTAGAACAGCGGGCACGGATAAGGGTTGCATGAATTCAGCCGGAGTGGAATCTGTTGGAGAACTGGCCGCGTGGTCTGGAGGGAAAAATGCCTTTTGCTAGACTTACATCAGTAAAGAGAAAAACGAAGGTGAATGTGTACCTACACATAATGAAGCCAGTGCACCAACAGAGGCGTGCGACAACAGGGAAGCTTCATGCCTAAAGCGCTGCAGATTGTTGCGCCCCTCAGTCGCTTCAGTAGAGTCGACAACCCTCTGCATCTTGAGCAGTATATCCTTCGCAATTTGCGTTTGAGGACCTACTTGGCACCATTCCTCGCAGAGACGATATAATGTCAAGTGCATATGGGCAGGGATAAAGCGTTCGGAATCCTTCAGAGTTGCGAGCCCATCGAAAAGACGCTCCACAATACCACAGAAATATCGTCGTAGACGATGTAGTGTATGATTCTCGCGCATCTCAGGGGCGCTTAGGAATGCCTGGGTATTGCGTACGAATTTGAGGATGTTCGAAAGGGCAGCCTGACGACCGGAGGACCTCTGCAACTCAAGCAAGTGAGCTGTTATGCAGTAGATTCGAGCGACTGCTGAGTGCAGCCGTTCTTGACGACGGGTGCGTTCTGATAGAAGGCTTGAGCTCCCAGAGCGGCCCCTCACGTCATCGAATACCTGGCGCGTCGTAGGTAGGATTCCGAAGTTTTGTTCCAAGGCAGGGGTCGTCACTGTTTTGGAACGCGGATCGTCGTAGAATTGTCGCCCAGCAAGAAGACTGAGGTCTTCAAGTAGATAGGGATATGCATTGGCAGGGAAGGAGCTGATACAGAGCACAGCCGCATCGCGAAAGAGTGTGTACTCGGAATCAAGGAAAGGTGTCAAATGTCTGAATAATCCACGAGTGGTGAGGTACCTTTCCCGCTCGAAGCTGACGTCTGAAGGGGCACGGCTATGTTCTCGACCAATTTGAGTAAGGGCAGGGCGAGACGAATCAGGCGGTATGGCGGTCGAACACAGAATCTTGACCCACATGTGCCACTGGTCGATGAGGCCTCTGTTGTCCAGAACCAACTTGTAACCGTCTCGTTCGATAGGATTGCGAGCAGCAAGACCTGGTGGCATTCTGCTGCTCAGCCCAGCTAGATGGGAAATAGAAGGGTGATATCGGGACACTACTGCGATCATCGCCTCTCTCAACAGACTGAGGGTTGGACCCGAGAACTTGAGAGACTCTTGGAGGAAGGCGGGGAGAACATATCTCCAAAGCTTCGCATCTTTCTCGTTCGTACTTTCCACAATCCGCAGTGGAACCTCGTCGCCTTGAAATTTCCGCCACTGATCCAGTCGTGATTGTTCTGATTTGTCCAATAGGTCGTCATATCCGTTGAGATAAGCCTCGCCAGGACGCTTTCCTTGGAGCCGCTCCACTATGTACATTGCATTCGACGTAGATGAAGATGTCGATGACGCCAAATGGGAGGCGAAAGTGCCGAGCAAACGGACGACTCTGACACCAGCCAGGTGAATTTTCTCTGACATGTGCGAAAGTAGGAACAAGGCGGCAGCCTCAATCTCCCCACATTTCGAAATTATTGCCTCGGGTTGAGCGAAAGTATCAATATCGCGTCGAATGATATTTTGTATCCAGTCATCGACAATGTCAACCCAAAGCGTGAGTAAGGGAGAATATTCGACATGCAGCTTGAAACCTTTTTCGTGGCAGATGCGACTGGAGCTGAATAGGAAAAGGTTGAATCTGGAGATGACTTGATTCGCGTTTGCATCTTCATCCATGAAGCGCTTCAATGCGGAGGTGGCAGAGTCAACGATGGTTGGTTCGATATGAATAATACCTCGGAGGAGAAGGTCGATGGCATCTGTGACTGAAATGGATTGATGAAGGAACCGGGGCCAGGCTTGAAATGCAGTGTTCAAGACCGACATGTGTCCTGCAGTCGAGATTGGATATGCGACCACTATGCCGTCTGCGTGTCGTCGGACATGGTAATTGTTGGTCTCCTCGTATGCGGGATTCAAGCGAGCGTAAGACCATTGATCATCGAACACAGACATATATCCAACTGTATTACCGCAGTGGATGGCCAACATCGCTAATGTATTTCCACACCGGTTGATGAAGTCTTGGAGGCCTGGTTTCAGTGTTGTTGAGGATACATATGCGGATGAGGTCGGGTAATCCTCCTTAGTCGGCAGTGCGGAGAAATCGCTGCTTGATGGCCACGATGGCGTTAAAACGTCACGCTCTGTGTTGTGCAACGACAAGAGAACGGCATTGATCACGATGGCTGTCCGTTCTGGAGCTACGAGTGTACTAAGGTTGCCACCTTTTTGCTGCATACTATTCACCAGGTTTTCTTGAAGAAGCTCCAAACACATTTCGCGACCATATTCCGCGTGTCGGGAGAGGACGAAATGCATGATGTATGTCAACGGTTCGAGTTGGTCTTCGGACAAAACGATGGTGGATCGATTTGTCGGAAAAAAGTGCTTTAACAAAGTCTCCAACTTGCTCATGGTTGTCGAGGCGGACTCCTGACAGCGATAGAGATATGTCCAAGTGAGCCGCAGAAGCCCATTCATTACGACCACTCTATATGGCTTCTCCTAGAAGAACGTTAAGACTATCGTCGCGACTAGAGCGAGATGCGTACCCTGAGTTTTGTGAGAGAGCTCTCAAAAAATGCCTGCCAGTTCTTCAGGAAGTACGTTTGAGGTGCCACGCAGAGACTAGTAATAGCGAGTGGGAATGCCACTTGCCAGTAGCGTGGCTTGTTCATCATCTCCCTGGATTTAGGGTAAATGAATTCTATGCCCTTTCCCCATTGCGGGTTATTCGTTTCCGCTTGAGCCGTCTAGAGTAAATTAGATTTACTCGTAGAACAGAGAATTCAAAAAGTGGGTACCTTGCCAATTGGGTGTAACAGCATCACTAGAGTCTCCGCGAAAGCAATCTTCAGGTTTGGACCGTGTGCATTTGCATAGGACTTGGACAGCGACTCCATAAACTCGGCCCCTTCTTCGAATGCTTCTGGAGGCCAAACCTGCAGGCAAGTTGATTTACCATTCTGGGACAGGAATGAAAAGTATGTTTTACCTTGATCTTTATGTGCTTCAATCCCTTCACGAGATTCTCGTACTTCATTCCGAGATCTTTGGAAACCTGTCCATGGGCAATGGGCCCAAGCTCTGCCAAAAAGCGGTCTGTGACGCTAATGAACCTGCAAGAAAAGGTTAGAAAATAGATAACATAATTTTACGGAAAGACTGACCGAACATTTGAAAGATGACCAAGAAGTACGGCATATAGCTCCGAATTGATCTTATGATTCGAGGACATCCCCAACAGCTTTCTATCCGGACGCCTGAATTGCTCGAAGGTCGTTTCCTCCAGGCTGTAACCGAGAGTATCACCCAAGGCATCCTTTGACAAGAGAGCTAGAACGGCAACAAGAGCACGACACATGATGTATATGGAGGCGAGCGACTTGCGCTCGTTCAACATTTGGGGAACATCGTTTGCGCGTAGTAGCCGATTAGACATATGTATTCGAATAATTTCCGAGCCAACGTTTTCGATTTGAGTCCGGCGCCATCGCATAATGGAATCAATGACTTGTTTGGCATGTTTCTGGGCAATGATACCAAGAGAATGTAAGGTTTCGTCGAGCTTCGTGTCCACCCCAGGACCCATAAATGTTGTGAGTAATACATCTTGGTCCTAAGAGAATAAGTAATGGACTGGTGCTGACGGTCAAACGCTTACAAGAGGTTGTCGGAGAAATGTATCAATTTTCTCCTCTGCAGAAGTTGCAAACCGAATGAACACAGCATGCAGTGCATAATCTGAAGGCGTTTTGAGGTCCATCACGACTTTATCTTCCTCAAGATCTTGCGGTGCTGCAGTATCTTCCCGGTACATGTTGCCATATGCGCTTGGTACGCGGGGAACAGGCGGTGGAGAAGGAATATGATGACCATGGTCACTCCCCCCATCCGACACGTGAAAGATCGAGCCGCTATGCGAATGTTGTGATCTGGTATAGCCATGGCCACTCTTCGACTTTGTGAGCTGCGTTCGGTGCCCAAATCTTGTCTCATTTGACCCTGGAGTCGGAGGTCGGGGATACGACGCTCCGGATGCAGAGGTTGGTGTGACCGAGGTGCCCTTCCCTGTGCCGATGAGCGACAGTGAAGAAGTCGAGTGGTTCCCAAAGGGATTCTTGAGAACTGGATACGGAGTGTGGTCCAGTGAAGGTACAGGAGGAGCTTCAGCATTCTTCTTGAAAGCATTACGAATAGACGCAAAAGAGGGTTTCTTAGAGAAGGCGGTGCTTGAAGTCGCAAACGACGGCTGAGCAGAGTGAGAGAACGGTGTGCCTGGCTTGCTGGCGAAACGTGTTGTCGCTGAGCCAGCCGACTCAATAGACGTGGATGAGTCTGCTCGTGAATGGGAAAAATAACTTCTATCTGACGACTGAACGGCGCTAAAGGGTGTCGTTGTTCCGCTTGGGGAGTCAAGTCCAGAGGATCCGAACCCTCCACCGCCGCCAAACCCAAAGGCAGACCGACCAAAAGGTGTCGGTGCTGATCTCACATCGTCATCACCAAAGTCTGACCTCAACTATCAACTTCTGCTGTTATGGTGCCTCTACAATGCGCACCTGGAATTGTAATCTGGATTCCGTCACTCATACTGCACTCCCTATTTCGACGAGTGTCTTTCAAGAATGGCGGCCTGACTGAATCGAATTAGAACACTTGACCAGCAGTGAATGAGGGGGATGAAAGATGCAGAGACCGTCGCCTCCGTCAGTGTGGAATGAAGCAGGTAACAAACACAAGGATGAGCCTCGAATCTGTTTCCGTTGTTTAAAGCCGCACGTGGTCTGGCAGGAGTCTGATATGCGTGACCGTCACATCAATCTCGCGTGGAATTAGACGCCGTTGAAGTTGCCGAGTTACCTCCGTGGACCGTTGTGGCATTCGCGATCCAAGAGAACAGATATTTCAGATATCTCTGTTATGAACATTCCTCAGGTCATTTTGGCACCTTCAAGCCAAGTAAAAATGACCTGCAAAGCTACAAGTCATGCCTTCCAAGCTGAAACATTATTGGAATCCAATAGTTCTGAAGATATCATACAGAATGAGTGAAGCATCAGCGTCAGCAGTTGTCCAACGGCTTCCTAACATCGCTCGAAGACCTTGTATAAGTCTGGAAGGCTTGCAACCTGAACAACGTCGCGGTCGAGGAGAGACTTCGGCGCTAATAGGTAGCGTCTCATAGCAGGAAAGAGGACATGTTGTATTTGCCATCGTTCCGCCTTCTGTTGCTGTTGGTGCTCTTGGTCCTTAGCTTCAGGGTCTAGTAAGGAGGGCGTCGGCGTGTAGAAATATGCGAGCTCCCGGAGGAAGGTCTCAAAACAGTCAACTTCCGAAGACCAGTCCACCTGAATTTAATATATTCGTTCAGAAGCTG
>Ga0247742_10002111_pt1 | contig 13255 bp, 11 predicted proteins | sample UWRJL208509C2_FD_180944 | JGI IMG/M metagenome (GOLD analysis project Ga0247742, IMG submission 180944) | Plant litter microbial communities from Arlington Agricultural Research Station in Wisconsin, United States - UWRJ-L208-509C-2 | ecosystem: Environmental > Terrestrial > Plant litter >...
TGGTTCATCATCTTCATGGCTTCGACGATGCACAGGGTGTCGCCTTTCTTCACGGTCTGGCCCACTTCAACGAAGGACGGCGAGGACGGCGAGGATTTGCGATAGAAGGTACCCACCATCGGCGAACGGGCAACGGTGCCGTTCAGCACGGGGGCGGCAGGTGCAGCCGGAGCGGCAGCGACTGGCGCAGCGGCCACAGGCGCGGCGGCCGGGGCTTGTTGCATCGGCTGCGGTGCGTAGTACTGCTGGGCCGGGGTCTTGCTATGACGGCTGATGCGTACGGACTCTTCGCCTTCCTTGATCTCGAGTTCGTCGATGCCGGACTCTTCCAGCAATTCGATCAGTTTCTTAACTTTACGGATATCCATGAATCATCAACTCCCAAGGGTCGGTCAGGGGCGTTTAACGCTTGTTGTTCAAGTCGTTGCCTGTCTTTCAAGCTGCTCTAGTGCGGCCTCCAGGGCCAGTCGATAACCGCTGGCGCCAAGGCCGCAGATCACTCCCACCGCTACGTCGGAGAAGTAAGAGTGATGGCGGAAAGGTTCGCGTTTGTGCACGTTAGACAAATGCACTTCGATGAATGGGATGCTCACCGCCAGCAGCGCGTCACGTAATGCGACACTTGTGTGTGTAAAAGCTGCTGGATTGATGACGATGAAGTCCACGCCTTCGCTGCGCGCCGCGTGGATGCGGTCGATCAGCTCGTACTCGGCGTTGCTTTGCAGGTGCAGCAAATGATGACCGGCTTCGCGCGCGCGGCGTTCCAGGTCCTGATTGATCTGGGCCAGGGTCGTGGCCCCGTAGGTGCCCGGTTCGCGGGTGCCCAGCAGGTTCAGGTTAGGTCCGTGCAGAACCAGTAGCGTCGCCATCGGCTGTTCCTTTGTGATCGTTGTGCAGTTGTCAGAACCCGGCGACTATGCCGCAAAGCCTTTGTGACTGTCCAGTTCTCTGCAATAGCCAGCACGATGACCGATGTTTACGCGAAATTTATGACCCGGTGCTTAAATCCGGTCATTCGCCCTCGCTACGCGTTCGGCGAAGTCGGTCGCATTGATCTCGCCGATCACCCGCACATCGGCGCGCTCGACGCCGTCCTTGCCGAATAACATCAGCGCCGGTGGGCCGAACAGTTTGTAGCGATCGAGGAGGGCGCGTTGTTCGGCATTGCTGGAGGTGACGTCGAAGCGCACCAGCCGGTAGCCCTGGAGTTTTTCCACCACGCCCGGGTCGTTCAGCACGTCCCGCTCGATGAATTTGCAACTGATGCACCAGTCGGCGTACCAGTCCAGCAGCAGCGGAGTGCCGGCGTTTTTTGCCTCAGCGAGGACGCGGTCGAGGTCGGCGGGCGTGGTGAGGGTCTGCCAGTTGTCGCTCGCCTGAGGCTGTTCGGCGCTGACGACGGCCCGAGGCTGGCCGATGGGGTTGAGCAAGTCGCTTTTGCCGCTGAGCGCGCCATACCAGCAGGCCCCGGCGTAAAACAGCAGAAACAGACCGAGCAACTGCGCCAGGCGTTTGCGCGGCGGTTTGTAGACGAACTCCAGGGCGCCGAGAAACAGGCCGACGCCGCCCCACAACAGGCCCGCCAGCAATAGCGTCACCGGGCCGGGAACCACGCGGCTGAGCAAACCGATGGCGGTGCCGAGCAGCAGTACGCCGATGGTGCTCTTGACCAACAGCATCCACGGACCGCTTTTCGGCAACCAGGCCGCACCGCCCGTGGCCACCACGATCAGCGGCAGGCCCATGCCGAGGCCGAGCATGAACAGTTTCAATGCGCCGCCCAACGCATCGCCGCTGGCACTGATGTACAGCAACGCGCCGGCCAGCGGCGCCGACACACAGGGCGATACCAGCAAACTCGACACCACCCCCAGCACCGCAGCGCCCCACAGCGAACCGCCTTCAGTGCGACTGGCGATGCGGTCCAGTCGACTGCTGATGAAGTGCGGCAGCTTCAGCTCGAAAACGCCGAACATCGCCAGGGCAAACAGGGCGAAAAACAGCGCGAACGGCACCAGCACCCAGGCCGACTGCAGCCGTGCCTGAAGGTTGAGTTGCGCGCCAAACATCCCCATCAGCGCACCGAGCAGGGCGAAACACGCGGCCATCGGTAATACGTAGGCCAGCGACAGTTGAAAGCCGCGCAATCCGCCGACCTGGTCGCGCAGCACCACGCCGGACAGGATAGGCAGCATCGGCAATACGCACGGGGTGAACGTCAGGCCAATGCCGGCCAGCAGGAACAGCGCCAGCGAACCCCAACTCCAGCCGCTTGCAACCGACGCATTGCCGACCGCCGCAACCCCGCTGCCATCGATCTTCAGTCGTTGGGTTTCTGGGGGATAACACAGGCCTTTGTCGGCGCAGCCTTGATACGTCACGGCTAGGGTAAAGGCCCGTGGATCGCTGCGGGGCAGTACCACATCGAGGATGCCGTGGTAGACCTCGACATCGCCGAAGAACTCGTCGTGCTTGCGCTCGCCTTGGGGTAATTGCGCAGCACCCAGGGTGATCTCGGCGGGATCGGCGCGGAACTGGAAACGGTGGCGATAGAGGTAGTAGCCCTCGGTCGCGACGAAGCGCAGCTTGATCGATTGCGCCGTGCTTTCCACCAGGCTCAGTTGAAAGGCTTCGCGCACCGGCAGGAAGTCGGCGCTGTTATTGATCGAGCCCAAGGTCGCGTTGGGGCGGCTGTCCAGCAGCCCGGTGGCCTGCACCGGCAGGGCGAGCACGAGCAACAACAGGCAGAGCAAACGGCGCATGACAATCTCGCGTATCAGAGGTGGGGGCATGATAGCGGAGACAATTGCGGCGTGCAGAGGGGCTACGCATAAGAGGTGACAGGATGTTGTGGTGGGCTTGTCCCAATCTGGCATGGCATGTGTGGAGAGGGGGCTTGCCCCGGTCCAGGTATGGCATTTGTGGTGAGGGGGCTTGCCCCCGTTCGGTTGCGCAGCAACCGCCTCGGCTCACCAGATATCCGAGGGGTCCGCTTCGCAGGCCAACGGGGGCAAGCCCCCTCACCACAGGTGCGCGAAAGCGTCCTTTCAGACGCGGAAGGCTTGGACGGCGGTGTGCAGTCGTCCGCCCAACACCAGCAGATTCTCGCCCTGCTCACGCCCTTCGCCAATGCGTTGCAAGTTATCCCCACCCTGCTGGTGGATGCGTTCGCTGTGGTCGCGAATCTCACTGACGGCGCCGCTCTGTTGCGCGGTGACATCGGCGATGCGTTCGGCGGTGTCGGCGATGGTCTGGATCGCACCCACGATCTTATCCAGCGCACCGTCGGCGGCCTGGGCCTGATTGGCCGTGGCCTCGGCGTGCTCGACCTGGGCGCGCATGCCTTCCACCGATTGCCGGGCGGCAGTTTGCAGGCCAGCGATCAGGGTCTGGATTTCCGCCGTCGCGCCGGCGGTGCGTTGCGCCAGGGACCGAACTTCCTCGGCCACCACCGCGAAGCCACGGCCCATTTCGCCGGCGCGGGCCGCTTCGATCGCCGCGTTCAGGGCCAGCAAGTTGGTCTGGTCGGCAATCGAACGAATCACCGTCAACACGCCGCCGATGGTCGCCGATTCCTCAGCCAAGTGTTCGATCATCTGCGCATTGCCTTGCACTTCACCGACCAGCGCATGCAGCCCGGTCAGGCTCAGGCCGATCACCCGCTGGCCGTGCTCCACCGCTTGCCCGGCATGGCGGCTGGCGTCGGCGGCTTCGCTGGCGTCGCCGGCCACTTGCTGGATGGTCGCCTCCAGCTCGCCGAGGGAATCGCGGATCAAGGCAGTATCGCCGGCCTGATGTTCGGCGCCGCTGTGCAGGTTGCTGCTCAATTCGGCCAGGGTGCGGCTGCTGCCGGCCACCTGTTCGGCGTTGAGGCGGATGGTGCCGACCAAATCCACCAGATACGCACGCAGGCGATTGAGCGATGCCTGGATGTCGTGCAATTCGCGATTGGTCTTGCCCAGTCGGATGTCCTCGCTGAAGTCGCCCTCGGCCCAGGTCGACAGGGCCGGCGCAAGGTTGGTCAGGGTGCGCGCCAGGCGCCGTTGCAAGGTGTCGATCAGCAGCGCGATCAGCAGGATCAGGCCGATCATCACCCCCTGCATCAACCGCACTTCGCCCTGGATCTGCCCATGCTGAGCACGAACCACCGGCTCCAGGGCGGCCATCGATTGCTGCACGGCAGCGATTTTCAGATGGGTCGCGGCGCTCAGGTCGCTGCGTTTCTGGATTTGCTCACGGGTGCGCGCCAGTTCGGCCGGGTAGCGCGTCAGCAAGCTGTTGAGTTCGCGCTTGAAGCCCACGCCGGCATCTTCGGCGACCGTCGTTTCGGTGTTTTCCAGGCCCATCATGGCGGCGAAATCGTCAGTGCCGGATTCGGTTTTCGCGGCCACGCCCAGCAGCGGCAACGCGTCAAGTTGCTCGGCCTGGGTGCGCATGCTGGCGACTTCGCGTTCGACATCGGCGGCCAGTTCGCTGCGGCCGCTGCTGACCATTTTGTCCCGGGCCAGGGACAACTTCGCCAAGTGTTGCGAGGCGGCGAACAGTGGCGCGAGGTACGCCGCATTGCCGCTGGCGTACTGGCTGAGCTGATCGAGGCTGGCGCCCAATTCGCGCTCGGCTTGCAACAGCAGGGCTTGCGGGTCGCCGGCCAGTTTGCCGGCGGCCAGCAGGTCGGTCTTACTGAAGCTGTCCAGCTCCGACAGGCTTGGGCGCAAGGTCTCGGCGAGGGCCGGCGGCAGTTCGCCGAGTTGCTGTTGCAGGCTGTCGATGGCCTGGCCGGCGCTGCTCAGGCGCAGGGCGTCGCCGCTGCCAAGGTAGTCCTCAACGTTGCGCGCCACGTCATTCTGAAATTGCTGGGACAGCCCCAGGTAGCGCTCCATCAATAGATACGGGCGTTCCAGGGCGGTTTGCGACCACCAAAGCGTCGCACCGAGCGCCAGGCACACGGCCACCAATAAAAGGGTGTTGAGATTGGTCAGCAGTTTCAGGCGCATCGGGACTACCAACGACAGAATGGTAAGCCCCTGAATTTATTGCTGTTGTGTTACAGGGTTATGACGGATTGAGCCGATTCCGATGAAAAGGTGGCACTTTGCTTTGAGTGTCGCGCCACTTGTACCCGATTGCGTCCGGCATCCTTGGCCCGATAAAGGGCTTCATCGGCCTGGCTGGCCATCATCAGGCTGTCGGAATCTTCATGCAGTTGGACGACCCCGGCGCTGAAGGTGCACCACAAATCCTGGGGCTGCGCCGGGTAATGAATTTCGGCAAAACGCTGGCGAATCTCGTCGAGCACCTGGTGCGCGGCGTCGATGTCAGTGTCCGGCATGACGATGGCGAATTCTTCACCGCCGTAACGGCCGATAAAGTCGGTCTTGCGCAAGCGCTGCTTGAGGAACAGCGCCAGGCTCTTGATCACCCGGTCGCCCATGGGGTGGCCGTGGCTGTCATTGACCCGTTTGAAATGGTCGATGTCGAGCATGGCAAAGCTCAGCGGCTTGCTTTCGCGGCGGGCGCGGAAGCTGCAGTCTTCGAGCAATTGCAGGATGTGCGTGTGGTTGTACAAACCGGTGAGGCTGTCGCGCACCATCCGCGCCTTGAGATTGCGCGCCCGGGCTGCGCGGTTGCGCACGGTGGTGATCAGGTGACGGGGCTTGATCGGCTTGGTCAGGAAATCGTCGCCGCCCTCGCTCATGGCGTCGAGTTGCTTGTCCAGGTCGTCTTCGGCGGACAGGTAAATAATCGGCACGCTGACATAACGGTCGTTGTGGCGGATCACCTTGGCCAGTTCGGTACCGGTGCAGGCGGGCATGTACATGTCGAGGATGATCAGGTCCGGCTGGAAATCCGCCAGCTCGGCCATGGCCTGGATCGGCTCGATCAGCGTACGGGTGACGATCCCGGCACTGTTGAGCAGGCGTTCGGTGTGCAGGGCCTGGGCGCGGGAGTCGTCGATGATCAGCACTTTATAGGGTTCGTACTGGGCGACGCAGGTCAGGACTTCGATCTTCTCCAGCAGGCTTGAGGCTTCGAGGGTGCCGGTGAGGAACTCCTGGCCACCGGCGCGCACCGCCGCCAGACGAGTCGGGGTGTCGGTTTCCAGCAGGCTGAAAAACAACAGCGGCAGCGTCTGGTCGAGACCTTCCTGGGCTTCGGCGGCCAGTTTCAGGCCAATGCCCGGGCCGCTGAAATCGACGTCCATCACGATCGCCGCCGGCAGCCGCTCGATCATCGATGAGCGAAACGCCGCCACGCTGTCCAGGGACTGGGCGCTGAGGCCGAAAAATTCCAGCTGCTTGGCCAGGCGCTCGGCACGGTCGTGGTCCTGCAACATCACGTAGATCGGCTTGCGCAGCGGCGGCAGAAAGGTTTGTTCGAACTGGTCGCCATGGCGCAGGCCGGTGCGCGACAAGCGCTGCATCAAGCGATTGAGGTCAGTGATCAAGCCGCTGCTCAGGCGCCCACGGTTGGCGTCCACGGCTTCCAGCGACAGGCTGATGCTGCGCGCCAGTAAGGTGTGTTCGGGCTGTTCGAAGCGTTCGGCGAAGCGCAGCAGGCGCAGGTTGGCTTCGCTCAGGTCGGCGAGGTCGGTGGCCGACCACTCGCTGCGTTGCAGGCGCTGCCATATCTCAAGAATCTGACGTGCTTGATGAATTACCCGCTGGGCAAAGTGGTGCTTGAGGCGCTCACGGCTGGGATCTTCTGGCTCGGTCATATCCTGACTACTAGTTAGGCTGCATGCTGAGATCGACTGGTGGCTCTATGCTAGCACCTCTTTTCCATTGCATGAGTGCCTTGCGTCAATAATCTGCAAAGCCACCTCATTCAGTTTCTGACCGGTCGGTCTACCAGTGCTTGGCGATGATGTTGAAAGGGCCGAAGCCTGAGTGTTTTCGGGGCTTTTGTGCGAAACGTCTGTCATCCCGGTGAGCCTCGCTTGTCAGGGCGTTCTGAATTTTGCTGGTGGGATTCAAGCCGGATTTTCCGCTGGTAAGGTCGACCTGAATCCCTTAGCGACCTTCTTCGAATCATGGCCCAGTGCTTTAAAGACCACCCCAGCGACACTCAGCGCCTCAACCATAACATCACGCCGATTGAGGAGTGTGAGTGCAAAGAAGAAATGCTCTATGGCCGCATGACCATGGTGACACAGGTGCCGATTCTGACGTGCGCCTGCCTTTGGCGGCACTACCAGCGCGCGGCCGAAGAAATCGTCGCCCCTAACGGCGTGCTGATTGCCGATCCGGTCGAACGCAACCGCGTGATCAACGCCGCTTACGCGCGCCTGTGGCTGCACGATCCGCGATTCCAATGGGCGGGCCTGGCGGCGTTTGCCTCCAAACAGGTCGGCTGCGGATTGCTGCATGCGGCGGACAGCATCGAACTTATTCGCGAAGAGCGTGAGGCGCGGGAACGCTTGCGCGACAGCCGCCGCGAGCACGGTGTGTTGACCCCGGACAAAATGCCCGACCAGGCCGATCAGTTACGCGACTATAAAGAAGCCGACGCACGCAACCCGGTGCCCTCTGCGGATTTTCATCCGGCGGGGGAGGAGTTGTCGCTGGTGCAACAACAGTTCCGGCACGTGCACGACATGATGGCGCTGGGCAATACCACGCTGTTTCTGGATGTCTTTCCGTTGCATGAGTTTTATGCGAAGCGGGGGTTTAGGGAGTTGAAGAAGTGTTTGGATGTGCGGAAAGGAATTTATGGCCACCCGAAGTTTCCGGTGATGTGGCCGGTAGGAGAAAAAAAGCTCAAGTTCGGGTTGGATTACACCGAAATTTTGCTTGGCTTTGAGGCGATCGAGGACGGAGACGTTGCTGGTAGCGTCAGGCATTTGGCGCTGCACGAGCAGAGAAATATTCTCCAGCCAACGATTTACGAAGACCGCCAATTGGTGGCGTTGTTGCGTGCCAACCACGCATCCTACGTAACGGGGTTTCCGTCAGGCGTCGCCCAGGCGATTGAGTTGACCCTGACTAGCCAATGCCAAGGTGCCGAGGATGGGCGCACCATTGATTTTGGCGACAACCCGCTGGCGGACCTCTCGGACCTCAAGCAGCGCATGGCATTTGTGCTGCGGGCGGCGGCACGCTTTGATCAGATGCTCGGCGACCACAACCGTTCTGCGTTGGAACAGTCGATCAACGAGATCGCCTCAAATGGTAGCCGCCTATGAGGCTGTTGCCACGGTCCTTCGGCTGGCGCTGCGCTGCCTCTTTGCTAGTCCTGACGATTTTGATCTGGGCCCTCATGCACCGGCTGACGCAACCCCTCTGGGGTGAGCCTGAAATCGTTGTGGAAATGGGCGGTAACTATGAGGAGCTGCGCAGAAACTCTTCAGCGCCCTTTAGTCCGCAGATGCACGAGCGCATCTGGTACGGCATTCCCATGACTGATGCGAAATTAAGATTCGTCGACCCACAGTTTGGCTTTACCACCCCTGCGGCGCGCTTCTTCACGGTCAGTTTTGTCAGCAATGCGATTATCGGCATCCGTATGTCACCCCAGGTTGAACCGCTGCTAATCGATGATGCCCTCAAGGTTGTCCTAGACCTGCAAGACCAATGGCGTGCCAAAGGATGGGTGGCCAAAGGTTTACGAAACGACCCCACCATCGCCGATACCCCCGAGTGGCGGGCCTACTTGAGCAAAGGAGTTCTTGCCGGGAGATCCTATTGGCAAGCCGGAGATAAGCTTCAGGTCATGCTGGTATTGGGTCGTTTCGAAGATTATCGAAATCCGAGCGAGGAGCGTTACCTCATCACTCTGGACCTTGGTAAAGCATGGCGGCCCTTCGACGAAATCGAAGACAGGTACGACGAACCCAGTCATTTCCCCGCCCCACAACCCGCGTTGGAACAGTCAACTAATGAAATCGCTTCAAGCGGTAGCCGGCTATGAGGCTGTTACCACGGTCCTTCGGCTGGCGCTGCGCTGCCTCTTTGCTAATCCTGGCCATTTTGATCTGGGCCCTCATGCACCGGCTGACGCAACCCCTCTGGGGTGAGCCCGAGATCGTCGTGGAAATGGGCGGGACCTATGAGGAGCTGCGGAGAAACTCTTCAGCGTCTTTTAGCCCGCAGATGCACGAGCGCATCTGGTACGGCATTCCCATGACTGATGCGAAATTACGATTCGTTGACCCACAGTTTGGCTTTACCACCCCTGCGGCGCGCTTCTTCACGGTCAGTTTTGTCAGCAATGCGATTATCGGCATCCGCATGTCACCCCAGGTTGAACCGCTGCTGATCGATGATGCCCTCAAGGTTGTCCTCGACCTGCAAGACCAATGGCGGGCCAAAGGATGGGTGGCCAAAGGTTTACGAAACGACCCCACGATCGACGATACCCCCGAGTGGCGGGCCTATTTGAGCAAAGGAGTTCTTGGCGGGCGATCCTATTGGCAGGCCGGCGATAAGTATCAGGTCATGCTGATATTGGGGCGCTTTGAAGACTATCGAAATCCGACTGAAGAGCGCTATCTCATCACCCTCGCGCTCTCCAAACCTTGGACGCCCTTCGACGAAATCGAAGCCATGCCCGACGAACCCCGTCATTTCCCCGCCCCACAACCCAAATAAAAAGGAGCCGCACCATGCCAACCCCCGCCTTCATGACCCTGCATGGCGAGCGACAGGGCCTGATCAGCGCCGGCGCGTTCACCGAGGCCTCGGTGGGCAACACTTATCAATCGGGGCGTGAGGACCAGATTATGGTCCAGGCCTTGAGTCATGGCATTTTCGTGCCGAAAGGGGTGGGGGCGGGGCGGCGGATGCACAAGCCGCTGATTGTCACCAAGACCCTCGACAAGGCGTCGCCGCTGATCAACATCGCCTTGTGTTCGGGAGAATTGCTCAGCCAATGCCGTATCGAGTGGTATCGCACTTCGGCGCAGGGCGTCCAGGAGCATTTCTACACCATGGAGCTCGAGGACGCGTTGATCGTCGGCGCTGAAGTGCTCATGCCTCATTGTCTGGACCCTGGCACCGCGTACCTCACGCAACTGGAGAAGGTCCACTTCAGTTACCGACGGATCTACTGGCGGCATGAAGTCAGCCGGACCATGGGCTGCGATGAGTGGAACACCGAGGTGTCGGGATGAGGTTGGTCAACGAACTCGATCTGTCCGAATCGCAGCGCCAGCACACCTGGCCCAGTGAACAGGCGCTGGAACTTGTGCAGCAGGCGTTGCTGGATCGGCAGCCCATTGAAGGCCTGGGTCAGTTGCGCGCCGGTCTGCTGATCGACCTCGACAGTGAGGTGCTAGGCCTGGTCGAGCGCGGAGAGTGGCGGTTGCTCAGGCCAGAAGCCGACTACGTGGACTGGGTCCTGCCGGATCGTGCCTTTGATCCGAAGGTCATGGCGTTGATGCAAAACCCGCCCGAGCAGCCCTCCAGATCGCCCAGGATCTATCGCCTCTTTATCAGCACATCGGGTGAGCCGATGTTGCAGCAACATTACATCGCGACCGTGGATGGCGGCCGTGTTCCGCGCAGAACCGACGTGGTGGGTATCGCGCATCTGTTTGTAGCCGACAGCGTGCGGCGTATTTCAATGGCGGTCGTCGGCAGTTAAGTCGGGCGACCTTGCTTGCGTTCAGGGCGCCGGGTGATCACGATCACCGGCCTGTTTTCTTCGTATCGCCCAACGACGGGTGCCGGGCAAAGGCACGTTGTTGTATGGTTGTGGTCGAAACCGATGAACTCAAGTGATTGAAAGGATATCGCCATGCTGGACTGGAAGAACCGCGCGGGCAGCGCGCCTGAACGAGCCGCTGAACCGAAATCGGCCACCCGCAGTTACGTCGGCGGCCTGCTGTTCAGTCGAGCGCTGGCCACGCTGGTCGGCCTGTACCTGCTGGTGACCATCGGTCTGGGCTGGTACTGGAGCCAGGAACCGGCGCTGTTCCCGGTACAACAGACCGCGCAACAGGCTGCCGAGAAAGAAGGCAAGCAGATGGTCATCGGCTACACCACGGTGGAAACCCTGAAGACCGTCGCCGGCACCTTGCTGAGCAAACCGGGCGGTTACATTTCCAACGACCGCTTTCCCCCAGGCTTGTGGATGGACAACATGCCGAGCTGGGAATACGGCGTGCTGGTCCAAGTGCGCGATTTGAGCCGAGCCTTGCGTAAAGACTTCGCCCGCTCGCAGTCGCAGTCCGCTGAAGACGCCGATCTGGCCAAGGCCGAGCCGCGCTTCAACTTCGATAACCGCAGCTGGGTGCTGCCGTCCAGCGAGTCGGAATACCAGGAAGGGATCAATTCCCTGAGCCGCTACCAGGCGCGCCTGTCCGATCCGAACCAGAAAAACGCGCTGTTCTATGCCCGCGCCGACAACCTCAACAACTGGCTGGGGGATGTGGGTACGCGCTTGGGCTCGCTGTCGCAACGGCTGTCGGCCAGTGTTGGTCGGGTCAAGCTTAATACCTCGCTGAAAACCGAAGTGGTTGCGCCGGGCCAGGTGCCGCAGGTCGATGAAGAAGTGGTGGAAACCCCGTGGATGCAGATCGACAACGTGTTCTACGAGGCACGCGGTCAAGCCTGGGCCTTGTCGCATCTGTTGCGCGCCATTGAAGTCGACTTCGCCGACGTGCTGGCGAAGAAGAACGCCACGGTCAGCGTGCGCCAGATCATCCGTGAGCTGGAAGCGTCGCAAGAGCCGGTGTGGAGCCCGATGATCCTCAATGGCAGCGGTTTCGGGGTGCTGGCCAACCACTCGCTGGTGATGGCCAACTACATTTCCCGGGCCAACGCGGCGGTCATCGACTTGCGTCAACTGCTCAACCAGGGCTGATCCATGGCTGACAACAGCAAAGAGGCCGCCCACCGCGCGGCCTCGGACGCCGAACAGATCGCTTGGGTCGACGAACAGGACAACCTGCTCGGAGCCCTGGTCCGCTCCGACTTGCGTGAGCGCGGGCTAATCGGACGTGGCACCTACATCATGCTATTCAATTCCGCCGGGGAGCTGTGCGTCCATCGCCGCACCCTGAGCAAGGCCATTTACCCCGGTTACTGGGACGTGGCGGCGGGCGGCATGGTGTTGGCGACCGAGACCTACGCCGAGTCGGCGGCCCGGGAGCTGGAAGAAGAGTTGGGCGTGAGCGGCGTGGAACTGACCGCCCACGACCACTTTTTCTTCGAAGACACGGGCAACCGGCTCTGGTGCTCGGCGTTTTCCGCGGTGTGGGACGGACCGCTGATCCTGCAACCGGAAGAAGTGCTGGAAGCACGCTTTATCCCGGTCGAGCAGGTCCTGCAAGAAATCCAGCACAAGCCGTATTGCCCGGACTCCCTGGCCGCGTTGCATCGGTACCTGCGCACCCGTGGCGAGGACGTCGCAAAAGAGCAGTAAATTGGCGCCGATTGGCTCTTAGCAACCGAGCTTTTTGCCGTTACACTGCGCGACCTTTTGTAGGAGCGAGCCTGCTCGCGAAAAATGCGCGGACGATACGTGCTGCCTGATGCCGCGCGTTATCGTTAACGTCCATCGCGAGCAGGCTCTCTCCTGCGATGTATTATCGTTTCAGTAGCGCTGCCCCTGCCTGAGTGGGGCTTCGCGGTCGATGGCCCAACGCGCCGCGACCAGTCTTTGTCCTCCCAAGAGGATTGCCGGTGGCCAAAAAAGCCGCATCCTTCGCCGCCCTTGGTGGCCTGGTATTTTCCACCGACGCAGGTCGTCATTGCCCGGAGTGCAGCAAACCGGTCGACGCCTGCATCTGCAAACAGACCGTTATCCCGGCCGGCGACGGCATCGCTCGCGTGCGTCGCGAAAGCAAGGGCCGTGGCGGCAAGACGGTGACCACCATCACCGGCGTGCCGCTGGCCGAAGACGCGCTCAAGGACCTGGCCACCACGCTGAAGAAGCGTTGTGGCACCGGTGGCGCGTTGAAGGACGGGATCATCGAAATCCAGGGCGACCATGTCGAGCTACTCTTGGCAGAGCTGGTCAAGCACGGTTTCAAAGCGAAGAAGTCCGGCGGCTAGCAGCCTCTGTGAAAACCACCCCGACTGGACGCCGTTCGCCATCACCCGCAGCGGCATCGTCTCCATGGTTTTCACAGAGCCTGTTCATGACCGGTTTCTAAACTCACCGCGGTCAGCGAGGTCTACCCCCTCGTTGACGAACCGTCATTTTCATTCTTTAGACTGCGCCGGCCTGAACCCAGGCGACGCACTATGACTTCTTTATAGGGGACTTCGATGTCCGTACGACGCACACGCAAAGACGATGGCAGCCAATGGAC